>Ga0172380_10000272_pt1 | contig 107019 bp, 94 predicted proteins | sample Leawe162metaG_FD_119747 | JGI IMG/M metagenome (GOLD analysis project Ga0172380, IMG submission 119747) | Leachate microbial communities from a municipal landfill in Southern Ontario, Canada - Leachate well 162 metaG | ecosystem: Engineered > Solid waste > Landfill > Unclassified | place...
ATAAAATCAACCATTCTGAATTCTGTCTCCTGTCTCCTGAATTCCCATGACGGAGATCAGAGCAGCAACTATGTCACAAAAATATCGTTATTTCGACAAAATAGATCAAGTCAGAAAGTTGAGTTTAAACCATCCGCCAATTAGACCCCTTCGCGCATAAAATTTTCAACCCTGTGCCTCGCCGCTGATCAACCGGGCCACCTCAGCCTGGATCTTTGCGGCCAGTTCGTGCTTCTGCCCGGTGGAAAATTCCTTTGTGGCAATGGGTTTTCCCACGCGAATAATGACCTGGCCGGGTTTGGCCAGCAGTTTGCCCTTGGGCAGAATCTCATAGGTTCCGGAGATACCCACCGGCACCAGCGGCACCCCGGACTTGATGGCCAGCACCATGCCGCCGGACTTGAAATCATGCAGTTTGCCGTCCAGGCTCCTGGTGCCCTCGGGAAAAAGAATAACAGAGGTGCCGGCGGCAATCCGCTCAGCCGCCTCTTTCAGGCTTTTCAGCGCCTCCCGCCCATGGGAGCGGTCAATGGCAATATAACCGGCCAGCTGCATCGCCCGGCCGAAAAGGGGGATTTGGAAAAGCTCCTTTTTGGCCAGCCAGCGGAAATCAAAAGCAAAGCAGCCCTGCATGGCAAAGATATCAAACTGGCTCTGGTGGTTGGCGGCAAAGATATAAGGACCGCCCCGGTCAATATTGTCCAGCCCGGCAACGGTAACCTTAACGCCGCTGGCAGCCAGGATGATTCTGGCCCAGGTCCGGGGCAGAATCTGGGCCTGCTGTGCCGATCCCTTAAGTATCACCAGATAGACAATCGCCAGCAAACTGGTTAAAAAAGTGGCGAGCGGGATCAGGAGAAAAACCAGAACCCCTCTGATAAAAATCAATAATCGCATGGAAGTAAACCCGATTTACTGCAAGGCAGTGCAGCTTGTTTCCGCGTTGACAAATATGGAAAAGAAGTCCATTTCGTGGTATTTATCATTTTCGTTTTTTGTTTAAACGTATTAGTCAAAAATTGCCAGCAATTCGACAAAGAAGGTAGCAGCTCCATGCCAAAAAATGATCAGGATCCCTTTGGATCAATATCCATATCCCAGCAGCCGGAAAAACCAGAGCCGGAACAGACTGGTCTTGATGTCTTTCTCGATCAGCCGGGGGATCTGCCCAAACCCCGGAAAAACAAGAGGACGGGCATTGAGCCCGCAACAGAAGACCAGCGTGGAAACCAGCGCCCGGCCATCCCTCCGAAACGCCGGGAACTGCAGCCATTGCTGCCCTGGCTTGCCATTATTCTGGCAGCCGTTGTCCTGCTTGCCTTCCTCACTTATACATTAATCGGCTTTGTCGGGGTACCCTATTTTTTCCAGAACGTCATTCCGGAACGGGCGGAAAAAAATCTCCACCGCGCCATCACCTTCGGGGCGGTCAACTTCAACCCATTTACCCTGAAACTTTCCCTGCAGAACACCATTGTCGGGCCGAACCTGGCGGACCCGGATGATCAGATCGATCCTCTTTTTTCCGCCGGCACCATTGAGGCTGATATTTCCTGGTCATCACTTTTCCGCGGGCAGCTCAACTGCGCAAGCCTTAGCGCCGACAATCTGTTTCTCCATCTGGTCAGAAATGAGCAGCGGCATTACAACCTGGCCGACCTCGTGCCGATCCGCCAAAACCAGGCCATTCCCACGGTCAATCTGCCCTTTGCCTATTTTTTGCAGAACATTACCGTGACCAACAGCCGCGTTTTTTTTGACGATTTGCCGGCCAAAAAAAGCCACAAGCTGGAACAGATCAATCTTGCCCTGCCCCTGCTGTTCCATAACCCTGATAACGGCACCGCGGCCCAGCAGGATTATTCGGTCAGCGGCCGCTACATCAATCCCAGATTTTCCGCCCTGATCAACGGCAGCCCGGTTGATCTGACCGGTAAGACAAAGGTGGATGGGGAGAATTTCCAGGCGCAGTTACAGCTGCATTTCAATGCCGTTGATCTGCCCGCCTACCTTGCCTATCTGCCTGCCCAGCCGGGCTTCAGCCTTGATAAAGGGACCGGGGATATCCTCATGGATATCACCTTTCTTTCCGGGCCGGACGAAAAGCTCAGTCTGGAGATTGAGACCACCAGCCACCTGACGGATATCACCATCAAAGACCGCCACGGCAATATCAGCACAATTCCGGAAGCCACGGTCAGGGCAACCGCTTATCCCTTGATTTCCCAATACAACCTCAAGGAAATCAATCTGACGGGATCTGCGTTCTACCTGGGCAGGCAGGCCGACGGGCAATGGTCCTTCCCGGCCCTTGGCCCGGCCCAGCCGGCAGCATCCGGCCAGGGGGACAAAGAAACCAATCTGGTGGTGGACAAGGTGAAAGTGGCCAGCGCCAAGCTATCTTTTGTTGACCAAAAGGTTCCCGGCGGCTTCAGCGAGACCTTCACGGACGTTAATTTCACCCTGAGCAACTTCAGCCGTCAGAACAAGCAGGCCGCACCCTTTACCCTGGAAGGCCTGACCTCCGGCAAAGGCAAAATCTCCCTGCAGGGTGAGCTGATCTCCTCCCCCCTGGCCATCACGGGCCGGGCTGAGGCAAACCGGCTCAGCCTGCAGAAATTATCCTGCTACCTGGCGCCGGCAGGCTTCAGCATCACCCAGGGCGAGATTGAAAAATTTGCCGGCGGTTTTACCATTCATCCCGGCAAGAAAACACCGCTGATCTTTGACAACGCCACCCTGGGGGTGAACGGTTTTGCCCTCAGCAGCCAAGGACAAATCTGGCTTACCTTACCCAAGGCCCAGCTCACCTTTACCAATCTGGAACCCGCCAACGCACTGGCCAAAAATGTCACCCTGGCGGCCGACAACGCGGAAATCTTCATGAAATGGGATGACCAGAAAAATTTCAACTGGTCACAGCGGCAAGAGGGCAAGGATTCTGCCGGCAATAAAAAATCCTGGCAGGTTTCCCTGTCTTCCCTTGAATTGCGCAATACACTTCTGCGCCTGGAAAATGATGCCCTGCCCACGCCCATCCGTCTTTCCCAGGCCAAGGTGCAGATCAAGGCCACCGATCTGTCAACCGCGGCGGACCAGCAAGGCCAGGTGCTCATCGAAACCGATGACCTGGGAGGGGGTTCCCTCTCCCTGGCAGGCCCGGTGGCCCTCTCCCCTTTCAGCGCCCATTTCTCCTGCAAACTGAGCAATTACCGCCTTGCCACTCTTCCCACCCTGATCACCGACTGGCTGAATCTTCCCAAAATTTCCGGGGAGGCGGATGCCGAAGGGGAAATCAATCTGCCCCATTTCGTCTATGCCGGCTCTCTGACCATGCATCATTTCAGCGCCGCTCAGGAAAGCGGGCCTGAACTGGTCAGCTTTACCAAGGCAGAGACCCCCCGCCTGGATTTCACCCTCAGTCCCCTGGCGGTAAATATCAAGGAGGTGAACTGCGACCAGGCCTTTCTCCAACTGATCATTCCTGCCAAAGGACCGGTAAATGCGGCTTCATTCTTTTCTCCTGACCGGCCGGGATTAAGCGATTTTGCCAACACCGGCCAGATTGTCATCTCCCGCATCAATCTCGTCGATGCCACCCTGGCTTTCAGCGACCAGCGGATGCTTCCCGTTTATGTAACCCGCCCGCGGCTGAACGGCACCCTGGACAATCTCATCAATGCCCCCGGTGAAAAACTGCACCTCAATCTCACCAGCGCGGCTGAACAGGACTCAACCGGGACGGTTACCGGCGATCTCGGGTTCTTTGACAGCTCCTTTACCGCTGATTTCCAGGCAGACCTGCAGAATATGCCGCTGCAGGAGTTCTCCTCCTATCTGGGGCCGCTGCTGGGATACCGGCTGCGGGATGGACGTTTTCAGTTTTCCACCACCTACCATCAGCAGGACGGCAATGTGAGCGCTGACAACGCCCTGCTGGTCACCGGCCTGAAGCTTGGTGAACCACAGGGAACGCTCAGCGGCAAGCTCCCTTTGACCATTGCCCTGCTCTCCGGCCCGCAAGGGGAAATTGGCCTGCAGCTGCCCGTCAAGGGCTCCATGTCCGACCCCTCCTACAGCCTGGCCGGGGCATTGGGACGTTCGCTGCAAAATATTGTCTTGAAAACATCCGTATCACCGTTTTCTCAGCTGCAGACCAGCTTTCCTGAACTGGCGCAATCCGGCGACCATCTGCTTTTTACCCCGGGCAAAGCGGATTTATCGGCCGAAAACAAAAAACTGCTCAGTCTTTTCGCCCAGGTTTTAGCCCAGCGCCCGCTCCTTACTCTAACCCTGAAAGGCTATGCCGACCTGGGCCGGGACTCAGAAGCCCTGTCAGCTGAAAAGAAAGAAATTGCCCGGCAGCAAGAGCTACAGGCAGAGCTGAATAAATCGGCGCAGATTACGGAAAAATACGGCAAGGAAGAAATCTCTCCTGAAAACCAGCCGCAGCAGACGCCTCCCCCCTTCCCGCCCCGTCAGGCCGCCGATTTCTCGGTGAGCAAGAACGAACTGCTGCAGCTGGCCCAAAAGCGGCAAAAGACGGCGAATGATTTCCTTGTTTCCGTCTTGAGTATTGACCGGAAACGTGTTATCCAGGACAGCTCAGGCGCTCTGGTTCCCGCCAATGCCGCGGGACGTCCGGGAAACAGGATGGATATGCAAATCGGCACCACGCTCACCAGATAATACGTAACTGACGCCATAATCGGCCGGAAGACTCATGCTGCGTCCACCCTATCAATCATACGACAGACTCCATGTTTACCATCTTGATAAGGCGGACATCCCCGCCTTTGCTGATCCGGATCTGATCGGCATCTGGATCGAGGATGATACTGCCGTGCTGTTTTTTCACCGGGCCAAAGACCCCCTGGTCGCAGACCTCTGTTCCCGCCACCGCTGCAATGTCGTCTATCAGGCAGATCTGGATTATTGCGACTGGGAGGCAGGACAGTTCATCTCCTCATTTACGGTGGGCGGGATCACGGTTTCACCGGTCTGGGAAAAAGGTCCGGCTGATATCCGCCTTGACCCAAGCGTCATCTTCGGCAGCGGCTTTCATCCCACCACCCGGGTCTGCCTGGAAACGGTGATCAACTACCTGCGCAGTCCGGAAGCAGGCATCAAAACCATGCTGGACCTGGGGACGGGAACCGGCCTGCTCAGTATTGCCGCGGCCCGCTTCGGCGCGGAAAAAATCACTGCCGTGGACAACAACCCCCTGGCCTGTGAGGTCGCGCGGGCGAACTGCCGATTGAACCAGGTGGCTGAGCGGATTGATATCAGGGAGATGGACCTGCGCAAAGACCAGCCGCAGACAAGCGGCTGCAATCTGGTGGTGGCCAATTTATACCGCGGCCTGCTGGAGCAGCTTTTTCAGACGCCATCCTTCTGGGAAGCGGATCTTTACATACTGTCCGGCTTCCTGCAGTCAATGGAGGCGGATCTGCTGGCAGAACTGCCCGCAGGGCAGCTGCGCTTTCTCGACAGAAAACGAAGCGATAAATGGTGCATATGGGTGCTGGGCAACAGAAAGGTGATTGGCTGATATGGTGACGATGAAAGAATTATACTTCAGTGACGTGCCGGAGAAACTTTCCTGTGCCAGGCGGCTCAATGAACGACATGGACCTGACCTGCTGACCTTGCCTGGCATGAGGGAAAAGTTACATAATCTCGAGGTTCTTTCGCAGGCTTTGCAGCGCCAGATGGCCGGCATGGCCATGTTCGCTCTCTGTAAGGCTTGCGCTGAAAAGGTTGGCGGCGGCTGCTGCAGTGCCTATATGGCTAATGAAACAGACGCTCTCTTATTGCTGCTGAACATGCTGCTGGGTGTTGAGGTGGCTTCCCAGCGGGATGATTCTTTTGAGTGTTGTTATCTCGGCCCCCAGGGCTGCACCCTGCGAGTGAAACCCATCTTCTGCCTCAACTATAACTGCCACCACATCTTGACCGGCAATACGTCTGCCGTGGTGAAAAATCTTGAAAAAGCTGCGTCTGCCGTTCTTCTCGATCAGACTGCCGTGGAGAAAATTCTGCTCAGGCATATCCTCTCCAGATAAATCATTTACATCTCAACTTAAGCCGCGAAATCGCTATCTGCCTTTTTGACCTGTTCCGGTCTGTGCAGTTCGATCTTTCTCGGCACCAGACCGCTTGCCATGAAGGCGGTGCACTGTTTTCTCTTCTCAAACGGGCAGTCAGCGATATTCCAGCACGGGGTGTACTGCAGGAGTTTTTTTATCGCCGCGATGCTGATCCCGCTCTCATGGATCATCCCCCGCAAGCATTCAACCCACTTGATATCATCCATGGTGAAGTAGCGCCATTTGCCCTGCCGGATTGGTTTAATCAATCCTTCACTCTCGTAAATCCGCAACGTCCGGGGATGTACTTTCAACATCTTGGAAGCTACACCGATTGTAAAGATTGCTTTATCGTCTGCTATCATTTTCTGCCTCTCAACACTTTTGGTGTTATGACCGGGGTACCTGTCCGGTACCCCGGTTATTTCAGAGTTGCACTCAGCTCGTGGCCAGCTTGCCGGTATTAATGCTCGCCTTGATGTTCAAAGGCACGGCCAAAGAATCTTTCACCAAGGATAAATGCTGCACCGACAAATCCAAGACCGGCCATGGTAACCAACAGCTCGGACAGGGAAGGAGTATAGACGAAGTATGCCGGCAGATTGTCCCATCCCTCAAACTGGGGGACCAGCTGACCTGCGACAACCAGGTCGTAGCGGGAGAAGAACTGACCCACCAGAGCCATCAGAGCTGCTGCGGACATGGCGGGCAGGCTTTTCATTTTCGTGAAGGCAAGCAGAACAAGCGGGAAAATCAGGCCGATGCTGACTTCAAAGATCCAGAAGTTGGTTGCCAAAGGTCCATTCAAAATAGCGTCTGATGCTGCTCGGCCCTCTTCAGAACCGCCGACGTAAAAGGTGATTGTTCTCCATGCGGTGGCAACACCTACCAGGAAAATCATCAGGGTAAGAACTTTGGCGGCACTCTGCACGCCTTTATAGGTTGCGTCATTCATCTCTTCATTGCGCATTTTATAGGCCAAATTGGTGAAAAGCACGGCTGCGGCTGCACCTGACATGAATGAACAGGCCAGGAAGTAAACCGGTAACTGCGCACCATACCAGTAAGGACGGGCTGAAAGAGTGGCAAACACGGCGCCCAGGTTGGTATTGGCGGCTACTTCTGCAAGCGCGCCCAGTATACCAAGGGTAATGGCAATCTTATACTGCCTGGTGAGAATCAGGAAAAACTCCACAAACATAAAGCCCACGGCCAGACCGTAAAGTGTTCCCATCCACCAGATGTTGGAGGTAAGATTAGGAGAGATAACGTTATAGATTGCCATTCTCCAGGGATTTTCAAGCTCAAGTCCGATCAGGGTAAATCCGCCGATAATGGTGATGAGTGACAGCCAGACCATTCTGTTTGCCAGCGGTGCCAGCCGGTTGCCGCCGAAAATATGACTGATGGCGGCCAACAGACAGAGCCCGGTTGAGGTGATGGCAAAGAAAGCGTAAGAGGAGATCAAAATCCCCCACGGCATCTCGCGGGTGTTGTTGTAAACATTGTGATGCCCGGCATAAAAGGCGTAAAGACCGGTACTCACCCCAGCCACTGCCATCAACACTAAAAGCAGTGTGACTTTATTCAAACCCGGTGTGGCAACTTTCGGTTCAGCCGTTGCTGCTAGTGAAAATCCGTTTGACATTTTCAGTCCTCCTCTCATTTTTGCGTTAAACAAATTAAAATTGATATTTTAAATGACAGTTTACCTGCCCAACTGATTCATGCTAAAATGTCTTGTTTCCAATCCCCAAATCTGCTATGGATTCGAAGCTCGTTTGCTTGGTGATCAACTTGCAGCTTCAGTTCAGACCGCCATCCGATGAAGCTTCATGCTGCGTTGATCAAAACAATTTGCCTGCTCAGGCCGCTTCAGGCTCGCGCTGATTTGCATTTTTGGTTGCCAGGCTGTGCAGACCGATAATGACGGCAAAGATTGAAAACGGTCCCATGATGATGAAAAGACCGAGAGAGAGGGAAAACCAGAAACCCTCGCTCAACCGGCTCATCCTGTCAGCCATTTTTGCAACTATTGATTTCTTCTCGTTTTTTTGTTGATGCGCTGAAAGCAGATGGATTAAGGCACTCATGACAGCCTCCTTTTTTCTCGTTCTTGGCTAGGCTTCTTGCTCGTTTGCTTTTATAACTGAGCAATAGGTATGCCATGGAGGCAAGAATAGTATCCCCAGCTTCAGCGGAAATTCCTAACTCCTTCTAATTTCATAGAAATCATCAGTTACAAATATTTATTTCTACAACTTTTTTGCAAAAATTATATCCAAATAATCTACCACCATGGGCTAATTTTGCGTCCCATTTCAACTCACCAGGCACGGCAAAATACGCCCGCAAAACCCCCAAACGTCACTTTGCCACCTCCGGCCTCTACCCGCATTTTGAGCACCAATTGATAAAAATTGTTAAATTTCAACATGTTAAGCCTGCGACAATTCGCCTCAGACAAATTCTGCGCCTGTTTTTTCTGGGCGCAAAAGCATAATGGATCATTTTTCGCCCGCGTCCTTAATAGCCGGAGGCCAAAAAAAGCTGATTTTTTTACTGGAATTTACTTGCAATAACAGATGATTAGCAGCACAGGCGCAAAAAATTGACAAAACAAGGCAGCAAAAGAAGCCCGTTCAAGCAAAAAGCCAAACCAAGAACAGCATAAGGAGATAAGGCCAATCAGGCCTCAGACAGAAGGGAAAACAACACGCGGATATTGAACATGTCCGCTTACAACTCTAAAGGGGGATCTGCAAATCAGCTAGTTAAGATATTCTTGACAGATGTGATTGAAACAAAATGAACGGGTTGGGCGCAGAAAACGCCTTCATTACGAAGCGCAGCTATTATTTTCCATCGGGTGTAAAACGCCTGCAAAGACGAAAATTACTTCCTTTCCGTCTTTGCAGGTTATCACTTCAAAAAAATCTTATCAATGTCCGCCATGGGCATCGGTCTTCGGCCCACCCTGCATGCGGTCAAAACCCTTTACCCCGATGTGGCACACCGTGCAACGGGTATTGGAAGCAAAAGCAGTCTCACCATCATGGCAGGAGCCACAATATTTGCCATCATAAAGCGACTTCATGGTGAAATCATCATTTTGTTCCGTTGAACCGCTCTCCATCTGAAAAATTTCATCATGGCAGCTGTCACAAGTAAGACCGGCATCCATGGTATGAGTCTTATGGGTGAAAATAACCGCCTTTACCGGAGCAACAAAGACAATCGGCGCCTCGGGGCCATAGGTATCTTCATCATACTCTTCCGCCCCGACCGCCTGCCCCCATACCAGGGCCAGCAGCAATCCGGCAAGAGCCAATACACTGAAAAAACCCGCAAAACCTTTCTGATTAATATTCATATATTCATCCTCTCTGGCAATTAGTCGTTCATATAGTAGATATTGGGAAGCGCTCCGGTTTCAGGACGCAATACCCAGGCAACCTTTTCCGGAGCATGGATCAGCTTGTAAACCCTGCTCTCAGGATCGGAAAGATCGCCAAATACACGAACATCAGCCGGGCAGGCGGCGGCGCAGGCCGTATCTTTCTCTCCCTGGGAAAGTCTTGTATCATAACAGAAGTTGCACTTGTCCACCGCACGGATCTCTTCCTTGAAATAGCGGGCATTGTAAGGACAGGCGGCCATGCACGTTTTACAGCCGATGCATTTTTTATAGTCCATCATGACAATGCCGGTTTTCTTATCCTTATAGGTGGCCTTGGTCGGGCAGACACGCACGCAGGGGGGACGGTTGCAGTGGTTGCAGAGCACCGGCATGAAAATACGCTCGCTCTCGCCGGGACTGGTTTCTCTTTCCATCTCCAGGATGGTCGTTCTGTAACCATAGGAAGGCACATGATTGGTTTTAACGCATGCCTCTTTACAGCGCTCACAATCTATGCAGCGATTCTGACGAATAACCATGGAGTAATGAGGACTGTAAGGAAATTTCTGCGCCTGGGGCGGCATGACTTCGACAATACCCTGGGCATTGCGGGCTGCGGTCAGGGACAAGATGGAGCCACCCAGGAACACACCGGTTACCGAGAGGCCGAATTTCAAAAAACGTCGTCGCTCACTGGAGGGCAAATTTTCAACTCCCTCATTTTTGAGCTTTTCCAAGTCGCTAATTTTTTTCATAGTGCATCTCCCTCAAAAAATTATTACCAGGGCAGCCGGCAAAAGCGAGACGACAATTGCGAGGCGCCAATTTTTGCGTGTCATCCAAATATATTACAGTAATAAACTCTGCGATCCGCCAAACAATCTATCTGTTATAAAAGATATACAACCGCGTCGCCCAAAAAATCACACAAAAGCAAAACTGTCAAGTCAATTCTGCAACAGAACTGTGGCACAGGCACAAGTGGCTTGACTGCGGACAAGCTAATGACTAAGTTGTTTTGTTTAAATCTTAATAAGAATCATGTAGCCAGAAGCCAATCGAACAGATCATAGAATATCGCCATATGAATGAGCAAATCACAGCGCCGGCACAGGTTTCACTCCCTGTATTCACCGTAAACTCCAGGTGGGAGATCACCTTCTTCAGCCAGGCCGCCGAGGATCTCCTGGGAGTAAAGGCTGCGGAAGCCATTGGTATGAAGTGCCATGATTTTTTCAGCCAGCATGATCACCTGCGGAATTTTTTCACTCTCTGCGCCACCATAGCATCCGGCAAATCAATGACCTCCTTTCCCATGGCCCTGAAAAATCCCGCCGCCGGACATAACCCCGCGGTTATCGTCACAGCCATTCCCGTGCCGGATGAGGCGGGAAACCTTGCCGGAGCCATTGTCAGTTTCCAGGAAACCCCCCAATCATTCATGGTCAATCAGCTGGTGCTTGACTCACTGGCTGACGGGGTATTTACCGTTGATATCAACTGGCAGATCACCTCTTTTAACCGAACGGCGGAAGCCATCACCGGCTGGTCCCATCAAGAGGTCATCGGCAGGTCCTGCCGGGAAATTTTTCACTCCAACGTCTGTGGCGAGTCTTGCCTGCTGGCCAAAAGCGTCCGCGACGGCAAAACCATCCTGGACAGGTCGATCTTTATCGAGAGAAAAGACGGCACAACGGTGCCGGTCAATATCAGCGCCGCTCCCCTGACAGATCACGAGGGGAAGGTCATCGGCGGGGTGGAAAGCTTCCGCGATATCACCGCGACCATCACCAAAAAACTGATTTTAGACTCCATTGCCGACGGCGTTTTTACGGTTGATAGAAACTGGAAAATCAGCTCATTCAACAAGGCCGCGGAATTAATCACCGGCTGGGCCGAGAAGGAAGTTATCGGCAAATCATGCAGCCAGATTTTTCATTCGAATGTCTGCGGGGAGGCCTGCATTCTCGGCCAGAGCGTCAAACAGCGAAAAACAATCATTGACCAGACCATTTACATAAAATCGAAAAAAGGCGAAACCATTCCGCTCAGTATCAGCGCCGCCCCCTTCCTGGACCACCAGGGCAAGATCGTCGGCGGCATTGAAACCTTCCGGGACATAACGAGCAGCATCAAAAACCATCTCATCCTTGATTCCATTGCCGACGGAGTTTTCACGGTGGACCGCAACTGGAAGATCACCTCCTTCAACCGGGCCGCGGAGCATATCACCGGCTGGTCAAGCAAGGATGCCATTGGTAAATTCTGCAGCGACATTTTCCATTCAAGCATCTGCGGGAAAAACTGCGCCATTGCCCAATGCCTGTACATCGGCAAACCTTCCGCCAATCTTTCCATCACCATAACCAACTCCAAGGGAGAAAAAATCCCCATCAGCATCAGCGCTGCGCCGCTCATCGACAATGACGGCAACATTATCGGCGGAGTTGAGACCTTCCGCGACCTGTCGACTCTCACCAGCCTGCGCAAACAGCTGGCAAAAAATTATACCTTTGACGAGATCATCAGCAAAAGCAGCGCCATGCAACGCATCTTCAATATTCTGCCGGAAATCGCCAAAAGCCCGAGCACAGCCCTGATCTTGGGGGAAAGCGGCACAGGAAAAGAACTGGTGGCCCGCGCCATTTACCATGCCAGCCACCGGGCGGATAAACCTTTTGTCATCGTTAACTGCGGCGCCCTTCCCGAAACCTTACTCGAGTCGGAACTGTTCGGTTACAAGGCAGGGGCATTTACCGATGCCAAAAAAGACAAGATCGGCCGTTTTGCCGCGGCTGAGAAAGGCACTCTGTTCATCGATGAAATCGGCGACATCCCCCAGTCCCTGCAGGTGAAACTCCTGCGGGTACTGCAGAATAAGGTATACGAGCCCCTGGGCTCCAATACGCCGATTTCAGCCGATGTCCGCATCATCACCGCCACCAACCGCAATCTGCAGGAGCTGGTGCAGCAGGGCTCGTTCCGGGAGGATCTTTTTTACCGGCTCAACGTGGTGAAAATTCACCTGCCACCCTTGCGGGAGAGGAGAGAAGACATCCCCCTGCTGACCGATCATTTCATCAAGCAGTTCAGCGCGTTGCAGGGAAAGGATATCGTGGGCATTGCCAGTGCGGCCTTGAATATTCTCATGCGCCACGACTATCCGGGCAACATCAGGGAACTGGAAAATATCATTGAATACGCCTTTATCCTCTGCGACGGCGGCTTTATCCAGCCCGAGCATCTACCCGAACCTTTTTACATGCCCGGCGGCGCACCCCAGGCGAAAGTTGCGCCAATAGTCACCGACTCACAGACCCTGGAAGAAATCGAAAAGCAGGCGATCTACCTCTCCCTGGAGAAAAACAACTGGCGCCGGATGGATACCTGCCGGGAACTGGGGATATCCAAGGACACATTGCGCCGCAAAATTGACCGCTACGGCTTGAAGAACCCGGCGGGCGAGGAGGCTGCGGGTGAAGAGGGTGAGTGAAGGTGCCCGCAACGGGAAAGAGGGCCGGCCTGAAATAAAAACAGCGGAACTCCTCTGTTGCTGAGAAAAATTCCGCTGTTTTCAACTTAGCAAATCGTGGCATTTTCCTTGTCAAGAGGCGAGGCGGACAGCGTCCGCGACCTCACTTTCAAGCGGATGATACCTGCTCATCCACACAATTTTCTTTCCTGCTCCTGAAAAGCGTCGGCAGCAAGGGGTGAGATGTGCGGAAAAATCAACCTGGTAATACTTGCTTTTTTTTTCCAGTGGTTTTTTTTTTCTTTTCCTGATCTGCCAACTTTGCCTGGCGCTCAGCAACCTTATCGCCAACCTCATACAGGGTGCGGGGACATGACCAGTCAACCCGCGCCAGACATCCTTCATGGATGTCAGCGGGACAACCGGCTACTTCCCAGCAGGGAATCAGCTTCAACAACTTCTTCAAACCCGGGATACTGATGCCCTGCTCATGAATCATCTTCCGCAGACAATCTATCCATCTGATATCATTTGGAGAGAACATGCGCCGCGACCCACGATGGGCAGGTTTTATCAATCCTTCAGCTTCATAAATGCGAAGCGTTCTCGGATGGACATTGAGCAATTTTGCCGCAACACCAATCGGGTAAATCGGCAAATCAGGCCGTAAGGGCTGTATATCAGACTTCTTCCTGGCCATTTTCTTCTCCTTAGACTCTTTGTCCTGTTTTGCAGCTTTTGCGAGAGAGGCGGGGAAGGAATACTCCCCCACCTTCCTTGTCCACAAAGCCTTTATTTTAGTGATCCTCGGACAGATGGCCCTTGAAAAGGCGCTCACCCATCAGAAACCCCATGGCACAAAGAGACATACCGCCTACCACCACCATAACCTCATGGAGGCTCGGGGTATATGACCAGAGATGCGGCTGACCTACGATACCCATATCATGTAACTGAGGGACAATCATACCAACCACCACCAGATCATAACGCATGATGAAAATACCGATTATGCTTGAAACGGATGCGATGAAGAGGGCGGTTAAATTTTTTGCCCGGACAGCAAGAATAATACAAAAAGGAATAACCATGCCCATCATGACCTCACCGATCCAGAAATTCACTGAATAGGGGCCACTCAGGATAGACATCATGGCCTCGTATTTTCCTGGGGGTTGACCACTGACACCGGAAATAACCTTCCAGCAGGTGAAAAACATGATGACGGTCATCAGCAGGGCGCCCAGTTTGGCGGTTGACTGCAGGGAGCTCTCAAGGGCCGGGCTCATCTTCCAGCCGTTAGCCCTGTAGCCGATCCAGTGGAAGAAGATGACGGCAGCACTGCCTGACATCATGGCAGAGGTGATGAAATAAATGGGCATGTAGGGTCCATGCCAGAATTCGCGGCCACTGAGCAATCCGAATACCGCACCGAGATTACTGTGGGCGGCCACACCGGCGACAACACCCATCAGGCCCAGATAGCCGGCCTGTTTATGCTTGCCTGCCTGGAGCAGGGCAAACTCAATCAGCATGAAAAAGAGATAGGCGCCGTACAGGGTACCCATCCACCAGATGTTGGAGGTCAGGTTGGGCGAGATAACATTATAGATGGCCATCCGCCAGGGGTTTTCAATCTCAAAGGCAATTACCACAAACCCGGCGATAATGGTGGTAATGGCCATGAAGACCGAGCGTTTGGCGATAGGCTTGAAAGCTTCGACATTAAACACATGACCGATTGATGAAACCAGACACAGACCAGTAGAGGTTACAACAAAGAAAACATAGGTGGCGATAAGAAGCCCCCAGGGCACTTCCCTGGTAACGTTATACGCAGTGTGATAACCCTGCAGGAAAGCATGCACTCCGAAACCGATACCAACGATCGTCAACAAGCCACTTAAGGCTATAGCGGCATTATAGCCGCTGGAAGACTTTACCGACAGTCCTTCACCCTCTTGGGGGAGAACCTGAGCTAATATATTGTTCATTGCATTCACTCCTTCGATTTTGTTTCATGGATCACAAGGACAATCATCAAAAAAATGTGACTAGGAAAAATCACTTTCTTCACGAACCGCACGAAGCACCGGCTTGACCTTGAGATCATAAACCGTATGGAGCGAAGCGCAACCTAGCCAAAAAACGAGAAATAATAAGCCGTCCATTTGCTTCTCCTTTACAATAAGTGAGCATCTCTGCTCAGAACTTTTTCTCTCTCACTCACCGGAACAAATTGGCGGATCCACTCCGGGAAGTTTCCTCTTTTTAGTCTGCCCACCTCCTTTTTTAAAAAACGTATTCTTGAGAAATTCAACGATAAAATATAATCAACAAACAATTACAGTAGACTTTGAAATATATTTAAAACAGGACACCAGCATTGTCAAGAAAAAATATCAACGCAATTACAAATTAAGCTTAACATTGATAGATCATTTCTAGCCCGATTCACCTTCTGAAATTCGCCGGAAGCAATGACAATATGACATTTTTTTATTTAAAATCAAACAATTAACAACACATCCCGTAGCGAAAAATTTCGAATAAATTCACGCAGCAGAATCACGCCTTCTTTTGCGCCCAAATCGCAATATGCGTCCACCATGCAAGCATACCGGGCTCACATTGCGTCATTCATGTCAAATAACAACGACAACCACCAAACTCGCCACTACCTGATAACCATCTATTATTACACAAAAAGAAAAAATACCAGGTCATTATCCGGCAACAAATCAGCAAATGGCACGCCTGTTGCTGTAGACAATACCCAACAAGCTTAATCTTATCAGCCAAGACGAGAAAGCTTCTCCAAGTAACCTTTTTGGGTGGCGGCCCAAGGGGTTAAAAAGTAAATCAGAAAGATATACACTGTAATCAGCTAAAAAACAACACAGCTTCTTCCTCCAAGACCTGGCCGTCCGGCCAGGTCTTTTTTTTATGCTTTTCCATGCAGATAGCCGCTTTACCTTTCCCCAAACTTATGTTTATATCAATTGAAATCTCCCCAGGGATTTTGCTTCCGGCATATTGCCGCCCATGGAAATTGGCGGACGCATAATGCGTCCAGCCCTTAAGCAGACAAAAAAACACCTTCCAGGAGAACTTTTTTGAAATATTTTTATAAAAATCTTTCTATCTGGCTCATTATCGGACTGATCGGCATTGTTCTCATCAATGTGTTCAAAAAGCCGCCCGATGACATCATCCAGGTCAACTACACGGATTTTTTAAAACGGATCGAACAAGGGGTTATTCCTGATATAAAGCTTGAGGGAAACGTCATAACCTGGACCAACTCCAATGGCGAGTCCTTTAAAACCGTTTCCCCGGACAACCCGGCGACTGTCGCCCCCCTGCTCAAATCCGGGGTGAACATTGAGGTCCGGGAGCCGAAGAAACCGCACTGGTTTCTGCAGACCTTCCTATCCTGGGTCCCCTTTCTGCTTATTATTTTTCTCTGGTTTTTCTTTACCCAGCAGGGCGGGGAAAAAGGAGGCGGCGGCGGAAAGGCCATGGCCTTCGGCAAAAGCCGGGCGCGCCTGATTGACGGCCAGGAGTCCAAGATAAAATTCAAAGACGTCGCCGGGGTGGACGAGGCAAAAGATGAGCTGGTGGAAATCGTCGACTTCCTCAAAGACCCCTCCAGATTTTCAGAGGCCGGAGCCCGCATCCCCAAAGGGGTTCTGCTCTACGGTGAACCGGGAACCGGCAAGACTCTGCTGGCCAAGGCGATTGCCGGAGAGGCAGGCGTTCCCTTTTTTTCCATCAGCGGTTCAAATTTTGTCGAGATGTATGTGGGCATCGGCGCCTCCCGTGTCCGCGATCTCTTTAAAGAAGGGAAGAAAAAAGCGCCCTGCATCATCTTTATTGATGAAATTGACGCCGTGGGCCGACACCGGAGCGCCGGCGGTGGAGGCGGCGGCAATGATGAACGGGAGCAGACCCTGAATCAGCTCCTGGTGGAAATGGATGGTTTTGAAGGCAACGAGGGGGTAATCATCATTGCCGCGACAAACCGCCAGGATATTCTTGATCCCGCCCTGCTGCGGCCCGGGCGTTTCGACCGCCAGGTAATGGTCCCCCTGCCGGATGTGGGCGGCCGCGAGCAGATTCTCAAGGTGCATGCCCAGAAAATCCAGGTTCACAGTGACGTGAACTGGAAGATCATCGCCAAAGGCACTCCCGGATTTTCCGGCGCAGAACTCGCCAACATGGTTAACGAGGCGGCCTTGATGGTGGCCAGAAAAGGCGACGGCGGCAAAGTTACCATGGACGTTATTGAAAAGGCCAAAGACAAGGTCATGATGGGCGCAGAACGCCGCAGCCTCATTATTACGGCCAAGGAAAAGAAGATCACCGCCTTTCATGAGGCCGGCCATGCCCTGACCGCATGGATGCTGCCGGGCGCCGACCCGGTGCACAAGGTAACGATCATCCCCCGCGGCAAGGCACTGGGACTTACCATGCAGCTGCCGGAAGAGGATAAGCTTTCCCATTCGAAATCCTATCTCTTCAACAATCTCTGCATTCTGCTGGGCGGCAGAATCGCCGAAGAAATTGCCCTGGGTGACATCACCACCGGCGCCGGCAATGACATTGACCGGGTTTCTGATCTGGCCCGCAAAATGGTGTGCGAATGGGGCATGAGTGAAGAAATCGGCACCATCACCTTCAAGGCGGCAAATCCCGCGCCCGGCTACCCCGGCCCGATCATCAGCGAGGCCACGGCACTGAAAATTGACGGCGCGGTAAAATCCCTCGTCAATTCAGCCTATGACACATCAAAAAAAATACTGAACGACAACAGGAAAATCCTTGAGGCCATGACCCAGGCCCTCCTTGATCATGAAACCATTACCACCGAGGATATAAAAAAGATTGTCAAAGAAAACAGCTGAAACGATACTTGACGATCATGCCCTCAGTATGCTAAGTATAGGTCCCGTTCACAACATGGGCCGTTAGCTCAATCGGTAGAGCATCTGACTCTTAATCAGCAGGTCCCCGGTTCGATCCCGGGACGGCCCACCAAACATATTAAGGACTTAGCCATTTTTTGGTTAAGTCCTTTTTTATTTCATGTGAGAATCTGTGTGAGATTTTTGTCTGGCATGCTCGTAAACATCTATTGCTTGTCTTTCAGAATCACCGATGCTGTGCAGGTAAATTTCCGTTGTGGTACGGTTTTCATGACCAAGAATTCTCTGAATAGATCCTATCGGCACATTGAAACTCTCCATGACCGATGCTCCGGCATGTCTTAGTGCGTGATAGCGGAAATATCTCACTCCCGCCTTCGCACAAAGAGTTTTCATGATCTTCTTCCGGTCATTGTAAGGGCCTTCCACAAATCTGCCTTCTTTTCTGCTCCAGTATCTGTGCCAGAAAACCCATGGTTTATCAGGTTCACTATTTTGATTCCTGCCCCATAAGATTTCATAAAGCTTCTGAGTCATCGGCACTTTTCTTGGTGTGAGGTGACCGCCTTTCTTTTTTCGTGTATAAAGAATCACTTCCTTACGCTGAAAATCGATGTCCTCCCAAATCAAGCGGTCAATTTCGCTCTTTCGGCCCATTGTTTCCCGAATAGTCCAGAGATATTCCTGGATATCGGGATTGGCAGCAGCAATAACATTGTCAATATCTTTTGACGATGGAACATATTTTACTCGTTTTTCAACCGGCATAAATTCGATGTCATCTGATGGGTCCGTTATGATGAATTTTCTTTTTTTGCCGTAGTTGAAAGTTGCTCGAAGATATCGAATTTCTTTATTCGCCGTGAAAGCTGAAATTTTGCCCCGCTTCCATATGAAATGCTCAACCATGTTCTGGGTAATTTCACTGCAAAGAAGTTTGCCCCACTGCTTCACCCATCTTTTTGCCATATACTGATATTCCTGGTAATGCCGCCCAGAGTTGTAAGCTTTAACATGGTCAAGCCGATGATTAACCAGTTCCAAGAATTCCATGTCGGTTGGAGTTTCCTGAACTGGTGGCGGATTCTTTATTTCCTCCTTTTTCCTTGCTTCGGCCTGCTTGGCCTGTTTTTTTGTCTTGAACCAGGTTTCCGTGTACCTGATCCCCTTGTGAGTGAAGTCGTACCTCCACCCCTTGCTTTTTACAGAATATACGCTCATAAAGGTTCTCCTTATTTGGAAAGAAAAGAGATCCTCCGAGCTTCACACCGCCCAGCTCCTGCCAATGCTTGTAAACCCAGCTTGGGCTTTTCCGCAGGAATTGGGCAACCTCATCAGGCGTCATTATACCTTGATGAAAGTTTATGTCATGTGTTGTTTGAAGCATCGTGGAAAACTTGCTTGTTTTTGTTATTCAACAAACTTTTTTTTGCCGACCTAGACACAGGGAGGGCATTATCCCAAATTTGAGTCCGCCAGAACCATTCGGATGCGCCGATTTGAGCGACCAGCTCCTTGATGGAGGGCAGGCGCTTCATGGGCACATTATGGGCACAGTGGTTTGTAGCCATTTGAATTCACACGTTTTAATTTGGGCCTTTTTATTGAGAGCCCTCTTGCTTGTGAGATTCTATCCAATTATCTCTCCATCCGGAAGCGCATCCTTCTTCCCACTTGTAGCCTGCTGTTGTTCCTTTAACTCCTGGGGCATATAATACTTGAACTTAACTTTTTTGCTCAACCGGGCTGTCAGCTCAGAGAAGGCCATTGTGTTTTTTCGTACATCTTCCATGAGCGCAGCTCCTTCTTCATGAGAGACCCCGCCTGGTTCTCCCAACTGCCCCTTGAAATGAGCATACGCCTGGTCGAATTGCCGCAGAACATTGAATATGATGCTGCCCATTGGTGAGTTAATTTTCATGACCCTTGATCCACGTTCCTTGACCATGGAGATTTTTCTCTCCATGATCTCTTCCTTGGTAAATCTCTTTTTATCTTTCGACGTTTCCTTTATTTCATTCTCCATTTTGCTCTCCCTATAAATTGATATCTTTTTAAGATCTACCGGTAATCCTGGCATGGTTGCGTTTGATTTTGCTTCTCCGCCACATATCTATTAAAAAGGCTATCCCGTATGGCAGGATGGCGGCCACCATAACAAGCAAAGAACATCGAGTGGCTATCGGCATGATATTGGGAAGCATCGTCATATAGCCATAATAGATTGCTTCGGCATTTTTATTGGCATGTTGAGCTAGTGACCAGACCCTTTCCGGGGTGCTCAAGCCGGTTAATAAGGTGTAGAAAATATAGATCATGAAACTTTTAAATATCAGTACGAGCATCCTGCCGGTGAAGAAAGAATTGATGGCCTTGCGGGTAACTACGCCAACAAAGTATCGACTGATATAGGCGCAAAGAAAGGTATTGGCGATGACCGGCAGAAAAGGAAAAGAGCCGAACATGATTTTTATAAACAAACTTGGTGATTTCAGGACAAAAGGCACAAAATACATATCAACCGCTGGTAGAAGCAAGAGCAGGAAGAGTCCTTCTGTAAGACCACTTTTAGCCCCGACATTGAAAAATCCCAGAGCATTTTCCAATGTCAAATACTCTGTGGGTAAGTCTTTACCCAATTTTTCCATCATATAATATTGCTGAATATCCGAGATTACACTGAGGATACTCCTTGGCTTTATATATTGACGAGAGTCTGTATTGATAAATGCGGCATTCTGGCTATATGAACCGCTGCTACCACCACTGCTACCACCGGCGCTGCCGCCGGCGCTGCCGCCCTTATAGCCACTAAATCCATTACTGTTTATGTTGTTGCTCATGCCTGTTTATTTCCGTGAACTGATTCAACAGATACCAAGTCCAGGAGGATACCGGATTTAGCATCCTCCATAACGGCAATCGAGTCAAACGCCTCGGCATGACAAGGCGTGTAATAGCCGTTCATGGTTGCGCCTGATTTCATGGTTACGGTGTAATATGCCCCAAAATAATTGTCTTTCAAAAGGCCATTGGCAATGACATTCTCCTGCCGTAGTTGATGGACGATAGATAACAATACCTCCCGCATTTCTTTATCTTCCATAGAGACTACTTCCAGCACTCCCGCTTTTTCCGCCTGTTTCCTGGCAATCACCTCCAGTATCTTTGGCATAAAATAGACAAAACCATTCGCCATGGAAAATGCCTGGAACCTTCTCCCCTCTAATTTGTTGATATAGGGCCGCATGTCTTTCAATAAGGCATGGGTGTTAAGCCATGACAGGTTGATGAGCTTTGGGGCTGCCATCTTCTTTTTTGTCTCTGGTTTTTCATCAAATATGCCGTCTTGCGCCTTTGCTTCGTTGTGCCATTGGGGAGGCTTCTCTAATGGTTGGAGTCGCTCCTGTGCCTGCTCTAACTCTTGTTGTCGTGCAAGTTGATCCGCCCGTTTCAAAGTCTTACCCAGCAACTCCTGAGGCTGTTTGTGGTGGAATTTTACGGCCTGTAATATTTCCTCTTTTTGCTGAAGTCCTTTGAACGATTGAAGACCGACCAGAATTCGGCCGGCGGCTAAGGGATGTTCGCCCAGGCTGTACAAATGACCACGGATGGATGGCAATTTCCCCAGATCATGGGACAAGGCCGCAACGATGGTATCCGGCATAAGATAGCCGGTATCAGATTCTTGCAGCAGCCGGATAACCTGTTCAGCCACATTCAGGGAATGGTCAATCAGGTTTGTTTGACTAAGCAGAGCATAGGTGTTGGAATCCCAGGAGGCTTCTACATCACGACTGACATTGACCACGGATGGACATTGGCCTTCCGTGTCCAGCAAAGACAAAAGATCACGGCAAACTGCCTGTTGTTGAGTAGCAAGGCGTAAAGATAGAATATGTTTGTTGTAGAATTCCTGTATCCGTGCATTCTGAAATTCGATGAATACCCCTTCGCTAGCTTCCAATACAGGCTCATCCCGCCAGAGTGGAGCCAGATCAGCTATATTGACCTCTCCGTTTTTAATCCACAACTGAGATAAGTCTTGTAACAGCACTTCCTTTTTGGATACAGCAGGTTTTTTCTCTGACCGTACGAGAAGTCTGCATATTATTCCAACAAAGAACAAAATTCCAAGACCAATGATGGTATTGATCCGGACAGCAGTCATCCGTCCCCCCGCTCTTCTTCGCCTGACAGGTCTTCAAGATAATCGTCCCATTGTGGTCTGATTTCGGGGAAGATCACCTTGAGATCAGCCGAGGGAACATCCGCGGTGATTCCCCGATAAATACCTGAATAGGTAGTCATGAAGAACTGACGGGGAGCCAGGTTAAGCACTTCGGTGTGCTTAACCCGTACATCCTCGGTCTCTCTGATAGCCAGCCCACCCCCCACAGAGATAACCGGACTGAAAACCCGTTTTTCTCCAAGATGATCTGAGATATAGGTGGCGGTCTTGGCATCCGGCACCCGCATAAACAATTTGGTATTGCAGTTATCCAGGATAGTATTGGCTCGATCTTGGCCAATCTCGGCATAGAGTTGACTCACTGACTGGCAATAGCCGTGGATAAAGACCCCAGCACCGCCAGCCTTGGCAAAGAGTTCCTCTATCCCTTCATATAAAACAGATTGGGCCTCGTCGATATGTAGGGCCAGAGACGAAAATATCTTTTTATCACTGGAATACCTGCGACCGACAAAAGCCTGAATATTAGAAACAATGACCTTCCCAGCGGTATAAGCCGCCCGTTTGGTGAGCAAAGAGCCAAGCTGGACGATCAAGATAACGCATTTGTCTTGCTCCAGGCGGCTAATGAAACGGTTTTCGTTGGCCTGGCCAAGAATCTGTCCTACATTGCCACTGGTTAATTCCGTCAGTGCCACACGCAGCGAAGAGGCCACCTTGGAATGGTAGTCGGCTGTCGAAGCGATAATCCTTCGTAAATCCATAGCAAGCTGTCGGGCCTGTGGGGTGTCAATACCTTCGATTCTTTCTTTAAGCTTCTCCAGATCAGCATGACTGATATTATTTTTGACATCATTGAGATTAAAATCCGGTTTTTTATTATTGGCTTCGGCCAGCACAATAAGGGCCTGTACCACCACCAGGCTTATTTCGTAGGCAACAGAGAAGAAAAAAGGGTCTCTGCCTACCGCAACACCGGCGGTAATATGGGCCACTATTTCCTCGATCATATAGTAATGAGAAAGGGGATTTATAACTGCACTGTATTGGGGAAAGACAGGGGTAATCAGAATTAAATCCTCTTGCCTGCCAGTATCGAAAGCCACCTGTACTATTTTGGAGAACAGTTCGTTGTCACCCTTGGGGTCGATGACTACTACTGAATACCCCTTGCGAATATCCTGCTCGATGATTCCTTCCATGGTGCGGGTCTTCCCCACCCTGGTTGTCCCGAAGCACCAGAAATGCCCTTTGCGGTCATTATCAGGAATTCCAAGCGGTATTATCTTGTCCGGATGGTCCAGATGAAAGCCATCGCCTATTTGGGTATATGGCTCTTTGGGTTGTTTTTTTCTCCAGATCAAGATTTTTCACCGACCGTGACCTGGATATGCTCATGCAATTCCCTGGATGCAGTCAAAATTGCCTGTTTTGGTAAAAACCCGCTGGCTTCAACAAAACTCTTATGGCCGACATAACGATTGGCGCAATACAGCTTTATCTCTGTGGCAGTGCCAAGCTGCTCTCTAAGCAAAGCTGTCACCAGATTCTTTGAAACACGATCAACTACCACCTTGACCCGTGTGATACCGTGCAATTTTACAGAGTCAACCCGTCGCAGATGAAATGCTCGTTTTTGGCCGACGCCCAACATATTCCATTCATGCACACCAACACGATTCAATGGACACTCGGCTATGATTGCCTGGCCTTTTTCAATCTCAATCTCCACCAGGAAACCACCATTGTTTTTACGGATAATATCCCCCCATCGTAGCTCATGTTCCAATTGTTTATAACGAGTCACTTCATGCAGGCAAGCAATCTTGGCAAAATTCTGGTCAAGTGCCCTCTGGATAGTGTTCCAGCCCCGCACGGAGACAAAATTAAGCTGATTTTGCAAAGGAATACCGGACTGCTTGGCATAGTGCAGTGCTTGCAGGTAGTCGTCACCAAACAGGACAACCGTACCTGTCCCATACCAGCGAGACAGCAGCGTCGAAAAGGTCTTCTCGATCTCGGCCACAACCTGACCGCGGCTCAAGCCATATTTATCGACGAAGGAATTGATGATTTCGTTATATTGGGTCTGCATATTTGCCGGATGTTATTTTTCCCTCCTATTGTCTCTTTCCGGCCATGTCTGCTTTTTTGAGAAATTATTTTCATTTTTTTCTGTTTTTATGTGAAAAAGTGAAATTTACTCCAGAATTTAATATGAAAAATTATTATTCACCGATAAGAAACAATTAAAACGGCGCAAAGAAGCATTGAAAAATGCTAACGAGGCAAAAACATGAAATTTTTTCTTGATTTCTTTCAAGAAAAGATATTTATTTGGAATATAATTCCACTTAATTTAATTAAGTAATCCCTTCCGGGAAAATAACTGAGGCTTCATGGTATATTTTTCAAAATATATTTCGATGAATGACCCAGTGATTTTTGTACCTGCCATATGATTTCTGCAAGAAAAGTTTAATCACATTTGTGAACCTCTTTTTTGTATGATTTTGATATGGCCACCCTGACAAGACGACAATATTATTTTTTCTGATTTCATCGTCCTCTTCGTCAACTTTTCCAACCCCCCTTTTTTTTCATCGACAAGATAAATCCGTCTGGACAAATCCCATACAGGAAAAGTTTAATCGCATTTGCGAACCTCTTTTTTGTGGAGAAATCCGTTTGATTTCTTTTGTCGTTGATTCCCCATAGCGCATATCAATAGAGCAACACCAACCCCATAATCGGGAGAAAAACAACTCTCCCATCAGGGGCATAGTTGTCTTCTCCCACAATCCACAAGATAAAAGGAGAACGACCATGACCACGCTCACAGAAAAGATCAATGCAATCAACGACATGCTTAGATGTTTTGGCTATCATGCTGTACAGAAAATCGACTTTAGTGGTCAAATTCGCTATGGTTACAAACCACAGTATGTTTTTGACGCAGTGAATCAGATCATCTCACCGGAAAATTGGCGTTATGAACTGACTAAAGAGGAGATTTTTGAAAATCAGGCAGTCGCAGAGGTGAAATTATTTTTGAAAATCGATGCTGACTGGCTTTGCAAGGGATCACATAAAGGACAGATGCAGATTGTACGAGGTAATATTGGCGATGCTCAGAAAGGGGCAATTACCGATGCACTTCAGAAATGTCTCTCCCTTTGCTCTATCGGACAAGATTCATATCGTGGCTTACTTGAGACTGTTTACAATTCATGCAGCCTACAAGCTCCATCGAGACAATCTTTACCGAAAAGCACCCAACAGTCCATGCCAGCAACACAACCACCGGTTCAGTCTCAACAAGTTCCTCCACCAGAACCCGCCATTCCTGCTTCCCTGCCGAAAATTGCCGGTATTAAATATCAGCAATTTGATAATTACGTGGTAGCAGTAGGAACCAAGCTCTTCGATAAGAAGGAATTGTTGAAATCAGCAGGCTTTAAGTGGAACAAGGAAAATAAGAACTGGTACAAAGAGATAACCCATTAAACCGAACTAAACCGAACTGAAAACGGTTTCTTAACCCAACGAGGGAGCAACACTCTTCCCTCAAGGGAAATCCGTGTGTTCTCCTTCAAATTTTTCATTTTTAAAGAAGAATATCATGGATATCAAAAAAACACTGTTCACTGGTTTACAGAAGTTTGCAAGACAACACACCCTGACTACCCTGGGAGATCGAAGCAGCTACCTTGGCGCATCTGATATTGGATACTGCCCACGAAAGGTAATACTTGACCGATTACATCCCCCTGAACATGACCTGGCCACATTGTTCCGTTTCCAAAGAGGACACATGGCCGAGGATATTGTCGCAAACGCAATGACCGCCGCCGGTTATGATAATTTCGACCGACAGGTTGAGGCTATTGCCAGCGGTAATACTCCCATCAGATGCCACATTGATTTTGTTTTCAATGCACCGAAACTCAAAGCCGTACTCGAAGTCAAATCGGTTAGTGCCATTCCTGACGGGCCATATAGCTCCTGGGAATCCCAATTATATATGCAGATGGGAGCATTGGCCGAACAATACCCCGATCACAAGATCAAAGGTGCAGTTCTGGCCATTGATTTGGGAAGCGGTGATATTGGATTTTTCAACGGTTACAAGCCAGATGAGATTTTGTACAAAGGATTGAAAGACAGGGCGACATCCATCTGGACAGATTATCAGTTCATGGTGCTCGGCCATCCAAAAAATCCATCAACTGAACCCAGCCTGCTTTGCGGATATTGTAATAATTTGACCACATGCCCCAGATTTGCAGCCGAAGAGGTTCCAGAAATGGAAGACTGTGTAACCGAATTACGATCTATGCAGGAACAGGGCAAGGCATTGAACAAACAGATTGAACCTATAAAGGCCAAGTTGCTTTCAATAGTGAATCAGGCCGGACATTCAATCAAAGTCAACAACACCATCCTTTCAAAAGCAGTTCGCTCACGGCAACATACTGATACCGCACGCTTAACAGCATTTTTGGCGGATATGGGTCATACGATGCAAGAATTTCAAGAATCAAGCTCGTATTCATTCCTGGATATTAATACCTCCAAGACGACAATCCCAAAAACCAAAAAAGCGGCATAAACCAACAACTCATAAAGGAGAGCAACAACATGAACAAAGCAATGATAATCGGCAATTTAGGCAATGACCCAGAAATTCGTTACACCCAGAAAGGTGCTGCTGTAGCAACTTTTTCTATAGCTACTACTGAAAAGTGGAAAGACGAAAACGGAGCACAACAAGAGCATACCGACTGGCACCGAATTGTAGCATGGAAAGGACTGGCAGAAATTTGCGGAGATCACCTCAAGAAAGGCTCGAAAGTCTATATTGAGGGCAAGATGCAGACCAGAATGTGGGAAGAGAACGGTATTACTCGTTACACCACTGAGATTATAGCCAAGAACGTGGAAATGCTTGGCGGTAAAAACTTTAAGGAAACTGACTCGTCGTCGCCTGCTCATGGGGATAACCCACCAGTGCCGGCCGCGGACATTCCGTTTTAATCTGAAGCCGATAAAACCAGTCAACCCATCAGGGGCAAAACATCCCCTGTCGGGAGTGTCTTGCCCTTTTTTTGTTCACTCCAAGGAGGCGCAGGACCATGGCACGACTAGCATCCCAAGCAAAAGCAGGATTTTATCCAACGCCGGATAGTGTTGTTTCCCTGCTGGAAAGAATAATTTTCTTAAAAAAAGGCTCAAGAGCATTAGACCCTTGCTGCGGGTACGGCAACACTCTTTCCCGACTGGCAAGCCCCGACACCGCAACCTATGGCGTTGAGCTTGACCACCAGCGAGCCACGAAAGCTAAATCACAGCTTTTTAAGGCAGTATGGGGCGATGCTCTTACCGAGGCTCGTATATCATCTCAATCCTTCGGCTTGCTCTATCTCAACCCTCCCTACGATACCGCAATCAATTCAGACGACAATTCGGATAAAAGACTGGAACATCAGTTTTTGCGTACCTATATCCGCACATTGCAAATTGGTGGCATTCTCGTTTTTGTTATCCCCTATTATGTGCTGAAACATTGTGCCAAGACACTGGCCCGACATTTCACGCTACAGGTAGCGGGGTTTCCAGATGAAGATTTTCACACTTTCAAGCAGTGCATTGTCTTTGGAGAGAAGAAAGTAGCGGTAACAGCAGGAACAGCCAAAGAAAATCAAGAAATGTTAGAAAGACTGGCTGCTATGACACCGGAAGAATTTCAGTACACGATTTGGCCGCTTAATATGATGGCGCCAATCGAAATTCCCAAGGCAGACAGACCAGTCAACTTCCGTATAGATCGCCTTGACCCATTGGAAGCAATTCCCTTGATTAACAAGGCAGGGATTCTTCAGGATGTTTTGAAAGAACTTATCCCTACCAAAAACAATAATATCCGCCCATTGACTTCGCTTGAAAACGGCCACCTGGCCCTTATGCTGGCAGGAGGATACATGAACGGAGCCATTGAGAAAGATGGTCGGCAGTTGGTCATCAAGGGCGTTATCCACAAAACGGAGAAAATCGTCCAGACCAATGAAAATGGGGATGGTGGCGGTTCAATTACCACCAAAGACCAGTATGTCCCGACAGTCAAGATCATTGACATGCAGACTGCTGAATTGATTACCGTACAGTAGTGACGCATTCATCAACCCTCATCAAACCCTTACGGGAGAGACCTCCCGCATAGGGGATTTGGAGAAATTACATGATAACATCATACCTAACCATAAAATGTGCTGGATTCGTCTGTTATTCCAACGCCCTGATTGTAAGAAGGTTAGACCGAGAATTTCATGGCTGTATGTTGAGCCTTATCGGTTCGCCATCTCATGTAAAGGCCATGTCTGCGCTCATTTATAGCGGAGATTGGGATTGCAGGGTGTCTGACAATAATGACAATTCATTTGACCTTCTTTTTTCTGGCTCAATCCGCACCTGCCGCACCCGCAAGATCGGTGAGGTAGTAAACAAGGTGCTGGTTGCAACAGGATTCAACGCATTTTCTGATCATGCAACTGTCTTTGGCCCTGATCTGCCTACCGTGCAGGAACGAGCCTTCCGCCGTGTTGATAAAGCAACCACCATTCCACTCAAACCACAATGGCAAGAGTGGCTCTGGGAGACAATGATATCCCCTGAAAAACTTTATAGCTTCGGCGGCGAGGATTTTCAGGAAGCGTATCTTGTTAATATCCCATGCGATGAGACACTAGAGTCGCATGCGCTGGAAGCAATCAAGACCGGAGAGATACAGTAGCCAAACCAATCTGACAACCTAACCCAACCAGGGGGAGAGTATTTCCCCTCAAGGGGCCATATTCTCCCCTATTCAACTATTAAAAAGGAGAATTATGGAAGAAGCTATCATCGATAGTATCGAACCAGTAATTGACGGACCAAAAACCGTCAAGCTGGCCGAGTTTCTTGACGAATGGGGCGATATACTGAAAGCCGAGGTCGTAAAGAATATGAACCCGGTCTATTCCCCGAAAGCGGAAGATGCTTGGGATTTACAGGCCAGAGAAAAGTTACAGCAATTACTGCGGAAACCGTTTGAGTCTCAAACCAGAAAAGGCATATTCCCAATAGCCAGATCATTTTTCAAAGAAGATCACAAGGCAGCTTTCATGGTAGGTGAGATGGGAACGGGTAAGACCTTTATGGGATTGGCTGTTGCTCATCTGATTCCTAAAACACACAAACGCATCCTTATTCAATGTCCTGGCCACCTGGTCAATAAATGGATACGGGAAGCACAAGATACCATCTCCGGATGCAACTGCATCAACCTCAACGGGAAAAGCCTCGATCTGCTCATCGCCAATAAGCTCACGTCAACAAAACCTGTTGGCACCGAGATATGGGTAATGGGAAAAGAACGGGCTAAATTGCATTTCCAGCGTGTTCCCCAGCGGATTACAGTTTTTGGAAGGCAATGTTGTCCTGATTGCGGTGGGCAAGTAACAACTGGCAAAGAAACCTGCGAGTATTGCAAGACCCCGATGTGGATGGCAGACAGAACCAAAGTCCGCCGCTACGCCAAGGCCGAGTTTATCAAGCGGTTTTTTCACACCAAGAACTTTTTTGATCTCCTGATACTGGACGAAGTGCATGAACTCAAGGGCGGCGGTACTGCCCAGGGTCAAGCAATGTCCTGTCTTATCGCTCGCTCAAAAAAGGTACTGGCTTTAACAGGTACTTTAATGGGTGGGTACAGCTCAAATCTGTTTTATCTGCTCTGGCGGATGTTCCCTCGTCAGATGAAGGCCGGTGGCTTTGAGTTTGTCAGGTCTTTGCATTTTGCAGAACGCTACGGCGTTGTGCAGAGAACCTACGACACCAAGGATATAGACGCAAGCCTCAACGCAGCCAGTATTGGCCGGAAGATCGGAAAGTCGCGGGTCAAGGAAGCACCGGGAATATCACCCCTGTTGTTGCCCGATCTGCTGCTCGAACATTCGACCTTTATTCGTCTGGCGGATGTGAGTGATGCCCTACCAGAATACGAAGAGATCATTGTGCCGGTCAAAATGGAATATGAGCAGGGAGAAGCATACACGCAGCTTGCCAAGGACTTAACTGATGCGACATCTCAAGCATTAGCACGGGGCGATATGCGGCTTTTAGGAAAAATGCTTCAATCCTTACTGGCGTATCCTGATGGATGCAGACGCGAGGAAATTGTCACCCTGGAAATAGCAGGTACAGAGGAAACAGTGGGCTATGCCCCTGCCCTGGAAATTGACCTGTTGCCCAAAGAAGAAAAGCTGCTGGAAATTATCACGGCTGAAAAGAAAAAGGGAAGAAAGGTAGCTGTTTTCCTGGAACACACCGGAACACGAGATTTACTGTCAACCTTGGAGGAGAAACTTCATAAGCAGGACATGAATCCTCTGATTTTACGCAGTACAGATGTCACCCCTGAGCATCGGGAAGACTTTCTCAAGGAACAGATTCAGACAGGGCTTTATGACTGTCTTATCTGCAATCCTAATCTGGTGAAAACCGGACTCGATCTTTTAGAGTTTCCCACCATTATATTTTTTCAATGCGGTTATTCAGTATTCACTCTCAGACAAGCCAGTCGCAGGTCGTGGCGTATCGGGCAAGATCAACCGGTGCGTGTATTTTTTATGGCCTATGCGGACACCATGCAGGAAAAAGCTCTGTCGCTCATGGCCCAGAAGATGGAAACATCTTTAGCCATAGAAGGAGAGCTATCAGATAAAGGGCTGGCCGCATTATCTGAATCAGAAAACAGCATGATGTACGAACTGGCAAAGGCTTTGACTGGCAAGATTGCAGTCAAGGATATGAGTGAGGCATGGACCAGATACCGACAACGAGAGTTGCTGGGCAATCTGTCTATGGACGATGACCAGGATGTCACCATTAGGACCACAACCACCATGAGTACGGTTTTCGGCAGTACAGCCTCGATCACGCAAGAGTATGTTGTTCGCGGGACTGTGTATGTCAAGAAGGCCGGAGCCACCGCTTATGTCGGCAACAACCGCTTCGATCTCAAGGACGGATTTATTTTTTGGTCTGGCAGAAAGATAGGTTGGTACGACCGACAAGGTTGCGGTGAAATCAACGAAAAGCCGATTCGTATTTATAAGCCTGACCAGTGCAAGCATTTTCTCCTGGCTGAAATACGAAAAGCGGCATAACCCATCATAATCAACCCATCAGGGACAAAACCTCCCTGACGGGGAAGTCTTGTCCCTTTTTTTGTTCACTCCAAGGAGGCAGGACCATGATTATCAATTTAGTTAGAAGTATGCGGAATACTGCAAAAAAATCCGACAAAAGCAACCTCGGCCATTGCATCCTGCTTTTTGAGGCTGCTAATGAAATAGAACGTTTGCAAAAGAAGCTGTCTGTTGCAGAAACCCGTAGCAATCAAATTACCAGGTGCAAAACAACTCCTAAGTCTTTGGTAAAGTCTTATCCTTATTTAATTAAAAGGAGGAGCTAGGCCATGGATTTATTTATCAAAGACGAACAAGGACGGTACGTCACCGCGACAACCCTCGCAATTATTAAAGAGGGCCGTAACCGTACTCGCTCCACACTGAAAAAAGGGTCGTCATTTATCAGAAGTTCAGAAGAGGCAAAGGAAGCAATAGCCTCAAAAATCTCTTCATATCAACATGAAGTCTTTGGTTGTCTGTTCCTTGACACCAAAAACTGCATCCTGGAGTGGAAGGAAATGTTCCAAGGGACTATTGATTCGACAACAGTTTACCCTCGGGAAGTGGTCAAGGAAGTCCTGCGGCTCAATGCCGCAAAGGTTATCCTCGCTCACAACCACCCTTCAGGTAATACCGACCCATCACAACACGACATTGAATTGACAAAAAAACTGAAAGAAATCCTGCAGATTGTAGATGTTAAGGTTCTGGACCATATAATCGTAGGTGATAATATCACGGCCTTTACGGATAAGGGTATTCAGTTTTAGCTCAATTCTACGCAACCAATATCAACCTATCAACCCACGGGGGCAAACAACCCCTACGGGGAAGTCTTGCCCCTGATTTTTATTTCCAAAGGAGGAAAGACCATGATAGATCAGAAAATAATCAATAAACTCCATAAATTACTTGCTCTGTCTGCAAGTGATAACGAAAACGAAGCTGCCCTTGCCATGAAGAAGGCCGAGGAACTGATGCGTGAACATAATCTGTCCGTTGCTGATGTAGCTCTTGACGGAAGTGGTGCTCATGTGGGTTCTGCCGAAGTCTCCGGACTGACCAAGACTTCCCAGACATGGGAAATCTCCCTGGGAAGCTCCATTGCCCAAACCTTCAATGGCCGAGCAATCCTTAACAGAAACAGCAACGGTTGGAGTTTCACTTTTGTGGCAGGTCAGACAGATTTGATAATCATCACCGATCTGTTTGAACGACTACGCTCTACCATCAAGCGAATGAGCCAGATTTATGTAAACCGTGCAAAGGATTTCACCAGAACTCACGGTAAATCCCTGCATAACAGCTATCGCCTGGGAATGATTCAAACGATCCACCAGCGATTAGACCGACTGAAGCAGAACACTGCCCCAACTGATAGTCGTAATGCCTTCGGCATGACCGGCACCGCATTGATGGTGATTAAAGATAAAGCTGTTGACCAGCGAGTTAATCGGCTTTTCCCGCGTATAAAAGCAATGTCGAGGAAAGCCAGTCGTGTTGTTGGCAATGCCTACCAGCAAGGTATGACTGATGGTAATAATGTCAGTCTGCACCGATCTGTAGGCGGGGTTTCCGCACCTCTTGGTCTTCGGAGGTAGAATATGAAAACAGATAAAACAGAGAATAGACAAACCTGCTTATTCTGCATTCAATCAAAAACAGAGATGCCCGTATATTCATGCGGCGTTGGCAGAATAGGTATTTGTCTTGAATGTGTAGAGAAGGCAAGAACAGCCTTGCTCAGGCATCTCAAGCATCTGGAAACACTTCAAAAAGGAGATCAGGTTATTGTTGAGCGAGGAGGATCGTTAGTTAGGATTTCCCTACCCATCAAGAGAAAGTAGTTGGCAAAGTTATAGCAGTTCCAGAACATAAATAGACCAATCAACCCATCAGGGACAAAACTTCCCTGACGGGGGTCTTGTCCCTATTTTTTTTATCTCAAGGAGACACGACCATGACCGAACCTATTTTTATGACCAATGACCTTATCGTTAAGTACGCTTATGCTGCTGGTGCAACTGAGCCTGTAGATAAAGTATCCAGCCGTTACAGCTTTGTTCCAACCTTAGATGCTGTTGACCTGCTGCGTGATGCTGGCTGGTTTCCGATCAAGGCGGAGCAGAGCCGCACCCGTATCCTGGATAGGGAAGGATTTCAAAAGCATTGCATTCGCTTTACCAGGAATGAAAACTTTGAAATGAAGCTGCAGGATGAGCGGGTCGATCTTGTTCTCTATAATTCTCACGACCTGGGCAGTTCTTTCAAGCTGATTGCCTCAGTTTGGCGGTTGGTGTGTGGTAATGGTTTGATGATCGCATCAGATTTTGCCAACTTCACCCATCGTCATGTCGGATTTAACAAGAATGACTTTGTAGCGTCGGCTGATAAGATCACCGCATCCGCAACTGTCATCAACGACCAGATGGATTATTTGAAGGGTATCAGTTTGAGATATGATGAACAGATCGCTTATGCCGAAGCCGCTCACAAGCTGGTATATGAGAACATCGAAGATGCTCCAATATCTCCAGATAAATTATTGGCACAACGCCGTTTCAATGATGGAAATAATAGTCTGTGGACAACCTTCAATGTCGTCCAGGAGAACATCATCAAAGGCGGATTAAAAGGCACAGTCAATGGTGACAATGGCCCTCGAAAAGTTACTACCCGGGCAGTCAAATCACTTGATCGCAATATCAAGCTGAATCAGGCTCTTTGGGTATTGACTGAAAAGATGGCTGAATTGAAATCCATGTCAATTGCCGCATAACAATTCAACCACAGCCGTCTCCTTCGGGGGACGGCTTTTTTTTTGCTTTTAACTCTAATATACTCTTGGCAAGGCTGGGGGTGAAGCGACTATAAAAAGCAATATCGGCAGACCGAAGAACAAGGTTGCAAAAAAAACTATGTTCTCTTTTACGCCCCATTTTGCAAGTCGGCCCGTGAGACAATTTCAATACATCGAATCTGAAAATATACATGAAGTTCAAAACTGGGGTGATCTTTACTAAAATAATAATAAGGCCGCCCTATTGACAAAGCTCTTACTGGCGGAGTATGAAAAGATATCTTATAGTCTCAGAGGAGATATTCAGCCATGGAAAAACAATCCACGTTTGGTAACGCTGATCTTGCCAAGAAGATGGCCGCGCAGTTCGGCACCAACCAGGAGACTGTCAAGGTTGAGATGCGCTATGCCAAGGAAGTAGAAACCTTTATCCGAAAGGTTGAAGAAGCACACCAAAAGGCCGCAAACAGTAAACTTGTCTTCCGTTAGTTAATGCCCTGCCTTGATGACCATCGAAAGGCGGCTGCTGAGGGAGTGGAAACTTTTCTCCTCATGCCGCCTTTTTCATTTTTCGATTTTATCGAAACCCGCTTTGGCGATTACGACAGTATCCGCCGCATTTTCTCCCTGGCCCGCTCTTTTCACGCCGAATCCCTTGTCCTTGAAAACATCCAACCCTGCGGTATCGTTGCCGAAGAAAACGAGGATATCCGTCAGCTGTTCCCCGCGTATTCCAACACCGGCCTCCTCCGGCTTTCATTCTGGAAAAGGCCGATTTCAACCGCCGATTCCATTTCGCTCTTGGCCAATGACGATTTTGTCGGTTATGCCATAGTCAAAAGGGATACACCCAGTGGGGATGCCTCAAGCCAATGGCATGTTTTTGAGGCGGTTTTTCCCAAATACGATCACGCACATAATTGTGTCCCCCATCCGCAAACCTATCACCTTGCTGTCGACGGGCAGATTTTTGCAATCAAGGGATTGCTCTATTGCCAACAAAACGGCCTCAATAAAGCCTGCGCTCAGGTGGCGATACGAAGTCTCCTCTCCCGCATCCTGCCGGAAGGCGATATCTCGTATCGCCGGATTAATGAAATCGCAGCGACAATCAAGCCTGGTTTCAACCCTCAGCTCGGGCTGAGCGTCCCGCAAATACGGCAAATATTCCATGAGGTCGGCCTTCTCTTTAACGACGTGGACTATAGTGAAAATGGAGGATTGCGAAAGGACCTGCCTTACCAGAAATTTGCCTATGCCGGTTTGGAGTCAGGCGGCGGCGCGCTGGTGGGATTTCGCCTTACAGGGCGGAATTTGCAGGAGGAGGCCAAGCATATCATCCCGATCTATGGCCATACCTTCAACAAGGACACTTGGGCACCGAATGCGGATATCTCCTATTTCCGGATAGGGGAAAACGTGGGTTATGTACCCAGCGAAAGTTGGACCAGCAGCTTTCTCGGTCACGATGATAACTTTGGCCCAAATTTCTGTATTCCCCGCCTATATATCGCACGAGACAAGGTGGACTATGTCATGGAGATTTTCCGGCCTGGGGTTTGTTACAGTGGCGTCCTGGCCGAGGCGCTGGCACTGGCCATTCTGTATTCTCTGCTGCCGTGTCTCACCGGTTCTGCGAACAAATGGATTCTCCGTCTCATTCAATGGACCAATAAACAACAGGTTGTGTTTCGCGCGCAAGCCATGACGCGAGATGAATATGTGAACCATCTGCAAGCGCTGCAGGATTGGGAAGGGAACAAAGAGAAAACGGACTTCTGTACTTTTCTTGTAAATGAAATGCCCCGCTTCATTTGGCTCGTCGAGATTTCCACACCGCAACTTTTCCCGGCCAACGAGCGAAAACTCGGAGAAATTGTTCTGGATGCGACCCGCAAGCTGAATCTGGGGGAAAATTTCTCCCACAATGACGTCTTTATGTTTGCCAGATTGCCAGGCAGTTACCTCTTCGGCGGTGACATCGTAGGCGACAACCCACAGTTTACCCCTGTACCGAGTGAACTACTATCGCATACCGAGCTGAGCAGACTTTAATCGGGGATATGGGAAATGGCCGGGGCGATGATGGCCAGTAAAAAAAGATAACGATTCAGAAAGCCCTTTTATGTGTTTTTCGCCGTTGCGTTTGGATTTCCCAAAAAACTTGGCTGACGATGGGGGGAGGCCATAGAATTCAGGAATAATGACAACTTGCGATTTTGCTTAAATGGTTGATATTGCCGATGGATCTGATGATGTTATCAATTTTCTGCTTATCATTCCCTGTTGTAATGATATCAAGTTAGAAATGCATAGACTGCCCTATATTTCATTGTCAAGAATGTTAGGTTGGAGTAGATATCAAGAAACTTGATAATATCTTGTTATGCGGCCACACCACGTCAGCAGAGAACACCACAAAGTGAAATGCTTGAGAATGTCCGAAGGTAGGAAATGACCAACAATGACTGAACAAAAAATCGAGCAAAGCTTCATCGACAAACTGACGGAGCTAAAATACACCTACCGCCCGGACATCACGAACCGCGCCGAGCTGGAGTGCAACTTCCGCGAAAAGTTCGAAGCCCTGAACCGCGTCCGCCTCACCGAGGGCGAGTTTACCCGCCTGCTCGACGAGATCGTCACCTCGGATGTCTTTATGGCCGCCCGTACCCTGCGGGAGCGCAATGCCTTTACCCGCGACGACGGCACGCCACTGAACTACACCCTCGTTAATATTAAGGACTGGTGTAAGAACACCTTCGAGGTCGTCAACCAGCTCCGTATCAACACCGACTACAGCCACCACCGCTACGACGTCCTCATTCTCATCAACGGCGTTCCCTGTGTTCAGATCGAGCTGAAGGCCCTCAGCATCAATCCGCGCCGTGCCATGGAGCAGATTGTCGATTACAAGAACGACCCCGGCAACGGCTACACCAAGACCCTTCTCTGCTTCCTCCAGCTCTTCATCGTCAGCAACCGGAGCGACACCTGGTATTTCGCCAACAACAACCGCCGCCACTTCAGCTTCAACGCTGAGGAGCGCTTCCTGCCCGTCTATCAGTTCGCCGCCGAGGACAACCAGAAGATCACCCACCTCGACAGCTTTGCCGAGACCTTCCTCGTCAAATGCGATCTGGGGCGGATGATCAGCCGCTACATGGTGCTCATCGCCAGCGAACAAAAGCTCATGATGATGCGGCCGTATCAGGTCTATGCCGTGATGCGGATCGTGGACTGCATCCATCAAAACTGCGGCAACGGCTACATCTGGCACACCACCGGCAGCGGCAAGACGCTCACCTCCTTCAAAGCCTCCACCCTGCTCAAGGATAATCCCGACATCGAGAAATGCCTCTTCGTCGTGGACCGCAAGGACCTCGACCGGCAGACTCGCGAGGAGTTTAACAAGTTCCAGGAAGGCTGCGTCGAGGAAAACACCAACACCGGCTCACTCGTCCGCCGCCTCCTCTCCGACGACTACGCCGACAAGGTCATCGTCACCACCATCCAAAAGCTCGGCCTCGCGCTGGATGAGAACAGCAAGCGCAATAAGCAGCAGAAAAAAGACGGCAGGCAGACCTACAAGGAGCAGCTCGAACCGCTGCGCGACAAGCGCATCGTCTTCATCTTCGACGAGTGCCACCGCTCCCAATTCGGCGAGAACCACAAGGCCATCAAAGAGTTCTTCCCCAAGGCCCAGCTCTTTGGCTTCACCGGCACTCCCATCTTTGAGGAAAACGCCAGCCGGGTGAAGATCGAGGACCAGCAGGCCTCCATGCAGACCACCGTGGAGCTCTTCCAAAAGCAACTCCACGCCTACACCATCACCCACGCCATCGAAGACGGGAACGTCCTCCGTTTCCATGTCGATTACTTCAAACCGGAAGGCGAAAAGCTGCCCAAGCCCGGAGAAGCCCTCGAAAAGAAAAAGATCATTGAGGCCATCCTCGCCAAGCACGACGCCGCCACCGGCCAGCGCCGCTTCAATGCCCTGCTCGCCACCGCCTCCATCAACGACGCCATCGAATACCACCGCCTCTTCGCCGAGATTCAGGCGGAAAAGCAGGCCTCCGACCCCGATTTCCAGCCGCTGAATATCGCCTGTGTCTTCTCCCCGCCCGCCGAGGGCGATGCCGATGTGAAGCAGATTCAGGAAGACCTGCCACAGGAGAAGGAGGACAACGCCGTCGAGCCCGAGCAGAAAAAAACCGCCCTCAAGGCCATCCTTGCCGACTACAACGCCCGCTACGGTACCAACCACACCCTCGGCGAGTTCGACCTCTACTATCAGGACGTGCAAAAGCGCATCAAAGACCAGCAGTGGCCCAAGGCCGACCTGCCCCACGCGCAGAAAATCGACATCACCATCGTGGTGGACATGCTGCTCACCGGCTTCGATTCCAAATACCTGAACACCCTCTACGTGGACAAGAACCTCAAGCACCACGGCTTGATCCAGGCCTTCTCCCGCACCAACCGCGTGCTCAACGGCACCAAGCCCTACGGCAACATCCTCGACTTCCGCCAGCAGCAGGACGCTGTGGATGCCGCCATCGCCCTCTTCTCCGGCGAAAAGACCGGCCCGCAGGCCCGCGAAATCTGGCTGGTGGACAAGGCCCCCGTCGTCATCCAGAAGTTAGAGGCCGCCGTGCAGAAACTCGACGCCTTCATGAAATCCCAGGGCCTAGCCACCGCCCCGGAGGCCGTGCCCAATCTCAAGGGCGACGAAGCCCGCGCCGCCTTCATCAACCACTTCAAGGAAGTGCAGCGCCTCAAAACCCAGCTCGACCAATACACCGACCTCACCGACGACAACGCCGCCGCCATCGAGCACATCCTGCCCGAGGAAAACCTGCTCGGCTTCCGCGGGGCCTATCTGGAAACCGCCCAGCGCCTCAAAGCCCAGCAGGGCAAAGGCAGCGACAAACCCGCGCCAGACGGCGTGGACCAGCTCGACTTCGAGTTCGTCCTCTTTGCCTCCGCCCTCATTGATTACGACTACATCATGGGCCTCATCTCCCGCTTCTCTGAAGCGACGCCGGGCAAGCAGAAGATGAGCCGCGAGCAGCTCATCGGCCTCATCCAGTCCGATGCCAAGTTCATGAACGAGCGCGAGGACATCGCCGCCTACATCAGTACCCTGAAAGCAGGCGAAGGCCTCTCTGAGGCCGCCATCCGCGACGGCTACACCCGTTTCAAGGCGGAAAAAGACGCCGCCGAACTCGCCGCCATCGCCGCCAAGCACCGCCTCGCCACCCCCGCCCTGCAAAGCTTCGTGGACGGCATCCTGCAACGGATGATTTTCGACGGCGAGCAGTTGGGCGACCTCATGGCTCCGCTGGAACTCGGCTGGAAAGCCCGCACACAGGCCGAACTCGCCCTCATGGCAGACCTGCACCCCCTGCTCACCAAACGCGCCCAAGGCCGCGACATCTCAGGACTCAGCGCGTATGAGCAATAAGACGAAAACCACGACCCCGAAGCCCGACGGCAAAACCGCGTTGACGCCCAAGCTACGCTTTTCGGAGTTCCGGGATGCGGAGGGGTGGGACACCACGCCCGGCGATGAGTTGTTCGAGCAGATTAACAACCGCCAAGCCCCAGCCGGGCTTCCGATTCTCGCCATCACGCAAGAGCACGGAGCCATTCCCCGCGACCTCATCGACTATCACGTCTCGGTGACTGATAAGAGCGTCGAAACCTACAAGGAGGTTCGGCCCGGAGATTTCATCATCAGCCTTAGATCCTTCCAAGGCGGCATCGAATATTCCGATTACCACGGCATTTGCAGCCCAGCCTATGTCATTCTTCGCAAAAGAGCCGAGCTGTCCGACCTGTTCTTCAAGCAACACTTCAAATCCCACAGATTCATTCAACAGTTAACGAAAAATCTCGAAGGCCTTCGAGATGGGAAAATGGTCAGTTACAAACAGTTTTCCGAACTGCTGCTGCTGAATCCCTCTCCCCCCGAACAACAAAAAATCGCCGAGTGCCTGAACTCCGTGGACGAGCTGATTACCGCCCAAGCCCGGAAACTGGACGCGCTCAAGACCCATAAAAAAGGGCTGATGCAGCAGCTTTTCCCCCGCGAAGGCGAAACCCAACCCCGCCTCCGCTTCCCCGAATTCCAAAACGCCGGGGAGTGGGACGGGCAACCCTTGAAAGAAGTATTCTCGATTTTCCAAGGTTTTGCCTTTTCAAGCAATGATAGCGTCGATCGAGGAAGTCGATGGCTGAAAATTGCAGATGTCGGAATACAACGGATGAACCACGATGCACCATCGTTTTTGCCCGTTGATTACAAGGAACGCTTCGCAAAGTTTTCAGTTAGACAGGGCGACTATGTGATTGCTTTAACTCGTCCGATCTTGAGCGGTCAGCTCAAGATAGCTCAAGTTGATAACATTTTTGATGGTGCTCTTTTGAACCAACGTGTTGGCAAACTCATAACCTCCCATCACCCGGCTTTTGTCTTTTTTCTGCTTCAAAGTTGGAAATTAATAGGTGACATCGAGAAGAGCATTTCAGGTAACGATCCCCCAAATCTGTCGGCGCAACAAATCGAAGGCATCAAAACTTATGTTCCGCAACTCCCTGAACAACAACGCATCGCCGACTGCCTCACCAGCCTCGACGACCTCATCGCCGCGCAAACCCAAAAGCTCGAAGCCCTCAAGACCCACAAGAAAGGGCTGATGCAGCAGCTTTTCCCATCCCCCGACACAAAACAGCGGCATTAATCTCAACACGAGTCCGACCAAATGAAACACCATGAACAAATAATCAAGGTAACTGACCTTCACTTGGATCAGGAAAACCCGCGTTTCCCTCCAGTCAATACCCAACGAGAAGCAATCAACGCAATGTTGGCGGATCAAGGAGAGAAGATTGCCACCCTGGCGTTGGATGTCTTTCAAAACGGACTCAACCCGAGCACCAAACTAATCATATTCAAGGCGGGGGCGCACTTTGTTGATGGTGACGGCAATCGAAGGCTAACGGCGCTAAAAATCTTGGAGACGCCATCACTGGCAGACGCGTTCCCCAAGATTCGAAAAAGGATTGATGCAATTCTGAAACGGACTGGCGCAGTGCCGACAGAAGTTGGGTGTGTGATTTTCAGTGATCGCAACGCTGCACGGCACTGGATATCGATTAACCACGGCGGCGAACAAGAGGGGCGTGGTCAGACTAATTGGAATGCTGAACAAAAAGACCGTTTCGAGCGCAAACCCTCGATAGGCTTAGAGGCATTAGACCTCTTGACGCATAAGGGCCACATTACCACTGCCGACAAGTCACAAGTGAACAAGTCAACCTTAGACCGCTTGTTGAGCTACAAGGAAGTGAAGTCGGAATTGTCTATCTCCAAGAAAGGTGATCACTTCGCTTTTGGAAATGTCGATCACCTGCGAAAAGTAGTTTTGAACCTGAGGGGCAAGGCTGTTGATGAGGTTTACACGGCAACGAAAGGAAATAAATTCGTCCAGGAAGCGATTGCCTCGCCTGGAACTGCCCCTGCAGATACAGGAGGTAATTCCACAGCCGGGCCCGGAAATCCACCTAATGGGGAACCCGGCCAAGGAAGCCGTTCCCGGAGGATAAAGAAACCGAGCCTTCCTGTTTTTGGAGGCAAACTGTCTCTTAAGACGGGCCACGTTAACAACCTATACCGCGATGTCGAAAGTCTGCATGACTTCTATCAAACAGAAAAAAGCCGACTCTCCGCGGATTTTATTGTGATCATCAGGATGTCTTTGAGAATGCTGGCTGAGACTGCCGCGAAAGACACGAAAAAGGATCTCAAAGATTACCTAACAGAGCATTTCGATGCCGCAAAAAAATCTTTGGACCAGAACGCAAAAACCACCTTGTCGAACCAAAGTGTGAGCAAGAATTCAATCGTTAAACTTTTTCACACTGGTGCCCACGATTACCACAATTCAAAGAACGCGGAACAGGCGTTTGCGCTTTCGATTATTCTCGGGGCAATACTAACCCTTAGCCACGGGAAACAACCATGAGCATTGCTCATTCACCGCTCCGATATCCGGGAGGGAAAAACTGCATTTTTCCATTCGTTTCGAGCTTGATCGCCGAGAATAGATTGACCGGCTGTAAATATATTGAGCCTTACGCAGGTGGTGCAGGATTAGCGTTACGCCTCCTTTTTGAGGAATATGCGGGAACGATAGTCATCAACGACTTGGATCCTTTGGTTCATGCTTTTTGGCGCATGTGCATTAACGAGCCGGAGCGTTTCATCGGCTGGATCGAAAGAACGCCAGTCTCAGTTGCCACATGGAAAAAGTGTAAAGAAAAAATTCGGCGGGTAAACACCGAGGATGACTTCGAATTGGCGACCTCATTTTTTTTTCTGAATCGGACGAATGTTTCCGGGGTTTTGAAGGGAGGTGTGATCGGTGGAATTGACCAAACGGGAAATTACAAAATCGACGCCAGGTTCAATAAGGTGGAGCTGATACGAAAGGTCGAGAAGATCGCACGTTTTTCCAACCGCATCCGTGTCGCAAACCTTGATGGTGTCGAGTTGATCAAAAGCTGCGCAGCAGGCACGACTGAATCCTTTATCTACCTTGATCCACCCTACTACCAGAAGGGAGCAAATCTATACCTCAATGCCTTCAAAGATGCGGATCACGAGAAGTTAGCCAAATATGTCAGCAAGCTATCCACCCCATGGTTGCTCTCATATGACAATCATTCCTTCATCACGAACCTATACCAGCGGTTTGAGAAGCGGGCTTATAAGTTGCAGCACTCGACTTCCAACAAGATTGGTGACGAGGTACTGATCTTTTCCAAAAAGACCAAATTTCAGGAGTCGCTGGGTCATCTTACCTCTGTGGTTACCCTCTGACCCCCACCAGCATCATGACCGACACCAACCAAAAACAACTGGGCAAGACCCTCTGGAACATCGCAGAACAACAACGCATCGCCGACTGCCTCACCAGCCTCGACGACCTCATCGCCGCGCAAACCCACAAGCTCGACGCCCTCAAGACCCACAAGAAAGGGCTGATGCAGCAGCTTTTCCCATCCCCGGAGGAGGTTGAAGCATGAGCCACATCGACCTCGCAAAAGAGATCCGAGACGCGAAAGAACGGATCGTCCTGATGTATGCGTTCAACGCCACGGGCAAAACGAGACTTTCCGTAGCCTACAAAGACGCGACGAAGGGCGAAGATGGTTCCCACTCCGGGGTCTACTACAACGCATACAGCGAAGACATTTTCGTTTGGCAGAACGATCCCGAGAACGACGAATCAACCATCCGATTGGACATTCGGATGAGCAGCTTGAATCGATTTCACAGCTCCCTTTCCGAGGACGACATCCGGGAAAAGCTGAACAGGTATCGGCCGAGCTATCGGTTTGAGTTCATCCCCCACGAGAATCCCGAAGACGGCATCCAAGCCGTGCTTTTCTTCTACGAGGAAGCGGCGGCAGACGATCCAAGCAACATCTCGAAAGTCCCCATCAAGATTTCGCGAGGCGAAGAGAGGGTATTTGTTTGGTGCTTCTTTCTCGCGCTCTTCGAGGTCGAGGGCTGGGCAGATAAGCAGTCGTCGCATTTCTTCATTGATGACCCGGTTTCGAGTCTGGATGACCACTACATCTTCATTACCGCATCCACGCTCTTTGACTTGATCGAAGAGCATTTTGAGAAACGAAAAGTCATCATCACGACCCATCACCTTGGCCTCTTTTCCATTCTGGCGGATTGGCTAAAAAAAGGGGAGAAAGCTGGGAAATTCAAAAAGCACGCGAAGGTTTGCATGTTGAGCGCCAAGGAAGGCGACCTGGCGCTGGAGAACTGCGACAACGACGTCTTCCTGTATCACCTGCGATTACTGCAGGCGTTGGAGCAGGCCTACGCCTGCAACGGAGTGAAGTCCTTTCACTTCGCACTGCTCCGGCAGGTGCTTGAGAACGTCGCCTCCTTCCTGGGCGTCGGTCAATTCCGCTACGTGCTTGAGCAAATTGGCATCACTGATGCCAACGAAGTGGCCAACATCATCAACACGCTTTCCCACAAAAAAGTCTATTACTTCGAAAGCGACGAACTCACGCCGGACAGCAAGAACCTGTTCGATAGCGTCTTCACCAAGATCAAGGGTAAGTATAACTTTGTTCTGCACGCGCCAGCCCCTGCGCCCGCACCAATTCCAGCACCCGCACCGGTAGCCACCACATGAACGACCTCATCCTCTACACCACGGAAGACGGGCGGAGCCAAATCCAGCTCCGCACGGAGAATCAGACCGTCTGGCTCACCCAATTGGAGATGGCGGAACTCTTTGATGCCACGAAACAGAACATCTCCCTGCACCTAAAGAACCTCTTCGAGGACGGGGAACTGGACGAGGGGGCAGTTGTCAAGGAATCCTTGACAACTGCCGCGGACGGCAAGCGCTACTCAACATTGCTCTACAACCTTGATGCCATCCTGGCCGTGGGCTACCGGGTGCGCTCGCCCCGTGGCGTGCAATTCCGCCGCTGGGCCTCCACCATTCTCAAGGAATACCTGATCAAGGGCTTTGTGATGGATGATGAGCGGCTGAAGAACCCGGATGGCCGCCCCGACCACTTCGACGAGATGCTGGCGCGCATCCGCGACATCCGGGCCTCCGAAAAACGCTTCTACCAAAAGGTGCGCGACCTCTTTGCCCTGAGCAGCGACTACGACAAAACGGATAAAACCACGCAGGCCTTCTTTGCCACCGTGCAGAATCTGCTGCTCTTCGCCGTGACCCGGAAAACCGCCGCCGAACTCATCACCGCCCGAGCAAATCCGGCCGATCCACATTTCGGCCTGCTCGCCTGGAAGAACGACAAGGTGCGCAAGGCGGACATCCTGGTTGCCAAGAACTACCTGACCGAGGATGAGATCGACACCCTGAACCGGCTGGTGGTCATCTTCCTCGAAACCGCCGAACTGCGGGCCAAGAGCCGCCAGGAGACTCGGATGAGCTTCTGGAAGGGGAATGTGGACCAGATCATCACCTCCAACGGCTTCCCGCTGCTCGCCCACGCGGGCTCCATCAGCCACGAACAGATGGAGACCAAGACGAGCGCCCTCTATCTCGACTACGACCAGCGCCGCAAACAGCAAGAAGCGCAGGAAGCTGACCAAGAGGACGAAGCCGACCTCAAAGCGCTCGAAGACAAAATCAAAGGACGCCCGAAGAAATGACCGACCAAGACCAAAAACAACTGGGCAAGACCCTCTGGAACATCGCCGACCAACTGCGCGGAGCGATGAACGCGGACGATTTCCGCGACTACATGCTCTCCTTCCTCTTCCTGCGCTACCTCTCGGATAATTACGAGACGGCAGCGAAGAAGGAACTGGGCAAAGATTATCCAGATATTTCCAGTGACATTTTACTGAAAACGGGAGCGGCGACGCCTCTGCAAGTCTGGTATGAAGAGAACAAGACGGACATCCCCGACTTCGAGAAGCAGATGCGCCGCAAGGTGCACTACGTCATCCAGCCGCCGCACCTCTGGAGCAGCATCGCCAACCTAGCCCGCACTCAGAGCGATGAATTGCTCAAGACCCTGCAAGAGGGATTCAAGTATATCGAAACCGAGTCCTTCCAAAGCGCCTTTCTCGGCCTGTTCTCGGAGATCAACCTCTATTCGGAAAAACTCGGAAAGACTCAGACCGACAAAAACAAGAAGCTCTGCTCCATCATTGCGGAAATCGCCAAAGGGCTGGCGGAATTCTCCTCCGGCATCGATGCCCTGGGCGATGCCTACGAATACCTGATCGGCCAGTTTGCCGCCGGTTCCGGCAAGAAGGCCGGCGAGTTCTATACCCCGCAGCAGATTTCCGACATCCTCTCCGCCATCGTCACCCTCGACAGCCAGGAGCCCGCCACCGGCAAGAAGGGCCGGCTCGCCAGCGTCCTCGACTTTGCCTGCGGCTCCGGCTCCCTGCTCCTCAACGTGCGCAAGCGCATGGGGCCGCACGGCATCGGCAAGATTTACGGGCAGGAAAAGAACATCACCACCTACAACCTCGCCCGCATGAACATGCTGCTGCACGGGGTGAAGGATTCGGAGTTCGAAATCTACCACGGCGACACCCTGACCAACGATTGGGATATTCTGCGCGAGCTGAACCCCGCCAAAAAACCCAGCTTCGACGCCATCGTCGCCAATCCGCCCTTCAGCTACCGCTGGGACCCCACCGACGCCATGGGCGAAGACGTGCGCTTCAAGAACCACGGCCTCGCCCCCAAGTCCGCCGCCGACTTCGCCTTCCTCCTCCACGGCTTCCACTTCCTCAAAGACGAAGGCGTGATGGCCATCATCCTGCCCCACGGCGTGCTCTTCCGGGGCGGTGCGGAAGAACGCATCCGTACCAAGCTGCTGAAGGACGGGCACATCGACACCGTCATCGGCCTGCCCGCGAACCTCTTTTATTCCACCGGCATCCCGGTCTGCATCCTCGTGCTCAAGAAGTGCAAGAAGCCCGACGACGTTCTTTTCATCAACGCCGCCGAACACTTCGTGAAAGGCAAACGCCAGAACCAACTCACGGACGAGCACATCGCTAAGATCATCGAAACCTACAAAACACGCGAGCCGGAGCCCCGCTATTCTCGTCGGGTGGAGATGAAGGAGATTGAGAAGAACGACTACAACCTGAACATCTCCCGCTATATCAGCACGGCGACAGCGGAGGAGGAGATCGACTTACAAGCAGTTAATGCAGAGTTAGTCACACTGGAGAAAGATGTTGAGATGGCACGGGACAAACACAATGCGTTTCTCAAAGAACTTGGATTGCCAGCCGTACCGTGAACCACAAAGCGATTCAATGAGACCGCATAACCATTAAGGATTGATGCGACACGCTTTTTGTCGCTTCAATCCTTTGTTCAAGAGCCGCGGGTTTGACCTTATATAGGGGATTGCCTCGGAAGGGATTTCTCAGAAGGATTGCACGGAGGGAAGATTGGCCACCGGATTGACGATTTTTCTCGTAACCGGTCTTGGAATCATAGGTGGCATGTCATGGCGCAATTCTTTTACGTACTGAATTTTACCTGAAAACTCGATTTTGAGCGTACCTCTCCGTTACCCCCTTGGCTGGGGTTTCCAGAGAAAAATATTTTGTGGCTGAGTTACGGCCCCGCCTACTCAGGTCGACCCTCGGCAGGGGTATGGTCGGCCCGGAATCAGACTGAAAAGATACAGAAGTATGCCTCCGCAGAGTCGGCACCTGGGTTTCGGCATAGGGGCCTTCCGGTTCTTTGGTGAGGATAAATCCGTCAGGCACACCCTCTCGCCTTGGAGCGCGGCAAGAACAGTAAGGACCAGGAGCCGGAGCTTGGACATCGAGACAGCGCAGTTGCTGCTCATAAAGCCGTAGTGACTCCCCCTGGAAACGAAGCCTTCACCACCGGCAGTTGATCCCACCTGGTTGTATACGCCTGGGAAAGGTATTCCCGCCTGAAAGTCCAGGACTTTTTATAGCCTGAAACAGCGTAGCGCAGCGTGTTGGAGCCCCATTTCCGGTTGATTTTGTCCTGGGCGTTCATCAAATCCTTATCGCTCTTGGTCCGGTCAAAGAGACTACGCTGCCGGCATGACTCCGGCATGATCTCCGCCAGCATGACGCCGGCTTTCTGAAAATCATATCCCGGCCGGTACAGCTCCTTGAGCCCCTTGAGTGCGTATTTTATCAAAACGGCTGTGGAAGAAGTAGGTTCCGGCAGTGTGACCATGATGCTTTTTGAATATTGCGGTTTTTCCGGCTTAAAGATGTTGGTGGCAAGAAAGACATGGAGAGAATTGGCAATTGACTGCTGAGAACGGAGCTTCTCGGCGGCCCTTGAAACGTAGGTGGCCACTGCTTCCCGCAGTTCCTCCAGTGATGTCACTGGGCGACCGAAAGACTTTGAGGTGATGATCCCCTTTTTTGCGGACGGAGCCTCCTCAATAGGAATGCATGGTATGCCGCGCAGCTCCCAGACGGTGCGCAGGCCCATGACGGTCAGATGCTTTCTCACCCAGTTGTCGTTGGCGTGTTTCAGGTCCCTGGCGGAAAAGATACCCTGGCTGTTAAGCTTTTTGGTGTACTGCCTACCGATCCCCCACACATCCGCAACCTCAATCCTCGCCAGGATTTCATCCGTATCGCCACAGCCGGTCAGATCAAAGACCCCTTGGTATTGTGGGTTCTTCTTTGCCATCCGGTTGGCGAGCTTGGCAAGGGTCTTGGTAGGGGCGAACCCGATGGAAACGGGAATGCCGGTCCATTGCCTGACCGTTTGCCGGATATGGCGACCATGTTCGGTAAGATCAAATTCCTTACCAGCCGGCAGAGAGATAAACGCCTCGTCAATAGAATAGATCTCGACATCGGGTTCAAGGTGCTGCAAGACACTCATGACCCGATGTGACATGTCGCCGTACAGGGTGTAATTCGATGAAAAGACCTGGACCCGGTTTTTCTTCAGGAAAGACTTTATCTTGAAATACGGCTCCGCCATCTTGATGCCGAGGGCCTTGGCCTCGTTTGACCGGGCAATGATGTTGCCGTCATTGTTTGACAGCACAACAATGGGCTTTTCCACCAGATCGGGACGGAACACCCGCTCACAGGAGACAAAGAAATTGTTGCAGTCAACCAGGGCAACTATCCGGTTACTTTTCAAATTGATGGATGACACCGGTCACCACTCCCCATATCTCGCATTGACTCTCCTCGGTAATTTCCAGGGGCTCATAGTTGGCGTTTTCGGCGACAAGCCGGCATGAATCATTGCTCTTTATCAACCGCTTGACAGTCAACTCACCGTTGACCGCGGCAATGACAATCCTGCCATTGGTGGCTTCAATCGAGCGGTCAACGATCAGGATGCCGCCGTCATAGATTCCGGCGCCGGTCATGGAGTCTCCGGCCACCTTGACAAAGAAAGTAGCGGGCGGATTTTTGATCAGGAGTTCATTGAGATCAAGCAGCCGGTCGATGTAGTCATCAGCCGGGGAGGGGAAACCGGCGGACACCCCGCAGAGAAAAAGCGGACGGACTATTTTTGTTTTCCGGCTAAAGCCGTATATCTCCGCTATCGAAGCATCCGTCTTGAGTTCCATGTTAATTGTCCTTTATCTCGGCCAGGCAATCAGGGCTGTCGTTTTTCGGGTTGTTCACTCCGTTTCCTACCGGATAAGCGAGTATTTTACTGTCGGGAAAGGGTTTGAGCAAGGCCGGCAACCTTGCCCTGTCACTTTTCGGATCAAGCCACTGTTCATATTGGGCTTGTTCGATGATGGCTGGCATCCGGTCGTGAATCCTGCCCACGGTCATGTTGGCCCCGGTGGTGATGATGCTGCAGGACTCGATGATCTCGTTATCCTCCCCTTGCCAATGCTCCCACAGACCAGCAAAGGCAAGGATGTCGGCATCCTTAAGCCGGATAAAATACGGCTGCTTGATTTTGGCATTGTGCAGCCACTCATAAAAGCCCAGTGCCGGAATCAGGCAGCGGCGCTGCCTGATTCCGGCCCGAAAGGCGGGCTTGGAGGTAACAGTTTCCGCCCTGGCGTTAATCATCTTATAACCGATTTTCTTGTCCTTGGCCCAGAAAGGAATGAGGCCCCATTTAAGCATGACCAGCTCACGGTCATGGGTGCCGGATACCACCCGCACCACCGCTATATCTGTACCCGGCGTAATATTATAGCGGGGGGTAAGATCGAGTGTATTTTTCAGGTTGAAATAGCCGGCCAGCTCTTCAAGAGTTGGCCGGGCAAAGCGTCCGCACATAATATCTCACCACAGCTTGATCGGATGAATAAAGCTTGATTGGAGGATAATAACAGAATACCAGAGCTAGGCGCTGCATGGGCAGAATATTTTTTATGTTGAAAAGCTGCTATTCATTCCCGCCATCATTCAGATACGGTTCGACTTTCAAGTTATTGCGCAGCGTATCGGACTTATCGGCCACCATCCCGGCAATGGAGCCGAAGGCCTCGGCATGAAATGGCGTATAATAGCCCTTGAGGCTTTTGCGGATTTTTTTGGTCACCATAAAATCCTCCCATGCAGCAGGACAGTCGGTCATGGGATTGCCCTAAAAGAGCTCGGTCGATCAAGTATCAGTCAAGTAGGAAAACATGCGCTATCATTTTGATATCACAGACATCATTTATTTTTCCGGATGCCTGATCCCGGTCCCAGTCAAGTACCCGTCAAGTAAACTTTTTGTTTTCTCCATTTTTAGCCTGCTCAACCTTCACTACGGTCCGAAGCGGCCCACCAAGGAACATATTTCATCAATTTAGGCGCGGCGGAAGAATCGTTAGGAACAATGGCCCGTGCCTCGGTAGCCTCCCGAATCAAACGTGAGGTCATCGAGCGGTTACGTTCTTCAATACCGAATCGTTCTCGCAGCGAGGTGTTTGTAGTAATATAGTATCATCTGTCTCTACCAACAAACTCCATCACATAGCACAGAACAGGAGAACCAATGAACAAAAAAGAATTGATCAACCAGATAGCTGAATCAGCCAAAATAACAAAAGTAGCAGCTGATAGGGTACTCCTCGGCATGCTTGAGGCCATTACCGACTCATTGCAGAAAGGTGAGAATGTCACTCTCATTGGCTTTGGCACCTTCTCAACAAGCAAGCGATCTGCTCGCACCGGCAGAAATCCTCAGTCTGGTAAAGCCATCAAGATTCCAGCCAAGACAGTGGTTAAGTTCAAAGCTGGAAAAAAATTGGGAGATGAGGTGAATAACGGGTAGATGTTAATCTGCTTGTCAGTCCGGCGTTTGTAGTAGGGATAACCCCAACATTCGTGCACAATGAGGGGCCATCTGATTAGTCAGGTTGCGGAGCGAAGAGACCTCAAAAATCTCGTAGCGTAGTAACCCTTTCCGCTGATTTTATTTTTTTCTTTTTTTTGGGGAGCGGACTCCTTGCCGGCCATCATCAATTTCGCGTTTATGCTGTCGTCCATAATAAGCATGTTGCCGAATGGAACCTATTTCATTGAAGAAAAGAAGGGGAGATTAATGTAAGGTACGGTTATGAACTGATCAGGAACCTTGAAACCGTACCTTAGAAATCCTTGCATGAAATACGATTTTCTGTAATATTACAAATATACAAAAACGTAAAATGGAAGTTCAGGTCGTTACGGCCAATACCGCCAGCTTAACGTACTTTGCAATCCGTTTTCTGAAGTGTCCCCTAAAAGGATGGCAATATGATTATTGGACTTTTGAACCAAAAAGGTGGCGTCGGCAAAACGACGCTCAGTGTAAACCTGGCGGCTTGCCTGGCCCGCACCGGGGCGCGTGTCCTGCTGATCGATGCCGACCCTCAAGGTAGCGCTCTTGATTGGGCAGCCGCCCGTGAAAGCGAACCGCTTTTTTCCGTTGTTGGTCTGCCCAGGCCGACCCTGCATAAAGAAATCAACCAGATTGGGTACGGCTACGACCATATAATAATCGACGGCCCTGCCCGAGTTACCGATCTGGCCCGGTCGGCTATCATGGCTGCCGATTTCGTACTGATTCCGGTGCAGCCAAGCCCTTATGATATTTGGGCGGCTGATGAAATCCTGAAGCTCATCGCCGAAGCCTCTGTTTACAAAGACAATCTTAAATCCGCTTTTGTGGTTAATCGCAAAATTACAAATACGGCTATTGGACGGGATGTGATTGAGGCTCTTGCCGCCTATCCAATACCAGTTCTGATTGCAACCATAGCCCAACGAGTAATTTTTGCTGAAGCAGCAGCCCAAGGCAAAGCTGTTTATGAAATCAAAGAAGGGCCTGCATCGGTCGAGATCGAGGCCGTCGCAGCCGAGTTGATGGAGTTCGTAAAATGAGTAGCAAAAAAATTTCGATCGGCGCTAAGCCGACCAGTAATAATACGCCGGGCACTGCCGATGAATGGGTGAAAAGCCGCACGGTCTCCGGCGAAGTCGAGCGAATGAAACGTTTAACTATTGATGTGCCGGAAAGCCTACACCGGGCAATCAAAGCAAAATGTGCAATGCGCGGTACCAAGATCGCAGATGAAGTACGCGAACTTCTATTACAGAAATACGGAAATCTTTAAAAGTGTATTTGTTTTTTATAAAGCGGGGGGAAATAGGGGTTAAAAACTTGTTTTTTTGTTATATCTATTTCAGAGTAGAAATAGTTTTGTCATTGATTCATGATAACAGATAACAGATGTCGCTTTTTTTTCTGGCAGTTTGGAATTCGAAGAATGATTTTTTGTCCTGGCTGTAATGATGTTGTTTCCATTTGTCTGTTTACAAAAATTGTAGGGAGAATAAATAATGGGTCTTTTTAATGCGATTGACAAATTGGTTGAGCCGATTACCAAGGGAATATTTCCTCCCGGAGAAGATAGGTTTGAAGCCACCAGTTATGTCGAGTTTCAAAGGCGCACATACAATACAGCTTTCGCTGGGGCTTCCTTTATTTTCAAAACAGTTATGGTATGTTTCGTTATTTATTTAATGATTACTGTCATATCTGGAGAAAATAAAAATATTGACCAACGTAGTATTAAAGAACATACCCCTACATTAGCTGAAGAATACTCTAAACTCCACTTCAGCAGCGATAAAGACGAATTTTGGGACAAACTCTCGGTCAGTGAGAGAGATGAATTACGCCGCAGCCTTCACATGAAATAAATAAAACAATGTTGTAGTTTTATTTACAGGCCACTGCAGCTTCCCTGTGGTTAATCACCTTCTAAAGGTGGTTCTCCCGCTGCTTTTCCTGCGGCCAGTCTATCCCTCGTTTTTTGATCTGCATCGTCAAGTGATCTTGCTATTCGATTTCCTATAATTGGATCTACTACTATTTCCCTTCCGCTATCAAATTTGTGCGTTCTGTCTTCATGTAGGTTCTTCATGGCATCCGCAGCAGCGCCAGTCTTTTTGCCAATTTCTATCGGTGAGTCAAAAGAACGATGATTAGCAGCAGGATGACCTCTGAAATCTCCAGGGCCAATACCCTCCGTCCGTCCACTCGTTGCATTTGCCCCTGGCATTACCTGTCCTTGGACATTTGCCATTTCTTCGCCGACCTCTCTTCTGCTTGCATCAATGGTAGCATCTGCCCGAACTTTTCCGTCACCCCAAGTATAATTGCCACTATTAAGGAATCTTTCTTGATGGTCTTGTAATTGATTCATGCCGGCCGCCCCGCCGGTAGCCATGTGATTAAGGGCAGCACCTGCTTTGTCGATATTTTCAGGGCTACTTGAACCGTAGCGACTATTTGCATACCACTCAACAAAGGCAGTTGTAGCATCGGCCCCTGTAGTTTCAGTTGTGCGGGTCATTTTGCTGGCTTCATTCAAATATGAAGCCGCTTCGGTAGCACCGATCTTATTCGCCAAGTTTGTTGCAAATTGAAGTCCTTTGCTATCACCAAAGGTTTCGGCAATAGCTCTTTCACGGATTTGGCTTTGAGCCTCAGTGAATTTTTTGGCTGTACTTTCATCAATCGCAAAAGATAGTTGTGTGCCATCCTTTCCGGTTCCTGTCATTGTATATTCAGTGCCCCCTTTAAACCCTGTTCCAAATGCTTTCACTCCGATACTTGCGCCTGCAGAACCAGAGATACTTTCCTGCTGCTCTTTACTCAGGCCATGGGTGAAGCCGGATTTATCCCCTAGAGCCCTCTCCCAACCAGAGGCTTCGGAATTACTCAGCTTTTGACCATAGGCACGGGATTCGCCGCTGGTATGACCATCAGTTTGTAGCTGGCTTCTCATCTTATCCCAACTCTCATTTGTACCAAGGGCATGAGATGCCTTTTCTGTATTGATATGTACGTTCTGTTCTGAAAGAGCCATGGGAGACATCCCATTTATTTGGGCAGATGTGAGATTGGTGCCGCCATGACCGTCCGAATTAAAACTACCCTTACCCCATGCGCCGTTAAGAATCTCCACACCAGCCCCACCAGCCCCGAGGGTTGTACCTGCCAGAGTGGAACCGCTCGGCATGACAGTATTCGTTTTGCCCTGAGTCGCTTGTCCGTCAGGGCCAAGAGAAACCGATGCTTGCCCGGCTGCTGTTCCTGCCTGTTGGTTAAAGCCCTGCTTCATCTCTGCATAGTCAGCATCCGAAGTCCCTGGTGGGATTTGCCCTGATTTTTCTAATGCTTTCCTGGCGTTCATAGAGGCGTTGTAATTACCAACCGAACTATGGATACTATTGAAAGCCTCCGACGAGGCCATGTTGGAAAACCTATGCTGTGGCATTCCTTCCAAATTTCCTGAAGCTTTAAGCTGCTGGCTCATGGCCGCCGAGGTGCCCTCCGGAGTCAACAATGACCCGGCCTGTCCTCCCGCGCCACTCACGGCGCCGCTCAAGCTCCCGGCCATCATTGCCAGGGCATGACCACCGAATTTAATCAGCATCATGGTGAAGACACTTGCCAGCATGATACCCGACGAGCGGATAATGCCGAACATGCTCAGCATCTTTTCAGACAATGCAGGAAAAGCAGCCATCGAATAAACACCTAAAGATGACTGGCGCATCTCTTCAAAGGCATATTTTGCGTAATCCATTGCCGCAGTATGAATCACTGCATCAGTGATGCCCCAGATGGTCAGGAAACAGAAAAAGCCGAACATGGCTGACAGCGCTTTCCCGAATACAGGAGTTGGCAAGAATAAGGCAAGGAACGGAATCATGCCAATGGCAATAGCGGTCATGATCGACTTGATAATTGGTATCCACTCGTTCATGGCAATACCAACACCAACACCTTGAGAGGTGATCTTCCGGTTTGCCTCCATGAGCATTGCTGTTTCTACATCTTCCTGATAGTAGAAAGTATAAAGAATTTCTGAAATTTGTCGTTGCTGGATGAGCTTCTCTGGTGTGACATTATTACCCGTGGTGAATTTCAGGGTGCTGGTTATAAGGTCGGTACAGGTAGTATGTTCAAGAAGATTGCTGGAATCAAAAGAAGCCTTGCCGCATGTTTTACTGATCGCTTCCGCATAACTATTGGGATTTTGAAAAATTGGCCGGATGAGATCCCATGCTTGGGTGCAGGTTTTTGTTACACCAGCCGGTTCAATCGCATCATAATAAACTGTAAAGATTGCAGGGCTTTGAGCCTTGTCAAGTTCGGTTAAAAAATCAGTGGTGCCATTGCGGAGAGTATCAAGAGACAAAGTTGTTCCAGGCCGCATCAGTTCAAAAGTCACACAATCCTTGGTATAGCGTATCAGGCTTGTTCTGAGATGATTGTCTTTGATGTATGAGTTTCTTACCGACTCCAAAGTTTTGAAACCTATGCCACCAGCACCTCTGGAGTATTCTGAATCGAGAGCTGCGGCTGTATCAATAATATCAACCAGCCCTCTTTCAATTTTGTTTAGTGCACCGGCTGTAAAGACAACAGCATCAGGGATTCCTCCAATAATCATAAATCTATTGAGTGTTGGATCATAAACAGTGATATTCCCCTTGGGAACAAACAGGCCAAAATAGAGAATTATCCCGAAGAAAATAGGTAAGGCCCAGCTTAACGGGGTGGCTTGCCTGCCATTAGCTGCCTGGACAAGCCAAGATATGGCCCCGGCAAGAAAACCTAAAACCGTAACCACTGTAAACAAACCTATATATCCAGCATCACTGAAGATCAGGGCCAGTCGGGTAAAGGCTTGCGTAATCGGGCCAAAACCACCGTAGGTATAGTATTCCATGTCCATAGCATAGGCAGGAGCGGCATAGAATATGGCTGCAAGCAGAAATACCAGGCACAAAATGGCAGGGAATTTGATAGTAGTTTTTTCCATTGGTTTCTATTCAGTAATCCCTCTTTCCCCTGGGGTTTCAACTCTTGTTGTAATAGCTGAATACTTTTCTAAAAGTGGTTAGTTTCCACCGTAATTACGCTCATAGAAGTCCCTGACATCCTCTTCATTATTAATTTTATTGCCTTGTTCGTCTGTCATATTTCTTTCACCAACGACATTAAGCTTCTCTTGCAACACCTGATTTTCATCAAAAATATATGCCTTGTCGAGTTCGGCGGTATTATCGTAGAAGGTTGGTTTCGGCCCCACAACTGGCCTTGTCAAATCTTGGACTCGTCGGTATGCTGCATAGTCCGCGGCTTGTGCGTACATCTGGTTTTTCATGTCTATCACTGCTTGGTAACATGCCTCTCGTTCCTTTGGGTCTAGGTATAGTGAGCATTTCTGGGATGTTTGATCTATAGCAGCTTGCAGTCGAGCCTGTGTTCGTTGTTGCGCCTGATCTTCTCGATTTTTTTGGTTGTCCCATGCTTGTTGTTCCGCGAGAGCCAGATTGTATGCCGCTAAGGCAACCAGGTATTGATTATATTCAGCCTTTCGACCTTCAAAATACTGTTGCATCTGTGGGGCTGTAGTTTGCCCTTTCTGAAAATTCGGAGTTGCCGCAAAACTAAGGATGGGAACTGCGAATGCTAAAGTTAAAAATAGACAAATTGTTTTTTTCATAATTCCCTTCTCCTTTGATTACATTTTTTAGAACTGAAGTGGACCTTAGAAATTCTTTTCTTGTTTTCAAAAAGAATGTCGTGAAGGCGCTTATACCCAAGGGCGGTACTGAACAGAGTCCCGTTTGTGTCGAGGTTAGATTATTGAATCCTTGCGACTACATCTTTCCCGAACCTACGGGTAACTTCTTGGTTCATCTTGCTTTCAAGGTCCTGCATATGTTCCAGATAGCTTAAAATTGCGTTCATTTCTGATGTCGAGGCGATATAACTGGCTTTGGCCCCTTCTTTCAACTGTTGGATTTTCGACAACATGAGGGAAAGGTCTTGACCGGCATTTTCTGCAAAGATAACCGCGGCACAAGTGTCTGGTCCACCACTTGACCCCGAAGCCTTTTTCTCCAACACTTCTCTGGCTTTTCTGGCAATCATTTCCGCCCGAACATACAAATCCGACATCATTTGCAGGCTGTAAGCAGCGGCGGTTATGTCGGCCAGGCCGCTTATGGTTGCACCGTCCGTATTGGTGCCAACGGCACTTTTGAGAATAGGCAATGTTGATAACGGATTTGAGTCCATAAAATCCCGTTCTGCCGCTGTATATGTGCCTTTGTTGCGTATTTTGCCGGCTATACTATTCAACTGAGTTCTCACATACGCTCCCATATCCCTATTGCCATCAGTAACCTGCGTACATTGGCCGGCAGAGTTTTTAATGTAAATATCACCATTGGCAATGGATTTGATTGAATCAGTATTATTTTCTGAACATGGCAGCATGTAAGTAATTTTATATGCCTCAGCCGGTCCAGACAATTTGAGATCACCAACCAGACCACGAATGAGATCAATATGAGACATAGGTATGCTCATCCTGTTTCCGACATTTTCGAGCAGCGAATCGCCGTTTAAAAACAAATCTTGCACATCTGCGTTACATCCCGAGGTTACAGCGGATACATCACCAGATGAAACAGCGCCGCCGCTGGCCTGTTCCGCTGTTGTCAGGTCAGTCCACATTTCCGATACACCACTGACTAATTTGTTTTCCTTGACCGCGGTACCGAGTCTTTCCTTCATGTCTTCACCGGAATGAAAACCATCCTTGTCAGCTACTATCCCAACCATTGTCTTAGCTGCTGCACATTCGTCAATCTGCATCTGGTTAAGAGCATCAGACATGGATTCAAAGTTTTTAATCGTGTTGGAGCATTGCTCACAGAGAGTTTTAAGTCCGAGGTCGAAGGCCACCCCTGCGGCATTTGACAAGATGTGTTGGAGCTTATCCACCAGATAATCAGAATCCATAAACGAAAAACCGCCCAAAAACACATCAATACCACCGCAGCCGCTCTTTACTTTTGGCGTTTCGAGAGTTACCGGATAATCGGCGGTACTTTTCCAACGACCGGAAAAACTGCCAGCGGAATAATATCCTCGCTGTTGCCCTTCAAAATAGCCGGATTGAGTTGAGTTGCTCTGTTGCAACCAATCATCCACCCAACCAGCGTGAGCAACTTGGACTGAAATCGGACATATCAAACTCATGGATAAAGCGAAGATCATCTTTTTCATTATCTTGCCCTCCAGGGCTGTTCTTCTGTCTCTAAAATTGCACCAGGGTCAAGTGCGCCGCCTTTCTGATAATCATACGTCTGGAAGGTATTTATGTTCGTTTCCCCGCCCAGATAGCGGATGGCCTGATACAGTTTCCGCTCCAGTTCCGATTGGGCCACTACCCCGACTGATATCGGCATGGCTTGTTCTGTCCCGTCTTTGATGAGGATCAAGGTTGGAGTGGTAGTGATGTTAAACCGAGCCGCCAAAGTTGTTTCTTGGTCGATATCAATGAGTTTGATCTGCCAGCCGTATTTTTCCACGAAATAAGTAAGTATTGCCGTTTGCTTGTCACAGAATCCGCAGCCATGGCTTACAAAAAACAGCAAGGCATGATTTTCACGAGCAGCCGTTATGGTGCTGTATATTTCCTTTTGTTGTTCCTGTACCCTGGCCGATATACCAGGTGTTGTTGTCGGATAAACCTGATTGATATTGAATTTATCACTGTATTTTTGAACGACGAATTTTGTGGCATTGGCATAAGCCAGAGCCTTCCGGCGAGCTACATCCTGCAAAATCAGATATTCCAGGATGTTCTTCTCATTCGGGGTTTGTACTGCTTTTTTCTGCACTCCATTCAACAGCCCTTGAAATTCGTCTGGATGTAAATTCCAGATGTCGTCGATGGTGTACTTGTCCATCGACGGATTTATGGACTCGAATACCTTTGGCCCGGCCTCTCGTGTTATGGTTGCATTTTGCAGGTTGAGTGGTTCTTTGAACTTTTCATCCGGAGGTGGGTCTTTATACCAGAACCATCCTTCCTTGGCGGTTTCGTAGAAAGCTGGTTGCGGCAAAGAAACATCTTCAGCCAGGGCCTTTGTCGTCATGGTGACGGCCAAAAGCCAGCAACACAGCCAGATACTAAATCCAGCTACGCTAAGAAAACCGTTCTTTGGCTCAGGATTGAATTTTAACAGAATCCTACGCTTCACTATATCCAAAGGTGTAATAATGCAGCCTTGGGCTTGTCCGGCCGTTTTTCTCGCCATCAGAACTACCATAACGGCAGCGCCTTATGGAGCATCAGGTCTGCGTGGACGAATCCGAAATACCTGCTGTCGTAACTGCGGGGGTTGGTGCCGATCATGAAGAAGTTTTTTTCTGGCACAATCCCTGAATATTGAAATTGAGGCAAAGGGCGCTTGAGGCTGTCAGCCTCCAACGCCTTGCCGATAAAAACACCCTGACAAAAAAATTGCCCTTCGGCATCACTGGTAAGCACTTCCCCGGGAGCGCAGCCCACTTTTTTTATCAGCTTATCGAGTTTTTTGTTCAACATAGGCTTGACATATTTTTCCACTTCTTCTCTGTTGCCTTGAAAAACGAGATAATCCCCGTTTTTGATTTGATCCCGATTAAATTCTGTCATGAAAAAAAGCCGATGGTCGAGTGAATCGCTGAGTGCGACAATGAGTCGTCCGGGGAGGGATGCCCCCAGCAACAAGGCAGCCACAAAAACCATTGCCCCGGTCTTTTCCCGGTGAGTCAACCGGAAGAGAAAGCGGGCCAACCGGCTATTTAGGAGAAATCTCATTACCATTTCGTATCACTACTTCTTTTAAAAGTATGACATGCCTGCTCTTTTCTGCCTCTGCATTGAGAATAGCTTCTGTCCTGTCCAAGTTTGACTTGAATTGCTCTTCCGTCATTTCACCTGCTTTTACCAAAGCCGTTTGCTCCCGTAGATAGCCCGTGAGGTCAAAGGTCAAAAGCTTCTGGGCCATGAAGTGGTCGTATCCCCAGAGCGCACCACCAACGATCAGAATCGTGATGACAATTATTTCCAGATAGCCAGGAGTTGTTTTGTGGGTTTCTGCCACTGGTGCTTTTGCTTCTGCTGTTAATGCTTTTTCTTCACCAGGAGCTGTTGGTTTTTCTTCTGTCATATTTTTTTGTGATTACCACTAAGTTTCAGTTTTTTAACTGGTAGGACGTTATTTGTCCTATCTACCATGGCATACTCCTTCAAATGGATTCATTTAATTGAAGGAGAGGGCCATGGCAAAAAATCCAATTCAGTTTCAAAAAGGTTTGAGTTTGACTCAGTTTTTTTCCAAATACGGCAGTGCCGAGAAATGTCGTCAGATTCTCTTTAACATGAGGTGGCCGCTGGGATTTGTCTGCCCTGAGTGTGGCCATACCTGTTATTGTGAAATCAGCACCCGTAAAGTCTATCAGTGCAAGCGTTGCCACCGCCAAACATCTGTGACAAGTGGAACCATTTTCGACAATACAAAATTGCCGCTCAATATCTGGTTCCTTGCTATTTATCTTATCACCCAATCAAAAGATGGCATATCCTCACTCAATCTTTCGAGAACTATTGGGGTTTCAGCTAATGCCGCTCTGCGCGTAAAGCACAAGTTGCAACATGTCATGAAAAAACAAGATGATGCAACGCCGCTATACGGTTTCATCCAAATCGACGATTCCTATCTTGGTGGCAAAAGCAGAGGCGGCAAAAGAGGACGCGGAGCATCCGGGAAAACACCTTTTATTGCTGCTGTTGCCACTGACGAAGAAGGTCATCCTCTGCAAATGCGTTTCAGTCAGGTGAAGAAATTCTCTAAACAAGAAATTTTTCAATGGGCCGAGAAACACCTGGCGCCTGACAGTATTGTTGTCACTGATGGGTTTTGTTGTTTCACAGGAATCAAGAAAGCAGGTTATGTTCATCAGCGTATTATCACGGGAGGCGGTCATGACAGTGTTGAGATCAAAGAGTTCAAATGGGTGAACACCATGCTTGGCAACGTCAAAAATGCCATCCGTGGCAGTTATCATGCAATCAGTGAAAAACATATACCCCGTTATCTTGCTGAATTTTGTTACCGATTCAACCGCCGTTTTGAGTTGGGTAAAATGGTACCAAGCTTGGCTCATGCAGCTGTGCATACTTTGCCCAGACCCACTAAATTGTTGAAGTTGGCTGAAAGTCGGTGGTAATCACATATTTTTTTCCAAAAAATTTCGTCAACATCGCACGCGTGGGTTAAAAGAATAGTTAAATATATAGTTAAAAAAATAGTTAGCGACTCAAAAAATTGCCTTTTTTCATCAGTAAATCAACGAGTTGCAAAAAGTGATCATAGGTCATACGACACGAAAACGTAGGTCATACAACACGAAAACATAGGTCATCCGACACGAAAACGTAGGTCATACGACACGATTTGACAGGTTTTCTTTCCAAACCGTAGGTCATACGACACGATTTCATGAAAAACCGTAGGTCATACGACACAATTTTTTTAGCCCGCAACATGAATTTCTGGAAATGGTCTCAATTTGACACTAAAAACAAGAAAAACCGTGTCGTATGACCTACGTTTTACAAAAATACCGTAGGTCATACGACACGACCATAGGTCATACGACACAATTTCATGAAAATACGTAGGTCATACGACACGGTTTTCCAAAAACACCGTAGGTCATACGACACGGTATTACGGTAAAGGAGTAGGTACTTTGTCATGATCTTCATGTCGAATACAGCAAATTTTATCATCGTCAGTGAGCATTGCTATCTCGGTAATTTTGACTTTCTGCAATTCGGCACAGGCTTTTTTGACCGTCTGCCGCCAACTCGTAGTACTGGAATCTTGTGAACCACACATTTGCTGGAATGTCTTAAGATTAAGCGGATATGGATGCTTGTGGCTTTCGATATAATTGGCAAGGCAGCGAGTTACAGGCGACAACTTACGGAAGATTTCCCATGAGTGGCTTGTAAAATTCTTACCGGCAAAAAGCAAAATCAAGTTAGGGTCAAGCCAGGTACGGTATGTTGTCGGCTTGCCTTCCTCATCATTGGTTGCTTCATAATTACCAATGAGACAAATGGATCCACTTCTCCCATAAGCCTTGGCGTTCAAGGCTAAAACATCATTGGCCCTGAGCCGTGAAATGCAATCCCGCACCCTGTCATAATTGCGGCCGCTTTTTGACCAACCAACATCCCGCACCAAGTCTTTAATTGAAAATTCAAATGTTTCACCAAGTGGTATTCCCTGGCCGTATTTGAGAATTTGCAGCCACACGATTTCATCGTCCTCGGCTCGTAGCTCAATACCAGTGTAGATAATCGACACATATTCGTTATAGTGAAACAGCTGTTTACGCATCAAGGTTTTGCGTGGTTGGTTCTTGTTCGTGGCCGTGAACAGTGATGATCGAGCGTAGTCATTGGGGATGTGCCGCAAGTCGCTGCGCTTGCCCATGGTTTCAGGAAAAATATTATCAAGTTGAAACAGTTTGTTTGGGTCAATTCCTTTTCGGTGCAAATAGGCTTTTCGCTGAAAGCCGTCCATTTGTTTTTCTATGTTGGTGCGAGAAACAACGGTCTTTCCAGCGGCTTCAGAAGATCCGTCATTTTCCCTAAGAGTAATTTTTATTGGCTTACATTTCATTACACGTACCTGAATTCAAACTGCCGCATCGGTTTCCCCTGACCTTGGTTATCAAAGCGGTTAAACTTGGGCTTTTGGCTTCTAAATTAACTTTTTCCAGGAGGGTAACGATGCCCACATCGCCTTGAAGCTGAAAAACTTCATCGCCGCGGTCATAGATGAGGGCTGGAACTTCGGTGATGCTGTACTGCTTAAAGAGGGCGGGTTTGATCGAAACAGCCGGTTTAATCAGGTCACATGGCTGCTCCTGTGTATTTTCGCAGGTGGTATCTTTTTTCAGAACCTTGCTCCACCATTTTACTTTTTCTTTTGTGTTCTCTTTACCCAGACCGCCTACCATTCCCTTCATAACCGGCACAATTTCCGGCACTCCTTCGAGATAGGCCATGTACCTCTGAAACGATGCCTCTGGGATGGAACTGGACAGGAAAAGATAAATCTTTTCAGAACCAGCAAGGATGCCTTTGACCTGCTCCCTTATCTCTTTCTTTGCCCTTGGTATAAGGTCTGCCTGTCCTTGTTCGTAACATTTCACCTTGTCCTGAAATTCCTTGGAACGATAAACGGCATTCGTCTCTTCAGCGGCCTTTTTCCCTGCTTCGCTATGCTTGTTTTCAGGGATGGTTATGGTCTTAGCCAGTTCTCTGGCCGTATCCATAGCTTTTCTGGTTGCTTCGTCGTCAATTACAGTCTGTTTCCTGGCCTTTTCCAAGAGAGCCGGCGGCAAAGCAGGGACAGTCTTATCAGAACAAGAACAAGAGCTTTCAGCGCCTTGCATCGATAAGGCCGATAAGCCGACAACCAATCCGGCCAGCATGATGATAAAAATTTGTCTTCGCATATCATTCACAGCAAGTGCAACAACGTACCTTCCTGAATACCACCCAGAGAAATTCATCATTTGACCCCTTCATTCCTCGAATGGGGGGATTGAGGCCGCTATCATAGAACTTGGCTGCTTTGCCGATAGGGTATGTGCTCCGAAGATCGGGCCTGGCCGTATGCATCTGGTAATGGCTCTTTGTCCAGACTGGAGTGAATGTGCAGCCACAAAGAGCATACGGGTCGCAAAGCATGAACAGACGGTTCAGCTTGAAGATCAGCCGTGACGCTGCCGTATTACTGGCCTGAACAATATTGTCGTTGTCCACATGGCCGCTTACGGGATAGGTTGACCCGCTGCTCCCAATACACCAGGGCATCGCGTCGAGTGGGAATCCACCATTTACGGCTAACGCATCTGACATACAAAGCAACTGCATTTCTTTATTGGCGAATAATGCAGCTTCGGGAGTGATAGTGGCTACAAGCTCATCGTTCTGCCACATTGCATCAAATTCAGACCACCATGCACCAACATCGTTATTTTCACACGGGGTCCCATCCAGCATCGAAAAAATAAACGCATGTGCCTGGAAGAAAGTTGATTCATCGGCAATAGATACAGCATCGGAACTCTTATTCTTTCCGCCTAATATGTCATCAATTGAACCCTCGGCGTCTCCACCAGACCCCGTAAACGGAGAATAATTTGCCACTGAAACCGTATCTATGAATAAAGACGGGTCCCAATATTCGTATATTACACCCATCTCGAAAAACTCTGGTGGGGGCCTGGGGCATATACAAATCCCTAAAAACTTAAAATCCATATCATCCCAGTTTATATCCGTAACGGGGTTCCACGTATCGCCTGATTTAAGGATGCCAGCAAAGGCTGGGGGCGCAGAAAGCAAAAGCACTGAGGCCAACAGGTATTTATTCATCAATTTATTCATCAATCTTTACCTCCTGCACCATCATCATTTTTCCATTCTGGGTAATCACGCAAGGAGCAGCGGCTAATTGCAGACGATCAGCTATGGTTTTGGTCAGATAAAAGACCGGCCGTTGTAATTGCTTTATCAAGGGGGCGGCGAATCCTGCGGAAATCAGCAATTTGATTTGCCGATTCTTGTAATAGGGTGACATCTCAAACCACTCCACTTGCTTTGCGTCCTCGCTATTGATGACCACCAATCCATCGGGTAGAGAGACATAATCCAAAGGGTTCCAGGTAAGGCCTCGCGGGTACATGATCTCCCCAATTTCACCAGGGATGTCGTGATTTAAGGTGTAGGTCATATCGACGAAAAACGTCCGATCTCTCTTGGCTGCAGGCAGGGCATGGATGTCTTTTGCTTTGTAGTTCTGCCTATGTTCCTCCATGACCTTTGCCAGCTTTTCATAGTCAATACCGGCCTTGATCTCTTCAATCAGGTCCGGCTCCACTACGGGATAGGTCATTCCGATGGCGCCAAGATTCTTTCCATATGCAGGAGAGGCCAGCAGAAGGCCTAGAATAAGAATAACAAACTTACAGTTGCCCATTTTTGCGCAACTCGACCATTTCCAGGATGGCCTCGTGATAGGTCATGCCGGATTTAACTCGCTTTTCGATCATGGCGATTTCAGAAGCCTTGGAGGTGTAAATAAAATAGGCGTAATCGTTTACTATCAAACGAGCCGGGCCAATTCCAAAGGGCGTGTCAAAGAAGATTTCTGAGTAGTATGGAGGGTTGGATTTGATACTTTTCAGGAGCTTCATTGAGAAATCATCGTAATCAATCAATTTCAGGTTTTTCGCCTTATCAAAAGCAGGAGATTCCAAAAAGATTTTGAAGGCCGAGTTGTCTTTGATTACAGTTCCAACTTCACCAAATTGGTCCAGATCAAGAATAGATTGGGTGATAATCATGAAACTACCGGAGTATTTCCTGGCCCTGCGGTAGCCTTCGTTGACAACCGGAGCCAGCATTGAGGACTTATCCAGAAACTGCCATGCTTCATCGAAAATAATCAGCCGATGCCGTGACCGATCTGAAAGGTAAAGGTCTTGAGTCACGGCATTGATAATGAGCATGGTGACAACCTTGTATAAATCAGGTTTTACCTTCAGGTTTTCCAACTCAAGTACAACAAACTCATCATGTCGAATATCAAAGGTGCTGGGGCCGCAAAAGAATTTCCCGTAAAAGCCATACGATGTGTAATTCATCAAGAGAAAGCCTAATTTTCTGGCTTTCGCAATCAATTCCATGTTGGCATCAGATCCTTTATAATGTTCCATGCCGGGGCCATGAGGAAATACTTTCATAAATTCCACGACCGTATTTGCATCAGCATCCTGTCCTTTTTGATGCCATGCCCAATTTACCGCCCAATAAAATAAATTTATTTCCTCTACATCATCGCATCCTGTTTTCGCATTGGCGTAGGCCATTTGCGCGAATACGGTTGCAATCGCAGATAATTCTTCCTCCGGCTCTATAATATTTGTGAAGGGATTAAGGCAGATCTCCGAATCAGGACTGAAATCCAGATACCTTGCACCCAGCATATCAGCCATTTTTTTGTAGGAACCACCAATATCAATGATGCGGATTATGGAACCGCAAGCGTAATAATTAAAGGCTATGAAGTTGACCAGAAATGACTTGCCGGAACCAGATGTGGCGCAGCAAAAGCAATTAAAGTTGGTTGCCCCTTTTGCGAAAAAGTCCAACGAAACCAACTGCCCTTTCCGGCCAGTGAAGATCATATTCGGAATGCCGCCGGAACCAACAAAATCGCCCTGAACTGGCAGCAATGGGGTGATTGAAGGTACTGATGCGGTAAAATCACGCTCCAGATTTTCTATGTTCTTACCGTCAGCGTATAGACAAAGAGGAAAAGACGAGATAAACAGGATTTTCAGAACCATGTTGTCTCGTTGCATCACATAGCCGTTATTCTCCCACAACCGTCTGACCCTGGTACATGAATCTCTGGTATTTTCTACATCGTCCGAAAACACCCATAAAATGGGAATGATCTTGAGGAATTTGACACCATGTTCCAGATCATCTGCGGCCTCTATGTGTTCTGCTTGTTTACGGTAAAGCAGGGTAGATAATGAACCAACCCCTTTCTGATTGAGCATCAGATTGGTTTTTGCGTGGATTGTTACATCTATCCCCTTCTGAAAGACGATATTGAAGCAATAGAGAAAATCAGTCTTGATCTGGTCAGCATCCGAGATAATGCCCCATATCCCGCCAAACAGAGAGTTGGTCTGCATCGGGTCAACTTCTTTGGGAAAGCTCTTGGGGGTCGTGCAACACCAGTATTTATCTCCAGCCTGAATATAATCGCTACCTTCCTTGATAACGATATCCGCATTGATAATCTGTTTTAGAATTGGAATATCAGGGCTGTAGGAATTGAAGTTATGCTCTGGATAATCCTTGGGGTAGGTATTGAATAACCGCCGCATCCATTCCATAAGGTTGCCTGGTGGCATATTCCTGGGGTAAAGCTGCGCCGCTCTCAATGTCTCATTGATCTGCCGCCTGATGTCGATTAACGGTCCAATCTTCTTTTTATCACCCAATTCGTCTGGCTCTGGCATACCAGACGCATCCCCAGGGACTTTAACCGCTACAAACAGCCGGAAATTTCTGACTGGAATAAAGCTACATGCCTCCAGCCCCTTTTTCCCTTCGAGTAAAAATTCCGTAACTCTTTCGGTATTGGTGACAATTATTGGTTCTGTTCTGGTTCGACTCTTTCGATACGCATCTATGATTGGTTCTATGTGGGAATCAGCATGTAAAATAAACTGAATAATAGTGCCATAAGGCATCCCCGCCCTGAAAATACCCTCAAGTGAGTTCATGGCCTTTTCCCCTGCGTAGGTAAGCGGGGAACACTCCCATATCATCCCAAAGGTGCTGTCCTGGTTCACATAGATTTCATGCTCCTGGTCATAAGCGATATAGTTCAGGAAGGCAGAAAATGGATGCCGCCTGGTCAACTTGGCAAGATCGCTGTGTTTCAGGTATTCAGTATTGCCGTAAAGAAGCCTTTGGAAAAAGTCAATCATTGTACTGCCTTTGACTTTTCACTTATATCTGTCAGTACCCATTGAGATTCTTTCAGCTTCAAATAGATATAGCGAGTCATAAACAGTTCGTCGTTCTCTCCTTTGTACGGCAGCATCAGTACCCGCATGATCTTGGGTGGTTCCAGCATCGGCCTGTCCGGTTCCTCCAGGAGTTCCGTGAGTGCCTTGTAACGGCTATTTTGAGCAGTTAGCTGGTTGATGTTGGTCTTTGAAACTTTGGTTACAATGATACTAAACCCATCGGTCCCTGCCGGTGGGCAGGGGATTGCTGTGCTGTCAATATCGGTACAGGTCTTGGATTCGTTGGTTGCTCCAGGACAGGGAATAGTGTCACCATTGGCGTTTGTGCAGCTTGTCTCGCTTGCATGATCAGCATCGGGGAACCTGGCCTCCTTGTAGGCGGATGGCGTATCAATACACTTACCGGCATCATCTCTTGTGCGGCATTTGAAATTTTCCTCATAGGGGTTGACAACTTTTCCTAACCCGCCACAACCTGACAGAAGCAACGGAAGCAATAATAATGGCAGAATGACATATTTTAATTTCATAACGATTCGTCTCTTTTGTTGTCTTTAATCTCCAGCTCTTTTCCTTCCGAGACAATGACAGTAATTTTCTTGGTAGCAGCCACTTCGATTACCGGTGTCGTCTGCTTTGCTAAATTCATGTAAAAATCTCGCAGGGTGGTTGCTCCCTCTGATAGTCCGCCACCAACGGCATACTTCCCGATCTGCGTTGGTTCAATAGTGTTGGTTGTTCCCAGGACAGATGTTGAGTTTGTGGTGGCCGCCGCTTTTAACGCGTCGCCGGCCCCGCCAAAAAATCCGGCTATGATCGCCCTGGCAGTTGCAGCGCCCATCCGGGAAACTACTCGTCCGGATAGGCCAACCTTGGAGTCAGAATCAGTTACAAAACCTTTGATCGGGGTATCAATAATGGCACTGCCTTCGTTGGATAGACAAGACAATGAGACCAGGCGAACATCAGCCCGTTCTTTGTCCAACCTGCCAACGGCCTCGGCTATAACGAAACAGCCGGCCAGGTTGGCCTTAATGTCATTTGGCAGCACTGCCGGGGTCTGGATACGGAGCAAAAGAGGTTCGGAGTTGCCCCCCTTGGCACCGCTCGAAGTAGCAGCATCGAAACCTGTCAAAAGTCTCGCCTCCATGAAAGAAGGAGGGAGATAGACCGTCCGGCCTTTTTTTTTAACGTCATCTTGGGGAAGAGCAGCTGCCTGGTTTGAAATCACTGAAATCTTGCCGACGATCTTCTTTTCCTGCTTCTGGTTTCCACGGCCACGGCCACTCACTTGAGGCGAGGGACCCAAATTACGAACACTTGATGATGGTTGCGTATTGTAAAATGCAGGCATTCCCTGTTCATCAAGAACTTGTTTTCCATTTGCATCTAATGCAGGTATAGGTATAGGTTTTCCCTGAGATAATTGTTCAGGCGTGGGGATAAGTAATTTCATACTTTCCGCATCTTTGTTTTTCTTCTCTTGCATAGCCAAAAAATCGGTCTGGCTTTTTGTCAGATCGGTCATGCCCTTTTTCAGAGCATCAATCTGCCGCCCCTGTTCCTTGAGCATGGTCTTTTCAATCATGTCAGGGTCCAGGTAAATGGTCCTGTTTTTTTCTGTCCCCGCAACACTTACCTTTTTTTTAGCGCGGGAATTGTAACCAGTAACAGCGATTACCAGAACAATGAGACCGACTACCGACCAGACGAAAACCTTTTTGTTTTGTGGTGTCAGGTTGTTGAACTTTTCTTTCAGGGTCATTGCGATTGCTCCCGTTTTTCAACCACAAACACCCGGGTCGCTTCGCCGGCGTTCAGAACCTGATCTTCTATTGCCACGGCCAGGATGGATTCACCGATATCAAGTGCTAGAAAGGTTTTCTCCTGCAATTCCATTGTCTCACCCTTCTTGGTAGAGGCCACCTTGAATTGCTTTAACCGCAATCCTACCCCTTCCACATCCACGGTCTGCATCAGGTTGACGCTCAGATCACCACACAAGGGAATCAGGGTGTCAACATTTGACACCTTGTAGCTGGATGGATAGCCGCCTTCGTAACCTTCCTTGATGATCTGCAAGACCTGTTTTTCCAAAGGCATGTTTTTGTAATGGTCGATATTTTTTTGGAAAACATCCTTTGCCGGTGCGGCCAGATGCAGGGTTACAGATGAAATTTCTTGAGGTTCCGCAATCAGGGTATAAACTGCCCCATTGCAGACAATAAATAACTCGCTGGGAGTCTCAGCATAGGTTAGCAGTCCGTTGAACTCCTCGGCCTTGAATTTGATAAAGGCGCTATTGCCGGAAAAATGACCGGTAATGCCCTTTTCTTCCGAGAAAATCAAATCACTCATCGACCCAGAACAGACAATCCGGTTGATGTCACGATTGGACAACTGTACGATGGTTGGCATTTCAGGGGCAATGAAGTTGACATGCGTAGGGTTGTCTGAAGGATAATTGGTAGTTGAAGGTTTTAGGGGTTTTGACTCCCTCATAACCGGGAATTGCTCTTCTTGTGGTGGAAGAATAGAGGTCTGGTCTTTCAGATCATATGTTTTTTCACTTGCCGGCTCTTCCAAAACAGGTGCTTGTTCTTCTTGTTTCGTTTGCACCATAAAATCCGCAACATGAGCTGAAGCGGGTGGAGCAGGTGCTTCTTCTGCTTGCACCGAGGCGCCAGCCAATAGCAAGCACAGGCTTATCCGTAAGATTTTCCTCATTTCGTTTCCGTCTCCGCTTGCTTGTCCATCTTTATTTTTTCCTCTGCCAATTTATTGAGCTTCACTTCTGTTTCTGCTTCTGCTTTAAGTTCGGCATTATCCGCTCTGAGATTCTTCTCCTTGAACTCGCTAATCTCAAAACGGCCATCACGGATGCGATAAGCGACCACAAAGGTTTTGGCGGCCTTTTCGAGTTTTGTGTCTCCAGCATACTGGACTAAATTCCCAAACATCTCGATAGTGCCTTCTCTTATAGTGATTTTCTCCATGTAAAATGTCGAACTTACCTGCGATTCTTCAATACGACCCGCCAAGGAGTACCAGCTTTTTGAGGCTTCGGGATAGGCTTCGGAGGTGTAGAGAGAGAGCAGATCATTAAACTGCCCTCGGGCCGTGGGTGGGGAGTAGGTAGTAGCCAGGTTGACAATCTTTCTGCTTATATCTTTGATGTAAGTCTCGGTAGGCTTGCCCTGAACAAATTCCACCGTGCCGGTCATAGTGGGTGGAATCAGCACAACACGCTGGTATTTAACAGCCCGATATACCATAAGTGAGTTGAAGCAGAAGGCCACAGCCATTACCACGAAAGCAAATTTAAGCAGTCGGTTTTCACCGAATAAATTGCTTGATTTTTGTACAAAAAAATCTACTTTCACTCGCCAAACTCCTGCTGGAAGTAGTCAGGATAGTTTTTCATCTTGACCATGCCAAAGACGTAGAGAAGATGTTTCAAGAATCCCCGTGCCTGAGAACGTTTGGTTTTGGTGTAGGAATACTGAGATACCAGGAAGACAAGCCACATTAACTTGCCGTAGATCAATGACAGGGTAAGGAAGAAGAGGAACAAGACCAACTCATCCACCTCAAACCACAGCACTTGAAACGGTTTAGATAGATATTGAGGAAACTTTTTGGAGATCATTGCTTTGATAACCTCATTGTTAAATAATTAAAGCGCCGACAGACTGCACAACGGTATCAGCGGAAAGCAGAAATGCACCTCCAAGGACAACGCCTGCCGCGGGAAGAATCATCTGCCGGATAGCAAGAATGGCTGCAAAAGCCATAGAAGCGACACCAGCAACAAATCCAATAGGGCCAAGCAAAATCTCATTTACCGCAATATCGTATAGATCATAGGCAAACGAACCAGCCGCCGGAGTTACCATTGCGAAGACACTGACTGTCTGGAGCAATAAAACGGTTGAGATGGTAATAATAGTTGCTTTTTTCATGATTACTTCTCCTTGCGTTGTTGCATGAGCTTGTATTTTTAATTGAAAGGACCTGATTGTCTCTCAGAGTCGCAAAATATAACTGCTGGTAAGATGAGAAATATGCCGGAAGCGGCAACCGTTGATTTTTGACCCCGCGGAATCAATATTTCGCCAGTTGTATCTCTACCTTTCGGTTGCTTTCTAAGGTGCTTCCGTAAATCATCCCTTTTCCTTCCGCTGACGCCACCTTGTAACCATTTCTCCGAAGCATTGTGGCAACAACCTCGGCTCGGGACCTGGAAAGTTCCAGGTTTTGGCTTTCGATTCCAATCGAACAGGTGTAGCCGGTGATATACAGAGGACAGGCGACACAACACTCGCGTAACTCCATCAGGAGCTTGTTGCCGGCATCCGGGGATAACCAGGCGCTGCCCAGGTCAAAATAAACCACGGAGAACGAACGGCGTTCTGGTCTATGGCGTTCTGGTCTGGCGTAAAAAGATGGTTGCCTGGAAATGATGAAAGTTTGATGGATTGGAATTTCTACAGGTGTGTTTATGACAAGCGGATAGTTGTAAAAATCCTGACGGATTTCAAGCCCAAAAGCAGGGCTGGTGAGCATAAAACATGTTCCGACAATCAGGATGATATTTTGAACTTGTTTTTTGGCTTGAGTCATCATTCCTGTCGCATTAAAGAAACTACCGTTTCTTTTTATTCGTTTGAGCGATTGTCGCATCTTTTCGTGGTCATTTTGCAATTTCTTGTTCACTTTTTTCGAGGTCATTATTTGACATTGCCATGCCCTTTTTTTGCCCTTCCTTTTGCTCTGTTTTCACTTGTCTTTCTTTGGCTCTATGGGCTCTCTTTCGTACCCGATAAAGTTTTCTAATATCAAAATCTGACAGCTTAAACCGATAGGTTAATTCAATCTCTGTTAGCAGAACTTTCATGGAAAGCCGTTTGCCTGGTTCCATGTTCATGAATCTGGAATACGCATAGCGTTCCCATTTGGTTTCCAGATCACAAGTGTCAAAGAGTGCCTCTTTGTCTTTCTTGCCTTTTTTTGTAATTTGCGGACGTAAAAAATCGTGCATTCCCCAAAGTTTTTCCAGCAATTTCAAGCCGATTAAATCGTTATCCGTGAGCGGGTCGCTTGTTGTGTTTATCCTTTCCATCCAGCGTAGTGTTTTTAGCGGAATTTTAGAGGTCTTCGCATATTCTTTGATTTCCATATCCCTCTATTCTCCTGATAGCATTTGATAAAATCCTTCTGACCGATTGGATATGAATCCCAAAATGATTGGCAATCGTGTAAAAGCTGACGGGTTTTGGCTGTGAAAGAATCCACCGGGAAACGAGCCTTTGTCGATCAGTTAGTGCAGACAATGCCTCGGCAATGACAGAGTCATCCAGATCAGAAGATCCATTCAGGTCTGGGGATTGTTCTTTTTGAATTGCCATGGCTGCCTCTTGTTCGTTAGCTAAGGCAACACCAGCGGCCATTTGGATACATCTGGTGCGAAAGACTATACGGAAATACTTGCTCGTTAAGGACAAATCCTTGTTTTGCTCGATTAAGACCGAGATTACCTGATACACAGCAAGCTTGGCCTCTCCGGCCAAGTCACTTGTATCGCATGACATATACCGATAATAGGGTGCGGCTATGCACCATATCAACACCCTGTGGGAGTGCACCCAGGATTGAGCTAGTGGCCAGATGATTTGTCTATCTTGGTTTACAGATATGCTCTGGGGGGGCGTGATTTTCATGACTTGCTCTGCGGGGTTGAAATAGTTGCAGATTTTTTCTCCTTCTTCAACTTTTGTCTTATCAAGGTGTCTTGACGTGATGCTGATTTTGCAGATTCTATTGCCGCATTTCGATCAATGCGAGCCAGCCGGATTAATCGATCGGCTTGGTTATTAACTTCCGGCAGTGACATTTTGGCCAAGTTGGTCAGGACTTGCTCAATGCGATCTAAACGAATCAATATCTCTTGCTCGCTATTCATCTGTCGTCGCTATGTTGCTGGTTGTCATTAGCGGCTAATGCTTCTTGCTGCCTGTTATGTTGTTCCTTTTGCAAGTCTGTTGGAGTAAAAATTTCTGATAGGATCAACTTAAATACAAGAAGGTCTATGCGTTGTTTGATCTCGACAACCTCATCCATGTTGGCGAGAACTTTTTTCTTGCGATTTAGCAGATCTGCAAGGTTTGCTTCGGGAAAATGTTCAGAAAGGTGGCTAATGTTCCTAATGGCTTCGACCATCTCCTCGCAAATGCGCGATGCAAAAACAGATAAATCGTGATGGGAATTTTTCAGGTCAGGGTATTGCTGAGAAATGATATTTTTTCTGACAGGGCAGGAAGAACAAAGATCGGTAAGAAGAGTGATGTCATTTAAGTGCACGGCAATTTTGCACATATCATTCAGGTAAGGGATATGTTTATCAGCACGACGGTTCTCGTATTTTGACAATGTGCTGGTACCTACCCCTATAGCTGAGCTCAGATTGCCAAGGGTTAGCCCTTGATTTTTCCTGGTAGACTTTATTTTTTCACCTAATCCCATGCCCCCTCCTGTATTTCTATTTTTGCGAAACTATTTATTATTTATTCACATAATGCAATGTTTATTTTAATAAAACTAACAATAATAAACATATTTTCATTCTTCGGGAAGTTCATGGTATTGAAAACAGGTATTTACGTATTTTGCGAAATTATTTGCAAAATACGAAAAAATGTATAAGATTGCGGCATGGAGAAATTTAACAATATAGAAATGGGTAAGAGGATAAAACGAATTAGGGACAGTCTTGGCCTAAACCAAACTGAGTTTGGTGAATTGTTGGGTGGGCTTGCCGCCAGTACAATCTCTGGGTATGAGACTGGAGATAGGGAGCCAAAGATCAAAATTCTCAAGAAAATTGCAAGTCTTGGGGAAATGTCTATTAGTTCTTTTGTGAGTTGCCTAGAGGGTGAAACACCTGGAGATAATATTCTGCAAGAAAAAGAGCCAACGCAAAAAGGACAAGTCTCTACCAGTACTGCTTCATGCATTCCATATGCTCAGGCACGTATGACGCAGCAGGTTGATCAGTTTCCAGAAAATAGCACAAAAGAAAAAAAACATAAATTTAACGACGACTATGAAGTCATTAGCATCAAGGAAATGGTGAACATGACCATTGAGGTGCTGGAGTCTAAAACAGTTTTTAGGGCAGCTCTGGTTTCAAGCGTTAGAGCATTTCATGATGCAGTGATAAAGGAGGAAGAAATGGATTCAGTACGACAGGAAATGAAAGAGATGAGTGAGCGCATGGAAAGAATGGAGCAAATGCTGCTTTCTCTCGGGGCCTCTCTGCCAGAAAAAAGAGACCAATCGGCCGTTGCTTAGATTGGTCACTGTAGGGTTATTATCAACAACTTCTCATAATAAAAATATACAAAAAAATACCCAAGTAACTAACGAAAGTGATGAAGAGTTGTTGTAAAAAAAAAATTGGGAGGAATTGAGAAGGATTTTTTAAGAGTAATATAAGCGAAAAGAGATAATGGAAGAGATCAATTTGTGCCGTGTGATAAATGTCCAATGAGTGCTTTTTGCTGTGGGTTTTGTTCGTTCACTTGCCGACCACATTTTTTTGTTAGTTTCGGCTTTAAAAAGTCTTGGACGTTCATGCGGGAATACCTCTCCAGGGCGTATACAACGAAATGGGATCAATTGCCGGTGGTGAAGGCTTCGTTTCCGCGGAGTTGATTCGATGTTTCTTGAAAAGGCAAGGGGGTAGAACTCTTGTGTGGAATAAAACAGCAGCTGGCCAGGTTGCCGACAATTAAGGTTTTGATTGCAAAAATCCATTCCTAGGTTGGCCCATGTCGCGCAATTTGCAATCAGTTTTCCCGACACCGAGGACAGCGCCGGGCAGATCCGGGGGCAGTTCACCGGGTCGGTGATTGCAAAAGTCTCCGCTATTTTGTTTCAAATTCTGGGGCGTATCGGAGATATTTTGACTTCCAATGAATAGTAGCAAGACTAACCTTGGACTTGTTGCTCTTATGATAATCTTCGATTTGGCAATCTTAGGGGCTGAACATGAAAATCACCGGTTTACCCGGTGCATTTTCTGGTTGGAAATAAGTTCCACGTCCCCAGAATTCCGATAGAAGGATGGGATACGGCATTCTTTTCGAATATGGCTGACTTCACTCCTCCTATAAATTTAATCACCTTAATCAAGATGTCCTCTAAGTTCCAGAACCTGCAAAAGCTGTTCTCGGATTTCCTTTGCCGTCGCTGCAAGATCAACGGTGGCAAATCGAATCTCATGGTTCTGGATCTCAACGGCCTCGTTAACCATATCGCCCACTGAGGGGTGAAGGAGCAGTCCCGAGGCGCTCTCCGCGAGCGAGTCGCCGTTGCCTTCCTGGGACCTCAAGTAAGCGTAAATCTGATAGATATATCCACTTCGCAGTGTTTCTTCCCGATACCAGCCACGTGTTACCACGGAGTTGAACTTGGTGTCTATGACGATGCGGCGTCCCGCGTCTGAATGGTTAAGGATGATGTCGGTTCTCATGGAGGGGAGGATTTTATCGATGCCCGGACTCTTGTTTTCAACCAGCCAGCCAATCGTTTTGCCAGCGTCAACACGCCATCCTTTCCTGGAAAGTACGACATCGTAAAATCCCGCAAGACCTTTCTCGTAAAGCTTCCTAACCCAGGCAATTTCTCTGTCAGGTAACGATAGATTTTTCGCGCCTGCGGATTCCGTAGGCAAGGCAAGGTTGAAGGCCAGCTGCGCCACAGAAACCATTGGCTGATCATTTGCATCGTGTCTGCCGAAGCGGTCGATGGCCCCATCGCCACGCCTTGGCCGCTCCCCGGTTACGCCAATACGCCTTAAGCTTGCCGCCAACGATCTGCATCGATGAACCAGTCCATCACGGTCGACTATTTTGGAAATTTTCTCTAGCGCTGCTCGGATATAACGGTTTCGGGCAGTATCGACAGTCAATTCGTTGAAGCGGCAAGCTACCTTCCCTCGATCAAGTAGTCGGTGTGTTTCGGTGTTCAGCAAGTCAATGCGCCCGCGCACACGACCAAGAACTGCTTCCCGGGATTGGTACCCATAACTCAAGTTCCGTTGAATGCGGCGCTCGACCTGATAACAGAGCATTTCTGCGACCAGATCCGGAATGTCATCGGGGTTATCCTCTACGGCTACGTTTTTATTTTCGAGAACCCGGAAGAGATCCGATGCATACAGCATTAGCAGCCAAAGGTTGCGCACCGGGATGCGGCCAATACGACCAATCCCTTCATGGGCGTCTGACATCAAGTTGGCAGCAGCAATGGCCATAATCAGAATCCTTCAAGCAGGAGCTTCCTGGCCTTCTGAGATTTTTCAAGCGTATCGAACCAGTATTCATCGAGCAACGGCCCGATCTCGGTGTCAACGACCTGGCGGAACCATTCCCGAGCATCACTAATCGGAACATCGAACGGAGGCGTGACATAGCTGTGCCCCACTCGGAACTGAGGCCCGAGACCGGTATCAGCTGAGATGTCGTTGTTCAGAGCATTGAGACGCTTCTCAATCTCAACGAGGATTTCTGAATCAATGCCGCACTGGGATTGAACCCAGTCGTGCCAAGGCTTACCAAGGATGGGCTCCAGATCGATGAAGGCAAAACGGCGACGCAGCGCAAAATCGACCAGCGCAAGAGAGCGGTCTGCAATATTCATCGTGCCGATGACGTATAGATTGTCCGGAATAAAAACTCGCTCATCATCCGAACGTTTGTAGGAAAGCTCCAATGCTTCATTCGGCGTTCGCTTATCCACCTCGAGCAGCGTCAACATCTCGCCGAAAATCTGTGCGGGGTTTCCGCGGTTGATTTCTTCAATGACGACGACGTGCCTTGACATGGGATCTTTCGCGGCTGCCTTCATCATCTCCACAAAAGGTCCATCTACCAGTGTAAGCTTTCCGTCGCCAACCGGTCGCCAACCACGAATAAAGTCCTCATAAGAAAGGTTCGGGTGAAACTGAACCGCTCGGACCTTGCTGTCATCGCGTTGCCCTATCAACGCAAATGCCAATCTTTTGGCCAGCCAGGTCTTTCCAGTTCCTGGCGGCCCCTGGAGGATCAGGTTTTTCTTGGTCCGAAGACACTTGAGAATCTTTTCGAGTTTTTCTCGGACGATAAAACAACCATCTGTTAAAATGTTATCTATTGAATACGGAACTATTGGTCGAGACCCATCCAAGATAGAAGTTGAGGTCGAAAAAAAATCAGTAAAATGCTTGTAGTTATTCAACTCTGATTGAGACTGATTTAACAATTCCAGTCCTTTTTTGGAAATCTGTACGAACCCTCTCCTGGGGAAATCAACCAATTCAGCCTTCTTTAGGTAAGACTTTGCCCAAGCTGCACGATTATCAAATAATGGCTGGCCTGTAGATTCGAGGGTGATGACATCATATTTTTCCAGCCCCATTTCAGACTTAAGTTTCTGGTACACTTCTCTCGCAAGTTGCTCCCGCCCATCACTTAACAGTCTCAAAAGTGGGATCATTAATAAGTCAAATTTTGGGAGTAACTTTTTTAAATCGGCATCAACTTCATCTGGGGCAACCTCTTCTTCAAACACTTCGTCATCCTGCGCATCTGGGTCTGTCGCATTCGGATGGGCAGATGTCCCGCTGTCTTTAAAAAGCCAAGCCGCGAGGGAAAGTTCCGGAAAGGAGTGGACTGGATAAGCGTCCTCTTGAAAGCGAGCTTCGAGGGTATCCAGCACCACCAGATAATCACTCGCATTGCAACGCCCCTTTGGGCCGTTCATGCCTATCTGGATATTGAGTTTTTTGCCGATGTAACGCTGGGACTGGCCATCAAGCGTCGGGAAATTCCAAGGGCGAATCCAGTAGAGCCCCATGGTAAGGTTCCATCCGACACCCCAGCGCAGCGTCGCGTTGTCGTAGGCAGCGACAAATGCCGACCGTGCATTAGCATCATCCGATTCCGCAAAAGCAATCGCCTGGGCGAAGGCTTCCCAGAGTGTGTCAATGTCATCTTGTTGTCGTTTGTAGCTGTAGCCAAAAAACCATGTCCTCTGATTGTTGAGAACAGGAATTCCTTCAAAGGATTCGGGAACAGTCTCTGACACACCAAGCAGGCTTGCCAGTTCGCTCGCTATGGTTTTGCGATTGGCATCAGTAATCCCCCGGTTGAATATGCCCATGACCGTAAATGGGCAGATGTCTTTCAGAGGACCTCCCGGCACGCTTTCTTGGTATTGGTCATTGAGAATAGACATGCAATCGACTTTTTTGGCGATAGCGTGAATTCGGGAAATCAGCTCGTCACGCCGGTTTCTAAAAGTGAGAAGCTTGTCGGCCACCGCCTCATAAAACCGGGTCCAGTGGAAGCGGCGTTTGTCGACGGCGCTATCGCCGAAACGCTCCCGCCAATAGGGAGCGTTTCGGAATCGGTTGATGTCCTGCGCCTTTTCCTCGAACGTAAATCCGATGAGGGCGTCTGTGGTCCAGTCCCCTGGCAAGACGCGCCAGATCGTGCTTCGATTGGTATAGAAGTACCACTCACGTGGCGGATCGAAGGGTTTCCAGTCAACCTTTAAGGTACGGCCATCTCCGAGGTTCTCTTTTACCGTGCCAATGGCTTTGATCGCCATGACTGAAACGGTCTGGCCACGGTTATCAAAGGGCAGATCGTGTTTCCGCGTATAGGACGATTTGATTGAAATACGGTCCCCAACCTGGATGGACTTGACCGCATCGAGGTATTTGCCTTGATAACCATTCTCCCAAATGCCTTGCTGCAGAAAACGGGGTGTTTGATCATTAGTTCCACCGTATGAGGACCCGACAAACCAGCAGGCTCGGGCTCCGGCCCCTTCAGGTTTAGAAGTCATAATCTGTTCTCCCATAATGAGACATGTCTGGAGTGCATTCCTTGAATTGCAAAATGCTTTAGTACTTTCGAGAACATGTGCAAAAAACTATCTAATCGAGACGCACTCATCACCAACGCGTTGGTATCCGCTGTCACAAACCCATTTATGGCCGGTGTAATCGACACTTGCGTTCGGGGGGACATAAAATTTCACACACTTATCACCTTCCGGGCGATAGCCACTGTCACAGACCCACTTGCGACCGGTGTAGTCAACACTAGCGTTTACAGGAACTTTGAATTTCACGCATTCGTTCTCCACCTGCCGATAACCGCTGTCACAAACCCATTTACGGCCGGTGTAATCGACGCTTGCGTTCGGGGGGACATAAAATTTCACACACTTATCACCTTCCGGGCGATAGCCACTGTCACAAACCCACTTGCGACCAGTGTAGTCAACACTAGCGTTTACAGGAACTTTGAATTTCACGCATTCGTTCTCCGCCTGCCGATAACCGCTGTCACAAACCCATTTACGGCCGGTGTAATCGACGCTTGCGTTCGGGGGGACATAAAATTTCACACACTTATCACCTTCCGGGCGATAGCCACTGTCGCAAACCCAGTTTCGCCCTGTGTAATCAATGTGCGCGTTCGCAGGGATTCCACTCGACCTTCTTGTTTCCTGCACTGGCCTCGATTCAACTCTCGGAGGAGTCAGGCTAGATCGATGTTGCGGATTTGTCTGGCTTTGAGTTTTAGTTTGGGAAACGGGCGGTTTATAAGCGGCTTTTGCTCTTCTAAGCGTACTCAATAAGTCTTCGCCAATCCAGCCATCCTGGGTGATGCCAGCGTCGCGCTGAAAAGCCTTCACCGCGTCGGCAGTCCGGCGACCATAATCGCCATCCACCGGTCCAGGGTCGTAGCCGAGATCGGTTAGGAGCTGTTGAGCTTCTTTGGTGTATTGGGAGCGGGGCTTCTTGGGAGCGCTACTCTTCGATACGCCTGGGGATACCGCTGGGTAGGAGCGGCTGCCCAACTGTCTGGCCTCTCGAATGGCCTCCGCGACGATTTGGGTTCGGTAGGATTCAACATCTCGTTCAGCTAGCGATCGGGAACCTTGGCGATGCTGATACCGCCCACAGCGGCTGTTGTAATCATTAACGATCCGGTTGAATTCATCGACACCTTCATTTGTATCAATAATGTCTCTCATCGCCTCGATACGAATGCCTTCCCGGACGCACCAGCGAATCTCCGGCACGGAAAGCACATTGTTGGTACCGACCGAAGGCTTTGTATATTGCAGTCCGACGCTTTGGGTCGCGCTTGGCGCTTGGACTGCCGGAGCGGGGCTGCTCTGCGGGTAGCTGTAGCTCTGAGACGACGATGGCGGATTGTATGAAGGTGTTTTGTTGCTTTGACTTCCATTGTTAATCAGCCAGATCACAAAAACAACCCCAATAATGCCAAGAATCCATTTACCCCCCGAGCCACTGCTGCTTTTGCCAGAGTTCACGGTTTCGATGGGTGGAGGAGAGTTTGTGGTTTTCTGCTCGGGTTCGGACGTGGCTGGTTCCCGTTGAGTCTGGAGCGGTTGCTTCGGGGTCGGGGGCTTAGCCTCCGCTTTTGGTTCGAGCTTTAAAGGCTCGTCGATGCCACTGAGCTCGGACGCCAAGTCTGAAAGCCCGGAGAATCCTTTTTTATCCTTATCGTTATCACCAGCCATGGGCATCAACCCCTTCCGTTTCGCACATAAATTTCATGCCGAGCTTCCTCATATGAACGTCAACCCCCAAGCGCCCAGGCCGCCAATGCCCATACAAAAAATAATCACCGGAGTATATCCAGAGCTTTTCTTCTTGGCGGGCAGCCCTGTATCCGGATGCCCGTGAGCCTGCCCCAGATCGCCGATCATCTTGGCTGGCCGCTTACTCCCAACTGCCGACCCAAGATCTCGAACAACCTCCGCTTGACCACCTGTGGGCTTGTGTCGCCTTCATATTCACCGAGGTTCAATCGTGTCTCGCCGGTGAAGAGGCCAATCATCAGCGGCCCCATTTTGCTGCCACCCTCGGCTTGAAGGAGCTTGCCAGCTTCGCTGCCGAGCATTTTGGCCAGCATTCCAATATCGGCCTGCTCAAGGGGAAGAGTCATAATCGGCCGGTGGGATGGACCGTAAGGATTTCTGTCGATACGGTAAAAAACCGACATGGCGTAGTGGTAGGTCATCCCCTGATACTCGGCCTTCTTACCCTGAATTTCCATGGTGAAGTCAAGAACGGTCTTCGGTTTCTTCTGGAAGTGAGGAAGAAATCTCCCCAGACCCAGGTCTCTCCGGCATGGACGCTCGACCATGGAGCAGGAAGAGTTGGTCACTTGGTCAGCTCCAGCAAGGCGAACAGCGGCTTTTGAGGTGCTGATGGGTGTAAGCTGGTTTGGCGTTGTGCCTGTGGGATAATCCGGGTGTCCGAGGTCAGATCGGAGAGTCCAGAAAATCCGCGTTTGTTGTCTTTTTTATCCATATATCCCCTTCAAAATCCGCTATTACAGATTGCTCCTTGGCTACGAATCCCACCTCAATGAGAAATGTTCATCTAATAAATGAAAAATCACATCCGTGTCGATTACGGTGCTGAATTGTGGAATCTTCGTAAGGGATACTTCTCGCTTTATTTTGTCGAGAATCCCAAAATCTTTCTTTCTCATCTCAACGTAGCCATACCCACGCAAAAATGAAGTTGATGACAGTCCGAAGTCACGCCCTTTGAACACGATTTTGTCACGCGGATAGAAGTAGCACTTATCATATTCGAAATAGCCATTTCTTTTTATTTGCGACTCATAAAACTCGACCCGGCGATCAAATGTAACATGAGATAAATATGAGTAGAACTCGACGACCGTCTTGATTTGTGCTGATTTGTCTTTGTTGAAGAAAAAGCCTTGCTCATCTACAGAGATCTTGACCTCTTGGCCTCCAGACATCGTAAGATAAATATTGGCCTGCTCAGTTTTTCCCGTTTCGATGAAGTTGGTCTTATGGGTTGTGACTGCTCGATAGAATCCAATATGACGAATATCGTTGGTGCTATACGTCCTCCCCTTAAATGAAAATGTGTTGCCGTTTAGATTAAATTCTCTGAATTGAGAAAGGAGCTTGCTTCGGTTTGCGGCTATTTCTTGAAGGGCCTTGTCATCATTGGTAATGCGATCAGAAATTTCACCTGCATCCTCAAATACCCCAAGAAGAGCCTTTGTAAGCTGCTGAGCAAAATCGAGCTTGTCATGCTTGTTGAACATATGAATCGCCAAATCTCGAACGGTCCAAGCAGCGTGTTGGCTCGCATCATGCTCGGGATCAATTTCCCAATTCTTGACGAGCTGACAAAGCTGGTTAACTTTTTGCGATAAATATGAATCTGGCCGCCTACTATCTAAGTCAGCTTTTATCTGGGTAATGAATTCCTCGATTTTCGATACTTCTGAATGAAGAACCCTTTGTTCCGCTATCTCGCCGAGCGCATCTGCATCCTCAGCGGTGCGTTCGGCAACCTTACCAACTTCCGCGAACACTTCCTGCAGCATGTTCGTGAGTTGTTGTGAGAAATCGAGCTTGTTATGCTTGTTGAACATATGAATCGCCAGGCCACGAACCAGACCTGCAACGCGGTCGCTCGCGTCGTGATCGAGCCCTCGACTCTTTGTGCTGACCTGAATCGGCTGGGCGACGGAATCCCAATTCTTAACAACCTGGATTAGCTGGTTCACCAGGGGGGCCAATGTGGAATCGGGCCGTTCCGCATCCACGGCGGCCCGCAGTTTTTCCACGAGGGCTCTTATGTTCCCTTCTTCCTTGTCAAGGAACCCCTGTGCCTCTACCTCATACGAATCAACAAGGTCGGCTATCAGAATAGGGCCGTGTTCCTCGCCATCGTCAGTCGCGGATTCGACGGCAACGGTAACTGCCTCCACGAGTTCTTTTGGGGAGAGGTTGTCAAGGGCCGACTTGATAACCTGGCGATAGTGTCTCCTCCGTTCTTGGATTTCAGCTTCTACGGCCGAGAGATCCGACACTTCCGGAAAACCGGAAACAACCCGTTCCTCGTTAATGATCGCGCTCAGCTCCTCGGGGTCGATATCTTCAAACGCCCAGGCGATCTCAAGAATCCATTCCGCAACGTCATTGGCAATGTGATCAGGCAAACGAGCAAGGCCTGCCGCAAGCAGGTTCGCCCGAGCAATTGACGACAGTTTGTCGACAGCGAGCAAATCCGCTGGCGAGGTCTCGAGGAGCGACAACACCTCTCCGGCTCGTTTAGGTCCAATACCGGGCAGCCAAGCTACTTCAGCGGAGAGCCTTTTCCGGGGGTTGGTCAAATCGGAACGCGCCTCTATGCAATCACTTGAGTCGAGCAGCAAGCTACGTTCGTCGGCCAATTCCATGATTCGCCGTCGGTTATCGCGGGGGCTGGCAGTCAGAATATGAAAAGGATTTTGTAATAGGTCCATGCTCCCCTCCGGTTACTTGTCATCCCGGACGAATCCTATACGTCTGCTTTTTTTCTCTTGGTCTTTTGGAAGGCTGTTCAACGCTGCATCAATGCTCTCTTGATCGAGCTCTGTCTTACTGGCCTTGGCAGCGAGCCGTGCGGCCTCGCGTATGACAAAGGCCGAATCGGAGAGCGCCTTACCCGTGAGCGCATTGAGGATCTTGTCCACGTTAAGATCGTCTGCTTTCGGCAGCTTGCTCAAGAGTGAGTCCACCAGCGAAGCCACTTCTTCCCTCGACGGCATGCCAACCTCGATGATGTGGTCAAAACGGCCGCGCCGCAGAATCGCCGGATCGATCATTTCGATCAGGTTCGTCATGGCGATAATCAGCACCTTGTTCTTGATGGCTTCCGGAATCCGACGAAGAAACTCGGCTACCTCTTCGACGTGATGCAATCCGGACGAGCTCCCAGAGCGTCTATCCGACAGAAAAGATTCCATCTCGTCGATGACGATGACGGACGGAGCGCCATCAATCGCCTTGTCAAAAACCTCGGAGATCTTCTTGCTGGTTTCGTGAATGTAGGGGCTGCCGACACTGTTCGAATCAATCGAGTAGCTTGGCCAATCGATAAACTCGACAAGACGCTCCACAGCAAAGGTTTTGCCACAACCTGGCGGCCCATGCAGGACGATGGCGGAAGGAAAATCGATACCCAAGACTTGATATTTCTCGGCATTGAAGATGATGTCGATGACGTGTTCGTTGAAAAACTCCTCAAGCTGTGGTCGCCCTGGAAGTGTGAACACCTTGGCCTCGGCCGGTTCCTCGGATGATTGCGGCTGTTCAGGTTCGAAAGCCTCCTTAGCAATGGTGGTCTTTGCCTCGGTCTTGGGTTGAGAAGACGGCTTGCATTTAGCCAGTAGACCAGCATTTGCAGGCAAGGTAAATCCGGCAGCCTTTATAATTTCTGCCAGATCGCCAGCGGGCATCCAGCCAGTGAGTTTAGTCAAGCGCCGGAAGGATTCCGTTGATATGACGACCCCACCGGTGATCCAGGTTCCCAAGACAACCTCATCATCTACGTGAGGTGTCAGCGTCCAGGCCGGGAGCAGTCTGGAGTACTGTTCCACATAAACGGCATCGTGGAAGGAGGCATCCTCGGATAGTTTGCGAGACTCTTTGAGAGCGAAAGCAAAGGCCAGTGCATCGACCTTGCTTTCAGGGGATTTCCCATTTTCAACCGGAGTCAGGGTGTACTTTTTATGGCTGCTCAGACTCTGGAGTGCTTCAGCTCCGAACGAAACATCCCCGAACACGGATTCGTCAAGAAAACCGCATTCATTCCACTTCCTCGCCAGCTCCGGCAGTGTGAGCAGGATATTATTTGAACCATTGGTATCGAAAATCTGCCACTCATCTCCTGAATAGAGAAGCGACCGGATTTTCGACCCGTCTGGCAATTCATACCCTTTAGGCAGCCATAAATCCTTCGCCATAAATCATCCCCTGATAATGTTGGCAACATCCATCAAATCATTTTCAGATCCTCTTCCAATCTTGATTGAATAGAGTTCACCAACAACAGCACGAAGCTTTTCAATATCATCAGTACGCATAAATTGCGCACCGAGCTTGGTAAGTTCCTGGAAACGGTGTTTGTCGGCAAAGAGATGAGGCGAGCTGGCCATCCACTTGAACCGATCGACCACAAACCAATCCTGCCGCCAGAGAATCTCCCAGTTCTTTCCTTTCAACTCATCAAGGTAGTGTTCGAAATTCTGGTTCGTTTCTCCAATACAACGTTGCGCCGTCTTCGCCAAGTTGTCGAAGGCCGACGATTCGGACGGGCGGGCATGCTGCCGAATATGTTCGTCGAAGAAGGTCACCACACCATCGAGGTCAATCTGGCGAATCTCCTTGAGGTGTTCCTTTCGAACCTGGGCAAGAAGTCGCCGTGCCTCGAGCACCTTCTCCATGGCCTCCTGGGACTTCTCGGTCTCTTTTTCTTCTGGATCGAGCGAGACGGCGGATTCAAGTTTCTGCCGTGCTTGCTCCAGTTTTGGGTTGTCCACTACCTCATTGATCTCATCGATGCGATTCAGCGTTCTTTCGCCTTCCTCGACGACCATGACGGCGGCGGCGGTGTAGTCGAGCTGTCCCTCCTGACGGGAATAGAAGTTCTTCCCTGAGTGGAAGGTCCCGCCGATGCAGGGCACGGATACTTCGATGATAATATTACCGGAGTCCAGGATTTCGTATTCGCATTCAAGATCGGCTCCGGCGTGAATCACGCCATCATCGAAATCGGAGCCGGAAATTTTCAAGACGCCGATGGGGCGGTTGTCGGTAATGGGGTCTTCGATCTCACCCTCCCAAAGTTTCAGATTGAGTGAGCCAGACGCGCCCGCTTTGAGAGACTCAGCCGCCTTAAATATCTTTTTGCCCTTCTTCGGCAGTGAATCGCCCGAACGGATCAGATAGTCAAGTACGGGGCGGCCGCCGAGTTTCTCCAAGACCTCGATGCCAACTGAGTGAGAGGCCGGGATGGCATCCACTGTGGCGGCGGTTCGGGTAATGACAATCTTGTCCTGTTCCAGGGCAATGGGGCCACCCACGGAATCGAACATAAACACCTTGAAGGTGTTGTCGCCAGTTTTTGTCAGGGTAACGTCGATGGTTGCGCCATGCTTGAGAGGAAGGCGGCCGGAGGTCCAGCCGGTGTCGACGCTATCGATCTGAAACTCAGAGCCAACCGCAGCTTGGCCTGCCAATTGGACGGCGATCTTTGCTTTAACATCCGGTGTGCGGGCGATGTAATTGAAAGACAGCGCCAGCCCGCCTCCGGAAGAAATTTGCCCACGGGTATTCTTGCGCGACCGGTTCTGGGAACTCCAGTCAATGGATTCCGCGAAGAGGCTTGCGCCTTCCGCCACGGCCGTCATGGGATTTACATCGGTGCTTCCCGGAATACCCAGCTCAAAGGCGACCTTGTCGCGCAGGGGTTTGTAATTGGTCGGGCCACCGACGAACACAATACGTTCCAGGTCATGCGGAGAAAGACCGGCCTTATTGAGTGTCTCTCGAGCAGACTCGATTGATTCGCCTACGCGCTCGGAGATCAGCTTGTCATAGGTGGCTCGCTGCAAAGGAATATCGAGATAGATTTCATTGCCGCTAAGATCCCGAACGCGGGCCTCGGTTTCCGATAGGCTGATTACGGAATCTTCACGGGCCGAGAGTTCAATCTTAGCGCGCTCGGTGGCCCAAGCGGACAGCCGAATGAGCGACTTGAAACTCGGATTCACGGAAAAGTCTTCAGGGAGGTCGAAGTTTTCCAGCAGCCAAGGTCGCACAACGTTATCGACGAGGACGCGGTCAAAATCCCTGCCGCCACACATGGCAATACCACCGTGGGCGAGGAGGTTGACCCGCCCACCAATGCTTTCGGCAATGGCGATATCGAGTGTGCCGCCACCTAGGTCATAGATCAGAAACATGCCGTCGGTATTGCGGGCACGCATGACGCTCATGACCGCCGCGACCGGTTCCTGCATAAGCGCAATCTTGCCGAGACCAGCCATGCTGGCGGCCTGCATGGTGGCGTCCTTCTGCATCTGGTTAAACGCCGCAGGAACGGTTATGACGGTTCCTGTATCGGGATCGTTTCTGATTTCCTCTGGTAAGTAGCCGAACAGAACCTTTAGAACCTCTGCGGAGCATTCTTCGGGGGTCTTTGTGAGGTTCATCGCAGAAAGCTGAACTGGCGTGCTCGTCCCCATGAGCCGCTTGAACAGCATCGCCGCGTTATCTGGGCTGTGCGGAGCCGAATCGTAGGCCCGCTTGCCCACGTATTTGTTGCCGCGTCGGTCGATATAGATCACCGATGGCGTCACATCATTCTGTTCAGGACTCTTCCAGGTTCGGGTTTCGGAACCGTCATAGGAACAGATAGCGCTGTTAGTTGTACCCAGGTCAATGCCTATGAAATTTTTCATAGTTACAGCTTCCTCAAAGTGACGGTTCCTGTCTTAACCAAACCTTCTTTCCCCATAATGATCGGCTCCAGCATCTGATCGACTATCAAGGCATCTTTCGCATCGAACTCTTCGATATTCAGGGGGGTAGCGGCCATGCCGGGGTCGAAGGGATGCCCCTCGACGTTGACGATTCGCAAACCCGTTTGTTCCAGAGCCTCTTCGACCTTTTTTATGAACCAACGAAACTGGCTCTTGTACCGGTTCTGTTCTCCGGCATCGAGTTTTAGCAGCAGGCGATCAAACACCCGGCCAAAACGCCAGGACTCAACCGCCATACTGATCACCGCATCCCGCATAGCCTCGGGGTGAGTTATGGTTTGCTCGGAATCCAACATATTTTTCTCCGTGTCCTTAAAGAATTCTCAAGTAGTACCGCCGAATATAATCGAACGCGTTGTCGAATAGATCCTGAACTTTGAAGTGAAAAAGAGGTAATATTCAGATATCTTTTCTGGTTAATTTGGCATTGAATATGTTCAAATCCTTGGAGCAACATATTTACAAATCGTGATCACTATTCTATTCGGTACAATAATTTGCAAGGGAAATATGGCATGTTGTCATCTTTGGGTTGGTGCTCAGTATAATTGAGATGTGTCATGGCAAGGAAAATGCCTGACATGAATACAGCAAGTAAACATTCTTCCTGAGAGGGTGAGATATGAATGTACATGCAATCACCAGCCAACCAGGTTGCTGGCAATTGAATTTTTGATTGCATTTTGATCGCTGCAGCTGCTCCGGACAAAGCGATTTTGCAATCAGATTCCCCGGTATCGAGGGCAGCGCCGGTCAGATCGGCGGCCAGCTCCCCAGGGCGGGGATTGCATTTTCTTTTTTGGAGTCCGCTATTTTGTTTCAAATTTGGGGGGAGTATATTAGGGAGATAGTGTGACTTCTATCGCTGGGGCAAGTCCACTTTTTTTTAAGTCTGACACATTCACGCCTTTCTTGTAAAGTGAGCGGCTTCTTCATGGGATTCATTCGAATACTTACATCTTTTTGTTGTTAGAAAAATTATCTTTTCCGCTTACTCTTATGAAAAGTTGGTGGTTCCCAGGGCCATTCATCATCTGTATTATTCAAGCTTTCTTCATCCTCATCTTCACAATCCCCTAAGCCGTCCTCATCATATAATAGGGTTAAAACCTGGCCATAAGAGTTAATAGGCAAGGCCCATTCAAGGATTTCTGAATGACTTTTTAACTTTTTACCGGCAACCCAGATATTTGCCTTTACTGAGTCAAACAGATCATCTGGAATATCGCCTTTCAAAGCAGCAAATGTCTGGGTATCAGAAGGAACATCGCGGTTGTCCATATCAATATAAAGATTGAAGTTTTTAGCTGCACGAAACCAAGCTAACTTATTCTTTTCGCATACCAATAGTGCGCAGCTCTCTTCAGTCAATTCAATATATCTAATCACCGTAGCTAATTTAGAGGTTTGACTCATCTCTGACAACTTCATTATATTGTCCCAGCCAGGGTCATGTTCTTCGACAAGTTTCAGGAAAACACTTCTTGGCATCAAGAGCTCTGCCGCAAATTCATTAGCCCTTAGCTCTATTGGTGAGTTGCTTTTAGAATTTGTCCCAATGGAGCTTCGTGGGCAAAAAAATGAGTTTGAATCAAAAGTATCCAGGCAGAAATGCCCCAGCTCATGGGCTCCTGTAAAATTTTTTCTCCCGATTTCGTTTATTGTTGAATTGACGCAAATCATTCCATTGAGAGCATGATCAAGAAATAAAATTCCATCAATCTCCTTCAGGGATTTTTCAATGTAAAATATGCCCAACTTCTCACATATATTACGTGGGATGATAGGTAGCGAATCCAGACCTAATTCATCTAATAATTTGACTGCCTCATTTCTCGGGTCCATAAACGGCTCATTTCTTTTTTGACTTAAAAAAATCGACCATTTTTTCAATCGTTTCTTTGTCTTCAGAATTCAATGATTGGAATCCCCGGAAAAAAGTTCTGATATCTTGATCATGTAATAAAGCGCCTAACTCAGACTCATCTGTTTTACCCAACAGATAATCAATGGATACATTTAAAACAGATGCGATTCTCTGCAGGACCGGTATCGTTGGTGTTCTTGTCCCTTTCTCGATTTGCGAAATAGCCGCCGGGGTTACACCAGATTTTCCCGCGAGCTGGGCCTGGTTAAGGTTCTTCCCTTCTCGGGCAAGAGTGATACGCTGCCGCAATATCTCCTTATTAAATTCTTTCATCATAGAAAAGCACCTCCAGTAAATGTTTAGTCAGCTTGATACTACAAGAAAATTAACAGAACGGAAAGAAAAAATTAACAGAAACAATTGACAGAAAACAGAGCTAGGATTATTATTCTGTTAATTTATTATTTTTACACTGTTAACAAAACAGAAAGGAGTTACTACATGGCAACGAACCCACCCTCAGGCGATGGACACCGAAACGGCGCAGTACGTAAACGTTCTCAGGTGTATAATCCGCAAAATAACCGTTGGACAAAAAGAGAAAAAGACTCTGGTAGGTTTATGGATCAAAAGTCAGATGACAAGCCATTCAAAGGCGTGCGGAAGGAAAAATGACGCAAAGCGCTGTATGTTGTATTTACAGATAACAGTGCACCCCATATATTGTGCACATAGCTTGACAAACTCACGCATCGTGTTTAATAATTTTCCCAAATTATCCGTTTTTTTAGGGGAGGGATGGGGGTGTCAATACAGACCGATAAGTGCACTTTGAGCCAATAACCTTTATCCATCTTATTTTGCTGAATTTTAATAAAATTTGACAAGGACATCCTTATGCCTGATCTACAAAAGCAGTTTGTTAAGTTCCATGACAACATCAAACTCGGCAACTTTGACGAAAACCAGACTCTTCGAGAGAAACGGGATACACTCCTTAAAGATTTAAAATCGAGAATTGAAGAAAATGCTCCATCATTTGAGAGTTTCGGTCAAGGTAGTTATGCTATGAACACTGGCATTGTGCCAAAAGACGGGAATTATGATATTGACGTTGGAATCATTTTCGACTGCTCTCGTGAGAGGTATCCAGATCCGGTTGATTTAAAAAAGATAGTGAGAAATGCGCTTAGCAATGGAAATCGAACCGTAGTTATCAGGAGGCCCTGTGTCACTGTAACCTACATGAAAAATGGGAAAGTTGATTATCATGTGGATTTAGCGATTTATGTAAAACGGAATGAAGATAATCTTCTGGATCTCGCCATCGGGAAAGAATTCTCAGAAGAAGAAAATAAAGTTTGGCAGAAATCTGACCCCAAGGGGTTGATAGATAAAATTAACAACAGCTTTGTTAATAGCGATGACCAGGCGCAAATGCGCAGATGTATACGATATTTAAAAAAGTGGCGTGATCACAACCTCCATTCTGTTAACTCTGGAAAACCATTCAGCATCGCCCTCACATGTTCTGCCTATAATTGGTTTCAACCGAGCAAAGATATTTTTTCTGGAAAATATCAAGACTTAGATGCATTGCTTGATTTGGTTAAAACCAAACTGAGCCATTTTGACAGTCTAGGATGGTTGACTATTTCCCTTCCTGTAGAACCATATGAAGACCTTAACAAAGTAATGACAGTTACTCAGATGAAAACATATAAGGAAAAATTCGCAAATCTTCGGGATGCTCTAATTGCAGCAAAGAATGAAGATCTCGAAGATGAAGTATGTAAGCTGTTACGTATACAGTTTGGTGATGATTTCCCAGTTCCGGAAAAGAAAGATACCGCAAAAAAAGCTGCTGTAGCTGGTTATGCACCGGCTGGAGGGAGCGCATAACGTGGAGGGTTTTGATTTCAAAAACTCTCTCTCAGCACATCCCAATGTCACTTCCCTTAAAGAAATAAGTCTCAATGATATTGCGACGCGGGCTGTGTTTATTAAGGATAAGCTTGCAAAAGCTTTTATTGCCATTGTTCAAGTTGGGCCATTAGAGTATCAACTCTTCATCGGCGAGCCTAAAGGGTTTCCGGGGAAATTACCTTGGATTTTTTTCTTCAATCCAGAGCTACATGATTTCCATAACCATGTAAATTACAATGGTGAAATATGTTACACTGTTCAAAGTGATGGCATGTTCATTAATGTCAATCAGCCAGGGGCTGTGTTACATCAAGCATTAAGTCAAGTTATTGAGATTCTTTCTGGCAGTGCAGACCGAAACTTATCAGAGCTTCATGAAGAGTTTGAAGGGTATTGGCATTCATTACCAGGCATCTTCGAGGCTCGATGTTTTTTTACCCCTACCCAAAATATTGATCAGATTACTGCTCTTTGTAATCCTGTATCAAAGCAAAATTTCACTCCCCGTATTTTATTTAAAGAACCTCTCCCAGAAGGTTACGGCTATAATTATAGGCTGAAATCCCAACAGTCCAGAAAAGCATGGCATATACCGCTTGAAAAAAAAATATTACCTCCCAACCCTGATGCAGGATTAACCCCATTTTATGTCCGAAATTTATTGGATTCTGCCTCAGAATCACATAAAATCCAATTCCTTAAGTCTCAAGAGAAAAAAAAGAAAAAAGGGAAAAAACAAACTACAAGACAATGTGATATTTTGCTTTTTTCTCAAATGAGGCCGTCAGGTGCAATGTCTCTTTTTGGGGTCGTAGTAACAGGTACTTCAAAAACACCGTTTTTCTTGAGTTCAGAAGATAAAGGATGGGAATTAATCCCTTTTTCAATACAAAGACACAATCTTGAATATATTCTTGAACGTGGTGGAGCCCAGACATCATTACAGAAAAGAACTGTAGCGATATTTGGGTGTGGTGCTGTTGGATCGAGGATTGTAGAGCAGCTTGCTTTGTCAGGAATAGGGAAGTTAATTATTTTTGATAGTGATGATCTGAGTGAAGATAATATTTATCGGCATGTTCTCGGTGGGAAATATATTGATGAAAACAAAGCTGGAGCCATGGCTAAGTATTTAAAAGAACGCCTACCATATATAAGCGTTGTCCCTAAACCTATAAAAAGTGACCAGTGGTTGCAGAAAAAGGAATTGGAAGGTGTAGATATAATTGTGGATGCCACTGCTGATTTCACATCCATGCGAGCAATAAACCAAAATATGATTCAGGATTCTCTCTCTGTTCCAATCGTTTATTGTTGGTTAGAACCTTGCAGCATTGGGGGGCATTCTCTTTTGGTAGATGGAATTGCAGAAGGTTGCCTAGAATGTTTATTTGACAATACCGAGTTTGGTCCGTTTCTACGATGTGCCTTCCTGGAACCATACCAAAATTTAACAAAAGATTTGACAGGCTGCGGTGGAGTTTTCACCCCATTTTCATCTCTCGATGCCATAAAAACTGCCACATTATCTACTGAATTAGTTATAGAATACCTTCTCAAAAAACAAACCACCTCTTATAGCTTTTGGGTTGGGAATGACGATATTGCCAAGAAGGAAGGATTAAAAACAACTGAATGGTATAAAAAAGCCGCCAATAAAAATAGTTCAGAGATTGCAAAGAGATTTCGTCAAAAGCATTGTCCTGCCTGTGGAGGACAAATTTAATGCGTATGGCTTATTCGCTGGAGCATGATCGGAAGTTTATTATTACTGAGCCTGTTGTTGATCTCCTTATGAATTACCGCCAAACAGACAAATGGCAAAAAGAAGCTGGAGGTTTGCTCATAGGAAGACATCTCTTAGAAGAGGATCATCTTGTTGTAGATCGGATCACTGAGCCTACATGGTGGGATAAACGGTTACGGACATTTTTTTTTCGTTCAAACAGGCATAATCGGATTTTATATAAGACGTGGAATGATTCGAATAAAACCCTAACTCTATTGGGACTTTGGCATACCCATCCTGAACCTATTCCAACCCCTTCAGTAGTAGATTATAAAGATTGGGAAAACACTCTTCTTCAAGGGGAGTATTTTGGTGATTTTCTTGTCTTTATGATAGTCGGCACTCAAAAAATACGGATATGGCGCGGCGATAAACATGCCCGATTTTTAGAAATGAATGAGATATTGAAGAATGAATAAAAAAGTTAATGTGTTGAATTTGCTTTGGCAGTTTTGGAATCAGTGGCTCAAATATAGAAATGTTGATCCCATTATAGGTTTTGCAAGGCTATTGGTAGGTCTTGGAGTAGGGCTCATTGCTCCTGGGGGAGTATGGTGGCTTATGGTTGCCCTGGAAATCAGACCTGAAAAACTACCGGTCTCACTTACATTTAGCTTTGGGCCTGAAACCGTTACATATACTGGATTGATTTTGTTGGCGATTGGTGTCTCTCTGGGGATTTGGGGAGTCCATAGGGTAAGAAAGACGCGATCCTGTTGTTTAATTTACATGCGAGGTATGCCAGGTATGCATGATCAGCCTCCTTTTGTTGATTTGCCGCCTAGGTATCGATTCGGAGAGGTTACGCATTTTTTACTAGATTCCCATAATCGAAGTCCGCAGGATGTACTTCAGGATATCGAAATGTTAAGAAAAATGCTTGATGACAAAATATTATCGATGAATATCGAAGCACCCATTGTCATATTTGCAGGTTTAGCACCTGTGCCCCTCTTGTATGCCACAGGGGTATGCTTGTTGAATCGCAGCAATCTTAAGGTAATGGATTACAATCGGTTCGAGCAAAAATGGCACATGCTAGACGATCTTGATGATGGTGACCATTTAAAGATATTATACCCTAAATGTGTAGTAGGAACTGAAATAGCAATTGCAATTTCTTTTACTCTTTTGATTAGCAAATCACAGCTCCCACCAAATTTCAGGGATAAAACTATTTGGATTTATTTGAATAAATCAGAACCAAAGGCTGATGCTCTTAGCAGCGAAGAAAAACTTAAAAGAGTGTTGCGAGAGTTGCATGACATGATCCGCAACTTACGGAGTCGCAAAGGCTACGAAGATGTGGGGAAAATTCATTTATTTGTCGCTGCACAATCTTCAACCGTATTTAAGTTAGGCACGGAATTTCAAGCCAATGTTTATCCTGATATTCGTATATATCATTTTAATGGAGGTGAAGGGAAATATACGTGGGGTGTTTCAGTAAAGAATAACAAAATTGAGGTAGTTGAAGCATCCAGCTGATGGTTTCTCCAGACTCATCAAAGCAGCGGAAGCTCTTAATACAGATGGATTCAATTTTCATCATCAATCTCCTGAAATTCTTGCTTCCCTTGTGGCGCCTTATGGCGTAGGAATAAAGGAACATTATGTTGTGAGTATGATTATCTTGTAAGTTTATAAACCTGATATGCTTCTACTTCCAGGTTCATTCTTTTCCTTCCTATGCTTTTTATACTGACTTGCCATAGGAAACCAAGCCGGAAACAGGACGCGTCTTTCACCACGGGACAGAAAGACGATCCACAACATCCCTTCTTGCCAGAACCCTGGAGCAGAGTTCCCAGCGGTCACGGTCTGGGTCGATAGTTGTCTGGTATCGCATCTCGAAAACATTGCGGGCCTTCTGCCGAAGATGAATATATTCGTCCATCATCTTTTCAAGTAACTCAACGCTTTCAATCCACTCATCCTCGATAGTGTCCGGAAGCCCGCCGAAAATATCGTATCTGTCTTTCATCCGACGGGAAAGCACCTGGTATACCTTCTCATCTTGGGTATCGTGATAAACGAGATTCAGCATATCCACATTGCGACGGGCCTGTCCAAACCGCTTGATGCGGCCTAACCGCTGTTCGAGCCGCGATGGATTCCAAGGCAGATCGACATTAATAAGTGTGCCGAGAGTCTGCAGGTTCAGGCCTTCGCAGGCCGCATCTGTCGCAACCACAAGTCGGATTTCCCGTTTTTTGACAGAGTTCTTAATCTCCTCACGTTCTACTGAAGCGAAATCCTCCCCTCTGAACAGCCCACTCTTGCCAGTTCCGGCATAGACCCCGATTGTCTCACCAGCCAAAGATTTTGCCAATTCTTTACCAACGGAATAGGCGGTGTCGTAATACTGGCTGAAGATGATACAGCCATGCTCAAGCCAGGATTTCCCCTCACTTTGTTGCTCAGTGAGAAAGTGCTTTACCGCAGAAAGCTTAGGGTCTCGTGCTTCAGGCCGTGACAACTCTCGAACGATGGTCTGCAGATACGCAGCCTCTTCCCTGGTAAGAGAACCCAATGCCTCCAGCATCAACCGGGCCTGCTCCTCTTCCTCAAGTATTTCTCGGTGCAACATTTTTTCTGCTGTCGACCGGCCGGAGGCAAAACTTGAGCATATCCGCTGGAGAAGCATGGTCTTCATGAACCCCGCTGCTTTGGTGCGCTTTTGTAATGCTATGGTAAAAGACTCGGCTGCCTGGTAGGCAAGATCGAATGGTAAGTTTGTCAGCAAACCCAGGCCATTAAACCCTATACCCGCATAGGTCGTGGCAGGCACATCAGGATTCGGATGGATGCTTACCCCGATCTTTTCCAGCAGTCCCGCCTCTTCCAAAGTCTGCCGGCGTCGCAAAACCGTATGGCGAGTAATGGGGTTATTTTCTCGCAGAAATCCCGGTTCCATGGCTTGGCCGACAGCCTGTTGCTCAAGGAAACCCAAGGAACCAAACCCCTGATCGGAATAAAATACTTGCTCAGGCATTCCCAGCTGCAAACGTAATGCTGCAAACAGGGCGTTCTCACTCGCAGGAGGCAACGGATTGCGCAACCATTCCCAGGTGTCTCTTTCCTCAAGTGGCACTTCATCGCCCTTGATCACCGGAAGAGCTTTTCCAAAGTCGGCCCACCTGCTGTAAAATTCCTTGCCAAGAACAAAATCCGCACCGGCATTAAGGATAAGCAAGAGGTCCCAAAGTTCATGGACTTCAGTCTGGATCGGAGTTGCAGTACCAAGCAGTAGGTTCTTGGTCCGACCACCGATCTTCAACATGAATTCTAGCAGGTTGTTTGCCTCTTCCTTTCTTTGACCAAGCCCCCCACGTCGTCTTGCCTTATGCGCCTCGTCAAGAACCACTGTTCCATATTTCCGCTCAAGTAGAAATTGACGTTCGTTGGTTCCATGAAAGATGAGGCCTGTGGAAACAATGGCAATGCGGAACGGGCAACGGATGATGTCTTCAGAGCCGCGGGTCTTGATGATATGCCCCTTAGGGTCGGACCACACCTTCTTATTTGATGACCATACCGCACTCGGGATGCCGAGTTTATCAGACAGCTCCACCTGCCATTGCACTGTCAGCGTTGAAGGACAAAGGATCAAGACTGGTCCATCATCAAGCAGAGCTGAAACCATAGAGCTTGCTGCCAGTGACAGTGTTTTGCCGACGCCTACCTCATCGGCAAGGAGGAGTCGAGCCTTGCCATAGGTCTCGCGATGCTGCAGGAACATGGTAACAAAGGAGCGCTGCCACGGCTGGAGCTGCTCCCCGCCACGATATATCGGGCTCTCGGCCAGGGCAGCGGCGGGCAGTTCACCAGTTTTTATTTCCTCGAAGCGGATTTCGACACGATCAGCAACACGCTTGATTTCTTCAACAATGGCATCAGGAAGGGGGTAGGAGTCCTGCCAGAGAGCATCGAACTCCTCTTCAACCCAGGCAACACCTTCCGGCGATGGGTCTTCCCAGAGGATCTCATAGTTCTGAGCAAAGGCGCTCTTGGTTTCGTTGATGGAACCAAGAAAGCAGGTTTTGTTACCACTGGACAGCTCTATGACTCCTGCCTTGCCGTGAATGAATACACGGTCCTTTGGTACCACCCGTATTTCAACCCTGCCGCTGGTCAATAACTCATGCAGTTGCCGGTAACGGTCCCGATGGAGGAGCGCTTCAACTTCGGAAGGGACCTTGTTCCAACGCTCCTTGAGCGCTGTTTCACGGACATGTTTGGAAACGACCACATCGGCCGCGTCCAATTCGCTGTTGCATACTATCTGTACTTTTGGGATAGAGGCGATCTCTTCTCCAACCAACTCAAAAATCGAGCTGCGGAAATAGCCGGCAATGCGCTTATACGATTTTGCCTCCCGAAGCCGATCAGCGAGAAAAGCTCGGTCAAGCCGTTGTCTGCGGGAGGAGAAGCGGTTGATGTCGGTCATGCGACTGCCCTCAAAGAGTTCTGCCGATCAAGTATCAGTCAAGTAGGAAAACAGAGGATATCATATTGATATCGCAGACATCATCTATTCTTCTTGATGCCTGGGTCTCGGTCCCAGTCAAGTACCCATCAAGTAACTTTTTCATTTTTAGCCTGCTCAGCCTTCATATGGTCCGGAGCGGCCCACCAAGGAACATATTTCATCAATTTTGGCGCGGCGGAAGGATCGTGAGGAACAATGGCCCGTGCATCAGCAGCGTCCCGGATCAAACGAGATGCCATCGAACGATTTTGTTCTTCTATCCCGAATCGTTCTCGCAGCGAGGTGTTTGTCAGAAAGTCGCGCTGGACATATTTCAGACAGGCGTGCAGATAACAGGCACGAACCCGGTCATCCTTGTCCATTTCAGCCAGCGTCCGGTGAGAAAAAAGTATGGTGCGGGTGAATCCTTCCGGTGCTTCAAAAAGGGGCGCAGGAAGCTGAAAAGCCTCGGTCTGGAATACAACCTTGTCAATGCCGCTGCCGCGTTCCTCGCAGATGCGGAAACGTCGCATCAGAGAGGCGAGGGCCTCGTTGCGGGATTTTGGCGGAGTGTCGAGAAAACGCTCAGTGGACACCAGTGGCGTTCCGGGGTTGGTAATTTCGACTCGATCCTCAAACAGTTCCACCATCGGCCCGGCACCGGTAACAAAAAAATCCTGATGGATAAGGGCATTGGCCACCAGCTCCCGGATGGCAAGCTCCGGATACATGGGAACAGTTTTGCGTAAAGCCCGTTCAATCACTTCATTGGTCGGCACCAGGGCCATAATGAAACTGATCAGGCCTTCAAAGCCGGTGGCATATCCCTTGCCGTCAACCTGTTCACGCTGGGTTTCAACCCGTCCTTTCCCTCTGTAAAGGATGATGCGTGTGGTTTTACGTTTCAGTTTCGGAAAGTCATCCAGCTTTCTGGCAAACAGAATCGCGCCGAGATTGGTGATGTTCCAGCCGCCTGCCTCGCATGGCTGGATGAGATTGTCTTCCCTGAGTGCGTCAAGAATGGCAGCCCGCCCATCGGGCAGAGGCAATTCCAGCAGTTCGAAATACGATGGGGCATCGAGAAGACGGAGCACCTCATCGCTTTCAAGATGTGTCTCGGCAATCCCGGCTTCAAAAGGGGTTTGATCGAGATGGCGCCACAAGGCCCGTTCCTTTTCCGGGAAGTCCTTTAACTTCTTTTTATAGGAACCGACCCGGATGAACTCTTGGGACTTGAATTTTACCGGGTGACGGAAGGCCGCCCCGATCTCCAGCAGAACAACCGGTTTTTCATCCACTGTTAAAGAAAAGAACCGGAAATTGATTTTGGGTTCGAGCAGCTTCAGAAGCCAGTTTTCCTGCGCTTCATTGCCGACCTTGATTGAACCAGGGACGAAGGTGGTGCCGATGATTTTATGGGTCGAGTTGTCAATCCCCCAGATCAGGTAGGCATTGACTTTGCCCAGCAGCGCCGCTGAATTTGCCAATGCCGACAGATACTCCCCTATTTCCTCGGAATCTGCACGGTTGTGTTTGAACTCCACCCACTCGGTTTCAGTCGGCAGCTTTCGCAGTTCATGAACAAGGCCGGTTAAATATTCTATTGACCGGTCAACGGTCATAGTGTCACTCCTATTATCCCAAACGCTGATTCTTGACGAGTTCACACAGCACCCGTGCCACACTCGCCTCGTCGGGGCGGATAGCTTCGAGGTGTCTGGCAAGATAATCGGCCAATTTCACGACCAGTTCGCGCTGGGTCATGTCGCCGTAGTAGTCGGGAATGTTGAACATCAGGTGGGCCAGCACCTCATTGCCGTCCATATTTTTTGCCAACTCCATCACCGCATAGAGCACGGCGCGCAGCACCGACTGTTGCAGTTCCGAGCCCTCGCCCATCTCGGCCCGTCCGAATTCCACCGCGCTTTTCAGCCGGGCGCTGTTGGCTTTGCGGCTAGCCATGAGTGCCTGGTAGTCTCGCACCTTGAATGCCTTGGCAAAGTTCTGGTAGTTGTCCAGGGTCTTGGCGCCGCGGGCCTCCAGGTCGAGCATCTTGAGGTAGAAGCGTTCGGCGCCGGAAAGCCGGTCCCAGTGGCGTTTCTCGATGCCTTGCGGCACCAGGCACTGGTTGGCGGTGTCCACGGCAAAGGCGATGAGCCCGTCCACAAAGGTGGTCTCGCCCTTGATCCTTGGCCGGATCGCCTCGGCGGTCATGTCGCGGCCGTCGATAATGGCGTAGCGGGTGAGCACCCGCAGGGCAGCGGCGTAGCCCGCCATCTGGATGTCGGCGTCCTCGAAGACGTTTTCGTCGCGGTAGAGGCCCTTGGCCTCCTGGTTGAGACCGGTGAGCGCGGCCACTTGGGCCTCCACCTCTTCCTGGATCTCCCAGGCGAGATCGTCACGGGTGGTCTTGTGGGTACCAAGGCGTTTGCGACAGACAAGAAGCACAGTGCCCTTGACGTGGCTTCCTTCACGGAGAGCGCTATCCGTTTCGGTGACCACATACCAGGCTGCAGTAACTTGCAGCCCTGAGGCCCAGACGATGTTGGCCATGTCAGCCCAGATGGAACCGGACTGATGGGTGAACATAATGACCTGGATGCCATTGTCCGGCATGCACTCGGTCATCTGCTTGTAGGCCGCCACCATACCACGACGGAAGTCCTCATCTTCACCTTTGATGGCCAAGGATCGCCGGCTGTCCCAGGTCCAGTCGGCAAATTCAGGTGGCGGGTTCTTGCGCAGCCAAGCAATAAAAAAATCCAAGATTTCTTCGTACTTAACAGCATCTCCATAGGGGGGATCGGTGATGTAAATGTCATTGTTGGGAAGCTTTTCAGTAGTCGGTTTTGAACATATTTCATAGTGGCTTTTCACTGGATACGTAGTGAATCTGTCCTTGAAAAAACGACTCCCGTATGAAAAACTTTGGCAGGCATAGTTATAAATTGTGTTAAGCGCTTGATTGTCAAAAGTTTCAGCGACATACTCTCTGGCAGGATGCCATCGACTCAATTTAGAGTTGCAATTTAAGAGCGAGGTTAACCCTGACAAAGTCAGTGCACTTATTTCTCTTCGAATCAAACCACCTATAAGCAACTGCCGTGGATTGAATACATGCTGCCAGTGCGTCCAGCCCCGTGCTCTAATCAAATCCAAGCCCTGGTATCGTGGAGGACCACCAACCTCAATTCTCATATCAGGAATCCACCCCTTGGTCTGCCAATTGATGATGTGGTCAGAAATGAAGTTTTCTACAACACGCTCACGTTCCATGTCTTCTGCAGTGACAGCACGAAACTCGTAGTTATAATTCTTTCTATTCTTTTTAGGACGCAACCATTGCACACAATAAAGACGTTCCTGAAAAATGTCATCCAACCTTGGCTTGTAATCGTGTTGCTCCCACATCCGAAGACGATTGGCAATTGTTCCGTCGGTTTTTTGAAAATCACCGCGAAGCGTTGAAATTTTGGTTTTGTATGTAGCCCCTTCAACATGATGAATTAAATGTGCTTCTCCATATTTACCTTCCCGGCCAATCGTACAAGCTGCCGCCGCTTGCATTTCTGCCTCGCTGGCTCCACTGCGTATTAGAATGTCATATCGCTTAGTTTTCGGATCTGGTACCAGTTCGGCAAGGACCTTTCGGGTTGTACTTATTATCCTGGTAGGCAATAGAGGCACCATCCAACCGCTTTGTGGGCAACGAACTTCCATGCAATATAGAAAAACCTTGGCGCGCCACCCCATTCCATCATTCTCAACGTCGAGATTATCGATTTCCCTCTGAACTCGATCCACCAGTTTCTGTTGTTTATATAGCAATTGTTCTCTGCTTTCTTTGGTCCCGCCGATGACATTTAAGGCGCCCCAGGTGAGCATGCAGGCAACTGGATTCAAATCAGATGCATAGACATCACATCCGAGCCGGGCAGCTTCGAAAGGAATCTGACCGGAACCACAAAAAGTATCAGCCACCTTGGGGCGATGGCCGAAACGCATAATGCCAAGCTGATCAACAAGTTCAGGAAATGAAAATGCATTGGTTCCCACATGGGTATTGACCTCGGACCAGATAGGTGCAAACAGGCCCTCGCCACACTCTTCCGGCCGGCACGAAGCCTGGACCCATTCACGATACGGAGCATTATGGCCAACCGTACGGTATTCATTCAGGAAGAAGCGACTGCTTTTATCGTTCTTTTCCTCCAGACGTTGTTCAAGGGAACGCGGGTCCATCCCCATCAGCATCTCGAAGATGGCCAAATCCCTGGCCGCATCATCGGTGGCAGGCAGCAGGCAACCAAGGATACAGGCCTTGTTCATGATCAGCGGTTTACGCCCCTTCCAGTATGACCCAAGGGCTGTGAGTGTCTTACCACTGCCAGCCATCTGTTCCTTGTAAGCCTCAGCAGAAAGTTTCTGCACCGGCAACAGCCGTTCAATCAAAGCCGGCGTATCTTTAAGGGAAAATGGGATGATTTCTTTACTCATTTATAATCCTTGAATAAGGGCAACTTGAACAAATCTTCCTGCCTTGGCCTGGGGTGACGTTTTCTGCCCGTCGCCGGCTTTTCGCCATCGGAAAGGGCATGAAAAAGGGCGCGTCTCCAGCCGCGTTGGGTATCTTCGGGCAAACCTGCCTCAGCCACGGTCATGGCAAAGAGCCACCAGCGCTCCTCGGGGCGCAGTGCCGCCCACTTGCTGCAAATAACAGACAGTTGTTCGGCGTTCGCCGTCTCCGCTGCCCAGGCCAGCACGCACAGCTCCTTACCCAGCAACCGGTCTACCAGATTGGCGCCGGTATGCCAGCGGCCGGTGAGCACACTGGCCGCCTTGAGCCGGGCGTTGAACTCTCGGCGGGCAGGGTCGGCAATGGCGGACCAGACCGGGCGTTTCAGTACGACCCGCTCCTCCATGCGGGGAGCACCACCCTCCTCCCCCCTGTATCCGTAATCTTCAATGATCACCACCGGTTCGTTCCGCGCGGCCGGAATCTGAACACGGAACAGGTGGGCGCCGAAACTGTCCGGGGCGCCGAAGTCGATGGTTTTGGGGTTCTCACTCACTGCTCGATATCCCCGGAGTGCAGCTCGATGCCGAGTTTACCGGCAAAATCCCTGAGGTCATAACCCGAGGCGAAATGCGCCTTGCGGAAGGTCATGGTAACCGGCGTGTCGGGTGTGAATTTCTCCAGTACCTTGGAAAGAAGCGCTTCGATGAATGCTGCATCTACCTGGATTTCGCCTACATTGACTGCGATCATCTGGTTGCCCTGGCCGACGGTCAGCACGATTCCCTCGAAGGTGACGGATTTATCCGCGGCCTGCTTCAACCCCTCGAAGGTCTTGCCGCGCGAATCAAGCTTGCGGCCTGTGCGTGAGACAAGCCGGCCCGGCTTCACCTCGTCGATCTGTACCCCTTCTTGCCCTTGGGCCTGAAAACGGAACTCCGCCTTGGTCTCGAGTTTTTCTGCCTCGGCAAAGGCACGGAGCAGCACTTCGCCGTCACCGATGGCGATCGGACCATCGTAAACCATACCGTCACGCGGTTCGCTGCCATCGAGGGTATAGCGGATTTCGCCTCTGGGAGCGGCAAAGAGTTCAACACTGCGAGCGCCGCCATTTTCGGAGAGTTTGTTGCGCAGAACGAGCTTGTTGGACCAGCTCACCGGATCGCCGGTCTCATACTGACCGGAGGGATCACGCACCAGGAAATTCACCCGCAGTGCCGAGGTGGTATAAATCTGGTCCTTGAGCTGGGCGCTTGCCTCGCTGACAGGGCCGTCTTCAGCGAAAAAGATGCGCGGAGCCGGCCCAGCATTTTGTGGATTGATACGCAGCCGCACCAGGCCTGAATCGTCAGGTCCGGACTCGACAATGATCTGCACCGAGGTGCATTTCTTTTTCGGTTTCTTGGTGAGGTAGCCGTTGCCAAGGTCCTCCCACAGTCCACGGTTGCAGGCAATGGACTTGAGGGTATCCAATCCCTTGGGTGGCAGCCAGGGCATGCCGGCCTGTTCGCTGTAACGGTCAGCGACATCAGACCAACGGGCCTCATCCAGGTTTTCCGGCCAGAGCAGATCCTGGGCCTTGTCTCGGATGGCGTCAAACTCCTTTTCCACATCAAGATAGAGTTTCAATGGGTTGGCGGTAAGGGTTTTTTCGATCTGCTCCTCGCCGTTAAAAGGTTTGGTGGCGTCCCTGGTCATGTCCAGGGCCTTTGCCGCCAACTGTGCCGGCCTTCCTGCCCGTTGGATCGGGAACAGGACCTTATCGAAGAGATTCAGGATGGTGGAGTTGAAGTCCTGCTCGTAGCTCTGCTGCTTGCGCTCCAGATCCTCCCGCTGCGGGTGGCCCTTGGGAATGCGGCCATCGGCCTTTTGGGCGGCAAAGAACTGCCTGGCTGCCTTTTCCACGCTGCCCATGGCCGTTTTGTCACCGGTGAGAACGCAGAGATTATTCTTCTGGCTCAGGCCTTCAAAAAATTTCTGAACCTCCTCCGGGGGAATCTTGGAATCAGGACTGACAATGAGCAGCACCCGGCCCCGGCGCACCCGGTCAGCCACCTCTTCCAGTCTGGGCAGGGGCAAAACGTCGTCATAGCAAGTCTTGCGGGAGGGCTTGAACATGTCGCGGAGACGATGGCGGATCAGGTCATCGACCTGGTTCTGCGGAGCGTCATGGGCCAGGCTCTGCAGAAGCTTGGTGAGATTTTCCTGTCGGTCGAAATAATAACGGCCCTCGGGCGTATGGTGGACATACCAGGCGATTTTTTCAAGTTCGTCGAAGGCCGCGAGAAATTCGGACGGCTCGCGCAGCGGCGAAACCAGGCATTCGACCATCTCTTCCCTGGTGAGGCCCTTGACCGCATTGACCGCAGTTGACAGGCTGGCGGAGAGGAGCAACACCCCGATGTGGGTAGCAGCTTCCTTTCCGCCGGCAAGATCAATAATCTGGGCGTGGGCGGATTGCTGGGCATCCCAGAGGTCCTTGGCGATGACATCACGCATGCCGGAAATTTCGGTCAGCTTGTCGCGGACCTCCGCGATCGACAGGTCGAAATGCTGGGGGCCGATGAGTAACACGTCGTTGGCCTGTCGGTCCCAAACTGATTTAAGGAGCCGCGACACCAGTTCGATGAGGCCGCGTGTCTGCTTAAACTGCTCATTCACCTCAAAAAGCGCAATAACATTTTTGAGACGCGGGTGGAAAGGATAGGTTGCCTCTATCTCGTCGGCAATAGCTTCGGCGCCACGGTTGGCGGTCTTGGACTTGGCGGCCTCTTCCAGTTTGCGACCAAAGGCAGCGGCGATATCCTCGATTTCCGCTTTATCTGGAAGGGACTTGAAAAGACGCTTGCGCAGGATATCGTAAATCTCGTTGGTAGCAAGGTCCACTGGTGTGATGCTACGTTCCTGGCGGCCCAGCTCGGCGCGCGCATCTTCCAGGGCGCGGTGGATAAGTCTTGCGCCGGTGTCATATGCCGCTGCGAGATCGGAAACAACCACACAGACATTTTTCTTTTTGCCAGCCGCAGTCAATAGATTTGCAAATGCCCGGGTAGCGATGTCCGCGACGGTGCCATTACCAACTTTCTGGGTATCCAGGTAGTGAAAATAGGGCGGCATCTCGTCAAGGAGGATAAGGACAGGCAGTTCTCCCTCGAAAAGCTTGAGCCAGTCCTTTTCATCCGGCGCTTTGGGGCCGCTGGTCCAGAAAGCCTTGAATTGATCACCTTTGCCCAGTTGATTGGCGATTTCACCCCAGAAGAAATGATCGGGATTGTTGCGGCCGTTGAAGGCGGCAATGCCGGCAGTCTCGAAGGCGGATGCCTGGGGTATTCCTCCGCAGTATGTCTTTCGAAGCCCCGGATGCTTCGCCAAAAGTCCAAAACCGACCAGAAGATGCGTCTTACCGCCACCCATGGCTTGTTTTAAATGAAAAATAGCCTGAGTTGAAGCGCTGGCCAAACGTGCAAGCCCTTCACTGATGAGGTCCTGCATGCCTTGAGTGATGTAGGTTTTCTCGAAAAAGGACTTGCCATCCCCCTCCGCAGTTATCAATTCATCAAGCTGCTCAATCTGATCACTGAGCTTGATCGACAGTGCATTCGGCTGCAGTTCGCAGGCATCTTTAACTGTTTTCATGAGATTACAGCTCCGTCAATGTATAATAGTTTTCAATGATCAGCAGGGTCACCGGAGCTGCCGCTTTTGACCCAATCGTCAATCTCTTCTTTTTTGAATTTCCAGAGACGGCCGACTTTATGGGCAGGCATGTTTTTTTCGCTTATCCACTTGTAGGCGGTATCACGTTTGATGCCAAGATATTCAGCTATTTCATCGACAGAGAGCCACCGGTCTTCCATGTTTTGGCACCTTCATGGGTAGTAAAAGAAAACCTGGTTTGAATAGGTTTTATCAGGACAAATAAGTATGAATATGTCTTTAGTGGAAAATGACCGGTGTGTCAAATGCTTCTGTTTTTTGCGAAACAGATTCTCTCCCTTCATCCTTTCCAGGCATTTAAAACCATTTTTTGCTTTTCGCCGGCAAGTACCCGGGTATAAATTTCCGTTGTGGCCGTGGAAGAGTGCCCCATGAGATCGGCCAGAATGTGAAGGGGTAAAGGATTTTCGCTGGTGACCATGGCAACCCCGAAGCCATGGAAAGACCTTTCGGTGTGGCCTGGGGGCCGCTGATCCCGGCCCGCTCCATAACCTTTTTTACCATTCGCCAGGCGGATGTCCTGCTCATAGTCCAAAAGGGCTGGTCATTATTCTTGTGCTGCCGGCGCCGAAGATCAAACACTAAATCAAAAAAATCAACCACACTGGGGGGCACGGGAACAGAGCGATATTGAGGTTTTTTCTCCCTCCCCTG
>Ga0172380_10000273_pt1 | contig 106914 bp, 151 predicted proteins | sample Leawe162metaG_FD_119747 | JGI IMG/M metagenome (GOLD analysis project Ga0172380, IMG submission 119747) | Leachate microbial communities from a municipal landfill in Southern Ontario, Canada - Leachate well 162 metaG | ecosystem: Engineered > Solid waste > Landfill > Unclassified | place...
AAGGATGGAATGAGAAAGTTCTACCAATAAGTCCTGATCCAGCCCTGGTAGTTAAATGGACTAAAAATTCAAACTGGAAGTGTTTAGCTATTTGGGGTCACGATGGTCCACTTATTGAGGAATTTGTGTAGTGGGTGATAAAATTAAATATATTACTAATCTTATCTCTTTAGAAATAGAAAGACAAGATCATAATTTACAAAAGAAGAAAGATATCAATCGGCAAACTATTAGAAAGTTATTAAATGACTAATATAGAAAAAGAAGCTATGTTAAAAATATTTCCTGGTATTAATGAAGACAGTCAATGTTTTATTAAACCAGTAAAATCTAATGTAGATAGGTTTGGTTTATATTATAATGAAATTTGCATAGCTATTTTATCTAAAGACATGGAAAAAGAATATAAAGATTATATAGAGAGTAAAAAATGAATTATAAAGAAATACTAGAAAACGTACTTAAGAACGGTCAACCAAAACAAGCTGTTAGATTTGATTCTAGTGGTAATCCTATTCCTGTTTCAAATGGTACAATAGGAACTTTTTGTGAAATATTCAGACACGATATGTCACAGGGGTTTCCTTTATCTACTTTACGAAGATTACCTTATAAGTCAACTTGGGTAGAACTTGAAGGATTTATTAAGGGTATTACTGATAAGAAATGGTATAAGGAAAGGAATTGTCACTTTTGGGATGAATGGGCAAATCCAGTCAGAGTGAAAGAAAATCTAAAAAACGGTATTTATTTTAATGAAGATGACGGTTCTTGGCTTTCTACAAAAGAGATAGAATTACAGGTTCAATCAAGAACAAATGATCTTGGGCCTATTTATGGATATCAATGGAGAAATTTTGGAGAGCAATACGGGGAAGTTAATTGTGAACCGTTTATTGAAGGTGGCTGTTGTCCCGCTACTGGAGAATATCAATCAATATATACTAATATAAATGGTATTGGATATTTTGGTCCGGATAATGGTTTTGATCAATTAAAAACTATTGTAGATCGCCTTAAAACCAATCCATATGATCGTAGAATGTTATGCTCTGCTTGGAATCCTAATCAATTACATTTAATGGGACTTCCAGCTTGTCATTATTCTTGGGGAGTTGTTGTTTACGGGAATAAATTAAATTTAAGTTGGAACCAGCGGAGTTGTGATCTTATACTTGGGGTTCCTCAAAATATAACTTCATATGCTACTTTACAATTATTGCTATGTAAAGAATCTGGATTAGAACCAGGAGAATTAGTTGGTAAACTTGAAGACTGTCATATTTATGAAAATTTATTACCTAAAGCTAAAGAGTTAGCTGAAAGAGAAGAAAACGAATTACCTACTGTAGAAATTCTTTCTAAAAAAGATGGAAGCTTTTCAATTTTTGATTGGGAATATACAGATATTAAACTTGACAATTATCAACATCAAGGTAAAATGGACATGGGATCGGTGACAGTATGAATAAGTTTACACAGCATATACCTAATTATGTAGATACTTGTAGTAAATTACGTTTTGAGTTTACAGATCTTAAAGATCTTTGCGATAAGCTAAGCTTAGATAAAACAGAATTAGTTTATAATAATAACGCTATAATGAGAATTTCTAAAGATGAAAAAGAATGGTATGTTTTAGGTTATACTAAAGAGAAAGTTGAGGGTATTCCTAAATGGCGTGGGGTAACACATAACGTAATAGAAATAGATAGCGTTCATGGTTATGGTAAAGAAGATTTCCAATATAAAAAGATTGGACAACCATTTCAAATTAGGGGCGATGAAATAGAATGGTATTCGCATTGTAAAAATACTATTATAGGTGAATTAAAAGATGGTAGATGTTTTATAGGATTATTAGAATTTGAAAAAACTACTTGAACGAAAAATGGCAGATTGTCAAATGCTTATTAATTTCTTTTCTAATATTCTACAATCAGATTGTGAAGAATTAAGAGAATGTGTAAGAGAAGATCTTGGTTATGAAAAATTTGAAGATATTGATAAAGGTATAATGTTTTCAGATGATGCTAGAAACATTTATTGGAAATTAAATAGTCCTCATTCAAAAACTAGAAATTGGTTAATAGCAAGGAATTGTAAATGAATATTACAGTAACAAATAAAAATGATGAAGTTCTTGGCGTTGGAGACGAAGTAGAATTTAAGGGTCAAGACTCCTATTTTAAGGGTACTATTGTTAGTATCTTTACTAAGTTAGATGGTAAATCTGTAAGGTGTGTCGTTCAAGACGAAAGGGGATTACTTCTAATAAAACTACCGTCAAGTGCAATATTGATTAAAAATGAATCCGTATAATTTTATAAAAGATTTTGATAATTGGTGGTATTGGCAAGTTTGTGTAATATATTGGAAAACCAGTGAATCTTGGGCTACAGTAGTTGTTGCTAATAAAGAAAATTGGAAACCAGTTATTGATCCTTCTAGTGGAGGCTTAGTAAGAATTAAAAATGTGTAATAAAATAATTCGAAGAAAAACAGAAAAAACAGCTTGGTGTAGAGGTTGCCGTAAAGAAATGCAAAAAGGAACAGACATTGTTAATATACCAAGTTATGCAATTTTACTATGTTTAGATTGTGCTAGATTAGTTGGAAATTTGTCTATTGATAATGAGAAAGATAATGAATAGCATGTTTACCTTATCAGAAGAACAAAATGAAAAAATAAAAGATTTTATAGATAAAAATGTAAAATATTCTGGGGCTATTGGTGGACAATTTACTTGGAGTTTTACACCAACCAGTTTGGGAACGATTATTAAAATTACTGATCATATTTCAAAAGAAGTTTTAGATGTTTCAAATTATGACGAATGGTAATAATATTAGTAAAATCAGATATATTGTAGCTACACCAGACATAACACACTTTTATAAAATAACAGATTGGGAATCTGATATGACCGGATATGGCGGTAGTACAAGTACAGAATATGATTATAATCTTGTAGATGATATTAATTATGCTAGTATTTTTGATTATGATCCAACCCCTATAATGCAAAGATATGATAAGAAGTATTGGAAGCCCTTTATTGTTTTAAGGGTTGAAGAAACTATTACTAGAAAAATCTACGAAACATACTAAATGAACTATAAAATCATTCAAGACGAAGAAGAACTACTTAAGTTTATTAGTTGGCTTCCAAATAACACTGATCAACAAAAGTATTACATTTCTTTAATGGCTCGCAAGAAGTATAACCCTATTATTCCTTCTGATAAGCAGTGCTTAAAAAGGGTAGTAAGTAATAAAAAAGATATTCTTTCTAAACTTGATCAGATGGAAACCAAGTTAGGAACTTACTGGATTAATACTGTTGAGGTTCCTAATGATGCTTTAGTAGTCTATATTTCAATAAATCCTAGAGACATAAGAAAAGCAGCTTTTAATACTGCTATTACTCTTATGAGGAAAATTGAGCAAGGATTAAGTCCAAATCCAAAATCTGTTGCCTTAGATGAAATTCAAAAAGCTGAAACAAGAAGATTTGTAACTTTCGATATAGATTCTAAAGAAGAGTTTCAAAAGAATAAATATAATTTAGTTGACATTCTTGGGTATGTAGGGTACAATTACATAGAAACCAATGGTGGTTATCATTTAATAGTTGATCCTTCACAATGCGAAAAGAAAAGTTGGTATCAAGATTTACTAAAAACTTTTAAAGTTGATCAAAAAGGCGACCTGTTATCAGCAATCCCTGGTTGTATTCAAGGTAATTTTATCCCGAGGTTTACATGACATTAGAAGAAAAAATACAATTTATTATTGATAATGATGGTTCTGAGCCAGGAGAATATTTTTATGGATTACAAAGATTTTTAGAAGCCGTTAGTCATGAAGATAAAGATTTCTTCAAGGCTCTACAGCCAATAGTAGATCATTGGTATCAACTTCTTAAAGAAGATATCGAAAAAGAAAGATTATATAATTTATATCATTTTGAAGATTTACCAGATAATTGTCTTATTTATACAGAAGAATCTCCAGAATTATTAATAAAGGTTATGGATAAACTGTTTAATCAATTGGGGCAAAATGTTCCTTTTCATCATAAACAACAATTTTTAATCCATACTAATATTTATGCAAAAAATACATCAAAATGAGGAACAAATAAATGTTAAGAAGAAGTTTTACAGGGTTTTTATGTAGTTTACCATTTTTAGGATTTACTAAAAAAGAAAATTGTACAATTGAAAGTATAAATAAAAAAATAAAAAATATTCATCTTTTAAAATATGATTTTTCAAAGGGTGGAAATAATGAAATTAGAGTTTTTTCACAAGAAGATAAACAAGGAAAATTAGATATTTGGTTTATTGGTGATAAATCTGGGATGATCCCGCACAACTTTACTGTTTTTGTTAAAAATAGTTTATTTCCTAAAAATTTTCAACCTATGAATATTGGTAAATTAATAAAAGAACAAAATCCAAAAACTAAAATTTTAGTAAGACTAATTAAAGATTCTTCCACGAAAATTCAATATGATTTTATAGAGGTTTAAATGATTATATTAAAACTAGTAGCATCAAGCTTAATGCTTTTATGTACAATTTTTGTTACAAGTATGTATTATACCGCTATTCAACCAGAGGTTTATACAAATCTAACTTTAGAGCAGTTTAAGAATCCGAATATTCAAACCGACACATCTTTAAGATTGCTATCTGGAGTTGATTATTATTTAGCGTTACCATTTGTTGTTTGGTTTTTAGTTACTTTGTTTATTTTTAAGAAGGAATTTGTTAATTTATGTACAAGATTATCCAAGTAGTAGTTGTTGGGCTATGTTTTTCTGGTTTAGGTTGTATCCGACCGTTTCATGAACCTCTTTTAGTAGATATTAATACTTCAGAAGTTGCTGTATTAGTCGAAACAGTGAACGATAATGGTCAAGCTGTTATTGCTCCAAAAGATAAAGAAAATGAATCAGAATCAGACTTTTATGAAAACCGAGTGGTAAATGCTCGTAAAGTTGAAATTCCATATTATTGGAAGAGAACTAGTAGAGTTTGGATGTGGGATTCTTCAACTAATGGTAAATGGACTCCTGCGGCAAGATTAATTATTATTGATACTCAACCAGAAACTAGAGAATGGAGTAATACCACAAAGAATCCTATTTGGGTAGAATCAAATGACTCTGTTGGGTTTAGTACCGGAATTAGTATTTCTGCAAGAATTCAAGATAGAGACGCTGCAATTAAGTTTCTTTCTAATTATCCTCCAAAAGATAATCGAGTAACAGAAACTCAAGGTGGTGATCCTTTTACTACAGAAGTAACATCCTTAAAGCAAATTATGGATCAAGAGGTTAGAACTAAGATTCAAGAAGTATTCTCTTATGAAGCTGCGGCTTATAATATGGATGATCTTAGATCTAAGAAACAAGAAATTATGAATAAGATTAAGGAAGTAGTTATTCCATACTTTGTTGAAAGAGGTATAACAATTACCACGATTGGTCAATTTGGTGGTTTTGAATACGAAAACCCAGATATTCAAATAGCAATTAATAAAGTGTTTACTGCTCAACAAGATGAAGAAGTAGCTATTGCAGAATCTAAAGCAGCAGAACAACGTAAGGTTGCTATGAAATTAACTGGTGAAGGTGAAGCGGCTAAGATTTTAGAATCTCGAAAGGGTGAAGCTGAAGGTATTAAGTTAGTAGCTGACGCTAAGGCTTACGAATTAGAAAAGCTTAATCAAAATCCAGAAGCTTACTTAGCTCTTAAGGAATTAGAAGTCAAGAAGGCTGAAATTGAAAAGTGGAGTGGAATATTACCAACAATGATGTTTGGCGAATCTCCTATGATGATGCTTGATGTAAAAACTACTGAAAAGTAATTTTTTGAGAGGTATTCCTACCGTCTGCTATGGCCACAGATGACTATAAATAAGGTAGGAGATTGTCGAGACGGTTCAATTCCTCTACTTCTCACTTTGCGACATTAATATAATGGTATTATTTCTAATTTCCAATTAGACTACAAGAGTCCGATTCTCTTATGTCGCACTACTTTAACAGGAGTTTTTATGATTAGTATAATGTTTTTTGTTTTATGTTTAATCTGTGCGATTTTTATTTTCACGTTTCTTTCCATAGGTTACGACCTAACTAATTTTGCGGCCTTGGTTATGCTTATTGTTTCGTCACTTTTAATAGGTTATATAGTATGTGCTTGGAGGAATCACCCTTCTCCAATAAAAGTTACAGAAGAGAAAGTTGTTATTCTTAATAATAAAGCTATTACAGAAACCTGTTTAGAACTTAATAAAGAAATTGGTAAAAACCTAACGGGTGGACAAGTTGTATATAGAATAGAACAATTGCCATATTGGCATAGAGGTCTTTATTGGTTTAGTGAAAATCCAACATCGTATTCTTTGGAAAACCCAATTAAGGAATCTCAATGAGAATAATAGATGCTGGACACATGTATTCTTTAGATACTTATGATAGTGATACTAAAGATAAGCAAGTAATAACGTTTATGAAAAGATATGGAGATAATTTTCCATTTAATCAAAATTCATATCCAGGAACAAACTGTCAAGAAGTTCTTAGAGTCCTAATTGATAGATGTGAATACCTATACAAACAAAAACCTTGCCTAGAAACAGAATCTATAATTGGACTATTAAAGACCTCTCTGTTATTATTTGAGAGTAGAGCGGCAAGGTTACATGGTTTAGCTTTAAATTTAGATAACAACACCTTAAACGATACTTGTAAAACCTGTGGCCATGTAGTTTGTGAGCATAAAAATGATTAAATTAATGTTCAGATGGTTCTTTTTAAGTATAGCTTTTATTTTTAATTTTATTTTTAGTCTTTTAGTACTGGTAATATTTTTACCAGTAGTTATTATTTTAATTCTCATCCAATGGTCTTTTTCAGATTTATCTTTTGTAGAAACGGTTAATAAAATTGAAAAAGAAGGAAGGTTTGACTTATGAAGTTTTTAATGTTTCTGCTTCTATTAATGGTTTGCCCAGAATATATTATGATCGGAGTAGCTGTTGCCGCAATCTTTGAAGAAGAGGTTGATAATCTATATCCAAATTGGTTTTCTAGTCCTAGTTTTTGGACCTACTTAAATAAGTTTGCTAGATTAATAATGCTTTGGCCGGTTACTTTAATTAAATTATCAGAAAAGATTAAGGTTTAGTTATGATTAGTGCATGGGTTATTATTTTAGGTGTTATCTCAACTATTTCAGCAATATTAACTATAATACTTCTTTTACAAATGCGTAAAGAAATGCTAATATCTTTTATAGTATTCCTTATAGCATTTCCATACTTAATCTTTATTAATCTTGATCATCCTGTAAAAATAGAAGTTTCTGAAGAAAAGGTTTTTATAATTAGTAATAGAGCAGTAACAGAAAACTGTACTAGTATTAATAGCTTTTTTAATAAAAACTTTAAGGACGGCGACACTGTTTACAGAGTTGAAAAACTTCCTTATTGGCATCGCGGAGCTTATTGGGTTCCAGAACATAAAATTACTTATTCTTTAGAAGACCCAAGGAAATAAAATGAAAGTTTACTTAGGACCATATAAAGACTGGTTTGGACCGTATCAATTAGCTGATTTCCTACAGTATGTTGGATTTTCAGAAGAAACCTGTCACAAAATTGGTGAAAGGCTTTCTAAAACGTTTATAAATGATATTTGTGAATGGGTTAATTCTAAGAAAAAAAGAAAAGTTAAAGTTAAGATTCATGATTATGATACTTGGAATCTAGATCATACATTATCTTTAATAATTTTACCAGCACTTCTTAAACTAAAAGAAGATAAAAGCGGTGTTCCGAATGTTTATAATGAAGATGTTCCAGATGATTTAAAATCTGATAGTGATGATTTTGAGAGCCTGAAAAGAAAATGGGACTATGTTTTAGATGAAATCATTTTTGCTTTTAATTCTCAAGAAGACGATTGGGAATCTCAATTTTGTTCTGGTGAAATAGATTTTTGCTTTGAAAAAATTAAAGGTAATGAAAAGTTTTTAGAATTAAAACATGGTAAGAATGATACTTTTAAAATAGACTTTGAAGGTAGAAGCTTATATCAAAAAAGAATAACTAATGGATTTATATTATTTGGAAAGTATTACGAAGCCTTATGGACTTAAAAATTAATCCTTTTGAACCACCCAATACAGAAGGATCAGAATCTGATTATTCAGTATTAGTAGCTGTAAGTCTAGCTATTATAATAGGTGTTTTTATAATTATTTCAGGATAAAATATGTGGATTATACAAGAAAAATTTTGCAATGACGAAAAACCTCTAATAAAAGCCTTAAAGGATAATCATATTAACTGTATGATTTCAAATACTTGGGCTGTTTGTGATCCTAAAAAGGTAATCCTAAGAGGTTCCATAGACTTTATTCAACTGTTTGAAAAGGGTAATAATAAAAAGTTTGGTTTAACCCTTGAAAATTACGACTGTTCAAATTATTATCAGTATTTTACTTGCAGAATGCTTAATAAAGATTATATTATATTACCGTGGTGGAAGCTTAAACAACCAGAATTAATTTTTAAAGCCTTTCCAGACACGGAGAGGTTTTTTATTAGACCGAACAGTGGACGAAAGATATTCACTGGAACTACCCTGTCTAAAAAATGGTGGACTAAAGAATTAGATATTATTCAAAGTCTTCCAAATTCTAGTATTAAACCTAATGATTTAATCTTAATCTCTTCTGAAAAAGAAATATTAGCTGAATATCGTTTAATAATGATTAAAGATAAACTAATAGATTACTCTAGATATCTTGGAGAATATCAAAGAGACGAAGAATTAGCTGTTTATTTTTGGTCTAAAAGTATTGATTATTTTCCGGACTCGGTTTATACTATGGATATTGCCGTAACAAAAGACTCTTTCAAGCTTTTAGAGTTAAATAGTTTTGTCTCTGCTGGATTATATGATGTTGATTATAATAAAGTTGTAAGGGAAATAAATGATTATATTACGAATATTTAAATTATTAATAATTTTATTTATGTGTCTACTTTGTTATAACATGATAGTAGAACTATTAATATGTAATTTAAAGTTTGGTACAGCTTTAGCAGCTATTCTATTTACATTTGGTGGTTTTTTAGGTTGTATTCAAGAGATTATAAATATTGATCTTAGGAAAATTTATGAATATATTCGTTCTTGATGAAAATATAGACAGTTGTGCTAAGTATCTTTGCAACGCTCATTTAAATAAATTAGTTGTAGAGCATGTTCAAATGCTATCTAATTGTTATTCTCCAGAATCTCTATTAACCGCTCCTAAAACAAAAACAGATAGTATTAGAAAGTATTCGCATTACAATCATCCCGCGTCAATCTGGACTAGACAAACTTTAGGTAATTTTAAATGGTTGTGGAATTATACAGAAGCTATCTTAGACGAAAGAAGATTTAGAGGATTTAACGAACATTTTTCTGAAATATTTACAGAATGGATATATGACAGAAAACCTGATAACATTGTTAATATTAACTCAGAAGAATTAACACCTTTTGTTTTATGTATGCCCGATCAATATAAACAAAAAGATCCTGTTGAATCATATCGCCAATACTATATCAATGATAAACAGTATAATAAAGCTGGTAAATGGATGTTAAAATATACTAACAGAGAATGCCCAGAATGGTTTCCAGAAGAGTTAAAGCAAAAAATTCGCCTTTTAAACACCCTTTCTATTTAGCTGATACAATGCACAATTATTTTTTTCCAGAAGAATTCTATCCGCCAGTCTCTAACGACTATGGTTTAAGATGCTCTCAGGGCCTCCAGATTGCCTCTAAAATGAACGCAATGTTCTTAGGGGTAGTTCGAGACGCCCAACCAGCTTTAGAGCGAAATTTAGTGGTTCTAGATCATTTAAGAGGGTTCTTTAATTCTTCCTCTGTTTTCATTTACGAAAATAATAGTTCTGATAATTCTAAAGAAATTTTAGACAACTACGCAAAAACGCACTATAGTACTGTATTTAGTACTGAAACGTTAGACACTCGTAAGCTCTCTGACAAGTCTCTTGAAAGAAGAGTTAATATGGCTTATGCTAGGAATAAATACTTAGAGTATGCTAAAAGAAAGTATAAAACGGGTTATAAGTTAGATGTTATTATTGTTCTTGATTTAGATATAATTGGTGGATATTCCTATACGGGTTTACTTAATTCTTTAAATTATTTTTGTAATTATACTTGTGTAGGTAGTAATTCTATCTATTATCAGGATAAAACCCGTCTTCAATATGATACTTGGGCATATAAAGATTCCTTTAATAAATCTGAAGAAGATAAAAACTTAATGGTATTTCATAGGGGTGAAAGTCCTTTTGAAGTAGGTTCCTGTTTTGGCGGGCTAATGATTTATCCTTCAAGTATCTTAAAGCATGATATTAAGTATGAATCATGGGACTGTGACCATATTACTCTTCATAAACAATTAAAAGATTTAGGTTATAGTATCTTATTAAATCCTTCTCAAATAGTTCTTTATTCGGATCATTATTATGTTTGATAAAATTAGAGTTATAATACCTACTCATAACCCCTTATATCTTAAAGAAACATTAACAGCTTTACATCATCAAAACGATAATAATTTTACTGTATTAGTAGTAGAAAACCCAACAAAAACTTTCAATGTAGAGCATATATCAGAATATTATATGTTTGAACATATTACTTCTCCTTTAGGTGCTAATAATGCTAGAAACACTGGTATTAATTTTATTGATTCTCCGGAAGATATTATAATAGCTTTATTAGATGATGATTGTGTTCCAGATAGAGACTGGATTAGAAATATTAGAGAATCATTTAACAACGATACTAAATTAGCGTGTTTAGGTGGTAGAGTTACTTTAAGTACAGACAAAAACCTAACAGCTTTACAATCGCAATACTTAACCAAAATTAATTGGGGAAATACTAATCTTTATAGAGAATTACAACCGGGAGAATATATAGCTTCTTGTAATTTAGCTTTTAAAAAATCTGTTTATAATAAAGTTGGCGGGTTTAATGCTAATTTAGGATACTTTGGTAAAGATAACTTTATCCCAAACGACGAAGTACTCTTTATAAGAGACTGTGCTAATCATGGTAAGGTCTGTTATAATGATAACATGAGAGTTCTTCATTTGATTGATGATAGAGTTAATAATAAGTTTTTCTTAAAGAGGGCTTATGGTCAAGGTTATGCTAATATTCTTCTTGAAAGAGAACAGGGTATAACCGGAAATTGTCATCTTGAAAAGATTTACTATTCTGAGGAAAACACAAAAGATATTGACTTACAAATAGCCAAGCATATAGGAATGTTACACGCAATTAAAGGGGTAGAGCCATCAAATCAATTTTACTCACTGCTGGAAGAACTGGTTCAAATCTAATAATAGAGTCCTATATTCAAGCTGGGGCTAATATTGCTAGTGAACCACTAAACAAAAAATATAATAATTACGAAAGTATTATCGGTTATAAACCCAATCTTATACTTGAAGATAATACTGAAAAGTTAAGAATTATAAATAAAACACTAGAGAATTATGATTTATGTAAGATTCTCTATTGTCAATCTAACCTAGAACTAATAAAAGAACTTCAAAAAAGATATAAAATATTACTTTTAGTAAGAAACGTATTTGATGTAGCTATTTCTTTTAGAATGGCTGAAATACTTCAAAAATGGCATAATCTTGGGGAACCACCAATAACCCCAAAAGAAAAAGTTATTGTTAGCCCCATCGAGTTTACTAATTATGTTTCTTATTTACTTGAAAATACACTTCAATACTCTAAGTTAAAGATTAGAAAAATATATTTTTACGAAGATATTATAAATTACTGGGATTTATTTGTTTCAGATTTTTCTTATGAGGTTGGCTTCGAAGGTAAAGTTGAACAGAAAATAAGAAAGAATCCGGAAAAACCAAAAGATTTTATTGAAAACTATCAAGAATTAAGAGATATTTATGATAAATTTTACTCAAGATTGGTTTAGTCACAACATCCCTCTTTTCGAAAAATTCCTAAAACCTCTTAAAGATTTAAGAATTTTAGAGATAGGGTCTTTTGAGGGTCGTTCAGCTTTATGGATGATTCAAAATCTCAATCCTAAAAAATTAGTTCTAGTAGACCCTGGACAAGAAAGTAATATTGTATTAAAATTAAATCTTTCTGGTTTGGATTATACCCTAATTGAGAAACCTAATAATGAAGCTTGGAGAGATTATATTTTTGAAGAGTTTGATTTTGTTTATGTTGACGGAAGTCATTCTAGTAAAAATTGTTACTTTGATATGATTTTGGGCTGGACAGTTCTTAAATCTGGTGGTATAATGGCTATAGATGATTATGCTTGGCCTTTACAGAGCGAAGATCAAACCAGTCCAAAAGAGGCCGTTGATCTATTCTTACAGAGAAAAGACTATGTTTTGCTACATAAGAATTACCAAGTTTGGCTTATGAAAAAATAGGAGTGATTATGAAACATTTATCTGATTCAGAAGAAATAGAATTTTACAGACAAGAATCTTTAAGAAGATTACCAGCTATTTACGGAGATCTTCTAGACGATGTTAAAAAGCAGTTTAATACTGAATTCGGTAGACATGAAGCTCTTGATAGATCTTTTATGATTAGTTCAAATATTCAAGATTTTTTAACAGATCATCCTTATATTGTTTTTAGACCAGAATGTTATAAACTAGCTTTTCAAGCTAATGAGTTAATGATGGAATTATATCAGGTTATCGGTAGAAGTGACTTTAATCAGGAATAAAATATGCCAAAAGTAAAACTATTTAGAGTTTATAATACCGGTGGGTATGAATATGATAATCAAGATGGTATTTTACAACAGTTATCAACAGGATGGCAAGAGATAACTCAAGAAGAGTTAAATTTTCTTACTTCTCCAGAAATGTATAAGATGTTTACTGGAAAAAACTATTATATGAATGTTGTTGTTTATGAAGATAAAACAGAAGATATTCCTGTTATGATTGATTCTGTTAAAGAATATATAAAGTCTTATAAAGATAAGAAGGAAAAAGAAAAACTTGATAAGCTAAAAAAACAAGAAGAAATTAAAGCTAAAAAAGAAGCTAAAGAAATAGAAAAAGCTAAAAAGCTTCTTGAAGAAAAGGGTCTATTATAGTGTTTATATCAGCCCCAATCAATAGTTTAAGTTACGGTCTAGTATCTCAAAACATACTAGATAATCTTTCTAACTATAAACTAAAACCTCTTGGTCAATTTGATTCAGCTCAATATAGTAGGTTTATTCCGAAACTTATAAATTATACTGAAGATTTAGATCTAACAAAGCCTTCTCTTAAAATATTCCATGAAAACCTTTTATTCGATCATATAGGTAAGGGTACTAGAATAGGTTTTCCAATCTTCGAAAGAAATGAATTTACTCCCGAACATGTTTGGAATTTAAAGCATCAAGATTTGGTTCTAGTGTGTTCTAAATGGGCTAAGGAATTAGTAGAACCAATTAATCCTAATGTTATGGTTTGCCCTTTAGGTGTTAGTGAAAACTTTAAACCTGGTTATATTCCTAATAATCAAGATAAAGTTATTTTTTATACTCAAGGTAAAAGAGAAGTTAGAAAGGGTCATAACTATCTTCATAAGGTTTTCCATAAAGCTTTTCAGAATAATAATGATGTAGAATTATGGATGTTTACTCATAACTACTTTGACACACCTGAACAAACAAGATCATTCCAGTCTGAATACAAATCTCTATTAGGTAATAAAGTTAAATTCTTTCCTAGATTATCAGAACAGGAAATGATAAACTGGCTTCATAAAACAGATTGCGGAATCTTCTTAAGTCGTGCAGAAGGATGGAATATGCCACTTTCTGAAGCTTTAGCAATGGGTAAACAAGTAATAGCTACTTATTATTCTGGTCATACTGAATACTTAAAGAATGGTATTAATCCTGTTGAGTTTGAACCAGCTATTGACGATAAATGGTTTCATGGAGAATTTACTTGGATGAAAATTGAAAGTAATGAAGAAGAAATAGTTACCTTATTAAGGGAGAAATACGAATATTGCAAAAATAATAAAGGTCCAGACCCAAAGAGTACAAATCTAGTTAAGAATTACACTTGGAAGAACACAGCGGAGATTATAAATGGACTACGCGGATTGTGAAAAAATGGCTAAAATAGTTTTATTAAGTAGTCGTCAAAAACTAACTGATGAAAATATTGGTATTGTTATTGATTTTATTTTAAGGGCTAACCATAAGTATAACCCAAATATTGGTAATGAATATGGGTTTAGAAAGATGTATATTGGGTTTGCTCTAAAAAGTATTAAAACTCTTAAAAAGAAGCGTTATAAAGATAAGTTAATATATATTAATGATTATAATGATCTAGATCAAAAGGGGTCATACAAAGATTTTAGTTCTAATATTTTTTGGGAAGATTTGAAGAAAAAATTGACACCGAAAGAATATGCTGTTATATTTAGTAGGATTAGCCAGTCAAAGACTCTAAGAGAGATAGCTAAAGAGCAAAATTTTAGCATAGAAACAGCAAGAAATTATATAAAATCTGCCAACAGAAAGATAAAAATATGGTACGCTTCTTAAAAACCTTCTTTAAAAGAAAGAGGTATATAAAAATCTCTTATTTTGGTAAGTTTGGGGTTGAAATAGATACTAATTTTACTGATGATGAAGTTCAAGAATTTCTCTATTCAATATATACAGATCAAGTTATCAACGATATTATGGACCATTTAAAGGTTTATAAAGAGGATCAATACGCAAGAGTTGTTAAATTCTTAGAAGAAAGAGCTAAACAGGCTCAAGAAGAAATGGAAGAAGAAGACAATGGCCCAATTGTAGGAGTATTAAGTGAAAACAATAATATGGGAAGATCTTAATATAGAAACAAATATTCTTACTGGACTTACTGAAGAAATTGAAGAATATATCTCAGATTCTACAGATGACGAAGAGGAAATGAGTTCAGAACAGATAATTACAACTCCTTTCGGAATCTATAATGTTAAGGATTTCTTTAATCCAATGCGGCAATATAGATGGAATATGGGTCATGCCAACTTTGATATTACTAAAGATGTTTTAAATATTCTTGTTAAAGTTCCTGGAATAGAAAAGATAGTAGTTCTTTCTAGATATAGATTCTTAATTGCTTTTGGTAAGGCTTTTATGGCTAATTCTGTTAAAAATGATATTTATAAAAATCTTGGTGCATCACAACCATTATCAGACGAAGTTTTACATAAGAAGAAGGCTTTAGAATCTATTTATGAAAAATGGGCAATATATTACCTATCAGAAAAAGACTGGGATTGTGCTGACGAAGAAAATTATGAAGAAAAGATAAAAGAGTTTAGAGATAGACAACAAACAGAAAACGGAATAGTTATAACGCATGAAACCGATATTTGAAGAAGAACTTAAAAAACCTAAAAATATTAAGATATTAAATTATCTGAGTAGATTGCGAGGTTTAGATAAAGACGAGATAGAGCAGTTAAAGCTAATTACTCTTTGGAAAAGTATTAATAGTTTTAATGAAGAAAAGGGTTGCTTATTTTCTACGCATCTGTATAATACTTGTAGATATACCTTTCTGGACTTCTTCAAAAAAAAGCAAATTAAAACAGTTGACAATATTGATATTGCAAAGTATAATAGTGACAACATCATTGATGAACTTCCACTTCTTTATAAAACTATAATAGAAGATAGATTTGTTTATAAATTTACAATGATAGAAATGTCAGGTAAGTATAAATTACAAAGGTGGCAACTAAAGATTTTAATTCAAGATAGTATTGATTTTCTAAAAAAAGAACTTGACAAAAGAAGGGCTAGCTAGTATAATGTATTATGTTCTAACAGAGAAAAGATCAGCAGTTTTTGGTGAAGGTTATTGGCACAGAATTATTGGTCCTCATGGAATGTTATTTCAAGCTTATCTTAATGAGAGTGAAGCTAATAATGTTTGTTTAGGATTAAATCAAGTTAAGAGAATTAGTGATAGAGATCTTGCTATTATTAGATCAAAAACAGAAGAAAAAAGACTAGAAAAGATTGCTAACAAATCATAAAAAGATTTTGACGGATTGGACTAAAGGTTATGTCGCTAGCCCTTCAAGCTGGAGAAAACGGATCGTTACCGTTATTCGTTATTAAAAAATTTACTTGACAAATAAATTAACTGTGTTATAATAATAAAAAATCACAATCAGCAAATTAAACAAAAAATTATCCATTTTTTAAACGTGATTTGGTAATTTAACTAGGAGAAAAAGTATGTTTTCAGCAAAGCAAAGTTCCTTATTAGAAAAGAATCCAAAAGTTCTGGCTAAAGCTAAGAATCAATTTCTTTTTGGCACCGCGAAAGAATCCGCAAAGACCTTAAGTGGAAATGGGAGTTTAAAATTTTCTGATTCCGGTTCAGAATGGGTTAACCAATTTACTAAGTTGGGAACATTCAAGACTCCAAGAAAATATACTGAAATTGTTAGTGATTGTGAAACCTTATGGGCTTTAGATAAAGAATTATGCGTTAAGTTTATTCTTTATATTAGAATGATTAGTCGAAAGACCGATTTAGTTTTCTTAAATATTAAAACTACAGAAGCTCAAAGTGGAGCAGAACTAAAATATGAAGGTATTATGAGAATGGTTTGGTTGTCTCAAAAGGCACCAGATGTTTTCTGGAAAAATATTGGATTATTTATCTCTGCCGGATCTTGTAAAGATATTGTTTCTATGTTAAGATATGACCTTGTTTATCATAACTGGGATAATAAGATTTTAGATTGGGCTAGGTTTGGTAATTTAATTAAGTCTTTATTGGAAAACCCTGCTTCAGTAAACTTAATGAAGAAATATTTACCGCAAATTAAGCCTAATAATAAGTGTACTACTGTTGAATCACAAGCTAATAATATTATTGCTAAGTGGATTTGTTCAAGTCTTTTTGGATCTAAGAATGGTTCAACTACGTATAAGCAATACAGAAAGTTAAAGACTTCCGGAACTGCTCACGAATGGCAAAAACTTATTTCTCAACAAAAGTTTGACAGAATTGATTTTACTAAGATTCATGGTCGGGCTTTGAATTTACTTGTTAAGAGCAAGTTTTTAAAGAATCATAACTTACAAAATGTTTATTCTACTTGGATTGATAAACAAAAGACTGTAAAGTATACAGGATTTGTTCATGAATTACTTTGTGAATTAGATTCAAACCGGGATTCTAATTTTGAAAAGACTGTCGATAAGCAATTTTTAGAACTTGTTGAAAAGGTTAAAAATGGAGAAGAAAACTTTACTAAGCTAATTGTTGTAAGAGATACTTCTGGTTCTATGAGTTCAACCGCTACTGGAACGAAGTTTTCTTGTTATAATATTGCGAAGGCTTTAGCATTATATTTTTCAGAGTTTTTAACTGGACAATTTTCTAATCATTGGATAGAATTTAATAGTAGTGCTAAGTTACATGTTTGGAAGGGTTCTGGAGCAGTAGCAAAATGGAGAAGCGATAAATCAGGTTTTGTTGGTTCAACTAACTTTCAATCTGTTGTTGATTTGTTTTGTAATATGAAAAGAAAGGGTGTTCCTGAAGAGGATTTTCCACAGGGTATTTTATGTATTAGCGATGGAGAATTCAATCCAGCACAATTAGGTAAAACAAATGTTGAAGCTGCTAGAGATCGTTTAGCCTTAGCTGGATTTTCAAAGGAATATCAAGATAATTTCAAAATAATTCTTTGGAATCTTCAAAGTGGTTATTATGGTGTCGGAACAGGTTGTAAGTTTGAAACTTTTGGTGATGTTAAAAACGTATTTTATATGTCTGGTTATTCAGCTTCTAATGTTAAGTTTTTATTGAATCAAAAGGTAGAAACTGCTGAAGACCTGTTTAATACAGCTATGTCACAGGAATTGTTAAATTTAGTTAATGTTTAATTTTTAAAGGGGCTTTTATGAAGAGTTTTATTTTTACTTGTTTATTTTTATTGTTAGGAACAACGTTATACGCTCAAACAGAGGAAGAATCACAGGATGCTAGAACTGTTGCAATGGGAGCATTTTATAGCGCGAGTGAATCTGCACAAGCAGTAATTGAAAGATCTGAAACGGCGGAATCACTAAAAGATCAAATAGTGCAACTTATATCAGATTTGCAAGTAGCTGCACAAGCCCATCCAGAGTATAGTAACCCAACATTTCAGGCAAATTTAGCATCTTATCTTGCTGATGCAGAAGAATTATATATTATAATTAATATAAAGAGAGACGCCGGTGCTACAAAAATGGCTAGTGGTATTAGTTTAATAGAAGACGCTGATGACGCTGCGTGTGCTTATGATTGGGTAAACTCTTATAATTATGCGATAGAAGCAAGACCATTATTAGACGCCAACATTTTTGATCCAGAACATGGCGCTAAGCAACTTTTTGATCACGCTGTAACTAATTTAAATGAGTATATTGATATACTTGATACATTATATTGTATAATTTATGGTGAGTTGTATGTTGTAAACAATTTATAAAATAATCCATCTAAGATATATTTTTATCGAAAATTTTATTGACTTTATAACAAGTTAGCGTTATAATAAAAGCGTAGATAAGAACGAAATTTATAATCTTACTCGGATTATTACGGGATGTAGCTCAATTGGTAGAGCATTGTCTGTACTACAAAGGTTTCATGTTCGAATCGTGACATTCCGGCTTTTTAATTTTTGATGGAGACTATAATGTTAAGAAGAAACGCTATTATAGCACTTATAACCCTACCTTTTATATCTAAAGTGGTTCAAGCAAAAGGTGAATTTCTTATAGATAAAAAAGATCTAGAAAAACTAGAACTAGAATCTCATGAAGATTTTCTTAAGGCTTGTAAATTAGGAAAAGTAATTAATAGACGTTTTAGAATTACTAAAACTGTAAAATTTGAAAATTGGTATGTTAAGAACTGTTTCTTTGAAATTGATGATTTTAAAGGATGTGCTTTTCATTTAGATGGGTTTAATTATCCCAACGGATATTTTTCTTATAATTTTGTAAAAATTCGAAACTTATTAGAAACTGGTTGTTATAAGTATTAAAACTCATAGATACAACACCGCTAGTATTTATGATTTATTTTGCGGTAATTTTTTCGGAGATAGAACCCGATGAATATTGAAAAACTGGTTCCAATGTTAGAGAACATGATTGAAAAAGCTGCTAGTGCTGAAAAATCAGATGATGCTCTTAAGTTTTCACAAGCTGCTTGTAATGCGGCTAATGCTATGGCTCAAATAAAACATGTTGAGTCTACAGATTAGGTTTAATGTTTTAGCTTTCTTCGAAAATTGAATAACAATAATACTGAAAAGTAGCGTGGTTGATAACAACAGTCGAAGATTTTTTGGGTTGTAGCACAATTGGTCGTGCATCGGATTGTTAATCCGGCGGTTTCAGGTTCGAACCCTGACTTCCCAGCTTGTAGTTTAGGAAATACAAATGAGATATTTAATTACTTTCGAGGCTGGATTATCATGTAGACATTCTTGTTCTAGAAGGTTTACTAAAGAAATAATCACTAATGATATTTCTCAATGGTATTCTGATAAAGAATATTTAAATTGGTATCATGATGCTGATTGGTGTACAATTTTAATGATTTATAAATTGGAATAATTATAACAAATACAGAAATAGTTACAGCAAAATAAATAAAAATGCTTTTTTTGGTAAAAGAAGGTTCTGGTTCGATTCCAGAATACTGATCAAAATCTGGTGAACAAAGATCAAAATTAAACTATTTCGTTTTTAAGGATTTATTATGTCAGACCTTACTTGGAAATCAGATCTTTTTTGGGACAATGGAAACAAATTAGAAATAAGGAATAGTACTTCTAGTAAACTACTTTCGGTCAATTATACCGGAAAAGAAGTTTTTCATGTTGATAAAGACGGGAATATTATTAGAGACGATGTTGATATTACTAACAATGATAAAGAACTTGCAAAGTGTTTAATAGATTATTTAAGAATTTATCATAAGTTAAATATTAATAGGGAAATCTAGCTGGCGGTAGGTAAGATCTTAGAAAGTTTCATAAGCTTTTTTAATCTGGAGCGTTACCAGAGCGAGCTACTATTTAGTAAATAAACAGTGACAAACGAAGAAGCTACCTACGACGTGGCTCTAATACCAAAGAGAACTGCTAAGTAAGAACGGTGTGCTATTTCTGGAATTTACTAAATATTTTTATTTTTTAAAACATCTTCACATAATTTATAAAAGTCTTCTAATAACATATTATTTTTAGCTTGATTAGCTTCCCTACAAGTCAAACCACAATTTTCAATAGAATTATCACCACCCCTAGAAATAGGAATTATATGATCTAAATGATATGATCTTCCATTTGATAGATTAATATCACGACCAGTAAGATAACACTTGGGATTATTACCAATCTTTTTTATAAAGTCGTTATAATTAAACATAGATTTAATTCCCGTTTTTCTAGTATTTCTTTTAAATTGTTCAATTTTTTTAGATAATATTTTTTTAAGTTTATTTCCAGCACATTTAATATCCGTTTTATTTTTTTGTTTTTTTAAAGTAAAACTGTTAATTTTTACAATTAAAGGATTGTTTTTTCTATTTTTTCTAGTTCTATTAAGATTTTTATCCTTTTGCCCATTAGCACAGTGATAACAAATAGTTCCTTTTGAACATTTTAAAATTATAACAATTTCACCATAAGTCAATCCGCTATTTCGTAGTTCGAGTATTTTTGGACCTAAATTTTTATTCATTGAATTGAACCTCCTATAATATAAATACTCTTTTTTCACCAAAAGGTTTCAACCCAGCAAATATAAAATATCAATGTTTATGATTAAAACGAAACCTGATAAGAATAATTTCTGCAACTCAAAAAATCTTTGCTTTAAAAGAAAAAAATTATTCTGATAGAAGCTTATTCAGCAATTTAATTATCCATTCTAAGGAAGTAATCTAGGTTCAAATCCTAGCTAGGGTGCTTATGTATGTTTAATACCCTGGTAGTTTAATGGTAAAACTCTTAAAACAAGCTTCGATAAGATTTCATACTGCAAACCAAATATAACAACAAACGATTAATTTGTAACGTTAAAAATGAAATCTGTATATAATCCCATTCAGCACAGACACAAATAAAGAACTTTTAGTTGCAGGTTCGAGTCCTGCCCTTCCCTCTTTAAATTTTTCGGGGAGGTAGCCCAATTGGCAGAGGCGAAAGTAAAAAACGGGATTAGTTTTAGTTTAATTTGCTTTGAAAGAAGAAATAATGAAATTTGATACGCTTTATAAGACTGATTCGAAAGATAAAATTAGAGAATGGAATGTTGAGGTTATTAATTTACTAGATCATGCAGTAATTGTTGTTACTCATGGTGCTAAAAATGGACAGATGCAAAGAAAAATAACAGAGGTTTGGGAAGGCAAAAATATTGGTAAGAAAAACGAAACAAATTTTTTAGAACAAGCTATTCTTGAAGCAAAATCAAAATGGTCAAAACAATGTGATAAAGGATATTCTCTAACAGGAGAAAAAATCTTTATTCCAATGAAAGCTAAAAAATTTAGAGAGCATCCTAAAAAGGTTGTTTATCCATGTATTTCACAAAGAAAATATGATGGGTTTAGAACTACGTTACATTGGTACGAACAATTTGCTGCTGTTGTAGCACTATCTTACAATGGAAAAATTTGGAAAACCGTAGACCATATTAATAAATGCGTTTATGACTTTCTTAAAAAGAACCCGCACTTAATTTTAGATGGAGAAATTTTTACTACAGAAATTAGCTTTAACAAGATTTGTTCTTCTATCAAAAGAGGCGAAGCAAATGAAGAAAGCTTAAAAGCGGAATTTCATTGTTATGACATTTTTAATAAAAACGATACAAGTTTATCATACTCTGAAAGAATGAAATTAATTCCAAGCCTTCCTAAACCATTTGTAAAAGTAGAATCTTATCTTTGTGCTTCTGAAGAAGAAATATTTAAAAAACATAATGAGTTTGTCCAAGCTAAATATGAAGGGTCAATTATAAGAAACCTTCATGGCAAATATGAAACAGGAGCAAAGTCTTCTGATATGTTTAAGTTAAAAGATTTTGAAGACTCTGAATATAGAATTATTAATAAAAAACTTGATAAAAATAATGAATGTGTCTTTGTTTTATTAGACGAAGAGATAAATGAAGAATTTGAATGTAAGCCAGAAGGAACTCACGAAGAAAGACTTGCTTATTACGAAGAAGATAATATTGGTCAAATGTTAACAGTTAGATTTCCAGAGTTAACTGAACGTGGCGTTCCTAGGTTCCCTGTTGGAGTTGGAATTAGACCAGAAGGAGATCTTTAATGTTTTTTAAAATGTTTGACGGCGATATTGTTGATACGACTTTTATAAAGTGTGTTACTCCTATTAAAATAATTAAGGAAAAGTCTTCTATAAAATATATATTCTATATCTACTATAAAGATAACGGAAAACATTATTATCAAATAGAAATTTCTTTAGACAATATTATAAAGTGTATTGATCATATTGAATTTTCTGAAGAATTTATTAAGTTTAAAGAAAATCATAGCAATTTAATGAAAAGGCTATTAAATGAATAAAGAAAAGTATCTATTTACTTGTTTACAAGAAGAATGTGCTGAACTCTCTCAAAGAGCCGCTAAAATAGTTAGATTTGGTTTAAAAGAGAAACAACCGGGGCAAGATAAAGATAATTTTGAAAGACTTATAGAAGAATTTCGTGATTTAATGGGTGTCGCTAAATATATAGACAGAATTTATGGTAAACTTCTAGATACTAATAATGAAGTATCTGATACCGTAAATCAGAAAATTATTAAGCTTGATAAGTATATGGATTACTCTAGGGAAATTGGAGAGCTTGATTAATGTTATCAGAAATTATAATGGGGTCAACATTAATTTTCGGATTTTTATTTTACGGAATAATGTTAATAACATGCTCTCTTTCTGTTTCAGATAAAACTTTCTTAAGTAAAGAAGAAACTATTAATAGGAATAAAGAAATAAGTTTTGGAATAAAAATCTCATTAATACTTTTAGTTTTATTGATATTATCGGCTTCTGTTCCTTTTATTCTACGTCAATATAATATGTAAATATATTTTGTTAGGAATTTAAATGTCTCAAAAAGCACAGGTTATAATAGATCGTTGTAATTTTAGTGGTGTAAAATTTGATAAAGCAGCGGTAGACGCAGTACAAAGAATAGCTGATGGACTAGTAATTAATGCGGAAGCCCTGAAACAATTAGCATGGGTATTAACCGCTTCTAATGTTAAAATTGAAACACTTGTTAAAGTTGTTTGTAGTGAAGAAAATTTAGAGGAAACAGATGATTGAGCAAATGAAAGAAGAAATTGTAAAAGCAACTAAGCAAAGAGACGATGTTAAGAAAAACATTCTCAAATTAGTTGTTTCTGAAGTACAAACTAGAGAAGCTAGGCAAAATAAGCCAATTACTCAAAAAGAGTTTGAAGGAATACTTAAGCTTTTTATAAAGAATAACAACGAAATAATGTTCTATTCTAAAAATTCTAAAAATTCTATGAAATTAATGCAAGAAAATGCTATATTATCTTTATGGTTACCTCGCCAAGTTTCAGGAAAAGAACTTCAATCAATTGTTTCCGTTTTTACAGATAAGATTAAATCTTCAGATAATACTGGTCAAGCTATTGGTCTTGTTATTAAGGGTTTAACTGGGAATTATTCTTTTGACAATAAAGAGATTAAGAGTATAATAGAGCAGATTAGAAATGAATAATCTTAGAATTTTTAAAGGATGTTTGAATGCTTATATCTATTGCAACAGGATATTATTTTTGGATATTTTTAGTATTAAGTATATTAATTGGATTTTATGCATCAGTATATTTATCAATTTTTCTTACTAAAAATACTAATGAAGACGAAGTTTTAATTGCTTTTCGTGCTTTTATACTATGTTTAGTAATATTTTTCATGTGGCCATTTATATTATCAGGTTTAATAATCTTTGCCCCGTTCTTAATTAGTGCTTACATAATAAGAAAACATATTAAATAATGAAAATCGAAATCAGACACTAAATATCTGAAACAGAAGAAGAAATATATTTCTTTGATATTAATAATAGTATAAATTATAAAGGAATATATTTTTCTAATAGAAATGATGCCAACGATGTTTTTGGATATGATTGGGATAAATACAATAAAGATGAAGAAGACGAAATAAGTAATTTATATAGCAAATATGATTTAGATCCAGATGACTATGATTTTGTCTATAATAAAAATTATCACTTTGAAGATGAATTAAATAGTATTCAAAATAAATATAATCCGACTTGTAATAAAACAATTAATGGTAAGAGTTATCTTCACGGAACTTTTGGTGGACATAGAGAACATCCTTTAAAAATTAGTAAAGAACAGATTATTGAAGCAGTTATTGAAAAAATTAAAACAATGGAAATTAAATGAAAAAACTTAAAAAATCAGAACTACCAGATAACCATTCATTTAATGACTTTAAGTCTTTTGGTCCACCTGCTATAAGAGACGGAGAATTTACAGGAACTAAAGTAGCAGATTTTGGATGTTTCGATAACCAAGGCCGCGATAGTAATAAATATTATCACGCAGCTATTTGTCAGTCTACTATAAATAATAAATGGTTTGTGTATGTCCAATTTGGTCGTACTGGAAATTCTAAATATGATTTTCAATTTTTTGATTGTGATTCTGAACAAGACGCTCAAAAAGCGTATGAGAAACAATGTCATTCTAAAAACGACAAAAGGGGTGAGTGGTATCAGCATCCACAATTAGGTAAAATCTTAAGAGCTAAAGCTGGAAAAGATTGTTACTTAACTAGGTCTTTTGCTAGTAGAATATCAGCTTTACCAGATGTAGCTAGAATATCTACTAAGAAAATGGTTAAATCTTCGCAATTTGATCCACAAACAGAAACTTTACTTAGAGATTTACAAACCGGAACAGTATCTTATACAAAAAACAAATTTTCTTCAGGTATAATTCCTGATTTAGATTCTATTAATCAAGCTAGAACAATTCTTTCTTTAGCAGCTAAAACTAAAAAAGATGACGAACTTACAGAATTAACAAAGATTCTTTATAGTAAAATCCCTAAATCTACTTATATAGGTGAAAAAGTAGAATTATCTTCTGAAAATATTAAATCTTGGTATGATGACCTAGACGCTTTTGAATCAGCTTTCTCTTCGTTAGAAGACGGATTTGAAAACGTATCTATTAAATACTTATTAAAATATATTGACAAATCAAACCAGTTGTGGTATAATATAGAAAGATTAGTGCAGTCTTCAACAAGAGATAGACACGCATATATTCCTGGAAAAATCAAAATTGAACATATTTGGGAGATTACTAATGTTCCTAAATCGTTTTTAGATGAACAGGAAAGAATTGCTAAAGAGTTTAAAGGAATTGGTTTCCCGTTAATTTTTCAGCCAGAAAGAACAGAATTAGAGAAAAGGTCGAATTGTCAGCTACTAATACACGGTTCTCGTAGTTGCAATATTGGAGGTATTATTTCTACTGGTTTTAGACTTCCTAAAGATTTAAGCGGAGTAGCTATTAATGGGGCAAATTTAGGACCAGGAGCGTATCATGCTTCAGATTATAAAAAGTCTGCTGGTTATTGTTCTATTAAAAATGGTTATTGGTCTAGTGGTTCTGGATCTATTTCTAATAGAAAAGCTTTTATATTTTTAAATGATGTTATTCTTGGTAATCCACACGTTGTAAGTAGACCGCAGGGATTTAATAAACCGCCAGTAGGCTATCATAGTGTTATAGCAGATACTAAAGGAAGCTTTCAAAATGAAGAATTTGTTGTTTTTTCAGTAGAGCGTTTTTATCCTAGGTTTTTAATAGAATTCGATCTTTAGGAGAATTTATGTTTGATGATAATGTTTATGTTAAGTTTACAGGAAATAAAGAGAGATATAAGAAAAGGGCTGAAGAATTGGGTTATAAGTTTTTTGCTGATGTAACCCTGGAAGATAAAGGAATTTTAATTTTATGGAGTAAAGCTAGGTCTTTAGGAGATCAAAGAAATTATTCTTTTATTAAAGAGCAAAATAAAGATCTTTGTAAGTTATTTGGTTTTCATATTACACCTATATCGGAAGAAGAATTTTTCGGTCATAAGAGGTATAAAGAAATTGTTAAAATTAGAGTTGTTGGTGATAAACAAAGATATGTTGATAGAGCAAAAGCTTTAGGATATACTCCTATTAATCGAATTCACGCGCAATGTCCTGAATATTTGATATTATATTTAAATGATCAATTTAATGCTGTAAATTATAATCCGTCGTCTTATAAGTTGGTTTCACAAGAAGAATTTTTTGGAGTTACTATGTTAGAAAAATTAGATTTGAGAGTTTTGTCAGTTTTGGTCAATTTAACCTGTGAGACATTAAATTCGTTTAGTGCTTACGATGTTACCTGCTTATTAAGAAGTAGATTACCAAACTTTAATATTCTTCATGAGGATGTTAGAGATCTTGTTGTAAAGTATGCTTTTGTAAATAATCTACAAACTAAAGATAACGGGGCTTATTTAGTCTATACTAATCCTGTAAAGATTAATTTTCAGCCAGCGTATTCAAATAGCCCAGTAATGACTACCGGAACAACATCTGGTACAGTCAATTCTCCATTTTTAGTAAATGCTAATAGTTTTGTTACTAAGCTAAATAATTTAAATCAAACAATTGTTCAGAAAGCCGTTCAATCAAAACTAGACGCACTTTTAAAAGAAAAGCAATCAAAGTCTGTTTCAGGAACAGTTAAGCCTTTACAATCTGAAGGTAGACTTAATTTAACAAATCTAGTTAAAGAATATTTTCCTGGTTTTCAACGGGTTTACGTAACAAGACAACCTAATAATATTTTAATTACAACTAATCCCTATAAGAATAGTTCAGTACTAGTAGTTGATCCAGAGCTAAGAATTAGAACCGGATTTAAGACGAACAGTGTTAATATTAAGGTTGAATCAGGAAAGGTAGAAATTACACCATGTTAAAGTATTTATTTGTTCTTTTGTTATTTACTGGTTGTACAGATGCTTATACTGCTCAATGGCAAAGTATTGCTGCTGAACATAAAATAGAGCTATATTCTGGTGGAGAACTAGTAAAAGAATGGACTTCTACTGGTAAGGTTTTATCAGAAGAAAATTCTGATGGTTATTATTTTAAAGATAAAATTACTGGGAAATTAGTAAGAGTTACTGGGGATTTAGTTATTACACCAGAAGGAAATTAATTATGTTTGGATGGTTTAAAAAGAAAAAGAAATCTAGTACAGTACCACAAAAACAACAGGTATCTTTATCAAGTTTTCCACCGCTTAAAAGATCTGAAAGCGTATCGCAACAACAAATTACATCTACAGACGATGGATTATTAACATCAATGGCTCTTGGATACGCACTAGATGACGGTATTATTGGTGGATTAATTGGTGGAAATCTTGCTGGTGGAATTATTGGAGATTCTTTAAATACAGATGAAGAAAAGAAATTAGATCAAGAACCACCAGAAGTTTCACAATCAGATAATAACGATAGCCATTCATCTAGTAGTTACGAATCATCTAGTAGTTATGATGATAGTAGTAGTTCTTATGATTCTGGATCAAGTTATGATTCTGGGTCTAGCTCTTGGTCCGATTAATTTGAAAATACAGTTAAAGATTTACTATAGAAAGAAAAAATGAGAAGTTTTAATTTATGGGTTGGTTCTGGAAGATTAACAAGAGATATCGAATTACAGTATACTTCTACTGGTAAAGCTATTGGAAAAGGTGCTATAGCTGTAAACAGAAAACAAGGAGATACTGAAAAAACTTTATTTCTAGATTTTGATGTTTGGGAAAAAGCTGCTGAAATTCTTACTGAGCATACCAAGAAAGGTTCTAATTTATTATTAAAGGGTAGATTAGATATGGACACTTGGGAAAAAGACGGTAAGAAAGGCTCTAAAATATATTTAGTAGTAGAGGATTTTCAGTTTTTAGACAAGAAAGAAAAAGATGAATAATAATAAATCACATTTATGCGTAGTAATGGATAGAAGCGGTTCTATGTCAAATATCGCAAAAGACATGGAAGGCGGGCTTAATAGCTTTATTAAAGAACAAAAAGAACTTCCTGGAGAATTAACAGTAAGTTTTTATAGATTTGATGATTTTTGTGAAAGAGTTATAGATTTTATTCCTGTTAAAATGGTAGGAGAATTAAAGCTGGAACCTAGAAATATGACAGCTTTAAATGATGCTATTGGAAAAGCTGTTAAAGAAACAGGAGAAGCATTAGCAAAAATGAAGGAAGAAGATAGACCAGCACTTGTCACAATAATGATTATCACAGATGGTGGTGAAAATTCTTCTAGAGAATATACTGCTGAAATGGTAAAACAAATGGTTACCGAACAAGAAACTAAATATAATTGGAAGTTTACTTATCTAGGGGCTAATCAGGATTCTTTTAGTGTTGCTAGTAACTATGGAATTAATTTAACAGGCGTATCAAATTATGCAGTAGCTAATTCAGAAAAAGTATGGCATGATTATAATAATAAAATGCTTAGAGCAAGAAGTGTAAGTGCTTCTGGCGGAAACGCAAGTATGGCTTATAGCGGAGTTGAAAGAGACGCATTAGAAGCGGAATAATATTAACGTTCTCAAAAGAGATTTTATTTTACATTACTTTAAACAATTAAGAAAAATTAAAAATGCAACAGAAAAATAATGGATTTACTTTAGTGGAATTATTGGTTGTAATAGCTATTATTGGAATTTTAGTAGGATTACTATTACCAGCAGTACAAGCCGCTAGAGAAGCAGCAAGGCGAATGCAATGTTCAAATAACTTAAAACAAATAGGATTAGGTGTTCATAATTTTGAATCATCTTATAAGAAAACTCCATCAGCAGGACAATGTGGTTCAACTGGTTCTACAACAACTCCTTATATGATTCATTCAACAGCTACTCAGTTATTACCATATATTGAACAAACAAGTATTTATAATTTATTTGATCATAATACTATACCATTTACTTTATATGGTGCCACAAAGGTTGGAAATAATTATGTTTCATCAACTGGTTGTGTGTTACACCCAAATGCTAAAGGTTTAGCTTATGACGATCCTAATCATCCAAACGGACAAGTAGCAGCAAAAAGTCATATTTCAACATTTGTTTGTCCAACAACTCCGTTAGGTAAAGAGGGAAGAGATCCTTCTGGATATGGTGGATGGGATTATATGTTTATTGACCTAACAGATATTATGGAAAATCAAACAAGTCCGCTTTTTGGAACTAGAACAACTCCTGTTGGAGGTACTTTATGGACTTCTCAAGTAAAAAAGGGAATGCTAACTTGTGATAATACTGGTTTTGGATCTGTTACAGATGGTTTAAGTAATACAATTTTATGTGTTGAAGACGCTGGTAGAGCCGCTCCTGGAGTTGCAACTTTTGGCGCTCTATCATCTAGAAAAACACCTGTTCCAAATCCAGTAGATATGATTCAAATGATTAATGGTAGTCATGGTAGAAGAATGCACGCTTGGGCTGATGCTGACGCTGTTACAAATGGTTTTAGCGGTCCTAGTAATTCTACTGGAAATAAAGCCGCAAAAGTAAACAATAGTAAATTACCTATTGGTGGACCACCAGAATGCAGATGGAGTTTAAATAATTGCGGGCCTAATGATGAACCTTTTAGTTTTCATAACGGTGGTATTAATTGTGTTATGGGAGACGGTGCAGTTAAATTTATTGCAGATTCAGTAGACGCTATTTCTTTAAAGTGGACTGTATCTGGTTCTGATGGAAATATTGTAGATATAGATAAGGTTATTAATTAATGATTGTTAAAACCCTTTGTGGTATACTACTTAATCTTTTAATATTTTCTGTTGGGATTAATATATATTTATTTTTCCCTTATCAGGCAGCTATGTTAGAAAACGCTTCGTTAAAAGAAAGCTTATTTAGTGTTAAAAGGTATAATACTCTATTATTAATTGATAACACATACTATGAAGAAGAAAATTTAAGATTAAAAGAAGAAATTCTTACTATAGAGAAATATGTTAGTGTTTTAGACTGGAGTAAATAATGTTTGTCCTAGCTGATCTAGACGGGGTACTAGTTTCCTTTACGGGTGGTTGTGAAAAGATATTTCCGAATTATGCCAAAGATCATAAACCGTTAAATGATATGATAGCCCATTTAGATACTACTCCTAAAGCTTTTTGGGATGTTATAGATTCTTATGGAGAAGAGTTTTGGGCTAATCTAGAACCAGAACCTTGGGCTAATGAATTAATAGATATAATTAAGTTTTATGATAGAGATTTTATGATTTTAACCTCTCCAAGTAGATCGCATTATGCTGCTTCTGGTAAGGTTTTATGGCTTCAAAAGTTTTTTCATAAGAAATTTTCCAATTATATTATTACTCCAGCTAAAAATAAACAGTTATTAGCTAATAAAAAATCTGTACTAATAGATGATAATGATAGGAATTGTGAACAGTTTCGTTCTAGATTGGGTTATACAGTGTTATTTCCAAGAATCTGGAATCAAAATCACGAATTAGAAGATCAGAAAATAGAGTATACCAAGAAACATTTAGATTTGATTAGTAAATATATTTAAAGAGTATTTATTAATGTCTCTTTTAAAGGATGTTAATGTCTATTACACTTACTATAGTAATATGTATACTTATTGCAGATTTTCTAACCGGTTTGTTTCATTGGGTACAAGAAGTTTATTGCGATGAAGAATATCCAATTATTGGCAACGCGATATGTAAACACAATCTAGATCATCATAAAGATCCAACTTTAATGGTTAGTATGAGTGGTATTATTACAACAAACTGGCAATCTATGAGTTTGGCAATGTTTGTTTGCTTATTATTTTGGATTTTTGGGATGTTTCATTGGTCGGTTTTACTTACGTTGATATTAACAGGGTTTGGTAATCAGGTTCATTTATGGAATCATCAAGCAAAAAGCGGTTATTTGGTACAGTTTTTAAAAGATTCCGGTCTAATCCAATCTCAAAAGCAGCATAGTCAGCATCATATCCCGCCATATAAAAGATGTTATTGTGTTCTTATTAACTTTAACAATGCTGTTTTAGATAGAATATATTTTTGGAGAGGTTTAGAAAAAGTTATTGAAAAAGTTTTAGGAATTAAGACGAAAAGGTAGATAATGAATAAAGATTTAACTAAAGAGAGCAATCCAAAAGACGCTATTGGAATTAAAAAAGTACCATTTTCTTGTGTTCCTGCTAATGTTATTGGTGAAATAGCTTTAGGTCTTATGGAGGGTGCTAGAAAATATCGTAGACATAATTATAGGGCTGTTGGAGTTAGAGGAAGCGTATATTATGACGCTGCACTTCGACATTTAATGGCTTGGTGGGAAGGTGAAGATATTGATAAAGATAGCGGAATGTCTCATATATCTAAAGCATTATCTTGTTTAACTGTTTTAAGAGACTCAATGATGAACGATAATTGGACAGATGATAGACCTCCAAAAGTTCTTAATCAAGATTGGGTTAAAAATTTAAACGAAAAAGCAGCAGAGATTATAGAAAAATATCCAGAGGGATTAGAAGCTTATACAGAAATTAAAGACGGTAAAAATATTAAAGAAAGTCTTGAATTTCCTCCCGTCTCTTAGTATAATACATATGTTCACTTCACTTGTTTTTTGAAAGGGTTTTTTATGCGTTGGGAAGTTATTGTACCGATTTTATCAAGCGATCTATTGGCATTTGTTAATAGAGAGCTTTCTGCCAAGAATCTTTATAAGTCAGCGGTTTCAAAGGGTATTGGTCCTGAGCTAAGACCATTAGTTAGAGCTGGTGCTGATAGAGGTCGTCGAATTGCTAGAGAGGCTTTACGAAGAAGAAACTTGTTATCTGTTTAATTCAATAGACTGTGGCCCTCAACGAGGGCCTTCTAGTCTTTCTAGAATATTAGCTCAACAAAAATCTTTTTCAAAAGAACTAGCAATGTTAAACTTTCTTATTTTCTCTAAAGACAGGGCTTGTCAATTAGACTTGCTCTTAAGAGGAATTAAACTTCTATTTCAACCAAACTATTCTAATAATTTTAATGTAAGTGTTTTACATACATATTCAGAAAATCATAAAGATTCGTATGAAAATTGTAAAATAGAACATCCTAATATTAATTGGATACATGAAAATAGTTTTGAAGTACAAACTAAACAAATTATTGAGTCATTCCAATATACTTGTTTATTAACTGATGACACGGTATTTTTTAGAAAATTTTCTTTATTAGTCCCACCAAAACATAACGAGTGTTTCTCTTGGAGACTTGGATATAATACCGTAATTCAAAATCACGTAAATCAGGTATATCAACCTTTACTTGTTCCAGATTACTATTCTGATAATATTATTTCCTGGAATCCAAATAGATATCCCGAATGGTTTAATTATGGGTATCCATTTTCTTTTGATGGACATGTTTATTTTTCTAAAACTTTATTAGATATAATTAAAGATAAAACTTTTAATAGTACTAATGTTTTAGAAGGGATTCTACATTCTTATAGATCAAATATTAGTAAAATTACATCAAATGTTCATAGTTCCTGTGTTAATGTTCCATGTAATAATATTAGTGGATTAACAGCTTATGGATCAAAACATGAATATGACATGAATTTTCTAAAAAACACTTATATGTCTGGGAAAAGAATAAGATTTGATTCATTTGATAAACCAATTAGAGGATGCCATCAAGAATTCGAATTTAACTTTTACTCTATAGGGGGATAAATGTATAAAGGCTATTATGATCTCTCTGGAAAATACTGGTATGATCTAAAATATAATGCTAATAAACGAGGATTATCTTTTTGTCCAGATTTAACTATAGAATATGCTTGGGAACTTTTTTTAAAACAAAATAAGAAATGTGCTTTGTCTGGGTTAGATATAGCACTTTATCCAGATATTAAAACTAGAAATACTGCTTCGTTAGATCGAAAAGACAATACAAAAGGATATTCAAAAGATAATATTCAGTGGCTACACAAGTCTGTTAATAATCTAAAGTATAAAATGTCTAACGAAGAGACTATTGAAGTATGTCGTAAAATATTCTTTAATGATTTAGCTATAAGACGCCCAGATTGGCCTGAATATTTTATTAATGTGGCTAAACTTGTTTCAACAAGATCAAGAGATCCAAGTTCAAAATGTGGGTGTGTTTTTACAGATAGTCAATATAGAATTATTAGTACTGGGTATAATGGAAATTTCCAAGGCGTAGATGATACAGTGTTTTCTTGGGAAAGACCGGATAAGTATTTTACCGTAGTTCACTCGGAAATGAACGCTTTAATATTTGCTAAAAGAGATTTACAAGGTTGTTACGCTTTTATAACTGGGATACCATGTAGTAATTGTTGTAAGCATATGCTTCAAGCGGGTATAGTTAAAATATATTATGGAAATCTTACACCAAAAATGTGTGACGAAAAGGACGCTGTAATTGTTAGGAATCTTTGTTCAATTAAAAACGTAGAATTAATCAAGATAGATATATAACAAGATGTATACATACGAAGAAGCATTAAATAACAGTATTAAATATTTTAATGGAAATGAATTATCAGCAAAAGTATTTTTAGATAAATATGCGTTAAGAGATAGTAATAATAAGATTCTGGAAGATACTCCAGATAAAATGCATAGAAGATTAGCTAAAGAATTTGCTAGAATAGAAAAAAATAAGTTTGAAAAGCCACTGAACGAAGAAGAAATATATACTTTATTTAAAAATTTTTCTCATATAATTCCTCAAGGTTCTCCATGTTTTGCTATAGGTAATAACTATCAAATAGCTAGTGCTAGTAATTGTTTTGTTTTAGAGTCTCCGGAAGATAGTTATGGCGGGATTTGTAAAACTGATGAAGAATTAGTCCAAATATCTAAAAGGCGTGGTGGTGTCGGTATAGACTTATCTAAATTAAGACCAAAAGGATCAGCCACAAATAATTCTTCTAGATCATCTACCGGAATAAAATCTTGGATGACTAGATATTCAAATAGTATTAGAGAAGTTGGTCAATCTGGTCGTCGTGGCGCACTTATGTTAACAGTTAGCGTTCATCATCCAGATATACTTGATTTTATTACTGCTAAAAATAACGGAATAGATATTACAGGGGCAAATATTTCTGTTAGATTAACAGATGAATTTTTAAAAGCTGTAGAAAATAATAAAGAATATGAACTAAGGTTTCCAGTTGATTCTAAAAATGTTGTTAAAACAATTTCCGCAAACGAAATATGGAATTTAATTATTGATAACGCTTGGTCTAGAGCAGAACCAGGAATATTATTTTGGGATAACATATTAAAAGAATCTATTCCAGATTGTTACGAAGAATATAAAACTATTAGTACGAACCCATCCTTAAGAAAAGGAACGTTGATTTTAACTAGTGAAGGACCAAGAAGAATTGAAACTTTAGAAAATTCTGAATTTCAAGTCTATAATTTAAACCATTCTTATTCTAAGGCTGTTTGTAAATTATCAGGAAAAAATCAAGAATTATACGAAGTAGAACTATCAAGTTGTTTTAAGTATTATGCCACAAAAGAACATAGATGGGCAACTAATAATGGAGAAAAAACAACTTTAGAATTGTTACCCGGTGATAAAATTCCAATCCTTAAAAAGGACAAAGTTTTTAATGGTAATTTAGGAACAAGAGAAGACGGATTTTTAATAGGTTGGTTTTTAGGTGATGGATGGTTAACTGTTAGAAAAGATAACAATAAAAATCAATATGGATTTATAATTTCAGAAAAAGATAAAAATAGTAAAATTGGTGATATTATTTTATCTAAATTAAGACAAATAGGATTCAATGGCGAATGGATAGAAAGAAGTAGAGAAAATGCAATTTGGTATGAAATTAATACACAAAATAGTAAACTAGAAGATTATTTTAATTTATTTTATAATCCATGTAAAAATAAAGGTATATCAAAAGAACTATTAGAAAAATCTTCCGAAGAATTTATAAAAGGTTTAGTTGATGGATATTTATCTTCAGATGGAAGTATTGATGAAAAAAGACAAAAAATAACTTTTGTATCAAAAAATAAAAAACTTTTAGAAGATTTTTCTGAAATTTTTGGTTTTTATGGAATTAGAAGTTCGATTAGATCTTCAGAATCTAAATCTAGTTTTCCTAATGGTAAAAATTATAATAAAAAATATAAAAGAAACGATCTATATATATCCGATTCAGACTCAATAAAGCATTTTCAAAAATTGTTTAATTTATCATTAGATTATAAAGAAGAAAAATTAAGAAAAATGCTTGTTAGAAAATCTAATAATATAAATTACGTAAAAGTAAAAAATGTTAATAAAACAGATCTAAAAGAAGACGTTTGGGATATTACCGTTAATGATAATAATAATTGTTTTAGTTTAAGTCATTGTATAACCCATAATTGTGGAGAAATTACTCTTAGTGCTAATGATAGTTGTCGTTTATTAGTTATTAATTTAATGAATTTTGTTAGATATCCATTTGATTCTAATGCATATTTTGATTTTATGGAATTTTATCAATCTGCTCAAATAGCACAAAGATTAATGGATGATATTGTTGATTTAGAATTAGAAAAAATAGATACTATAATTCAAAAGATAAAAAAAGATCCAGAAGATATTCTTTTAAAAAGAACAGAATTAAATTTATGGCAAAATATTGAAAGGGCTTGTGAATTTGGTAGAAGAACAGGTTTGGGGATTACTGCTTTAGGTGATACTATTGCAGCTTGTGGTATTAAATATGGTTCTGATGAAAGTATAGAATTTACAGAAAAGGTTTATAAAACTTTAAAATTTGGCTCTTATAGATCTTCCGTAGATATGTCTAAAGAGCTTGGGTCATTTCCAGCTTGGAATTGGGAAAACGAAAAAAATAATCCTTTTCTATTAAGAATTAAAAATGAATTTCTATATTTAGCCCAAGAAGATTTATTTGAAGTACCTTTTCCATATGATTCATTATTAAACGGAGAAGATTTATATAACGATATAGCTAAATATGGTCGTAGAAATATAGCTAATTTAACTACTGCTCCAGTTGGTTCTTTATCTATTCTAGCATCGTATTTAATTTCCTTAAAAAGATTATTTAATACTACATCTGGAATAGAACCTTTATATAGCTGGAAACCGTTTACTAAACGTAAAAAGGGAAACCCTGGTGATAATGATTTTAGAACCGATTTTATAGATCAAAGTGGGGATCATTGGATGGATTTTGATGTTTTTCATAGCGGTATTACAGCTTTTTTAAATAAAAATCCTGGTTCAACTGTAGAAGATTCTCCTTATTATGGTGGAAGCGCAGAAGAAATAGTTTGGACACAAAGAGTTAAATTACAAGCCGCCGCTCAAAAACACGTAGATCATAGTATTTCTAGTACTGTTAATTTACCCGAAAATGTTTCTAAAGAAGAAGTCGATAAAATATATCGAGAAGCATGGAAAAGTGGGTGTAAAGGGATTACAGTATATAGAGACGGTTGTAGAACCGGGGTCTTAATTAAAAAAGAAGAAAAACTTGCTTTAACTAATGCTACAAAAAGACCAAAATCATTATCTTGTGATATTTATAACATTTCGGTAACTAATAATAAATATACTGTTGTTGTTGGTTTACTTAACGGAAATCCTTACGAAGTATTTTGTGTAGCTAATTTTATTGATAAACATAAACATGGAGAACTTGTTAAGGCTGGTAAAGGGAAATATGTTATTAAGACAACAGACGGAGAGTTAGAATTATCAGATTATTTAGAAGATGATACTCAAAATGCTCTATTAAGAATGGTTTCTACAAGTTTAAGACATGGTGCTAGTATTAAGTTTGTGATAGAACAGTTACAGAAAACTAAAGGTGATCTAACTAGTTTTACTAAGTGTGTTGCTAGAGCGCTTAAAAAGTATATTCAAGATGGTGATGGTTCTAGTGAGAAGTGCGAATGTGGAAATCAGCTTATCTATCAAGAAGGCTGTTTAACTTGTAAAAGTTGTGGCTATAGCAAATGTAATTAATGAGGAAATAATGAATTTTAAAGAATATCAAAATCAAGCAAAAACAACGGCTATTTACTTAAATAAAGTTAAAGAAAAATATCCAGAATTACCAGAACCAGTTTTAAAAATATTAGGAATATCATATGTTGCTAATGGTTTAGGAGAATCTGGAGAAATTCAAGGTAAAGTTAAAAAACTTATTAGAGATTGTGGTGGCGAAATTTCACAAGATAAAATTAAGGAAATATCTGGAGAAATTGGAGACGTATTATGGTATTTATCTTTATTATGTGAAGAATTAGGAATTTCTTTACAAGATGTAGCTCAAGAAAATCTAGATAAATTATTTTCAAGAAAAGAACGGGGAGTTTTACAAGGATCTGGCGATAACAGGTAAATGACTCTTAAACGAAAGAAACAAGAAATGGCTAAAAGAAAACCAGCATTAGAAAAAGCATCTAGATTAATGGTTGAGGATTTTGAGCCGAGAACGGAAAATCAGGAAAACTATGTAATTTCAATGTCTCAGAACGAAATTACTATTTGTGTTGGTCCTCCTGGTTGCGGTAAAACATTTTGTAGTGTAGGACTAGCTTGTAGTTATTTATGCGACGGAAGAGTAGATGAATTAATTTTTAGTAGACCAATTGTTGGTTGCGGTAAAGGAATCGGAACGTTACCAGGAACATTATGGGAGAAAACAGAAGTTTACTTCGTTCCTATTATAGATTGCTTAGAATTTTTTCTTGGTAAAGATCAATATAGAAGTTTTTTATTAAACAATACTATTAAATTTATACCATTAGAATTAATGAGAGGAATGTCTATTAAAAATACGTTTCTTGTTTTAGACGAAAGTAATAACGCTGATACTTCTCAGTTAAAAATGCTTTTATCAAGATTAGACGTTGGGTCTAAATTTGTTTTAAATGGAGACTATAAGCAATCTGATTTAAAAAACTGTGATTTTAGAGATTGCGTTAATAAACTAAGAGAAAAAAATATTAAAAACTTAGGTTTCTGTGAATTAACTGAAGAAGATAATCAGAGAAGACCTATTATTAATAGTATTATGAGAGCTTTAGAGGAATAGTATGCGTTTAATAGTAGCGGGATCAAGGGCTTGTACAGATTATAATATTGTTCGAGAAGCCATAGAACTAGGATTAAAAGAACTAGATATAACCCCTTCGATAATTTTGTCGGGGGACGCGGCTGGAGTGGATCGCTTAGGAGAGAAATACGCAAAAGAACATGGAATTAATTGTGTAAAATATCTACCAAAATGGAAAGACGTAGCTAATAAACCAGCTTCAGAAATTAAATCTAATAAGTTTGGAAAGTATTGGGTTAAAGCTGGTTTTGAAAGAAATCAGAAAATGGCAGATGAAGCAGATGCTTTAATAGCTATTGATCTAGGAACTAACGGAACAAATGATATGATTGCTAGAGCTAAAAAAGCTGGACTTAAAGTATATATTTATTGCCCAGATGAAGATGAATGCTTTGGGTTTAACTTTTGGGATGACTAATGAATATTAAAATAACTAAAGAAGAAGCTCAAGAATTATTTAAAAGAGAAATCATTAGAGAAACTATTGGTTCTCATTTATATGGTTCTAATAATGAAAATTCTGACACGGATATTTTAGTATTATATCAAGCGTTTAATAAAGATATTAATCAAATGTTTCAAATAAGGCATCAATTCCAGTGGGATGATAATGAAAATAATATAGATTATATCTTCTCTACATATGAACAATTTTCTATAAACATATTTTCTGGAGAATCTACAATTAATGCTGACGTAGTATTATTTACTGATCTTATATGTGAAAATAAAGAAGATAGGTTAAAATCTTGTAGAACATACAATATTATTAAGGCTTATTTAGGATTTGCTAAAAGAGATATTAAATATAATAGAAGCAATAGTAAATATAAGCATATTGTTCGGGGTTTATATACCGCTTCTTGTTTATTAAATAATAAAATGCCTTTATTGGAAAATATAAGACAAATTTCTATTGATCAATTTTCTAAAACTAACGAAGAATTAAAAGCTTGGCAAGACGAACTTAGATTAAAATGTAATCAGTTATATGAAAAGGATCAATTAAAAATGTATCCAGAAGATATATTTACCGAAGCTGATAATGTACATCCTTTACAAACCAAATTAATACAATCTTGTAACACGAAAGAATTTAAATATGGTAACTAGATTATATTACTGTAAAAATTGCGAACACGAATTCGAAACAGTACAACCAATGAACGAGGAACTTAAAACCAAGTGTCCTAAATGTAAAAAGCAAAAATTAATACAGGATTTATCTGGAAGTTTTCACGGTTCAGTGATACAGTACAATACTGTTGGTAGTATAGCCGAGAAAAACACAAGAGAATTAGGTACTTATGGAAGACAGGCTAAAGAGAAAGCTATTTTAGATAAAGAAGAATCTATTAAAGTAAATAGAGAAAATAAACTAAGAGAAGCCGGGATAGAGCCTATTAAAAGAAGTAATAAAAAATTAGATCTTCCTCCAGACAAAGTATTACTCAGTATGGATAGAGGCGATCAACAAGCTATTCAAAGATATATTTACGAAGGAAAATAATGTATAAAGCTATTATAGATCTAAGAATAGAGGTTCATCAATTTAAAGACGGGGTTTGTTCTGGTATGATAGTTCCAGAATCAGAAATGAATGATTACGGCTTAAAAAATAATATTTTAGTATCTTTTGAAGGTGCTACAAAAAATGACTGTTTGACAAAATTAAAAGATTGGATTAAAAATGTCGATAAAAATCACCCATAAAGAACAATTAAAAGAATATCAAGAGCCACTAGAAACAATTAAAAAAGATGTTTGTTGTGCTATGTGCGAAAAGGTTATAGCTAGAACGGTTCAAATTAAAGATATTCCAGACAAGAAACAGTATAGGTTTAATTGCCCAAGCTGTGGCGGGAAATCATTTATTACAGAATTTCTTTATAAAGCATTCTTAGAACCAGTTAATAGTAAAATTCACAATATTACAGAGGAGAACGGGGTATGGCTAGTGCATCTAAAAAACGGGGTCAGTTAAACGATCAAGAAAAGCTTTATATTGCTGAGCACTTTCTAAAAGATACAATAGAAAATATTTCTCAAGAATTAAACAGAACAAGTTTAGCTGTTACAAATTATATAGCAAAACTTAAACATACTACTAAAGAAGACTTACAAAAACAAGAAGAACAACAAAAAGAGAGTCTTTTACCAAAACCTAAACCCAAGAGTGTAATGGATAGTAAAAATGCGGCTACTCAAATGACTCAAGAATCTTCTTCTATTCCTTTTAGAACCAAAAAATATCAAAGCCCATTTAAAACATGAACACATTCTTATTAGAAAATTCTATATGGAAAGTTAAACTATCTAATGATGAAGAAATTATATCAGATAATCAATATATAGATTCTCAAAGCGATTGGCAAAGACTAAAGCAATATTGCTTAGATAATAATCTACATATAGAAAAAATGCAAATTGCTTTTAGAGATCACGTTATTGATTTACCTCAAAACAAACATTATTTCTTTAGAAGAATGTCTCTATGTAGATTTGGAAAGACTAATAGAGACTCTGATACATATGAATATTTTGTTGTTGGATCTACAAACGATCCTTTATTTGTTCACTTAAAGATGTATTTAGTTCCAGAATTAAGTCCTTTAGAAGAAGAGGATAGGGTTCTTGAAGAATCAGAACCGTCATTAATATGAGAAACAAGAAAGAGATTAACGGAAGATTTACTTATAAGTCTTTATTTACCGGTGAATATGTAATGCCACATCAATGGGTAGCAGAAATATTAGTCCAACGTAAAGCAGATAGAGATAAGTTTGTTCTTCCTGATAGATTTTGGTTGGGACATGATGAATATTCTAAAGAGTTTTCTAAGCAGGTTCAACAAGCAGCTAAACTTATTAAGAAATATTCTGAAGAAGCTGTTCTTAGTTTTATTAAGAATAATCCTTGGAAATTCTCTTTATTCACTAAGGAAAACATAGAAAATATTCAAAAAGAACAGTATATTATAGACAATAGGCAAGTTAAGGAAGTCGAAGTTCAAGATGCTTTCGAGTTTCTTAATAGAAAATCAAATAAAAAGTCGCTTTTAGGTAGATTAAATGGCAAAAAAGAAAAGTAGTGAAGATGGTAATGTATTAGTTTCCGCTAATAGAAAAAGTTTAGAAAAAGATTTTGGTGATATTTTCATTGATCCACAATCTATTATGGATAAAAAGTTAGATATATTTTCTTTAGGACCAAAATTAAATATAGCTTTATCTGGCGGGCTTCCAAGTGGAAGTTGGGGAATTATTTCTGGATTATCGGGAATTGGAAAATCTAGTGCTGCTTTACAGATTTGTGCCCAAGCTCAAAAAGAAGAGTTTGGTTCTAGGAAATGTTATTATTTTGATGTAGAGCATAGATTAGAAAAGAAAAATTTATCTGGTATTCCTGGATTAAGTCTTGAAAAAGATAAACTTGAAGTAATTTCTTCGACAAGAGGTAATATTTTAACTGCTGAAAAAGTATTAACTATTGCTGAAAGACTTTTAAAAGATGAGCCAAGAATTATTCTTGTTATAGACTCGTCCTCTTCTTTGTGTACGGCTAAAGAATATGATGGTGAAATTAGCGCTGTTGGTCGAAATGAAGGACCAAAGTTACTCGCTCAATTTACTAGAAAACTAAACGGAGTAGTTCCAGTTCAAGATTCTTTAGTTATTATTATTCAACATTTAATAGCTAATACTTCTGGATATGGTTCTCCTTGGCTAGAAGATGGTGGTAATAAAATTGCTTATCAATCTAATTTTAAACTTAGAGGTGTTTCTTTTAAAAAATGGGAGCAGGGAGAAAAGCAAATTGGACAAGTTAATAATTGGCATGTTATCAAAAGCGCTTTGGGTCAACCTAATGCAAAAGTAGAAAGTTATTTAAGATTTGGTTGCGGAATTGATTCTGTTTGGGAATTAATAGAATTAGCTTGTGATGTTGGATTAATAACAAAAGGTGGGGCTTGGTTTAATCTAGACTTTTTAGATGCTCCAGAAAAATTACAAGGACAACAAAATGTTTGGGATTATCTCAATACTAATCTAGATCAGCTTAAACTATTAGATAAAAAAGTAAAAGAGTTTTATGCTAGTTAAAGGTTTTGATAATAGAGAATATAAACTTAAATTAAATACTAAACAAAGAGAAAGCTGTTCAAAAGGTCATTTAAGAGCTAGACTTCTTCTTAAAGAGTTTTTCCCGCATGATATTATTTATGAAGAAATTACTCTATTAGGTAGTAAAAAATTTAATAAAAACTGTTTATATGCTGATTTTTTAATTCCTTCTCATAGAGTTCTTGTTGAAGTTCATGGTAAACAACATTATAATAAGACGTTCTTCCATGATAGTAAGTTGAGTTTTATACAATCAAAATCAAACGATTCAAGAAAAATTGAATGGTGTGAACTAAATAACATTTCATACATAGAATTGCCAGACGGAGAATCTGATGAGCAGTGGAAACTTAGAATTAACAATAGATGAAAAGATTAAAAAATATGAAAACGAACTTGACGATATTATTGAAAAAATTGGAATATCTCTTTATAAGGATGAAGCTTCTATTGAGGCTTTAAAATTATCTTATAGCCAGTTAAGAGATATGGACCAAAGAGAATGTTGTATTCTTGCTTATGGATTACAACAATATGCGATATATATACAATCTATTACAAATAGGTTAAATAGCGTATCTTATTGGATTAATGAGTCTCTTAATAAAATAGTCGGAAAATATGCCAAAAGCTATGGTAATGACTATACTAAATTTGAAGAGAAAAAAGCTGCTATTATAGCCGAAAACGAAGCGGCAAATTATTTAATGTCTCTTTTGATTAAATCTTCCGGAAAAAATAAAGAGCTTTACGGGATATCTGCCAAAATATTAAATATGGCCACAACATTACTTGAAATATCTAAGTCTAAGAGGGTAAATAATGGATAATGATAAAATTAATCTTTTAAGAGAATTACTATCTGATGACGATGTTAGAGAAACGTTAAAAAAGATTTTATTAGAAGACCGTCCTAAAAAAGCGGTTAAAAAGAAAACTGTAACAAGCCCAAAGACTAAAGTAAAAGCAGTAGTTAAAAAGACTACTACTAGAAAACCAAGAGTTAAGAAGCAGGAAGAACAAGAAAATTTTAAAACTAACAAGGTTGATAAATACTCAAAAGATTATGGAAGAAGTCACTTTGTTGATAATTTAACAGAAGCTCTTGAAGAAGAAGTTGAAGGTAAAAAAATAAATTTAATAGCAGAAAGTAAGAAGTTATCTAAGATAGCTAAAAAGAAACCAAAGCAGATTAGACCTAAAAAGACTTTAAGTAAATTAAAATGTACTCAGTGTAATAAACACTTTTTTGGTGTAGGTGGATATTTGTGTGATAATTGTTTGAAAGGTAAAAACCCAGAGGATAAATTTAATGCTGAGTGATAAAGGTTGTGAAAGAGCTGTTTTATCTGGAATTTGTCAATATGGAGCAGAAGGATTTTTTGAAGTAAATGATATTTTGGATTCTTCTGTCTTTACAGATATTTCTAATCAGATTATTTTTTCTTGTTTAGAATATTTATTTGCCGCAGATATTAAGAAAGTAGATATTCCAGGTATCTTTTCTGCTGCGAATTCTTTAAAGTTCGAAAAACAAATTTGTGAGTCTAAGCAAAACCAAGAGTTTATTAGGTCGCTTTTTAACTTCCCTATAGAGCTATCTAACTTGCGTTCTTACGCGATCAAAATAGTAAACCTATCCATAGCTAGAAACGCCCAAGGGAAGCTACAGAAGGCTTACAGAGAGCTTGAAGGGGTCACAGGAGACGAAGATACAGATAAGATAATAGAAATAACAGAATCTCCTTATTCAGAATTAATGAGAGAGCTTGTTAGGACAGAAGATGGCGGAGATATTGGTGAAGATATTGAAGAATATGTTAAAAATAAATTTGATAATCCAGTTAAAAATGTAGGTATACCTTCTCCTTTTCCTATATTTAATAGTGTTATTGGTGATGGATTAAGAACAGGTGTACATTTAGTCGCGGCAAGATTGAAAGCTCTTAGATATGGTTCTAAAGTTTATACTAAAACTGGACCTATTAATATAGAAGATTGTAAAATTGGCCAAGAAATAGCTACTCCAACGGGTTTTGCTAAAATTGATGGGGTTCAAGATTTTCAAAACAAAGATATTTATAGAGTTTATTTTAAAGATGGTGATTATGTAGATTGTTGTGAGGATCATATCTGGAGCGTAACTAAAGCTCATGATAGAAAAAAAAGAGAAGTATTAAAAACAACAAAAGAATTAATAAATTACGGTATTTATAAAAATGGAAAAAAAAATAATAGATACTACTGGAATATTAAAATGCCAGAACCAGTATTATTTGAAGATAAAAGTGTTCCAATAGACCCATATATACTAGGCTGTTTAATTGGTGATGGTTCTTTTAGAAATTCTATAACTTTGAGCGGTAATGATAAAGAAATTTTTGATTATTTTTATGAAAATCTTAAAGAATATAAAATAAAGGTTGAAAAATCTAATTGTGGATGTATTAGAATAAATAGTTTTCAAAATAAAATTAGAGAAGTTGGTCTTTATAAAGTAAAAGCTAGGTATAAATTTATACCAAAACAATATATTTATAATAATATAGAAACTAGATTAGAGATTCTTAGAGGATTGATGGACACAGATGGTACTTGTGTGGTAAATCCAAGATCTAAAAATTCTAGATCTATATTTGGTACAACTTCTATTCAATTAGCAAAAGATATTAAAGAAATAGTTTGTTCTTTAGGAGGATTATGTAGTATTAAAAGGGTTAACCAAATATATAAAGGAAAACCATATTTATCATACAGTTGTGAAATAAGACTGGAAAACTTTAATGTTTTTAAATTAAAAAGAAAAGCAGATAGAGTAACTGGTAGATTTTATAAAGTTAAAAGAATTATTTCCAAAATAGAAAAAGTTGGAGTTGATAATACTAGGTGCATTAAAGTAAACTGTCCAAACGAGCTATTTTTAACAGATAATTATATAGTTACTCATAATACTGGAAAAAGCACCTTTGCTAAAGAAGTTGGGATTCATGTTGCTAAAAATCTTAAAATACCAGTATTATTCATTGATAGCGAAATGAGTACAGAAGAACAAAAAGATAGAATCTTAGCAAGTATTGCAGAATTAGATATTAGAAAAGTTGAAAAGGGCGGCTTATCACAAGCAGAAAAGGATAAATTAATCTATTCGGCTAAAGAACTGAAAAATATACCGTTTAAACATGAAAAAATAGCCGGGAAACCATTCAAAGAAGTTTTATCATTAATAAGACGCTGGATTAATCACAAGGTTGGTTATGGAGACGACGGTAAAGCTAATCCACATCTTGTTATATATGATTATTTTAAACTAATGGATGTGGGAGATTTAAAAAATGCACAAGAATACCAATTAATGGGCTTTCAAATAGCTGCTTTACATGATTTTTGTACCGAAAATAATACGCCAGTTCTTTCGTTTGTACAAATTAATAGAGATGGAATTAATAAAGAATCAACAGATGTTATTGCTCAATCTGACAGATTAGGCTGGAATGCTATATCTTTAAGTATTTGGAAAAGAAAAACCCCAGAAGAAATTGGTCAAAATCCCAAAGCTGGTACGCACAAATTAGTTCCTTTAGAAGGTCGTTTTATGTCTAAACTTGATCCTGGAGATTATATTAATTATTATTTTGATGAAGCCAAATCTAAAATTACAGAGTTAAAAACAAGGTTTCAAAGTGAATCAGCAGATTTCGGACAAAATTGAGGAAATATTTAATAAATTAGGTATTGATTACAGTGTAAGAGAAAATAGCTTATGTTTTAGTTGCCCAATTCATGGTAGTTCGTCAAATTCTGCTTTTGTTTATAATCAGTCAGATATTTACCCGCCAAATTGGAAGTGTTATACTAGAAATTGTCACGAAGAATATGGTTCTAGTCTAGTTGGTCTATTAAAAGGTATACTTAAAACAGATTATAATGGCTGTGTAAACTGGTTAAAAGATTTAGATATTAAGCCTGGACTTAATCAAAATAACACATTTGTTCAATCTACAAAGTTAATTACTTATAAAAGATATAGACCAGAATATAAGATACCAATTAGTGAAATTCAATATGTTAGACCAAAGTTTTATTTAGAGAGAGGTTTTAAAGAAAGCACGTTAAAACATTTTGGAATAAGCTATTGTAATATAAGAAACAATCCTTTCTTTGGATATATTACAGTTCCAATTTTTAATGATGACAAAAAATCTATTGCCGGATTTATTGGAAGGAATCCTAATCCAAAATGCTTAATATGTAAGAAATATCACAAAGAAAACGATCCATGCTCAAAAAATGGTATAAAATGGAAAAATACAAAGGGGTTTCATAATAACTCCTTTTTTTATAACTTATGGAATGCTAAAGAGTATATTAAGAAATCAAAAGAGGTAGTTCTAGTTGAAGGTGCAGCAGATGTTTGGAGATTATTTGAAGCTGGTGTAAATAATGTTTTAGGGATGTTTGGAACATCTATCACAATGGATCAAAAGGTTATTCTAGAAACACTACCTATTTTAACTATTAAATTATTTTTAGATAATGATGAAGCAGGTAGATCAGCAAGTATTAAACTTAAAAAATACTTAGAGAGATTTTATAAAGTGCAAATTATTAACCATTCAAAACAACCATCAGAGTGTAGTGCTTCAGAGATCATTAATTTATTGAAAAGTAGGTAAAATATGGATATATCGTTTTTAAGATCTTCTTCTATTGGAACATGGGAGGGTTACTGTCAGCATAAATATTTCATGGTATATGTTTTAGGAATGGAAGATCCATCTAATATTAAGACAGAAGTTGGAACAGTTGTTCATGCTGTTTTAGAAATATTAGCTGGAATGAAAAAATCTTATCAAGATACTAGGAAATATGAATTTGAACATGCCGCTGGTTTATTTAAGTGTAAACCAACCCTTTTTATGAAACCGTATACATTAACTAATGAAGAAGTTGATTTAATCAATAAAAGTAGAAAAAATAAAGATACTTATAAAGATCAGAATATTGTAGAATATGGACATAAAAGATACGGAATAGAAAATGTAGAAAATATATTAAGTCATGTTTACAAATATTATAGTGAAAGAAGTAGGCATGATTGGGGAAATATAGAATACAGAAATTGTCTAAATTTTACTTGGATGACTCTTGACTGGCAAAATGGAGAATTTGATACTAGAAAACGTAATATTATATATCCAGAATTACCTTTTAATATTGAAATTAAACAACCTTGGGCTAAATTACCAAATGGAGACTATTTAAGAATTAAAGGAACTATCGACTTAGTAACCGAAATAGATAAAGGGGTTATAGAATGTATAGATTATAAAACTGGGGCTAGATATGATTGGGGAAAAGGAAAAGAAAAAACCTACGAAGATTTAATGGAAGATCCTCAACTTATGCTTTATTACTATGCTTTAAGAAAATCTTTACCTGAATATGAAGCTGTTATGCTTTCAATATTTTTTATCAGAAATGGCGGGCCTTTTACTTTAGCTTTTGACGATTCAATCCTAGAAAAAGTTGAAAATAATCTTAGAAAAAACTTTGAAGAAATAAGAGATTGCCAAAAGCCTAAATTAAGAGATCCTACTTATAAAGAATTTCAATGTAAGACACTTTGCGGTTTCTTTAAACAAAAAGTAGAAAATTCTTGTGTTTGTGACTATATTAGTAATGAAATCAAGGTGTACGGTATTGATGTGGCATCTAAAAGAAATAGAGTTAAGGGGTTTGAAGTTGGTAAATATAATCAACCAGGAGCATAAATATGAAATTTATCTCTCTATACAAAAACATATTAACAAAACAATTTTTAGAACATGAATATATAGTTAAAAGAAGATCTATTATAAATATAGCAAATGAAATAAATTGTAGTACAAATACTATATATGCGTATTTAAGAAAATATGGTATAGAAGTAGAAAAAAGAAACGGCGAAATAAAACCTGGTCAAAAATTTAACAAACTAACAGCTATAAAAGTTGTATCAAAAAGTAAAAATGGTACGTTTATATGGGAATGTTTATGTGATTGTGGTAATATTTCTAAAGTTAGAACATGTCAATTAAAAAATAATACAACAAAAAGTTGCGGATGTATTTGCGGAAAGTCGCACGCAAATTGGTCTGGATACAAAGATATAAGCGGTAATTTCTTTTCTGGAGTTAAATCATCTGCTAAAACAAGAAATATTAATTTTAATATAACAATAGAAGATATTTGGAATTTATATCTAAATCAAAATAAAAAATGTTACTTATCAAATATTGAAATTCATTTTAATCAATATAAAGAAACTGCGTCGGTAGATAGAATTAATAGTTTATTAGATTATAATATTAATAATATAGCAATATGTCACAAAGATATTAATAAAATCAAAGCTTCTTTTTTAATAGAGGATTTTATAAAATATTGTAGATTAATAAGTTGTTTTAATAGTAAATTTAAGGCTATAGAAATAGATTTTAATTTATCTAAGAGTTATTTTAAAGATTTGAAATATAACGCTAAAAGAAGAGGTAAAGATTTTTATATTAGTATTGAGGATATTGGAATAATATTTAAAAAGCAAGGTGGAGTATGTGCTTTAACAGGATTAGAATTAACATTTCCAACTAATTCAAAAGACTATAGAAATAGAATTCATAATTTTTCAGTAGATAGAATAGATAATAAATTAGGATATTATATTAATAATATTCAAATTGTTCATAAGCTAATAAACCAATCAAGGAAAGATCTAGAAATAGATTATTATAAAGAATTATGTCAGAAAATCAGTCTATCAAACAATTAAATTGGGTTCCTTTCCATATACATTCGACATACTCGATTTTAGATGGTATTATTAAGCCAGATAAACTTGCTAAAAGATGTAAAGAACTTGGATATAAACACTGTATGATAACAGATCATGGCAGCGTATCTGGTTTTATTAAATTTGCTACCGCAATGAAAAAAGAAGGTATTATTCCGATTTTAGGAACAGAATTCTACTTATCTTATAAAGATTCTACTATTCAAGATGCCGATAATAGAAAACTTTTTCATATGGTTGTTTGTGCTAAAAATAAAGCTTCTTGGACCAATCTTGTAAAAGCTATATCAGAAAGTAATAGAAAAGAGAATTTTTATTATAAGCCAAGACTGGATACTGAAAAATTAGCTAATATTATTGGTGATTCTTGTTATATTTTCTCTGGTCATCCAGGATCATATTTGTGGGATTTTAAAACAGAAAACGAAATTATTACCGGAATAGAGTATTTAAAGGGTTTGTTTGGTAATAATCTTTATTTAGAACTACAAAGGTTTATTAGAGATTCAGAAGTAGATTCTCATATTAACCTTCTTAAATCTGCTGGAGAAAAGACTAATACCCCGGCGATAGCTTGTATAGATGCTCATTATACTAATCAAGAAGATGTTAATTTACACAGAATAGTTTTATGTTCTAATCTACATAAGACTCTTCCTCAAATCAATAGAATGAAATCTGGAGATAAACCAATGGGAGTTTTCTTTGAAAAAGATTACTTCTATGTTCCTTCTTTAGATGAATTAAAGGATTTTGGCCATTCTGATGAAGAACTAGACATGTCTTCAATTACCAGTAATATTGAAAGCTTTGATTTACAAGAACAGCCAAGATTACCAAAATTCGTTGATGACGAAGAAGAATATTTTAGAGAACGCTGTAGAGAAGGGTTTAAGGCTAAAAGAACTGTTTTATGGGATTCTAAGTATGTTGATAGAGTTAAATATGAACTAGATGTTTTAACAGAAGCTAAATTATCTGGATATTTTCTTATTGTTTCTGATTATATTAACTGGGCAAAAAATAAGGGAATTCTTGTTGGTCCAGCTAGAGGTTCTAGTTTAGGTAGCTTAGTTTGCTATCTTTTAAATATAACCTCGATAGATCCTCTACCATATAATTTAGATTTTGAAAGATTCTATAATAGCTCAAGAAATACAAAAGATAACATTTCTCTTCCAGATATAGATACAGATTTTCCAGCTAATCTTAGAGAACAAGTAATTGAGTATATTCGTAATAAATATGGTAAAGATAGGGTTTGTCAAATTGCAACATTTGGTACTTTGAAAGGAAAAGCTGCTTTAAAAGAGGTTTTTAGAGTTTGTGAAGTATGTGACTTTGAAACCATGAATACAATAACTAAGCCAATGCCTAATGAGGCTGATATTGCAGATGAATTAGAGGAACAGGGAGAAGAATCAATTATTTCATGGTGTTTAAGAAATCAGCCAAAAATGTTTCAAGATTATTGTTATATCGAAAACGATGAACTAAAAGGTGAATATGCTCAATATTTTGAAATAGCTATTGAACTAGAAGGTATTCATAAATCCCAAGGTAAACATGCTGCTGGATTAATCGTATCAAGAGATCCACTAGCAGATATTTCACCATTAATTTATGATAAATCTGGAGAAGCTATTGTCGCTTTAGATAAAAAAGATGCTGAAAAAATAGGTCTTGTTAAGTTTGACATATTAGGACTTTCTTGTTTGGATAAGCTAATGAGTGTTAATAATTTATTAAGAACCGGAAAAATATGAGAAAAGCTACCCAGTCTCAAATAGAAACATTTCATGAGTTTAATATTTTATTAGACACTAGAGAAATATTTCTTCATGGTCAAGATACAGAAGATTCTGGAACAGATCATAGAATGGCTGCTGGTTTTATTAAAAATCTTAGAATACTTGAAAGATCAAATGAACCAATAATAATTCATCAACACAATATTGGAGGCTCTTGGGATTCTGGAATGGCTATATATGACGCGATTAAATATAGTCCTTGTAGATTTATTTTTATTTGTTATGGCATCGCGGCATCTATGGGTTCTATTATTCCTCAATCTGTATTAGATAAAGGGTATAGGGTTAGTATGCCAAATTGCGATTGGCTGATCCATGAAGGAGATTTATATTTAGATGGTATTTATACACAGGTTAAATCAAATCTAGATTATATGAATATTAATAAACACGCTATGTACGAGATATATACCGATTGTTGTTGTGGAGGTATATTTTTCGAAACATATTCTAGATCTAAAGTTAAAGCTTTTTTAAAGAGAAAAATAAGAGAAAAAACCGATTGGTGCTTTGGATCTAAAGAGGCATTAGAATATGGTTTTGTTGATGGAATTTTGGGTGAAGAAGAATTTAAAAATATTAAAACAATTTTAGAGAGCTTATAATGGAAAGTAAAATACATGGATATATTTATTTAATTACTAAAATATTTAAAACTTTAGAAGATGCAATAAAATTTAAAACAAATATAGACAAGGAAAACAATGCCAATACATAATTCAACTTATTTAATGTATGATTTTGAAACGGGTTCAAGAAATCCGTATACTACACAAGCTATTCAAATAGCAGCTATAGCAATAGAACCAAGAAGTCTAGAAGTTGTTCCAGGAAGTGAATTTGAATCTTTAATTAAACCAGAGTTTGACGAAATTAAATGTAAAGAGCTTGAAATTGACATGTTAGAGGATCAGGCTTTAGCCGTTAATGGTAAAACTAGAGAAGAATTAGCAGAAGCACCGCAATTAAAAGTTGTTTGGAAATCTTTTACGCAATATTGTATGAACTATAATCCATCTGGAAAGAAATGGACAGCACCTTGTTTGGTTGGTTTTAATAATATAGGTTTTGATAATGTAATTCTTAATAGAATGGCTAAACAATATGGTCCCTGGGATTCCGAACGAGAACAATGTAATCTATTTAACCCGATTATTAAGCTAGATTTAATGCAGATGCTATTACCGTGGTTTGAATCAGAATATAATTTAAAAACTATCAGTATGGATAATATGAGAGATTTTCTAGGTATGTCTAAAGAGGGTGGCCACGATGCTTTACAAGACGTTCGTGATCAAGCTGAAATATTCATAAAAACTATGAAATTAACAAGAAAATGTTCTAAGGTAGTAACGTGGAAAAAATAAATTTAACAAATAAAAAATTTGGAAGAATAACGGCTTTATATCCCACTGAAGAAAGAAAATATAGAGCTATTGTATGGCAATGTAAATGTGATTGCGGAAATTATATTAATGTAACTATACAATCATTAAAAAGCGGTAATACAAAAAGCTGTGGATGTTCTAGATATAAATATAATTATAAAGAAGAAAAATTATTAAAGTATTTTACATCTTTGGATTTTTCTGCGAAAAGAAGAAAAATAGAATTTAAAATTACTTTAGATGACATATATAAACAATGGTATGACCAAAACGGATTATGTAATTATACTAATATAAAATTAAAACTACCATATGAAAAAGATGAATTTACCGGATCAATTGATAGAATTAATAGTTCTATTGGATATACTAAAAATAATATACAATGGATTTTAAAAGAAATTAATTTTATGAAAGGTAATATGTCTGAAAGTAAATTTAAAACTATTTGTAGACTAGTATCAAATGGTGAAAATAATGTTTTTAATTTTTGGGAGTCTTACGAAAACGAGTTGAGATAATGTTTTTTAAAAAGCAAAAAGAAAAAGAGAGCAAGTATACTGAAGGTTTTAATGCTGCGTATTATTCACATAGTAATAGTAAAAACCCGTACAACTATCTTAAAGAAGAAAAAGAGCATAGAGAATGGTTTACTGGATATACGGACGGTATTAATGCTACAAATATTATGATGAATAAAAGTATTTTTAATTATAGCAACCCAAAATGTAGTGGATAAAAATGATTATTAGAACTGATAGTATAAAAGAAATTAGTAATATTATATGTGATAATATTCTAATAAAAGATAAAACAGTAATTATTATTGATAGTAAACCAATTATAGATCTTATTACAAAAGATGTTTTATTACATATAGAAAAATATTATTTAGATATCAATATAAGAATATCAGACCTAGATTTTAAACAAATAGGTGAATTCATTTTAATGGGTATTATTGACGGTTCTCGTATTAGAGGTTTAAGGGCTAAAAATATTATCATATATAATTATGAAATTTTGAAAGAAAAATACAAAGATCATATTGAAAATATTATTAATGGTTATAATGCTATTAGTGAGTAGAAATAAATTATTAAATAGGATGAAAAATGTATTATAAGTTTGCTTGCGGCTGTAAATTTAAACAGCTTGATAGTGTTGTAAAAGATTGCGATGGATTACCATCTATTGAGCTTGATTATTATAATTTACCAGAATGCCCAAACGTTTGGCCAATGTTAGCTACTGGTAAAACTAAGGGGGTATTTCAATTAGAAAAATCTCTCGGTAAACACTGGTGCAAAGAATTATACCCAGAGAATATTCATCACTTAGCTGCTTTGGCAAGTATACTACGTCCTGGGATATTAGAAAGTATTGTAGATGATAAGAGTTTAACACAGCATTATTGCGATAATAAGAACCATAGACAAGAAGTTATTCCTATGCATCCAGCTTTAGAAAAGATTCTTGAAGATACTCAACAAATTATTATCTTTCAAGAACAAATTCTATTAATAGCTAAAGAGATAGCTGGTTTTACTGGTGTTGAAGCCGATACTTTAAGAAGAGGTATTGGTCATAAAGATGCCAAAGTTGTTTTTGAAATGGAAAAGAAATTTATTGATGGTTCTGTTAGGGTTGGAAAAATAACGGAACAAGACGCCAAAAATATATTTGATATTATTAAAAAATCTGCCAGGTACAGTTTTAATGCGTGCTTAAGTCCAGAAACAGTTGTAGAAACTAAAAGCGGATATAAAACTATTGAAGAACTTAACATTGGAGAATTTATAAAAGCCCCAAACAAAAATATTGAAGAATTTATTGAAGTTACCAATAAAATAGAGCAAGGTACACAAGAAGTTTATGAGATTACATTAGAATCTGGTAAAACAATAGAATGTACAATAGACCATAAATTCTTATGTGAAGATGGTTCTATTATTCCACTTTGGCAAATTATAGAAGAAAATAAAAAAATTATTTGTGAAAACGAATAAAAAGAGTATTTATTAGTATGAGACTTACTAATAAAGGGCATTCTATGGATTACGATATTAAAAAAGAAGAATGGCATAATTGTAAACTGTGCAACAAAAAAATAGAAGATTTAGCAAAAATATTTGGCGGATCAAATGTATATTATACAAAAGTTTTTATAAAACATTTAAAAGAAGATCATAATATCTCAAAAGAAGAATATTTTGAAAAATTTACCAAAAGACCTATTTGTAAATGTAATATATGTAATAAAAACGTAGATATAAAAACTCGCGGATCAAAATTTTCTTGGAAAGAATATAAATGCGGAAGATTTAAAGGTATAATGGAATGGTCAGAAAAGGCTAAAGAAACTAGGAAAGGTAAAAATAATCCAATGTATGGGGCGACCCCTTGGAATAAAGGATTAGATAATTCTGACCAAAGAATAAAAGCTATTGCTGATAAAAGAAGGGGAATAAAAACAAGTAAAGAAACTAAGAAAAAACAAAAAGAATCAGCTTTAAAAAGAATAGTTCATGGACATACTGGTAAAAAACATTCGGAGGAAACTAAGAACTTCTTAAGAAAAAATACTTTAAGGCTTATTAAAGAGGGAAAACTTTGCGGAACAACTAAAACAAAGCCACATTTAGAGTTTGAAAAAATATTAATTAAAAACCATATTAAATATGAAGAAGAAAAAATTGTAAGTTATTGGTCTTTTGATTTTTATTTAGTTGATTATAATGTTTATATTGAGGTTGATGGAGACTATTGGCACTCTAATCCAAAAACATATCCAAATGGACCAAAAACAAAATCTCAAAAAATAAATTATGCTAGAGACTTATCGAAAAATAAATATTGCATTAAAAATAATTTAACCCTATATAGATATTGGGAATGCGATATTTTAAACAGTATTGATAAAATTGAAAAGGAATTATTGTGCAAGCTGAAAAAATTATAAATATTAAACATATTGGTAAAAAAAGAACTGTTGATATTACTGTAAATAGCGACTCTCATATATTTTATGGTAATGGTATAGCAACCTCAAATAGTCATGCTTATGCTTATGGTACTATTGGTTATTGGACAGCATTTGCTAAAAACCATTTTCCATTACATTTTTACGCGGCTTATATAGCTCATGCTAAAGATAAACAAGATCCAAAAGAAGAAATTAAAGAGCTTGTAGATGATGCTAGAAACTTTGGGGTAGAAATTGTTCCTCCGCATGTTAGTTCTCTAAAAAATAATAGAAGTGGCGATGTTACAATTGAAGATCAAAAAATACTATTTGGTATCATTGATATTAAGGGCATAGGACAAAAACAAATAGAAAAACTATATGATTCTATTCAAGAAAAAGAAAAGGTTTTAAATAAGGATATTAAGAAATGGTCTTGGAATGATTTTCTTTTTAACGCTAATGTGAGTTCTACAGTTGTAAATAACTTAATATTAGTTGGAGCAACTCCAGGTGGTGTACCTCGCAAACAAAAAGCATATGAATACTCTATCTTCCAAAATTTAACAGAAAGAGAATTTAACTGGTTTGCCGAACACTATCAAGAATATGAAAACTTTGCTGATTCTTTGGAAAAATATTCTACTATAGAAAGAAAAGAGGGCGGACCTTCAAATGTTAAAAGAAAAGCTTTTATAGAAGATTCTGCAAAAAGCCTTAAAAATTCTCCATATTCAACAAAAGATCATCCAGACTGGATTGTAGCTAATGAAAGAGAATATATTGGAATTCCTATAACCTATTCTTCTACAGAAAACAAAATGGTTAATACAGGAATGACCTGTGCTGACTTTTTAGGTGGTAAAAGAGGAAAAATAAACATTTTAGTAGAAATATCTTCATTTAAAGAGTATACTATTAAAAAGGGACAGAATGCTGGCTTGTTAATGTGTGTTCTTGAATTAAAAGATTCAACAGAATCAATTACCGGAATTATGTTTCATGAAGACTATAAGGAAAATCAAGAGTATTTATTTGATGGTAATGTTGTTTTAGTTGCCGGATTTAGAAGTAAAAAAGATCCTAATTGTTTAATTATTAATAAGGTAGAACAAGTATGAAATGTTATGGAATTTTTAAGTTTGCTGAAAGACCAAGGCTAAAAAGCTATGGTAATACTGTTAAAAGCGAGTTTGACTTATATTATACTAGTAAAAGAGCAGATAATAATATTGATAAGATTTATTTACCATTCGAATGCTGGGACTCTGCTGCTGAATATATTGTAAATAATTGTATTGAGGGAGATAGTATATATATAGAATCCTCCCCTAAAGTTGCTGGACACGAAATTATATTCAGAATCAATACATTTAAGGTTTTCAATGTTTAACGATAAAAAATCAATAGACTTTCTTTATTATTTAGCTTGTTTAAATGAGGACGAGCTTAAAAGAGATAAAGAATCATTTTATAAACTTAAAAGTGAATTAAACACAGATTATAAAGAGGTTTTTCATTATATCTATGGAGACATTTTTAGACTAAGTAAAAGAGCGGAAATTATATATAAGAAAGTCTTAGAAAAATGAAAGTATTACTTGTTGGGGAATTTTCTGGAATATCAACAGGATATGGTAAAATCACAAAAGAATTAGCTTCTAGATTACATAATGATGGTTATGAGATAGCTGAATTAGCTACATTTTGTCATAAAGATGATCCAAAAATAAAAGAAATACCTTGGAAGATTTATCCTAATCTGCCTTCTACAGAAGAAGAAAACAGAGAATATCAAAGTAATCCACAAAATAGTAATGGTAAATGGATATTTGAAAAGGTTCTTTTAGACTTTAAACCTAATTATGTTTTTGGAAATGGAGATCCATTCTTTTATGAATATCAATATCATTCTCCTTTTAGAAAATTCTTTAATTGGATTATTGCTGCTCCTGTAGATGGTATTCCTCAACACAACCAATGGATTCAGTTTTTTAAAGATGCTGATGGATTAATGTCTTATACAGATTGGGGTAAAGAAGTATTAGAAAATTACGGATTAAAGGTTGACGGGGTTTTTTCACCAGTCGCTTCTTGTGATTTTTTCCCTATTAATAAGGAAGAAATAGAGAAATTTAAGAAAATGTTAGGTTTCGGTGGCAAGAAAATTATTGGCACTATAATGAGAAACCAACCAAGAAAACTATTTGATCCTCTTTTCTCTACTTTTGCAGAATACTTAAAATCTTTTCCAGATACTCTTTTATATTGTCATACAACTTATCCTGATGCTGGATGGGATATTCCAGAACTATTAATTAAACACAAAATAATTAATAAGGTTTTGTTTACTTACAAGTGTCAAAATTGTCAAGAAAGTTATCCAGCCTATTTTCAAGATCTTAAATCTACGTGTCCTTTTTGTAAACAATTGACAGCAAGAATGCCAGATGGACAAAGTTCTGTTAATGATCAAACCTTAAATAAAATTATTAATCTTTTTGATGTTTATGTTCAGCTAGCTAGTAGAGAAGGTTTAGGTATTCCACAAGTAGAAGCTTGTTCTTGCGACGTTCCAGTTATTACTATGAACTATGCTGGAATGACAGATATAGCACAAAAAATAGGAACACCAGTTAAAATTAAAGAGTTTTATTTAAGCTATCCAATGAATATGATGGAAGCTTTACCAGATCGGGAAGATTTATTTAAAGTTATTAAAGAAACAATTAATCAAGAGAAAACTGGTAAAAATAGAGCTAAATATGAGAAACATTATGAGTCTTGGGATAAAAGCTATAACGTTTTCTCGAAAATTCTTAAATCACTTCCGGTTAAGTCTTGGGAAAAAGTTAGTGTGATACCTCCAGTAGAATATATTAATGAAAACGTTTCTAATGAAGACTATGTTAAATATCTTATTTTACATGTTCTAAGACAGCCAGAGTTAATTGGATCTTATTCAATGACTAGATTAATTAATGATTTAAATTCTGGAATTACTTTCGGTGGTATTTGTGGAAATTATTTTACAGAGTCTATCGAACAAAGAAATTATGCCCCGTTTACTAGAGAAAATGCTTATAATATTTGTTCTAATAAGAAAAACTTTGATAATTATTGGCTAAGCAAAGTAAATGAATAAGTGTATTTTTTGCGATGAAGTACTTGAAAATATTTCTCCTCAAGATAATTATCAACCATATGAAGGTGGAGAAGTAAAATTTATTTTCACTTTTGGTTCTACTAAGTTCGATAAATGTTTTGGTAATACTGTATATCGCGGCGTTATATGTGATCACTGTGCGAGTAAATTTGTTAATAAAATGAAAGAGGAATTATATGAATAATTTAGATAATACAAGAGAAATTTATAAAGAAGAAGCTTATAATGAAATTTTTAATAAGGGTTATGAAGAATACTATAGCAACATATTAACAAAATTTCATTTTAATAGTACTGAATTTAGTAATAACGAAAATAATATCAGAACTACTTGTACTTTTCAAGAAAAACATTACAAAGAAAAAAGATGGGATATTGTAAATAGATGTCTAGAAATTTTAAAACTTTCTGCTAATGTAAAAATAGAAGATAAAATTTCAGATTTAATTAATTGGGATTTAGAACCTACTAAGTTTTACCATATTACCGATTCTGTTCTTTATTCAAACGAGTCGTTTAGTACTAATATGTGTAAAGAAGAAATATGTATGCTAAAAGTAATGGATTTAGAACAAAAATATGATAAAAATATTGGTATACAAATTTTAAATTTAGATGTTAAAGTTTCAGAAAAGGGTAAAATTTTACCATTAAAATGTGATCCTGGAATTATGGGATTAAGCCTAGATCTATTTTTTGAAATTAAACACTTTGCCTATAAGATTGTTTATCTATGAAAATCTTATACATATCTCACTCAAAAGAACAATCTGGCTACGGTAGATATTGTCGAGAATATCTTAAAGCTTTAAAAACAACTAATTTAGAAATATCTTCTTTAGCTATTACTTTAGGTAAAGCTTTAAACATAGTTGATGAAACAGAAAAAGTAAGCCTTAGTAGTCCCGACATAGTAGTGCAAAATATTTTACCTCACTTTATGTCTAAAGGAAATGTAAAATCAGTTGGGACAGCAATCTTAGAAAGTAAAGACGTAAAATATAACTACTGGAATCAACACTTACAAATGCTAGATCAGGTAATATATCCGCATAATACATTAGGTTTATTTGATAATGAAGTAAGTATTCCAACAGCTATTAACTTAAACAAGAAAAATGTACCGGGATTAAATATAGAAGAAGCTAATGGAACTTTCAAATTTTACTGGATCGGTGAACTTAGTAAAAGAAAAAACTTATCTGGATTAATCAAGGCTTATTACAACACATTTAATTGTTCTGAGCCTGTTTCACTTATTATTAAGGCTCATACTTCCGGATTTAATGCTAGTGAAGGTAAAAATCAAGTTGTAGAGCTAATTAACACTATAGCTAATGGAATGAAGCTTTATCAAGATCCTAAAGAATATCCCAGAATCATAGTTTTAACAGAGTTTTTTGATGACGATAAGATTTTAGGGTTACATAATTACGGAGATTGCTTTTTATCATCTTCTCATGGAGAAAGTATTAATTATCCAATGTTAGATGCTATGAATTTTAATAATAGCGTAATATCTACTACTACATTTGCTACAGAATACTATATGAATTATGGAAATATTGAATTAGTTGCTTCTGACGAATTAGAACCTTGTTTTGGGCAAGTTGAATCTTTTAACTGGTATCAATCTTCTTTAGAATCTTGGCCAAGCTTTAATCATAAGCAATTCTGTGAGAAAATGAGAAAAGTTTATGAAAATAGACCAAAGCAAAATAATGATCTTTCTGGATTGGATTATTCTACTGTTGGTAAAATTATTAAGGAAAAACTGTTATAATGCAGAATATATTTAATATACTAGAAGATAGACAATTTAATATTCTCACTGTATGTGCTCATGAAAGATGGGCTTCTGGTTTGTCTGATGTAAATGCTAATTTTTACTTATATAAGAAGTCTCCACACATTAAAACTTGGAACGAAGATTTTGCTCCGCTACCTAAAAACTACTACTTATTACCAGAACAGTATTTTCCAGAAGGTATTATTTTTGATTTTGTTTTAAGCCAACATAAATTTGGATGCTTTCAAGAACTTGCTCCAATGGCTAGAAAGAATAAGCTTCCGCTATTGTCGATTGAACATACTCTACCTATGAACTGGCCAAAGAATCATTTTAATCAGATTAAAGCTATGAGAGGCGATATAAATATCTTTATTGGAGACAAACAGGCTAAAGAATGGGGAGAACCTACTCCGTATTTAATTAGACATTGTGTAGATACTGATATGTTTTACCCACAAGAAAAAAGAAACAATCACATTCTTACTGTTGTAAATGACTACCCAGGAAGAGGAGATATTTTAGGATTTAAACAATATTTAGATGTAACAAAAGATTTACCGGTGTTTCCAGTTGGAGATTCTCCTGGTTTTTCTAAAGCTGCTCAAAATATAGATGAGTTAAGTAATTTTTATAGATCCTCTAGAATATTCTTAAATACTTCTATCCGTAGTCCTATTCCTTGCGTATTATTAGAAGCTTTATCATCAGGATGTGCATGTGTATCTACTAATAATTGTGAAATACCATATTATATTGAACATGGAGTGAATGGTTTATTAGCTAACTCTGACCAAGAAATGCGTAAATATCTTGAAACGCTTTTAAAAGATGAAGATTTGGCTATGTTTCTTGGAGCAAATGCTAGAAAAACAATATTAGAAAAGTGCTCTAAAAAAGACTATACTACTAAATGGGATAACTTATTTAACAAACTAAGAAAGAAACAGTTAAGAAATGAAAACTAAACTTGTAAAATCCGAACTAGATAGTTTTGTTGGATATAATAATATTAACTACACTAAGTTATCTGAAATAAATAACCATTCTTGCTTTGAGTTATATATTGATGACGGAATATTAAAAATGATTCCAAACGAACTGTTTAGTAATTTTATTAAGGCTTGTTGTAGCAAAATAAGATTAAACGGAATGTTAATACTAACAGGGGTAGATATTATGAATATTTCCCTTTCATATATACATAAATATATTGATGAAAAGTATTTATCTAGTTGTCTTTCTGGATCTCTTGGGTTTTACAACTGTAAAGTAGTAGAAGAAGAGATTAAGAAAAACGGTTTAAAAATTCATTCAATGTCTATTTCTGACGGTGTTTTTGTTGTAAGGGGAATTCGTGGCTAATATTAAAACAAGTTGTGAAAAGTGTGTTTTTAGAGTAAATGATAATTCGGGAAAACAAAACAGTTGCTCTTTAGGTAGACTTTCTAAATTTCTTAATAGAGAAGAAGCTAGAGAAGAAAAAGATTATTATCTTATAGATAGATTTTGTAATACTTGTCGAGATAAAGACTACACAGAAGAATCTATTTTAAAAGAAGTAGAAATATCTTGTACTTTTATTGTTTATGGCTTAAACGATTACTGGATAACCTTAAAAAGTATCCTAAAACAGAAAATTAAACCAAAAGCCGTTTTTATTGTTTTCTACGACCAACAAATGTTTAATAGAGAAAAATTTAAAGAGTTTCAAGAGTTATATAAAAACGAAGAAATTCCATTAATCTTTAAAAGATGGTTCGAGCCAACTACATATTTAAAAATGATTGATGAAGTTGTTACTAAATGTAAAACACAATTTTATATCCCAATTAATGGCGAAATTGATAAAAACTTTATTAAAAATATGAATCAGAGAATAAATTATGATATGATTCCAACAAATGCTTATTTTACACAAGACTCTATATTTAATGCTTTAATATCTTGTTCTTTACATAGAATGGTTTATGGCAATCGTCAAGATCCACTTTTTGAAAAACTTAAAGAATTAGTTAAAGATAAACCAGAAAAAGAGAAATCAACAATAGTATGGTCACAGTAATAATAGCTCACAAAGACTATAACGATTATTTAAAATCAGCAGTAAATAGTTGTATAACCCAAACTATTCCTGTTAATTATGTTGTTATTGATGATGGTTCAAAAGAGCCTCCAGAGCCACCAGATTGGCCTATAACAAAAGATGGCGACTATAGGGTGTATGAACTAGATTCTAATAAGTTTATCTATTTAAAAGAATCTGTAGGGCCTTCAATGGCTAGAAACGTTGGAATATTAGAATCTTGGGCTTACAGCACTCACTTTCAAATATTAGATGCTGATGATTATATGCTTCCTAATAAATGCGAAGTATTACTTAAAAATTTCGATAACAATACAGGAATAGTTTATGCTGATTACTTTATAGAATCTGATGAAATAAGGAAAATGGAGTTTAAAATTCCATATACTCAACAAGAATTAATACAGCATTGTATAGTACATTCAGGAAGTATGTTTTGTAAAAAAGTTTTACAGATGGTTTGTGAAAATAATTGTTTTTATGATCCACAACTCAGGGTAGCCGAAGATTATGATCTATTTCTAAGATGTTCTGAAAAGATGATGATTAAACATGTTCCTGAATTCCTTACAGTTGTTAGAGAACACACCTTAAATTCAACCCATTCTGTTCAAAATAATATATGGCAATCGTGTTTGTCAAGAGTACACCAAAAGAGACACATAAGAAATGCGTAATATTAGTTTTATTATTATAGCACCTATGTTAGGATATAAGAGGGGTTATAAAAAGTTTACAGATATTGACAAATTACAAGAAACAATAGAAAAAATTCGCTCATCTTTTACCTACCCAGACATAGTTGTTGTAACAGGACTTTATAATAACGAATATCTAGCAGCTAAAAATAATTTCAGAATTATAGAAAATCAACTTCCGTTTGATACTGGTGAGATAGAACAAATAAGAATAGCTTTAAATAATATTATAAATAAAAAGATAGTAATACTAAAGCAGGAATGCCAATTTACTTGTGATTCTATTAAGAAGGGGATAAGATCTTATAAAAAATTTGTAATTCGCGGAGAAAACATTCAAAATCCAGGAATGATTATTCAAGACGGTTTAGTAAATAATATTTCTTTTGGTTTAAAAAACAGTTTCGGAGACATGTTATATATCAATAATCAAGAAGAAATAAAAGATTTTATCGAGAAGCCACATAATAGAAATAAAAAGTTACACGAATTAGTCAACTATTTAATTAATATAGAACCAGTAAGGATATTATGAAAATTGTAATAGCAGATGATTGTCCAGGTGGTGCTCATAGCTGGCAAAGAAAGTCAATGGCAAAAGCATTTGTTTATTGTGGTCACGAAGTTGTTATTTGGGATATTAATAAGAAAAGCGAATATGATTGCTTTGATATTCATATGCCAGATCTTTTAATATTTCAAACTTATAATATTACTCCAGCCCTAATAGAATGTTTAAAAGAAAATCTAGCTACTAAAGTTATTATGAAAGCTAGTGATTTTGGATCAATAAGCGAAAAGGTTTCTAAAGAATATCCTGTTTTAGTTAAAAACGATAAAGAATTAGATTTAATGTTAAAACTAAAAGAAGCAACTGGTAAGCCAGATTTTTTGTTTATTCATTATCACCCTGATTATTTGGAAAGAACACATGGTTATTGGGCTAGTCAAGGCTTTAAGGTTATTTCAGATTTAAATGCTGCTGATATCTTTGAGTATACTAATGGTGAATCTAAAAAAGAATATGAATGTGATATAGCTTATGTTGGCGGATCTTGGAACTATAAAAATTTAGTATTACACCCATATATATTACCTTTATGTCAAGACTTTAAGTATAAAATTAAGATATTTGGAAATGGCTGGAGTGTTCCACAGTCTATGGGATTTCTTCCAGAAGGAGAAGAAAAAAATCTATATTCTTCAGCGAAACTTAATCTATGCTTACATGAGCCACATTCTCAAAAATATGGATATGATATTACTGAAAAATTCTTTAAATTAGCTATTAATAAAGCACTTTCTGTAACAGACTATGTTTGGGGATTAGAAAAGATATATCCAAAAAACTGTATTAATTCAGCAAGGTCTCCAAAAGAATTTCATCAAAAAATATATGATCTTATTAATGATTGGGATAATTATCACTTGTTTAGAAAAGAATACACTGAAAACGCTTATAAACACACTTTAGAAAATCATACCTATTTTGATAGGATTAGTAATATATTTCTTAGTCTCGGTATGAAAGATGAATCTAGTAATGTTTTATTGAAGAAGTCTGAAATTATTGAAAAATTAAAATTATGAAAATAGAAATAACACAACAAACTCATACTGTTACTATAAATATAGACAGTTTAATTACAAAAAACTCCGGATTCTTTTTTGATGATAAATTTATATATATCTTTGAAAAAGAACCATTTATTGAATATAATATAGAGGATTTGAAAGAAATGGAGTATTTAGGAAAAATAAAACATAAAATAAGGTACTTTCTAAGTAATGTCTAAAAAATATAAAATAACCTTAACTGGAGCAAGTGGATTCTTAGGGAAAAATCTATTAAGATATTTATCAGATCACGAAGTTATTAAAGTATATAAGAGCCAAAAGATTGAAGACGGATGGTATTGCGATCTAAATAGAAAAGACTCTGTTAAAATGTTAATAGACCGTTCTGATCCAGATATTATTATTCATGCTGCTGCAAATCCGGCAGCAAAACATCCAAGTGATTATAAGGAGTTTCTAGAAAACCATATTATTTCTACTGTTAACTTATTAGAACAGTGTAAACCTGGAACAAAATTTATTTATATTTCCTCTGTTCTTGTATTTGGAAATTGCTTTCCGGTTATGGAACCAACAAATTTATATGGATCTTGTAAATTATCTTGCGAGTTTTTCTGTGAAGTCTATGGGAAACTAAAGGATTTAAAAGTAAATATTATTAGACCCTGTGCTATTGTTGGACCAGAATTAACACACGGTTTATTATTTGATATTAAAAAGAAGCTAAAGAGCGAAGATAAGACCATTGAATGCTGGGGAAAAGAACCTGGATCAACTAAGCCATTCGTTCATGTTGACGATGTTTGTGAATGGGTTTTAAAGTGTATTAATTATAATGTTACAATGCCTGTTAATTGTTTTCCGCAAGATTCTATTAGTGTTAAACAAGTAGTTGAAATAGCTATGAACACTATGAATATTCAAAAAGAAATTATTTGGAATCCAGATAAGGTTTGGATGGGAGATAATAACATAATTGATACTTCTAATCAGCAATTTTTATGCGTAAGATCTAGTAGTACAGAAGCTGTAAAAAGGTGCTTTAATGAGACATAATGCTTGGGATAGTTTTGCAAAAGATATTAAAAATTGTCCATTGGAAAACTTGGTAAAGAATAAGTCTTTTATGCAAACAATGTTCGCGTCTCAATTTGAGACAGAGGAACTAGAATATTTAATCAGAGAATATTGTTTAGATGAGATCTATTGCCTTATATGGGAACCTATAGAATCTATGCCAGAATCAAACAATATTCATCAACTTTATCATTTAACAAGGTTTTTACAATATGCAGGCAAAAATGCTTTTATTAATGTTACTGAGTTTGGTGGCGGGTATGGTAGCATGTGTGTTCGTATAAATCGTTTACTCAAACCAGAAGGCTATAATATTATTGATCTTCCAGAACTTTCAGAGGTTCAAGAAAGATATCTTAAAGAAAATAATGTAAAAGCTAATTTGGTTAACTCTTTAAGCGGTTTAGAATCTGGAAAAACATTTATAGCTTTATGGTCTTTAAGCGAAACACCAGAAGAAATAAGAAAAGAATACTTAGAAAAACTAGATTATGAAAATTATTTTTTTGCTTTTGGAGACGCCTTTTTTGATTTGCAGAACCACAACTTTTTTAAAGAATTTCAGTTAAAAAGATCAAATATTAAATGGAATTTAGAAAACTTTCCTTTCTCACAAAATCAATATTACTTAATGGGTAAATCATGAACAAAGAAAAAACAGTAAAAAAGATTAGAAGCAGAGCTTTAACAAAAGACCGCCCTACTAAAAAAGAACAATTAAGGATTTACGAGCCAGAAAAGAACGACCCTTGCCATGCTAATAACTTAAAGCATGATTATAGGTTTTTACCATTTGATAATTATGGTGTTTGTTCAAGATGTAATTCTGAGGTTTTAACATAATGGTCTGGGAAGATATTTATAAAAATGATTCTGCTTGGTTTGATTATTCAGATCTTTATAATATGGCTTCTGATTTATATACAGATGGTATTTTTGTAGAAATTGGAGTATTTAAAGGTGCTAGTTTATCTTATTTAATGCTTAAAAATCCTAATAAATCGGTCTTCGGAGTAGATACATTCAAAGGCGATCCTTTAAATGAAAATGAGCAAAGAATTATTAAAAAAGATAATCTTGATCTAGAAAAAACAACAAGAACCAACCTTGAAAAACTTGGATTAAAACCAAACTTAATCGTTAAAGATTCTGTTGAGGCTGCTGAAGATTTTAAAGATCAAAGCTGTTCTTTCGTGTTTATTGACGGAGGACATATGTATAGTCAGGTTTGTGCAGATATTAAGGCTTGGCTTCCTAAAGTAAAAACTGGTGGTATTCTAGCTGGACATGATTACAACTCTGACGGAGTAAAAAGAGCTGTTGATGGAAACCTTAAAGTAAATACTATGGGAAACTGTTGGTGGACAAAAGTATGAGTAAAAAGACAAGCTTTATTAAACCTTCTAATATGGGTCAAATAACTACTAGATTAAATTATTTAAACCAAGCTAAAAAATTAATAAAACCTGGAGACGTTTATCAATTTGGGGTATTTTCAGGAGTAAGTATTAAAAATATACTTCAAAAATATACAGAATTTAATATTAATACTAGTGTTTGGGGGTTTGATTCGTTTGAAGGACTTCCTAAAGAAACTAAAGAAAAAGTTGGGTATCCTGAATGGGAACAGGGAGAGTTTAGTTCTTGCGATTATTTAGACGTAGAATCTCCACACGAAGCCGCAAATCTTATTAAGGAATTTATTCAAAAAGATTACTCTAATCCAATAGAAATGATTGTTGGGTTTTATGAAGACTCTCTTAAAACGGCTTATCATTCGGATATGAAACCCGCTTCTTGGTTAGATATAGACGTAGATTTATACAGCTCAACCATAGAAGCTATGGAATTTATGATTTCTAATAATTTAATAGTTCCTGGAACGTTATTGTACTATGATGATTACAAAGGAACTAATCTTGGAGAGGGTAGAGCGCATAAAGAGATATCTCAAAAATATGGTCTTAAAACGGAGAAGCTATTAGGTGATGGAGAAGTTTTATTTGTTGTTCTGTAATATTTTAAGTAACAGACAAAAATCTAGAATAGCTAAAAAGACAAAGTTTTGGTGTTCTAAATGCGATGCTAATAAAGTTGGTCAAAATGGTAAATGTAAAAATTGTGGCTATATAGAAAACAAAAAGAAAAACGAGAAAACAACATGATAGGTATTACTGGTGGTGGTTATATAGGATCTTTATTAGCTGAAGACTTATTAAAAATGGGTGAAAAAGTAAGATGTATTGATAATTTCCATAAAGGAGATTGCGATCATTTATTTAGTCTTGTTAAAGATTATCCAAATTTCGAATTTCAGCATGGTGATATTAATCATGTTGAAGACGTAGTAAAGTTCGTAAAAGGCGTTGATAGAATTTTTAATACTGCTGCTATTGTTGGTACTCCAGCTTGTTCTAAATATCAAATACTAGCTAAAGAAACGCATTTAAATGGTCTTAAAAATGTTTTAGCTGCAAAAGATGGAGAATGTTGCTTTATTCAGTTTTCTACCGATAGCTGTTATGGAATTGCTCCAAGTTTTTGCACAGAGGAAACCCCTTTAAATCCTCAATCTTTATATGGTGAAACTAAAGCATTAGCTGAACAGATTGTTAAGAGATATCCTAATCATCTTATTGTAAGATTATCAACAGCTTGCGGGATTAGTAATGTAATGAGACTTAATCTACTTGTTAATGATTTGGTTTATGAAGCTGTTACAAAAGGCAAAATTGGAGTATTTGAGCCAAATGCAGGTAGAAGCTTTATTAACGTAAAAGATATTAGTAAAGCTTGCATTTTCTTTATGGATTTATTATATAGAAAAGAAAATAAACATACCATATATAATATTGGGCAAGACTCTATGAATTATACCAAAGGTGAACTAACACAGCTAATTTCTAAGATAACCGGATGTGAAGTCAATAACATAGAAGGTAAAGATCCAGATTGTAGAGATTATAAAATTTCTCACCAAAGACAATATGAAGCTGGTTTTAAACCTAAAATTACAATGGAAGAAACAATAGAAACCCTTATTAAGGCGGTTCCACTAATAGAATGGCAGAGGAAATACCAATAACAGCATTTTGTCTTTGTATACCAGAAAGAGAAAAATTTTGGAAAGAACTAGGTTTTCAATGCGAATCTATTGGAATACCATTTTATCCATGCTTTCCTAATGATAATCTTGAATTAGCTTATAATCTAGGAACAACTTTCAAATATGGTAAAAGCGGAATGATAGATAATAGATGGAAACACGCACTAGCTTTTATGGCACATCATGAAATGGTTTATAGAGCAAAAACTAATAATTTACCGATGGTTTTAATGCTTGAAGATGATGCTTATATTACTAAACGATACCCAGAAATTTTTCAAAGACTTAAACATCAAATACAAAATTTAAACTTTGATATTATTTATTTTGGATGGTGGATTGGTGATGAAAATGATTACTTTAATGATTCGGTAGAGTTTTTATGGCAAGAACATGAAAAGTGTGGATTAATGAAGATTCGTCAATCCGTTGGTTTACATGGGGCTTTAATTAATAAAAGTGCATATAATACAATATTAAATATGCGTTGTATAGACTGTATGGATTCGCAAATAGGAAAAACTGATTTAAACTGTTACGCTGTTCTACCAAAAATTATACATACAAGAAGTATAAAATCACAAATGGAAGATAAAATTATGAACAGAAAAAAGATACCAATGTTACAAATAAAGGAATACCAATGAAATACCTAAAAGATCCTTATTATTTAAACTCAGAATTAAAAAACAAACAAAAGAATGGTCAAGATTGTCTTGGCAAAAACTTTAATGAGTTAAAAAAATTATTAACTAGAAAAGAAGTTTTTGAAGTAGGTTTTGATTTTGGTCAAAGACTATATGCCTTAAAAGATTCTTGTAATGTTATTGGCGGAGTTGAATTTGATCCTAATTTTGGATTATATAAGAAACACGTAAATCTGTTTGATCACGGTTGGGATATTAGATTTACCCAATTAGAGTTCTGGAACCCACAAAAAAGACAATGTGTTTTTACTAATAATTTTCTAAGTATTTTTAACGAAGATAATAGAGCATTATTACTTGATAAGTTAAAGAATATGTCAGAAGAGTTGTATTTAAATGAAACCTGTGAACTAGATCTACAAAAACAAGGTAATATATATGTATTTAATAACGTCTCAAGGAATGATATCAAAAGCGATTCAAGAACAGTTGAAGTCCAAAAAATTGAATTACCATGCTTTAAGCCACTCACAGATAGACTTGCGAGAACAGTGGATGATGTCAAAAATGCTGGAAAGAGTCAGACCGGACAATCTAATCCACCTAGCGGCATTCAGTGGTAACCTAAACTTTAATCAACAGTATCCTTCTAGAACTTTTGAAGATAATATTAGAATTGGTATAAACGTCTTTAGTGAATGGGCTAAACATTCTAAAAACAAGGCTTTAAACATAATACCTTCCTGCGCATATCCTGACGCAGATATCTTATATGAGTCTATGTTATGGGATGGTAAATGTCATAAAACTATTGAGTCTCATGGATTAGCTCGTAGATGTATTGAAGCATATACTAGACAGCTTAATAAAGAAGGGGCTAAGATTATTACTGCTATAGTTAATAATTCTTCTGGAGAAGGAGACTCTTTTGATTTAGAAAAAACAAAAGTTGTTGGAGCAATGATTAAGAAATTCTGTGATGCGGATTTTTATGGAACTAAAACAGTAACTCTTTGGGGAGACGGTAATGTTACTAGAGAGTTTATTTATTCAAAAGATGTTGCTAAGTGTCTTGTTAAACTAATGCAGGATTACGAAGATTATTCAGAGCCTATTAATGTGACTTCTGGACAAGTTATTAGAATTAAAGAATTAGCAGACTTAATAGCTGATTTATCCGGATTTACCGGAGATATAGAATGGGATATTTCTAAGCCTAATGGTCAAAACCAAAAAAGTCTTAGTATGACAAAAATGAAAAGAAATATTGATATTGAATTTACCCCAATTGAAGAATGGCTTAAAAATATTATTAATTGGTATAAAGAAAATTACTTAAAAGAGGTAAAATGTTAATTATTATCAGTAAAGACTTATCTTGTTCTCAAATTAACTATGAGGTTTTTCAACAATTAAATAAGCTAGTAGATAAAATACCTTGCTGTTTAGTGTATAAGAATTTGACTAATAGCTTTTATCCAGCTAAGTTTCCGGTATTAAATTACTCAAAAATATTTTCTGGTTACCTTACTAATTCACTAATAATAGCTACTGATTTAGACTCTGCTTATACTTTAAGTAATGTTAAAAATAGTGCTAAAAAAATATTCTATGCTTGGGAACTAGAATTTTTAAAAAATAAGAATTATACTACTAATTATCAAATATATAATTCTTTACCGGTATTTACAAGATCAAAATCATACAAAGAAGCTTTAGATAACTATGCTAACATAGATTCTAAAATAGAAGAACTTAACCTGGAGACATTATGGACGCTAAATATATCATAGAACAGTATTTTGATAAAGAAAGAAGCATAGTAGATATTGCTGAAGAACTTCATACTTATCCTAATAAGATAAGAAGAATAATTCTTAAGTCTGGATTAGCTTTAAGAAATAAATCAGATTCTCAAAGAATTGCTCTTAAAGAAGGTAGAGCCACTCACCCAACAGAAGGTAAAGAAAGAGACGATGAAACCAAGGCTAAAATCTCTGAATCTGTTGCGGTTAAATGGCAAGGGTTTTCAGATAAGAAACGAGAAAAAATGCGAGATTCTTTCAAGAAATCCTGGAAAAAGCGTGACAAAAGCGATATAATAGATATGCACAAGAAGGCAATGGATGGAATGTCCAAAGCAGGAAGAGAGGGTTCAAAAATTGAGAACTTTATATTTGAAGAACTTGATAGCAGAGGTTATAATCCTATTAGACACAAAAAGGGTTTAATAGCAAATACTAATCTTGAACCAGATATAATATTACCTGATATTAAACTTGTAATAGAAATTGATGGACCAACTCACTTTAAGCCAATTTTCGGGCAAGAAAGATTAGATAAGGTTATCGCTTCTGATGCTGAAAAGAACGCTTTATTCTTACAACATGGTTTTTGTGTCTTTAGAGTTAAGTATGAATCTAAAACTCTTAGCCAATATAAAAAGAGAAATGTTATAGAAACCATTGTAGAAAACATTGAAAAAATTAAATTAAATCACCAATCAACCATACTGGATATTGACCTATGAGTAATGAATTTAAGTTTGAAGACGAAAAAGAAGTAAACGATACCTCTGATCCAGTTCCAGAATATGGTTCAAATGAATGGGAAGAATATGTAATGTCCCAATTCACTGAAAAAGAACTATATGTGGACGAAAAGGAAAATAAATATCCTACTCTTAACGGAATGAGAAGAGTTGCTCTATCAGTACTTGGCAGCTTATATAAAAGCGGTCCAATATCAGTAGTTTCTAATCTTCCAGATTCATCATATTGTGTTTATGAATTAGTGTTCGAGAATAGTAAATGTTATAGTGCTGCCGCAGACGCTCATATACAGAACGTAGCTGGACCCTATTCAATATATCCTACAGCTATTGCAGAGAGTAGAGCTGAGGCTAGAGCGTACAGGAAGGCGTTATTATTAACTACTGCTTCAGCAGAAGAAATCAAGGGAAATGAGAAGGCTTTTAATACAGTTTTACAGACAGTTAAAGAATATGATTCAGAAGGAGATATATCTTCACAACAAATTAGTATTATTGAGACAAAGTGTAAGAAAATGAAAATAGACAAAGCTAAGTTTTTACAAAGTGAAAATGTTAGTGTAGATTTCAAAGGTGCTAAAAGAGCTGACGGAATCAATTTATCAAAAAAAATATCGGAGTTCCAACAAAAGGGAATTCCACAAGAACTAAAAATTTAATTAAACCAAAGGGATAAAATGAGTAAATTATTATTAGAAGAAAAAAGCGGTAAGATTGCAGACGTTCATTTTGCTTATGTAAAGCTTCAAAGACCTACTAAAAAGTATCAATCTGAAGATACTGAGTTTTCTGTAGATGTTGTTGTTGATAAAGCAACCGCTAAGGAAATGAAGAAGAAGTTTCCAAAAAATGGTGTTAAAGAAGTTGATACAGCAGAATTTGAGAATAAGTATAAATTTGAACCTCCGTATCCAGAACAAGATGAACAATTTGTTTTAAAGTTTAAGACTAATTCAACAACTAAAGAAGGTGAGCCAAAACCTTACGAATGGTCAATTCGTCCTAAAGTATATGTTCCTAACGGAGAAAAGATTAAGGACGTAACAATGGATGTTAGAGTTGCTAACGGATCATCTGGAGATATTGCTTTTAATGTAAGTAATGGAAACTTTGGAGTAATTCATCACTTGTCAGCAATTTTAGTTAAGAATATGATTGAATTAGAACAAAGACAAGCATCGCCATTCGGTGAAGTAGATGATAGCAATGATACTTATGAATCAATGGCTGAAGAATTTGAAGATTCTGAAGACGTTGGATTCTAAACTATATTAATTTAGAAAAATAATAAGCTCTGTAATAGCCCCTGTAATAGGGGCTTATTTATTATAAAAATAATGAATCCAAGAAGAACAAAGAATAATAAGATAATAAAGATACTAACAAAGATAATCGTTATAATATTATTGTTATTAGAATCTATAAAATTGTCTCTTCCGGCTTTATTACTACTATTACCAAATTTATCTCCAATATTAATATCACCACTATTTCTATCAGCTCTTTCAATAAGAATTTTAGAAATCTCTTTATTTTGTTCTAGTTTTTGTTCTAAAATAGATATCTGGCTAGAAATAAACTCTGAAGCTACCGCATTTTGTTGTAATATTAATACTGTTTTTTGCAGGTCTAAAAACTTGCTTTTAAGATCTTCATAATCTTCACTGGTAATCCTTTTGGCAAATACTATATATCCTTCATGTTCTCCTGTTTCTGGATACTTATGAACATATAGTTTAATATTTATATGAGATCTATCTTTTCTAATATAGGTTTTTTCAAGATAATATTCTTCTTTACTTCCTGCTATAATAGAATTAACTTCTGCTTGATCTGCTCCAATATCTTCTTTTTTTGTGATATCCTGCCAAGTTTTTTCTTTTAATTCTGATTCAGAATATCCTAATAGTCTACACCAAGCGTGGTTACAAAAAACGAATTTATCATCTAGTCCAACAAATGATACTGGATCTGGATTTTTTTCACAAGCTAATTTCCACCAAGGAAATTTAGCGTCTTCTTTGTTTGACATTAATATTATTCTTTTATTGAGTTAGCAATGTTGGAGATCTTATTTAATAATATTTGCTTTTCTTGTTGATGTACCTCGATACATTGTTTAATATGTGATAATGATTCAGACGCCGATTCTGATGCTAATAGTAAGGTATTATAATTATTTTTTAAACTACTAATAATCTTCTTATTATCTAATAATAAACATATAATTGATAAAATGTTAAAAATATTCAATATAATAATTAACCAAATAGGTGCCCAAAACAAAGACATAATCATATTTAAAAAGAGTATTATAGAACAATAAATATTAGCATTCTTAATCATCTACCGGCCTTTGTAGCTCTCTTATAACACTTTCTATTCTTAACTCTAGTTCTTTATTTTCTTCTTTGTTCATTGTCGAAGAAATTTTCATTAATTCTATTACTGCTGAACTTTGTCTATTTAGAGATGCTTTAATATATTTTAATTGATCTAAAGTAGATTCTGTTTGTTTTTTTAAAATCTCAACTAAGTCTACCATTTTTAAAGAAGAATCAGCATATTTTGTATTAGTTTCACTTATCGTGGTTAACGTTTTAATAATATGATCAGATATTCTATTACCAATTTTCCAAAGTCCATATCCCACCGCTGTTAGCAAACCAACAAAAAGTGCTCCAAAAATACCATATTGAAACACTTTTTCTAAGATAAGCTGAATAGTTGAAACGTCCATAAAGAACCCTAGCGCAATATATAATGTTTTATAAAAAGTCTGATTATTATTTCCTTTTAACTAGTTTTATAATTTTTAAAATATTTTCTCTAGACTGATATCCTTCTAAACTATACTTAAACCAACCATTTTCTTTTTTAAAAAATAATAGTATTCTTGGTATTACAACGTCTTTCCCAAGATATTTTTCAGTAAAAGATCTATCTTTATCAACATCTACATATATAAGAGATACCGAATCAAGCTCACCAGAGGCTACCATAGGCTCTATAACAGCCCTTTTCATAGATTGGCATGGAGCACACCACTTAGCAGAAAAGATCGTTAAAATTGGCTTCTTGGACTTGAGAGCTATATCTAAACGAGATTCTAACGGTGCTTCTGGTGAGCCGATTTGAAAACATAAAAATAATATCAGAAACTTAAACATTAGGGCTTAATCCATATATAAAATTTATGCCCGTTTCTATTAACTTCTTGACCACCTTGGATCTCATGTAAATAAGATATTACTTTTGTTCCAGATTTAAATTTCGGAAGAAGTTTTTCCATTAGTTCTGGATACAAATACATGGTAACTATATCTGCGTGTTCATAGGTAAATTTTAAAGCATTTCCTTGATATATCTTCACTAAATTATCTAATCCAGCAGACTTAATACGGTCTTCAGCTTGTTTAGCAGATTCCGGATTAAGCTCAATACCAACGCTTCTACAACCAAACCATAAAGAAGCATAATAAACTATTCTACCGTCACCACAACCAATATCATATAAAACCTCGCTCTTTTTAGGATTTGCTAAAGCAAGCATTTCACTAACAGCTTCGTAAGGTGTAGGAACAAGTTCTGTATTAGTTAATAACGAAGGAATATTAGTAGAAACACTAACAGGGCTATTAATAAGGCGTCGTTCCTGTCTATAAGTAGTTACGTTTTCATACCAACAAGTGATTCCGTTACATCTTTTTACCTGAGTAACAACTGGAACAGACACTATTTCATAAGTAGGTTGTGTAGTTGATTGTGCGGTAATTGGTACAGGAGTATAATTAGTAGCTTGAGGAGCAGGAAAATAGTTTGTTCTTTGTTCTGCTAACTGAGCCGCTATTCCATTAGGGCCATAACACATTTTACAATTTGGATTATTACAAACTGGATGATTATAGGTTTTATTATCCCAAACCGCTTGAGCAGATGCTTGAGCGGGTACTAATAATAACCCTAAAAGAATTAATATAAGAGTTAAAAATCGCATAATATTCTCTCTTATTTGTTAAGACCGGCAGCCAAAGCCCTTGCAACAGCTCTATAATCAGCCGTAGCAGTTATAGTAAGTTTACTAATTGCTAGATTTATTGGTTCTCTCCATGTTTTAGCCCAAGTAGCATCGCTTCGTCTTAATAGTAATGTATCTTCAATTGCTCTAACAACTAAAGCTTTAGTAACAGATAAACTTGGACACTCCCCTCTATTACACATAGCTTCAATATCTGAATCAGTTTTAAGAATAGCTAGAGCAAGAGCTTTAGCGGTTCCGCTATCTGCTAATTGAGAAGATAATTCATAAGATAATTGTTCAATCTTTTTTAGTTCTGGTACTGGAGTTGGATCTGGGTCCGGATCAGGTTTTGGGTCGGGATCTGGGTCAGGATCTGGGTCAGGATCGGGAAGACTACCAGAAATAACTACTGTATGGGTTACATAACCAATATCGGCTTCTTTATCAGCTACTATTAAACCAAAGGTATATGAACCAGCTTTACCAGAAGCAAATGCTAATTGTCCTGGACCAGTATTTCCACAAGCAATACTTTGAATACCTTCTGGCATTACCCATTTATGTCCATCTCCTACACTTTTACTGCCGTCTAATACAATTAAGTCACCAGGACTACCTTGTTTAGGACCATCAATTATTGCTACCGCATCTGCAAAAACAGGAGTAACTAATAAAGCTAGAATCAGTAATATTTTTAAGCCCATGATAACGCCCTCTTTTCAATCCAAGTAAGAATATTTTCCACTTTAATAAAACCATTACCAAATCTATTATCTTTACCAATAGGTCCAGCATCTTTAATAAAATCTTCAGAAGATAACCAAGTCATAAGTTCTCTTGAGGTCATCTTAGTTGAATAGCCCATTTGTCGTAATACTTGTCTAAGCAAACCAAAAACGCTTGCAATAGTTGGGCAAGACATTGATGTTCCTGACATAGATATCAATTCTATTTCGCTACGAATTCCACAAGAAATAATCCCTACACCACCAGCAATAAGATCAACTGCTGGACCACCACTTGAAAAACCGGCGGGATTTCCACTACTATCTGATGCTGCAACAGCTATATTATAAGGAGATAAAGCTGGAGATATTACAGTATTAGATCCGTTATAACCAGAATTACCAGCAGAAAAAAAGCACCACTTACCAGAACTTTCAATTCTTTTAAGAGCCGCAGTAGTTCCAGAATCTACAGATCCTCCACCACCCCACGAACAGCTAACAATATCACCAAGTTGTTGAGCTGCAATATCAAGTCCGGCAATAGTATTTCCACCGCTACCATTGTCTCCAAGAACTTTAACAACTTTAAAATTTGCTTCTGGACAAGAAGATAAACCGTCTCTTCCACAATTACTACCAATAGTATGACTACCATGCCCATGTCTGTCAGTTACATCTGAAGATGAACCTCCGGTAACATTAGCACTAAATAATGGTTCTGGTAATAATGAGTGCTTTTTATAACCCGTATCTAGATTAATAAATATTATTTCACGGCCAGTAATACCAGCAGCATTAATCTTTTTAATTCGTTCGTCAACAGTCCAAGGGCGATCCCCTGGAGCAAGAGAAATCATTTCTATTTTAGTATCTGGAGGGATACCATAAATTGGTTGTTTCATTTTGTTATCCTAAAATATGTTTAAAATTATAAATATTTAGCTATTAGTAATTGAATAACTTTCAATAAAATAGCTAGTAGTTGAGGATTAACCGCAACAGATTTAATGCTTTCTTCGTGTCCGTGAGTAGTACCTAAAGCATGTTTCTCACCAACAACTCTTTCTAGTTCATCGGCACAATCTTCTAAAGTAGAAGGAGGAGTGTAATCAACGCTTTCTAAAGTACCAACAGTGTTATCTCCAAGGTATTTACCTAAAGAGCCAACAACACAACCAACATCTTGTAAAAGCTGAGAGCGTTCTTCTAGAAATGTTCCACCACGAATAATACGAACAATATCAAGAACACAATCAACTTGAATAACAGGTTTAAATTCACAATCGCATGGCATAATAATTACCTTCTTAAAATTTTTAAAACAAAATACAACCCATATTTATTATAGTATTAGATTCTACCCAATAATAATAAAATAATGATTAGGATTACTAAAAACCCTACTGGACCATATCCCCATTCTGTACTGTGTGGCCAAGTTGGAAAAGCCCCGAATAGGGCTAGAATGAGAATTATTAACAGAATTAATGATAAGGTGCTCATATTATCTACCTCTATAAACCTCTTCGTTTGCTTTTTGTCCAACCCCTCCAATTTTAACGTGATTGGATCGTTGTAAATATGTTGCTATAACGAAAAAGAAGGCGTTATTTAAAGTTTCTGACTGGATAGAATTTATCTGACAATAGATAACCGCACCAGTAATTCCAATACTAATAATTCCTTGTACCGATTCCCAAATAAGGGACACAAAAGCCTGTCTACCAACTACAATATCTTCTTGAGCAGTTGTTTTAGGAGGAAGAGACATTTTACCATCCTTACCCTCAATTGGGACAGTATTATTTAATTTTTCGTCTATTACCTCGACTTTAAGCGGTCCCTCATTAACAACTTCAACTTCTGCCGGTTTTTGAGGTTCCATATAACCACTTTAAATTATCCAAGAAGTCTAATAATTAGTTCAATAAGAGCCATAATTTCTGGTAGACGATCAAGAATAATCTTAATAATATCTCCATTAGCCATAGTAGAGACATCTTGACCTGCTGTTAGAGCTTGTTCGGTAACTACATTATCAACATACTCGTTAACGCTTTCTCTTACATTAGGAACTAAATATAGAGAGCGTAATTTAAATTTCTGAAAGAAACCGAGGTTTGATTCTTGAACAGCCTGAACAAATAGGCGTGATGGGCGAACTGCTTGGACTGATTCTAGTTCTGTTAATTCTGACATAATAAGTACTCTCTAATTAGAAAAGGATTTGTATCTATATATAAGTACTCTTTATTGCCACTCAAGATTTTACATTCTACTAAAGACTGCCACAGCAACTTCTACAATATTTAATGCCCAAAATAAATACCACTGCCACTTATATCGTTTAATATACCAAGCTACAAATAACCCACCCATGAATAAATGAGCGGTATCTTTATAAACCGAAATCCAATGAAACTCTTCAGGTTCTACATTAAATCCAAGATAAATTCTAGAAAGTGCTAATAGGACACCAAGTAAAATAGTGTAAATCATTATTAATTCATATCTTTATTGAAGATTCGGTTATATACTAACATAACACACGCAGAGCCACACAGCCAAAGCAGAATCGCGAGTGAGGTTAGGTGGGCTACTATAGCCTAATCCTGTTTTAGTTACTTTTGACATAATATTACTCTTGAAAATTAATTTTGATTATACTAATAAATACTCTTAATATACTTTGCTTGGCCACAATCCCATAATTTTACAAAACCACTATTATATCCAGAATTAGATGGGAAATTCATTCTGTGAACTTTTAAACTATTTTTAACCCAAGAAAAGCTTAAATATTCAGTTTTCTTTTCAAAGCCTAAACTATTTAAGTATTCTCCAGAACCGTATCGAAGATCAATAAAGGTTTGAACAAAGCTTGGATTTAAAGTTTTCTCAACATGTTTAATTAATTTTGAAAACCCACCAATAACATTAGTTTGAATCTGATGACAAAATCTTGAAACATCTAATCCAGTACCTAATCTAAAAACTCTTATAGCTGTTACTAAATTATTGTTATAATAAAGTCCAAAAGCCCGACCTCTACCCTTACCCATTAAGTGATTATTTGCGAAAAATTCATTAGCTTCATCTTTACTTAGTTCACGAATTACACATTTACGAGCAAATATTCTATTAGATCTGTTTAGCTTATTTAAAATAATAGATTCAACCTTTTCTTTTTGATTTAAAATTTCATCTTCAGTAAAGAATAAAGAAGTAAAACCTTCAGAGATATAAAGTTCTCTTTTTTCTTTATGATAATTCTTTTCTCTATAAGCTTCTGAGTGCCAATATAAGCCGTCACATTCAAGAATTAAATTGTTGATTTTAAAGTCAGCTATTCTGTTTGAGATTCTAAATTGTTTTTCGTATGGTATATTTAATGGTTTAAGTATGGATTCCTCAAAGAATGTTTCTAGCCCGCTCTCTTTCTTTTGCATTGACATGGCTATATCGGGACCGTATTTTTTGATTCTTTTATACATCGAGTCTAAAACAAGACCCTTTTCTTCTGCTATTTCAACCATTAATTTATTATTATAAGTTTTATTAGTTCCATTGGCTTTTAAAGCTTTTCTAATAATATACTTATAACCACTTCTTTTTGAGTGATGATCTACTCCATATTTTCTTAAACAAGTTTCTTTAGATTTTTGTAAAACTTCTTTAGTACCAAGAGGACTTGTTGACCCATATCTTTTCAAGCAAGTATTTTGTATTTTTTCTTTAATTTCTTTAGATTGAATTGGTACTTGAACACTATATCTTTCAATCATTGTAGATTCGCGCTTATCTTTTACCTCTTTAGATTTAGAAGGGTATTCTACTCCGTATTTTTCTAAAGATGTTTTTTTAGATTTTTCAATAAATTCTTTAGTGCAGGAATAATATTCAACTTCGTATTTCTCTAAAAATATCTTTTTAATAGATTCTTTACCTAAATCTGAAGATAAATAATTTTCTGATCCATATTTTTCTAAACATGTATTCTTTATTTTATTTTTTACTTCTTCTGATTGAAAAGGATTTTCTACTCCATACCTTTCTAAATTTGTATTTTTAACTTTATTTCTTATTTCTTTATTAGACAGATTATTCTCACAACCATATCTTTCTAAATTTGTTTCTTTAATCTTTTTTTGTACGGAATCTAGTGATAATGTTGATTTACAGCCATATTTTTCTAGATTTGTTTTTTCAATTTTTTCTTTAACATTATTAATAACAAAAGACTCTTTTCTCGAAATATATGCACATGTGTCCTCGGAATAATGAGAGCCTTTTAAAATTGCAAATACATAACCCTCTTTTGCATTTTCAATAGACCATTTTTCAAATATAGAAAAGTCTTTCCATTCATCACAAATTGTGAACCCTTGAAAGTTTTTATCTAATTTATTAGATTTTTTTATTATAGCTCTCCAGGTTCCGTAATATTTTCTACTTTTAAATGTTTTTTTAGAACACTTACAAGTAAAATCTTTTCTACTAGAATCAGCTCTAACTTTTAAAGTTTCTCCACAATCACATTTATAAATATTAAAATAATGAGATTTTTCCTTTATTTGTTCAAAAAATTTCATTTTATTCCTTTTATATAATCCTATTAGTGTTAAAATTTACGCCATTAAAGATATTCAACGGAAAAATATCCCGCCGTAAGTTTCGAACCAGTGCTACTTGGACTTTGGGAGATACAAATATAAAAATCATGCTGAGTAGAACTTGTGCTCGGGCCGTTTGGACGAAGCCCTGATACCCCTGGGGAGTCAATTAAAGATAATATACTACCAGATCCGTAAATATTTGTCCAACTAGCTAATCCACTACCTAGACTTCCGGTTTGGGTTGTACTAGGATGAATAGTTTCGTAAGCCATGCAAACAACACCGCTTGGATTATTATTTATATTATTTCTATCATAACACCTGAATCTAGCATTCTGAGTAGTAACAGCAGATCCATGATTAAAAGAAACTTTTAAAGTTGCTAAATAATTAGGTATATCAAGAACATTTTTAGAAGTTAAACCATTAATAGAACCAGAAGCTGGATGTGTATATTTTACGTTGTTTACTTGTGGGCCTTGGAAAAGACCATTACTATCGGTGATCCAAGTGGAATCTTGATAAGAACCAACATTAACACTCTGGCCAAAAGTTGCTCCATAAAACCCTAACCCGCTACCATTCAAACCAACATTATTAATAGCTAAATCGTTAGCTGAAAAAGAAATTGTTGCCATTTTTGTTACCTTTTAAAAATTGTGTACATATATAAATACTCTTTTAAGAGATTTTGTATTTAATAGATTAATTCAACCATAGTTTAGTAGCTTCTTCAATAGAAATCTCTGTTTTATCTAACTTTTTATTAACCAAATTATGTAATTTAACACCAGATTCAAAAAACCCCTTTTGGTTTGAAAAATCCATAGGAGAAGATTCTAATAATATCTTTGTATGATTTCTACATTCTCCACATGGTAATTTTTTAAGCCAATTCTCAAACCATTCTTTTGTTTCTTGTTCTGACTTATACTGGTAGGTATGTAGTAATTTCCAAAGGTTTCTTGAATATTCTATTCTAGGATCTACTGATTTCGCCTTATTTTGGTTTTGATGAAAATCTGGAATAGTAGGTGGAATAAAATCTTCACCAGTATAAACTGTTACAGATTCTCCGACCATAGAGCATAAACAGATTGCATTATCAGGAATTTTTCTTCCACATTTACAAGTTGTCAAAATAAGCCCTATGTGTTCCTCTTGATATTAATCCATCATATCTAGTATATCTACCTACTAAAACTCTTCCACACCAAGGTGGTCTATAAGCTAAAGTATATTGATCGTCGCTTTGGTCTTCATATTTTTGAGGCGTTGCATAAATTGCAGAAGCTCCACAATTTGGCTCAGAAAATAAATATGTACAGGTTCCGGATTCCTCATCTACTACCCCTGTAATATGATTTGTATAAACAAAATGATAGCTAGTAATTTTCATTGTTGGAACTAAGAAATTAAAATAATACTCTACGTTATAAGTTTTTACATAACTACTATATGCCGTAACTACCCCTGTATAAAGATTTCTAAACGAAGTTGTACCAGATTTTCTATATATTCCTGCTCCAGCGTCTATTCTGGGTATACTGTTATATGTTATACTATTACGGGATATATCACAGGTTGGAATATATAAAGGAAGAATAAAAGTTTGATTAAATACTGATAAATTAGTTAATTCTTCAAGTTCATAATAAATAGTTCCACCATATGGATCATCATCAGTAGTACGCTCCCAGCTTATATCATTAAAATTATTAAATTCATAAACTAATGAGTTCTTAGTAAACATACATTCAGGAGTTAATTCAACATAACATCTTGGACCACATTTATTATCTTTTTCAATATATACATAAGGTACACTACCAAGATTATAATAAGTTTCAATAATTTCCGGATCTGAATTTTGAGCATCTAAAAAGTTAAAATAAGTGGTTACCTTTATTTTCCCTGTTTCACAATCAATTATCATATTACCAGAACAAAGTAGCCAATTACAATAAGCGTCTTGAACAGAAGTTCCACAGGCGTTTGTAGCTTCAATAGTATAGTAATAGTTATAAAAAGCATCATATCCAGAAAAAGTCCAAGCCCAATCTAATACAGTATTAATCTCTCCGGAAATATCTCCTGATTCTATTATTAAATAATCTCCGTAAGTATATCTTAAAGCAGATGTCTCAGCTCTAGAAGTAGAATATATAAATCTTCCATCTTCCCAAACAATACTTACAACAGGTTTTCCAGAACCATCTTCTGGACAACATAAACAATCTCCTTGAAAACATCCTAAATCAGACATTACTAAATTAGGAACACCTAATAAAGAGTCTCCTTCCATAGCTATAATTGGCTGTGAAAATGGACTAGGAATACTAGGAGATACTATTCTAAATAGATTTGGAGCTGTCATTATAATGTTCCAGAACATCCTCTAGCGGTAAACCAAGTTAACCATTGACCAGATCCTAGAGAAACTTTATCATATTCGAATAACAAATAATCTCCGCTAGGAGTAATTCTTAAATCTCTAATATAACCACTTGGACCTCCACCGGCAACCCAAACACCTCTTGATTCATCCCATCTAGTATCTAATGGACCAACCTTCCAGTCTTTGGGATTATTAATATCTTCTGGAACCATTTCTCCATTAATATCATATCCCCAACCAGCTAAAACCATAGGAGATTTTAAAGCCATGCTTCTATAAACTTCAATTTCTCCACTTGTATTACTTATATTAATATCTTTATGACCACTTGCTCCAGCGCCATGAACAATAACCCCAAGATTATCTTTTACAGCGTTTTTAAAAGGGTTTAATTGCTCAACACTTTCAGGTACTCCACTAGTATTCAAAAAATGAGGCATATAATCGCCAGAATAATTTGTATCAGTTGTAAAAGGTGTAAACAAAGTATCTAAGCTACAACCAGCAATAGATTCCCAATCTTCTGAATCTAGAACTCTAGGAGTCTCATAAAATGGCATTGAAGCAGTATTATATTTAACGTTTCCGCTTCCGTATGTACTTGACATAATCATCTGGTGTGGGCTATTAGGATTCTTTTTTCTTGATTTGTTATTAAGACCTAAGAAAGATCCGAATCTAACAGTTTTTAATGGTTGATTAGGTTTCTTAGCATTTTTTCTAATAGCTTCTCTTCTTAAAACATGCATCTTTTTGAATTGTTCTATTCTATGCATAGTTTGATCTGAAAATCTTTGTGACCATTTATCCATTCTATAAACAGTTGTTACGCCACCTTCTCCAACACTTGTATTAATTTGTGTAATAACTGGTCCACCGGCAAAAATTTGATGAGCAATACTAAAAATAGGAGATCCTGGAAACTCTACTGAACCAGATTCACCTATCATAGAATTAACAGTAACATCTCTTACTCTAGCTGTTCCGGCATCATTCATTTGGGAAAAACCGCCATAATTCCAAGGGGTTAATTCTATATCTTGTTCAAATTCAACTTTACCCTGTGATCCTTGAGTATACCAAGGGCCATATGTTACAAGATTATTTCTAAGTGGAATAGCAGCCATTTGTGGAATTAAACCAAGTTTAGATAAATCTATATCATAACTTGAAGCACCAGCTTGAGTTCTCCATCTTTGAAAATCTCTTTCAGCCTGAGCATGATGAGCTACTGGTTGAGCATCTATATAACCTTGTTGTAAAACATGTAAGACACCACTAGCATAATGACTATATTTAACTCTACCAGGAAGAGTAATAACAGCTCTAGGAGAAAAAGCTGTATTTTTATTTAAGAAAACTAATTCTTTATCAACACCACATTTAACAAACATGTATTGTCCCTGAATATAATAATCATCTTCACTTAATTCTCCAAGATCTAAATCAGCAACAGTAAAGGGGCCAAATCTTACATAGGCTACTAATTTATTGTTTTCATCTAAAGCAAAATACGGATAGTTTGGAACTAATCCTTGATTAATAGCTTGACCAATTAAAGATTCTTCAATATATCCAGAATCAGCAGGTTCTAAACTAGTTGTAATAGAATAGTCTTCATTTCTCTTTGCTAAAACAAAAGGAATTCTAACCATAAATTTTTTATCAAGATATTCTCTAGCAAAAGTAGCAATATAATCATAAACTTTTTGTACTAAAAACGCATGGTTAGACTTAAGATAAATATCTCTTTCTAATTTAGCAAGATCTTTAACACCTAAATTATTAATATTATGATTTTGAAGCTTACTAGCATCAACATCTGGATCTTCGATAATTCTATCGTGTTTTCCATAATGAATACTAGATTTACGCAATTGCTTTTTAGCCTTTGAAAAGTTTTGTTCCTCTTCATCGGTTAATTTTTTATGTTGCTGTAAAAACGTAGACCAAGCAGTATAAGATTCAATAGCTGCTCTTAATTCATATATATCAGTAGGATAATTATACCAATATTTTCCAGGCCAGCTTATTGGTTGACCATCAATATAAAAACTTTCATTAGAATTCTGAACAAATTCATTACTAAAAGAAACGGCTCTTTGAGCTAGATTAACATTTCCTTGTAAATCTTTACCCCAATATCTAGCAATAGTATCATCATAAATAGGGTTTACAACTCCGCTACTACTTGTTCCTGTCACATTAGACTGATAATACATCTGTTCAACTTGACCGCCAATTAAAAACTTATTAGCGGTAGTATATCTTAAATCAAACCCAGCTTCAGTACTAATATAATTTTGTTGTATTTGGGCTAGTAATCTATAAATAGAACCATTTAGCCGTGGTATATTATTACTAACTGTAATGACACTAACATAATTTCCTATCATTATAACAGTAAAATCATGATTAGCTAAACTACAAATATCTTGAATAAAATCTAATAAAGAAATATTTGTTGAAGATATTCTATAATCATTTGGAACGTCTGGAAGCAAAGATAAATCAATAAAATATGGATATCCCGCGAGATATACCGGGGTAATTTGATTTAATTGAGTAAAAGCATCTCTTATTAGTCTCCAAGGTATTCCTGCTTCATTAATTAGAGAATTTCCATAACCAAAACTTTCAAGATATCCAAAAACGTTATATAAGTTAGGTACTGAATAAGTAAATCCAGTATATCCTCCTATAATTAATTCAACTCCGCTCAATAAATCTCTTGGATCAGAAATAGATACTTCCCAGCCCCTATTAATAGAATGAGATTTTACCTCTTTAATATTTGTTAAAATGCCATCGAAGATCCAACCGCTATATTCAAATCTTCCAAGTTGACCTATAAAGCCATCGAACCTTTCAAATAAAGCGTCGTCTTCAACTAAGGATACATCTAAAACAGAGGCTTGATCTCCCCAGCCCATATTTAGATTAAAACTTCTGATTGAACAACCTAAAAAATGTTGTTGAATTGCTGCTTCATCTGGCATTATTCATATATCCAAGTAACGTTATAAGAAGCTGATCCAGTTAATGGTTCCCAGTTTTCTTGTGGTTGTTGTCTAAAAGATTTATTAGCACCATTATTAATAGGATCTAATTGATAAACTAATCCAGAAACTAAATATTCTGGAAAATCAAAAGTTATATCTCCGGATGGAGGACCAAGAAGAAAATCAATAGTTAAGCTTTTTTGTTTCTCTGGACCTGTTCCTAAATCTTGTAATACTGGACCCCTGTAAGGGCTGCTTCTTCCTATTACCGGAACTATTGCTACGCTATAACCTTCTTTTTGATAAGAAACAGAAATTCTTTCTGATAAAGCTCCGCTAATATAACTTGTTCTTCTGTTATCATAATTATAGGAATAAGAAATATTACCCTGTAAAGGATTTCTACCAACATTAGTACTAAGTGGTAAAGGATTTAATGTTGTTCCGGTATATAATTGTGCTCTAGATAAGAAACTATTAGATATTGAAGAAAAATATCCAGAAGCAGCATCCCATTTATGTCCGCTAACATTATTTAAAACTCTTGATTCTAATCCTTGAATATTTCCAGCAACTTCAACAGAAGTAATACCATCTAAAGCAGATTGACTAGAAACAGAATAATCTTCTATTATATTACCGCTAGAAAAAACCCAGCTTTCATTTACTGAATAAGAAGCCGCTGTTTCATCTATATTTTCTGTTAGAATATGATTATAAGCACCTAAAGTGGATAGATTATTAAATCCCGAAAATATAGTATTACTAATTCCAGTTCTAGACGCTATCCAGTTTTTAGCTTCCATAAAAGGATGATTTAATATTCCACTATTATAAGAAGCTTTTCCCGTAGCAGATAAACTATGTGTAACTCTGTAAGTAAAAGGAGTAGTGGCTGCTAGAGAAGCAATGGGTCCAGGAACGAAAGAAGTTGTTCCAAGAGGTTGTTCGTTAGGTTCTATTGACCAAGATTCTACCGCTGATTCTAAGTTATAGTTTAAAGAGCCATCAACATTAGGATAAATTCTATCCGTAACCATTGATATTGAATATTCACAAGTATTAAACCACGGCCCTTCTTGAAATACTATTTCTACACTAGCTGGGAAAAAATGTAAAGTAGTTCCAAGATCTTCTGGGATAACCTCGAATTTCTTACCTATATTATCTTTATTAAAAATCTGCCTAAGAGCTTCTTGTTTTTTAAGAATACTAGATAATCTTTCGGAATCTGCTATATTTTCATCAGCAGGGTAATCATTTGTTGTCCAAAAAGTACCGCTAGAACTTGGAGATCCTTTATCAGCAAAAATAACACTAGAAAAATTAACGTTATAAACTTGACCTATAATTCTTCCGTCTGGAGATTGTTCGAAATTTCTAGAATAGTTCAAACTAACAGCAGGAATTATTCTTTTACCATCATAAAGAACTTGTGTAGTACTCATTATGAACCCTCTATAAACATATTAATATTGCCGCTTTGGCTATAAGCAGATGGTAAAAAGAAGTCTAATTGATATCTTGCGTTAGATTGAATATTTGGCATAAACATATTAAAATGACCATCAGTAGTAATATTACCTTCAACAAACAAATTAATAGAATCTTCTGTTTCTTCTGTTGAAGCATCTATATAAAGATTAATACTCCCTTCTGGATTAAATTCAGAGTTTATACTAAAACCAACAGAAGAGAAGACACCGTAAGCAGAATCTCCATAGTAATACGGATAGCCATATTCATCATAATAAATGTTATCCCAGCCAATTTCAGAAAATAGAGATTGAAGAGATATATTAAATGATTCACTAGTTTCTTCTGGAGTGGTTCCTTCTATAAATAAATTAATATTACTAATATTTAATACTGGGCCACTAGAATATAAATCTAGATCATCAAAAGAAACCTGTCCACCAATTGTATTAAAGGTTATACCAGATTGCTGAATAATTGACCCATTAGTATAAAAGTTTACATAATTATTACTAGCATCTTGTCCCTTTAGGTAAAAATCTACACCACTACTAGAAACAGCGTTATGAAGATAAAAATCTAAAGAATCATCTTGATAAGTGTATCCTTCTGTAACAAAAGATATTGGTTGAACACCTGTCTGGTTAATATACCAACCATTAAAAGACAAAAATACATCTTTAATAACTAGGTTATAATCATGATTAGAGTTATTATAAGAGTTAAGATTAAAGTTTATATAAGTTGGATAATTAAAATCTGTTTGTGGTCTATTTCTATTAGCCGCATATGTAAACGGTTGAACTTCTAATAATCCAGAACCATTAGCTAAATGTGTTTGAAAATTTAAGGTGTTATCAAAATAAAATCCTACACCATTTGTTAAAAACCCCTCGTTATAGTAACCAGATAGATTTAAACCGGATGGATTATTGCTAACAAGTTCATAATTAATATTTACTAAGTAGTTTTCTGGTCCAGTTAATAATGTATTGTAAGCAAAAATTGATGGACGATTTTCATATAAAGATTCTTTTTCAGCCATTGTTTCAAGATTAACAAAGAAGCTATCATTAATAACCTTGTTAATATTTTTAGATTCTAATTGAATATGGTTCCCGCTAGCCAAAACTTCGGAAAGATTAAATCTAGAAACATAAAGATTATTTATATCAGCGGCTTCTGAATAAGAATCAGAAATACCATATTCATGAATATATCCTTTAAAATCTGTTAAACCAGATCCACCAATATATAGGTTACCAACTCCACCAGGAGCAACTGAAGATGAAGAATAAGCATTATAAAAGTCTATATCTCCAGTTGATATATAAACATCTACCTTATTTAATGGCCCAAGTCTCTGACCGGTAATAATAATCATGCTATTTGGATAAGAATCTATATTAGCATAGTTATATGATCCAAAATTGTTTCTTGCGATAAAATTTAACTGTTCATCTTCTACAGATAATTTAAAATCTAGTGTTGTTCCGGTATATTTTTCTAATAAGGTAGCTCCATAAGAAGATTTTAAATAATTATAATTACCACTTGTTGAGCAATGAAGCATAACAGTATAGTCATTTAAAGTATCTATACTTTCTACTATATTGTTATCTTGTTCTAAATATAGATAGTTTTTATAAGCTTTATTATGATATTGATACGAATCTATTTCCTCATTATAATAATTTGACCATACCGATGGATAATAGCTAATTGGAACACTATCACCAGAATTTAAAGGTTTATAAGCAATGTTGAAAAACTCGTTATCATAACCACTTTGCTTTATCCTGTTTCTTCCAGAATTAATAGAAAAGGAAGCTTTGGGATTAAGATTATTTACTCTATTATTAACATGGGCCTGAATATTAAAACAAAGCATATCATCATTAGAACAATATAAGTCAATTTGAGCACTTGATATTTTAGTGTCTCTTGGAGGCTGATAAAGTCTAACAAAAAAGTTATCCATTAAGTCAGAAGTAGATAAATAACTGTTAGGTAATCCACTTCTTGAAAAAGATAGGTCGGAAGCTAATCTAGTAAAACCGCCCTGATTTTGAACATGAAAACCAGATCCAAAACCAACACAATTACTAAATTCATCCAGAAATAATCCTAAAGAACACCAATCTTGATTATTACTAATATTACCAGAAGAGTTATTAGCTCTAATACTAAAGATACATTTATCTATAGTTCTTGTATTATTATTCTGATTAAATATTCCGCTAGTATTAAAATAGAAATCTATGTAAGAATTATTATATAAATAACCACTTTCAGAAATAGAATTATTAACAGGGTTATATATCCATGTTCCATCAGCACCAGAAGTATTTGTTGGTCCAGCAACGAAAGAGGCATCTGAGTTATTTACTCCAGAATTATTAACTGCTCCTTCTACCAAACTAGGATAAAAAGAATAAATTTCTGGGGTTAAAGAATTATAAGAAGAATAAACTGATCCAGAAAAATTAATTTCTAATTGTCTTAGCTTATTATCTAAAGCTGGTGTTACATCAGATGGATTAACAGTTACCTTAACAATATCATGTCTAATTTTTGTTTTAGTTAAGTCTTTATTTGTAACTAATGCGTTTAATTGACTAAAAGAAGGGGTAAAGTATCCTGATTGAGATACTTGATACTCCCCGTCAACTAATTCATATGGACCAGAAGTATTAAAAGTAGTGCTATATAGACTAACATTATTAATTTTTAAGTCAAAATCAAAATCATATTGAAATCCGCTTAAGAAAGATACTTTTGTGTAAACCTGTTCTGGTACAGTATTATTCTGATCAGGAATACAATAAAATTCTCTTAATCCCCCACTTTTAAAGTTAACATAACCAGAAGACTGATTAAGATTATGACAGACTCTATAATTTGCACTTGTCTGAGTACCAGTTTCATCTAAAACAAAACTACTAGCATTATATAAAGAATCTTTAATAAGTCTTAATCTTGACATTTAACCCTCGAAATTACCAAGATTAGGCATCTTTGTTTTAATTAGTTTATTAATACCGTTTTTAATTTCGGATTGAATTAGAGCAGCAATTTCTGGTTTAATTTGAGTAAGTACTTGAGCACCATTAAGATAAACATCTACTCTATGTGTTCCGTTCATGGTAATTTCAGTTGGTATCTTAGAAATAGCATCTCTCATATTTTGAATTTGAATACCAAGTTGATTCACGGCAAGGTTAAATTTAGAAACTACCTCTGTATCTATTATAGGGTTACTTTGAACTAACCCGCCAGAAGCATATCTTTTTGCTCCGCTATTAGTTCTTTTTAGAGTTTGAATACCTATTTTTCTAACCGCTGGTTTACTTAGAACAAATTCTCCAGGAGTCAATAAAGCGGGAATAGAATCGGTATTACCAAAACCAGGAACAATTCCTCCAGAATTTCTTCTAATTGGCATACGATTTACACCAGAATTTTTAAAAGTTGTATTTAAAGCTTCTAATTGACCTCTTAAATTATTAATTTCAGAGTTAAGACTTCCAATTGAAGTATCTTTAGGAAAATCGTTTAAAGATTTAAGTAATATACTATCTTTAGATTCAACATCCTTAGAAATTGCTTCAAAGTTTTTGGTTCCGCCAACTTGAGAAATTAAACTAGTTCTTTTATCATTAGCTGATAATAATTTAGTAGTAGCTTCTCCTCTAATCTCTGTTAAAGATTTTTTAAGAACTTCAAAAGCTTTAGAAACAGCAATAGTACCATCTTCTTTTCTTCCTATATCCCCTTTTTGTAAATCCTGTCTAACTTTATCTAGTTGGTCTGGAGATAAACTTTGTACTAAAGATCCAGCTCTTTTATCAAAATCAGAAATAGAAGATCTAACTGGTCCAGATAGTCTAGTAAATGAATCGTTTTCTTTTAGTGCTAAACCCTTTTCTCCTTCTAGTTTCTGTAATATTCCAGATACAACGTTTGGAACAGAACCAAACTTATTAATATCTTCGTTTACAGCTTTAATATCTGGAGCATTAACAAGAGCATTTTCTCCAAACCTACCAGTAATACCAGATAAACTATTTCTTTTTTGAATAGTATCTTGTAGTCTACCACTAGTGGTTCCAATTTGATTTCTAATATCTCTTGTTTGACCTTCAGCTAAAATATTTTTAAGATCAGAGAAAAATGTTTGCATATCCTTATTTAGCTGTTGAGAAAACTGTTGTCTATCAGTAATAAGACTAGTATTAATAGCTTGCTGAGCTTCTTTCTGAGTATTTAATGAAGCTTCTATTTGAGCCTGAATACTGTTTTCTTGTTTACTTGGAGATCCGGTATTTTGAAAACCCTGTGGTAAACCAGTAGTATTATTAGCTATAGAATCTAATACTTCTTTTCCAGTTTTTCCAGATCCAACAACGCTATCAGCATATGTTTTCAGGAAAGATATAACATCCTTTTTTAGATCTTGTGGGGTTCCGCTTAAACTTCCTGTAGCCGCTGCTGATCTAGCACCGCGAACAGTACTTGATAATCTATTTTGTTCTTCTCCGGTACTACTAGCAAAATCTAAAGCAAAATCTCTCTTAGAAAGTCTTTCTGATTGTGCTCTATTTAATTGTTGTTGTAATATAGATAATTCAGAAGTAGTATTAGCTAAATAAGATAGAGCTGAAGTTGTCTTTTCTAGAGCTGATCTCTCATTCTCTAAAGCAACTTGAATTCTTGCTCTTAGTTGAATATCTTCAGTATCATTTAATTGAGTAGTTAATCCTTGAATATTACTTTTTCTTTGACTAACACCAGCTTGAAGTCTACCAACAGATAATCCACCAGTATTTATTCTGGTAATATCTCTTTCATTAGCTAATAGCTGAGAATCAACATTTTTACCAGTAAAAGTACCTCTTGCTTGAATAAGTGAAGATCTATTTTGAGCTACTTTAGTTATTCCCTCTAAAATAGTTTTATCGAATCCTCTTAGATTTTCCAAAGATGCTGAAAACTCATTTAATTTAGTTGTGGAAGTTTCATAAGCAGAAGAAATAGCATCTAAAGCTGGTTTAGTACCTTCTAATAATGTTTGTAGGGCTTTTTGCGGGTCTTTGCTTAAATTCTTGAAGAACTCTGGATCTTTATTGTCTGAACCAAGTAAGTCTTCAACTCTTTGAATAATTAAATTACTTACTGATTTTCCTATACCAGCACTCTTTAAAGATTCGGCAAACCTTTCTGTAACAGCTCCGGTATCATCTAAAGCAGAACCAGATCTTAAATTAGATAAGATATCTGGAAGTATATTACTTGCTTTTATAATATCTGAAGCAGTTTTACCAAGAGTCTTTCCGGCTTTTCCAAATTGACCAGTAAAATCTAGTACTTGTTTTTCTAAACCCTTTGTACTAATTCCTGTTTCAACAATATCAAGAGCGGGAGATACACTATTTTTTAAACTAGTAGAACCAGATGATCCAGAAGCAAAAGACTGTAAGTTACTAGTAAAAGTATTTACTCTTTGAGAAGCTATAGTAAAGGCTTCAGAGAATCTAAGAATAGACTTAACATTATTATCAAACTCTCTTATTGTTTTAACACCCTTTTGAAAAGCGTTATCAAACTCAGTAGCGGCTTTGATATCTTTTTCAATATTTTCTTTAAAGTCAGAAAAAGGAATACCAAGAATACCAGCAATCATTCTTTGAGTTCCGTCATCAACTCTTTGAGTGAAATTCTCATAGCTATTAGATATCTTTGATATATCTCCTACAAAGTTAGCTAGGTTTACTTTTTGATTACCTAATTCTCCTAGAATATTTTCTCTTATAGAAGGATCTGAAGTAGATTGTAGATTTCTTTGTAAATTCCGAACATTAGAAGTTACATCAAAAGCTGAAGTTTGAGAAGTGGTTTTTTCTTCTTTAATAGAATCAAAAATTTTACCAAGAGATTCTATAGACTTGTTAGAACTTACTGTAGCTAATTGATTATCAAATTCTTTTAATGAGCCTATTACCCCAGTAGTTGCTCCATAAACACCGCCTAAAGCTGCTCCAACAGCAGTACCAATACCAGGAGCAATAAGAGTTCCTATACCAGCTCCAATAGCCCCAGCGCTAGACGCTCCACTAATAGCTCCGCCTAAAGCAAAACCAGATCTTGAACCTTGTTTAGTATCAGTTCTTTGAGAAGACTTCTTTATTTGGTCTCCAATAAAATCTCCTATAAATCCAGCAGCAATACCAATTCCTATACCAGAACCACCACCTAATTTAGAAGAAAATTTAGAAAATCTATTTCTTGAAGGATTGTTAGGATCGCTTCCACCAGAGCCAAAAAGTCTTTCTCTTAATGGCGGTTTATTTGGTGGGCCACCGCTACCAATACCAAATAAAGATTTTACAGCACCATTTCTATTAGTTTGGTTTAATGAAGAATAACCAAAAGCACCAACTCCAGATCTTACTATTGAGTTTGGAATAGCTCTTGGGTCTTGTAAATTAAATTTCTTAGCAATTCTAGAAGTAATAACTTGTTGATTAGCCGCAAATCTACTTCCTTCTATTTGACCAATTCTAGTAGCGCCTTGAGGAACACGTTGTAAACTTTCTAAATAAGAGCTTCTTTTTTGACTTTTAGCAATATCTTCTCTAATTAAATCTGGTTGCGTTGGCCCAATTTTATCTGAAACAAAACTGGTAGAAAGTGGAAAAAATCTAGCAAATCCTGAATCTTTTTGTTTTCCCCTAGCAACAACAGACGAAAAAGATTGAGCGAAAGTTTCTTCTCTACCTCTTTTATCAGCTTTGCCACCTTGGGTATAATACTTTAACGCCTCTCTTTGTTGTTTAGTTATATCTTTTCTTTTTCTAAGATTTTTAATATCCTGCTTTCTTCTTCTAGCAAATTCTTTATCGTCACTTAATTTTCCACCCTGACTAGTATAATCAAAAGCATGACCGAATTCATGTAAAGCTGTATCTGCTTGTTGGAGTCTTGGTCTTTGAGTAGAAACTACAACTCTTTTTTGATTTGGGTCATAAACACCTGGAACATTATCATAAGAAACTTTTTTAGACCCTTGGCTCATCTGTCCTTTAAGTTGCGGATAAACATCAGTAATTTTTTCAGCATTAACTCTAGTTACTCCAGCTTTTTCGAGCTGTTCTCTTACTTTTTGAGGTATTTTATTATAAACGTCTTCGTCTGATAATTTAGCAATTCCGTCAGGACTAGTAACTCTAGATAAAACTTTATTAAGTTCTTGTTTTTTTATAAGTTCTTCAAGAGCTTTACTAGAAGTTTTATTTGATAAGGCTCTACTATTTTTAAATACAGATTTTTCATTTTTTCTTGATAAAGCAATTTTTTTAGTTTCATCTTGATCAAATAATCTTTGTAAAGCTGGTGTTCTATTATTATCTTGCGATAAAATTCTAGGACTATCAATAGTTTTTCTACTAAAAATTTTAGAAGCAAATAAACTAGCTTTATCTAGTTCAGAACCGAAAGCTTTTACAGTACCAATAACAAATAATATTTGAGTTGCTAATCCAGCTAATCCTATAACATTTTCTTTAGTAGTATCTTCAAGTTTACTAAACTCACCAAAAAGACCAGCATAAGAAGCTGCTGTAATACCAGCAACACCTAAACCAGTTTTACTAATAGACTTACCAACTAAACCACCAGCAGCAAACGCTGGAACAATTCCCTCATTAATCATATTAAGTCTAGATGGACCTAACTTTTTAGCAGCTCTTTTCTTAACAACAAACTCTCCAGGCATAGCAGCAATTAACTGACTATCTTTATTACCTATACCAGGAATGTATCCGCCATCCTTTTTAGCTAGAAAACTATCTTTAAAACCTTTAATAAATGGTCCAGAAGAAGAACCAATTTTAAGTGCTCCTAAGATTAAAAGTGGCTCAAGTAAATCTTTAAATGACGCGGCTAATTTAATAGTAAATTTAGTTAGATCTAAAATATCTGTAATTAAAGACTTAATACTTTCATCTTGAGCAAATTCTCTAATCATTAACTGAAATTCTTCTCTGACCTTGGTTAACTGATTAGCATAACTTTCTTGAGCTATAGCAGCATCTTTTGTAAGGCTATCAGTTCCAGCAAGAGCTACTTGAATAGCGTTCTGAGAAACCTCAAAACTTCTTAATAGAGGAATAATTTTGTTGATCTGTCTAAAACCAGCTAATTCTTCAGCAATTTGAGCTATTCTAGGATCTGCTCCACCAATCTTAGCAGTTTCTTGAGAAATTCTTTTTAGTGCTTCAAAAGCCCCAACAAAGTCACCGGCTTTAAAATCTGGATTTCTACCAAATTGATCTTGAAATTCTCTTACTTCTTCTGCTGTTCTTCTAATATTAATTCCAAAGTCAGCTAAGAATTTACTAGTACTTAATCTTTGAAGTCTAGTAGTAATAGTACGAATACCAACCGCTACTGTATCAGCAGATTCTCTAGTAGTAGATCTTACAGTTGTAAACAAACCTATTAATTCATTAAGACTACCACCAGCAGAAGCAAAAGCACCACCAGCCTTTTGAATCGCGGTTGTAATATCTGAAGATTCTACAGCGAAAGCAGCAGAAACAGCATTAATACTGCTTAAGGTTGCGTCAAGATCACTTGTTTTAAGACCAAACTGAGCCATAGCTGCTACAGCACCTTCAACAGTGTTTTCAATATTTTCGAAGGTTGCTGCTATTTCAGTTTTCGTTAATGCTTCAAGAGCTTCTCTAACTTGATGAGTTGAAAAACCAGCCTGAGCTAAAACTTGTGACGTATTTAAGATACTTAAAGACGAAACACCATATTTAGTAGCTAATCTACCTACTTCATCTCCTAAAGCTGCTGTATTTTCTACTGATTGTCCAGTAACCTGTCTAATTTTAGTAAGTTGTTTATCAAAATCTATAAACTCACTAATAGCATTTCTAATAGCAAAACTTAATCTAAAAAATCCAGCGGTTACTAAAGTATAAGCACCAAATCTTTTAAGGGTAATACCGCTCTGTAAACCAAGATCGTATAAAGCGTCTCTAGAACCTCTAATAGAACTAGTTAAAGTATTCTGAGCAGCAATAGAAGATTTACTAGATAGAGTCTTTATAGACTTTGCGGCAGCACTAATATTAGATAAATTAAGTCCGGATAATCCAGTTTGCAAAGAGCTAACAGCCGAAGCTAAAGCTCTAATAACACTATTGAATCCTATACCACTTGTTTTAGCCTTGTTAAAAGCTATAGCAACTCTATTTAGGCCATCCTCTAATTTATCTACATTTTTAATATCTTTAAGAGATAGATCAAAGGTAATCTTTTTACCATTAATCTTACTTAAAGAAGCAATAGATTTAGCTATTAATCTTGTTCGAGAAGCAATAGAGTCAAATTGGGTAAGATTAAATCCAGAAACCTGTGAGTTTAAAGAAGAAACTGCTGTATTTAATTTTTGAAAGTTATCTAAAGTACCCTTTCTTAGATTAAGACCTATACTAAGATTTTTACTTCGAAGATCTTTAATTAAATTAGCAACACGAACAATTTCTTCATCGTTTATAGCTTGAACAGTAAACTTCATTGGGGAATTTAAACTAGTTTTAAGAGCATTAATCTCTTTATATACTTTTTTAATTTCCGCGTGTAACAAATCAGAATTAATACCAACGTTAGCGTTAATAGGCTTAGATTTTAAGCTTTGTTTAACGCTATTAATATTGGCTAGTATGTTTTTTGTAGCAGATTCTATATTAGAAGAATCAAATCTAATCTTAAGAGGCTTGCCATCTAAACTTCTTTTAATAGAATTGATTTCTTTGTATACTGTTTTGATATCTTCTGGCTTGATTCTTAAACCAATATTTAATGGCTTATTTCTAAAACTTTTTTGTAAAGCTCCAACTTCTTTATAAACATTTTTAATATCAGAAGGATCTACATTAAGCTTAAGAGTACTTGGTTTTTTATTAATTCTCTGTTTTAAATCATCTACAGTAGACTCAATCTTAGAATCTAAAACTAATAAAAGCTCAGCCGTAATACCAAATTTATCAGCCATTTTTATTCTACTTTAATAGGTTCGCCATTTTTAAGAAACGGTTTTCTTTCCTTTTTTTCTTCCTTTTTAACAACTTGATAGTCTTCGTCTACAGTTTCACCACTCTCATTAATGTATTCAAGATCATTATTAAGAAACCCAAACTCAGTTAAAAATTTGTTTTCGGGAAATTCTTTAATATAATCTCCGTTTCCATAAACAATATTTGCTAGCTCTCTTGCTAGTTTTTCAGCATAAGATTCTCTAGAATTGTTAAGGTAATCATCATAAGATTTAAAGACTTTTGAACCATCTTCATTAAAACAACAACTAGATACTAAAGAATCAAAATAAGCATCATCTGCTTGACCTTCCGCTGTTAAAGAAGAGTTTTCCCGAAGAATAGATAACTTATTTAAAAGTCTCATTCTTAGTTCATTAGTCTCAATAGCTAGTTTTCTAGCTTCCATAAGATCTATGCCACCTTCTTCAAGCTTTTGAACATTAGAAACTATATTGTCTGATAGCTCCCCGACAAATTGATCATCTTTTTCATCCCAAATATTTCTATCTTTCAAGACCTTGTTTAGATGAGATTTTAAACAGGCTCCGTTTTGTAAAGCATCACTAAATACTCTACTTTGTTGTAGTTTAGCTTGAGCTTCATCCTTAGCAGTTGGCTTAGAGACATAATAGGTCTTTTCATCAATAATAACTTCTTTTTTCATTTTCCTAGTTCCTTTTTGTGTAAACGTATCTGGTGATTACCTAAATCTAAAATCTTTTCTCTTACTATTAAAAACTTTTTATAAAACTCTTCATCCTTTAGTTCCTCTTTAAATTGAATTTGAAATAAATCTATTGCTCCAATCATAACTGTTTTAAGTCTATTTTCCACGAATATGCTCCATTTGCATCTTATGAAATTGTTCCTGAACATCCATTCTAACATCTATAAAATTGTGATGATCTACTTTTCCTTTTTCATAGATCTGTTTAAGTCTTTGTTCTTGCACTCTTAAAGCTGTTTTACTATTCATTTTTTGAATTCTATCAGCTTGTTCTTTTGTTTCGGCTACTATGAAAACCTCTTGACAATTATTTATTTTACTGTTTACATTTAGTTTAGAGGTATTTTCAACAGCTTTTTTCAATGATGCTTCTTTTTGTAAAATTAACCAGCCATCAATAGCATCGTTATCTAAAATTAGGTCTTCTATTGGGGCATCGTGAGATTCTCTAATATTATCATATATTTTAGACCACATTAATAAAAGCTGTTGTTCTAATGACGGAACCCCTTTAAATATATTATAACCCTTTAAAGTATACCAAGTATTAGACCATGATGATTTCTTAGCTAATTCTCTTATATCGGTATTAGAAATATTAATATTGTTTAGTTCGGATATAATCTGTAAAGGACTATAATTTTTAAACTTATACTTTTTCTTTCCTTGATAGGTAGTATGAGAAATTAAGTAAACAGATCTAGCATATCCCGCAACACTTTCTAAGGAATATCCTTCATATTTTGCAAGATGGTTTAAAACCTGATTTTGTTTCTCTCTAGCTTGTCTTATTAAAGATCTTACTGGATCAGCATCAATAGTATTAAATCTAGCACAAAGTTCTTTTTGAAGATTTTCTATTAATTTTTGAAAGTCTTTTAAGAACCCGATATCTTTAATCAATACTTCTCCGTTATTCATTAAAAAACTTCTTATTTCTTCCTGAGTTAATACTTTTTTCTTTTCAAGATATTCACAGTATATTTCTTCAGCCTCATATAACAAATTAAGGCTAGGTGTGTGAACATCTAGCCCAAGTTTGCTTAAAATAGTCTTTCCAGAAAGTATTCTATAAAGTATCTTTTCCTTTTCGTGATCCTTCATATTTTAAACTAGATGAAATGTTTTCTTTTTAGGTAAAAATCTCGGTTTTGGGTCATAAAGGAGTCTAGTTCTTTACAAATAGACTTTGTTCTAATTAATAGTTTATACCAACCACGATCAGCTTGAACTTTACCTATATCATTACAAATCTTAGAGTTAACATCTTGTAAAAATTTTTCATTTACACAAGTAAATTCAAAATAATAACCGTTTTTAGTACATCGTCTTAAATATCCGTCTCCGTCGTGGTATCCGCAAAGAAAATCGTATTTAAATTCATTTGGAATATCAGGAAGAACTTCATAACCAGTTTTAGGAGATTCTAAACCAAGATCATATAAGGATAACACTATTTCTTTTGAAGCTATACATAAAACAGATTTATTATAATATTTATCAGTTCTTTTATCATATCTTTGACTAGATCTAACTTCAGAATATGGCGAAATATTATCCCGAATATATTCTAATATAGAAACATCTTTAGTATTTATATTATAAACTAAAGACATTCCTCTTTTACTATTTAGACTAGATATATAACCATCGGCAATAGTAAAACCTAAAATATAAGCCATATTACTAGACCAGCTTTTAAAGAAATCTACATTCTTTTCCAGAGGAGTAAAAGATTTTATATTAAGCGTTTTAGCAGCAGCCCACACACATGTTCTATCACAACCAAAATGAGAAGCTATTTCATCAACAGATAGCTTCCCATAGTTTTCTCTCATATAATTTCTTTTATATTCACGTCTATCTAAACCCATTTTTCGCATTAATCTTTGAACTCTTGTAGTTGTCACCCCAAGTTCTTCTGCTATTAAATAGGCTGGTTTTTGAATATAATTTTGAGTTATATAGTCTTGCATACTAATATTATAGTCCGGCCGGGTCGGCGTCCGACAGAATCACAAGGTCATTAAAATTACTAAACGAATAGGAATCCGTAACATTCGATCCATCCGTTGAAACATTGGATGAGACACTAGATAATTTATTTTTTGTTCCAAGATCCCAAGAATCTCCCCATACAGATCTAAGAACAATTTCTTGATTACTTAAGTTGTTACCATCACCGAAAAGCCCAGCTTCAGTACCACCAGCAAAGTCACCATCTACAGAAAGCACTTCAATATCACAGGTTACTTCAACAGGGAAAGAAGCATATCTGAAGAATGGGTTTCTACGACCTAATTCAACGAGTTGTTCTCTACCAAGATCTGTTGAAATTGATACGTTTTGAATTCTAGCAGAATAAGATGTTCCGTCAGCTCTTTCTTGATTATAACCGTTAGCATCTATTCCAGGAATACCGTTAATACCTTTAGGCCAAAGTGAAGATATACCACTAGTATTTCCCATTCTTACGTGCTGTCTACGCATGATACCAGAAGCAGGAGTATCGGTATTAGTGAAACCACCAGTAAATGTAAATGATCCAGAAGTCCAAACTTTATTGTTTCCAACAAGAGTAATAGATTCTGTAGCATTATCTTCTGCTGGAAAACTGTAAGACATAGAGCTTACATATAATCCAGAAGCAGTCATTTGAGCATTTGGAGTACCGCTTGCAGAGTTTTGTGTATCTCCGAAAGTAGAAAGAGCCATAATGCAACGCTCTGTAGATCTACCAACTAATGAAGGTGAAGTAGCATCAGGAGTTGCTAAGTGATATATGAAAGGATAACCATCAATGAGTTTTTCAATAGTAAACTCAACATCTGGGGTGTCTTCTACGTTATCATAAATTGAAATTTGCCCAAGTTCAAATACTTCAGTAAGGTTGAAGGTAATATTAGAACCTAGTGATTGAACACCATGAGCAGGAACGAAAGTTGAACTACCGTCTGGAGCAAAGCCAATAGCTTCAATTGCCCAGAACAGTCTTTTATTTTGATTTAAAGCCATTTTTTATCTCCGAAAAAGTAAGTATCTATATATAAATACTCTATTTTTAAATACTAATAAACACCCATAGATAGCTCTGCCTCGGTTTCAAACCTTACGGTTCCATGATAAAGACTATTATCTAATTTAGAAACAGATTCTATTTCAGTATTATTAATATAACATGAATAATTTCTAGCTTCTGTATAAGGATGTGTATTGATTAAATTGTTATAAGTTCCGGAACGATTTGTTAGAGTTCCGTTAAAATTAAGGGGAAAATCACCACTATTATATGCCCTAAAAAAATCAAAAAGAGCAATATGAGAATCTACTTGATTATATAGTATATCAGATATTTTCTCGACTACTTCTGGATTTTTATGAAAAATATTGAAAATAATATCTTGTCTAACATCCCTTTCATATGTTCCAATAGCATGTGGATAAGAATTAGAGCTTCCCAATTCAAGTGCTATACAAGGTAATTGAACAGCATGTTCTCTAAAAGATCCTTGATGAACTTCTAAAAGACCGGCATCACCACGAAAAAATGGATTATCTTTACCATCAAAAACAAATATATTTTTCAAGGAATAAGAAGCATATACTCCAGATTGTACAGTATTAAAATAAACTAAACCATCTCTGTAATTAATAGTATAACCACTTTGAGAAATACTTATATTATCTTGTTCCCAAACCCAGTTCTTTTTAGTAGCTCCCCAAACCATACCACCAGAATATCCCGGCATACTTACTATAGAAAGATTTCCAGAAGTATTTGTATAAGCTCCGAAAGAATAAAAAGCATAATCTAACCACGAAACAATACTTTGTGATAGTACTTTAGAATAATTTGGTTTATTGAGATCAAAAGATTTTAACATTACTTTAGATGTTTCTCTATAATACGACCATATTCACTGATTAGAAAATTTCTATTGTCATTTAAGGCTCTAATAATCCAGTGAGAATTTTTGGTTCCAGAAAACTCAGCAGGAACTTTCCAGCTACTATCTGATTTTATCATTAAACCTTTTCCCGATCTACTATTAGGGGCTACAATATCTTGATACTCATATCCGTAAATAATATACTTGTTGCCCTCGTATAAGAGCCATCTAAGCCACGGAAGCTCTTTACCTACTTCTACTGCCCCAAACGCTGCGAAGTCGTTAGAGATGTCATTAGACGCCTTCTTGCCCGTTTTTACGTTAGCCTCTGGAGAATCAAAGATTCCTGGACTAATATTCTTAGAAAACACATTAATGTCCAACAGAATATATTTACCTTCTTGTTTTCGTGTTTTTAGTTTGGGTATTACTGAAATTGATTTTCCAAATTCCGTTAAGATATAATCTACTCTTTGTTGTGCGGTTCCTTCTGGAATACCAAATTCGTGAGTTAATTTACCAGAGATTAAAGAATGATACGTTGGGGTTTTCTTCCAGATATCTAAATTTTCCTTAATAATGTCTTGCTTTATAAGATCTGAAACGGCTCTAAGTCTCAAATAAAGTTCTCGCAAAAGATGTTTTCGTATCTTTTCAGCAATTTTTTTTGAACTTTCTTTGAAAATTATTGGCATTTTGACTATATTTAAGTAAAAAGTTAAATTACATCAAGGAAAGCTATAAAGTATCTACTTCCAAAACCGTGTGGCATAGGATTAGCAGCTAGCTTATAAGTTCTTCCGCTATACCTAATTTCAGTAGCTCTTAAAAGTTTTTCTGAATCAGACATATAGCCTAATATCTGTACTCTTCCATCAATAAACTGAATAGTTCCAGACTTTAACCAATCTCTAGGAGAGTGATATAATCTTAAGTTAATAGTTTCAGTTGTTTCTTCTGTATCATCTAACATCTCTTCGTAGTTTATAATATTAATATCCTTTTTAGTCTTATAAACGATTGTTACTGTTCTACCTATATTAGGTTCTTCTAGGAAAAAGTCAACAGCTTCAAAATAAGGATCAAAAAATCCAGAAGGAAGTGATATCATTATGAAAAGTTATTTCCAGATATATATTGAACAGTAGTTGGAGTTATTATAGCAAACCCTTCTTGATTTGATAAATAGTCTCTCTTGATATTACTGTAATCATTAATTAAAGAGTCTAATAAAGCTCTTAAATCTTTTGATCTTCCAGAAATATCTATACTACTAGGCCCATCTACTATCTTAATAGATTGATAAGAATAAGATCTAATTTCTGTTTGTAATAATAATATTCCAGCCTTATAAGCAACTAATAATATAAAACCATTATCTATAGGGTCTGGAGTTATAGTACCACTAGTGATACTAATTACATAATCTATATCAAATGTATATTCTCTTTTAACTATAATAGCAGCAGTAATTATAAGCTTGGTTAATACAGCATCAGATTCTATACTATTAGTTAAAGCTCTTAATATTATTAGGATTTCGTCCATTATTTAGATTCGGCTATTCTTAATGTTTCTAGAGCTACTCTAGCAATTTGTTGTAAAGATCCTTGCTTCTGTAATAATTGTCCAATAATAGAATAAGCTCCACCTTCAGCTAATCCAATTAATGTTTGATGATCTTCTTTGGTTAAACTAATAGTAACAAGATCTTCTTTATTTTCTACAACTTCTTCATTCATAATATTTCCTTTAAAAAAATTAATAAAACTCAATTATATTATATAGATTGTTGTAAATCTAAATAATCATCCTTTGTAATTACTATTAAACCAGTTTGAAGTTTTGAAACCCAATCGCTAGCATATAATTTAGCTCCAGATTCACCAACGCAATTTGATCTATACCATTTAGAACCAATTTGAACTGGTTTATGAGATTCTCCAAAGGTTCCCCAAGTTTCCCAAGTTTCTTCTTCTGAGAATGAACTTAATGATTCTATATTGTCTATTTCAAACCATACTGGTAAACCTTCTACGTCTCCACTAAAAGCTACTAATAAACTTGCATAGTCTATTGTTAAGAAAGATTGATTTTCAATAGGTCCACATAATGCTAATTCTGAACCTCTTCCTCTTGTAAATGGTGCTCCACCCATATCTAAATCGTTTAAAAGTAATATGTATGGATTTTGATTTCCAGCAACGAAATTTGTACCAGGTAAACCAAAAGCAGTATGTACAGCGTTAACAGTTTGAGCTGCTAGTTCACTTAATACTGATAAGGTTAAAAAGCTAGGAATCCAAATATAACATTGTCCATCGTTTTTCATAATATTATTCCGTTATTTTTTATCTTTTTTATCTTTTTTAATCACGTCCGGAATCTGAAATTGAGCAACTAAAGCTTCTTGTTCAGGTTTTGAAAGAGATCTAAACATTTGTAAAGCTAACGATTCTTTATATTGAATTAGATTTCTATAATGATTATCGCCTATATCTCTAACTACTTGATTAATAAAATCTTGAACATTTATTTGTTCTTCTTCTGGAAGATTTTCGTTTTGTAGTTGTACTGCGTATTCTAAGCCCCAATTTTGTTCTTCTGAAAGTTGTGTTAAATCTACCATTTTTATACCTTTATGAAATGTTTATTAAACGAGACACAGAACACGATAAGCTGTACAAGAAGCATCGTAAATTGCGACTGCATACTTGATAGCACGACGGTCTGGTTCGTTGGGTGTGCCGGTGAATGTGGTTGATGTGGTAATTGCCATGATTGATTCCTTAAGCTGCAACGGCAAGCACTTTGTATGCAGTGCCAGCCGCGTCATAGAGTGTGAGGGTGTGAGTGGCTGTTGGCGTTTCGGCAGCCGCATTTGCGTTGGTTTGGAGCTTGCCTTGATACGTTGCGAAGTCCGAATCGTCGGCAAGTCGTGCTTGGAGGATTGTGGTGGATCGTTTGAGGGAGGGGAAGGATGAAGTATCACCACCGATATTTACACGCAAATTAGTTACGGTAGCACTTGTAATAGTCATTACATTTACGGCACCTGACCCAATCGTAAATCCGTTCGCGACACCTCCTGAAGTACCGAAAGTGTGGGAATACGCTAAAATACTTGCTTTTTCTGTAGTGTCATAAAACCACTTCAACGCCCCACCATCAAAAAGAAATGAATTTTGCCCAGCTACTGCTGGCCTGATTCTAATCGTACGCTGCGTTGCCCCTACATGCTCCGTTCCAATCTCCAGCACGTTGCTTACCCACCGCATAAAGCCACGTTCGTAGACGCTGCCAGAGGTGTATGTGTTGTAGATATTGAACGCTTGGGCGTTGGTGCCGTTTCGTTGGGCCAGGGTGTTGGCGGCATCACGAAGGAGGATGACATCCATATTGCTATGAGGTGTCGTGCTGGCCGCCCAGCCGATTGCACGGTCTGATCGCACGAAGAATCCGATATTGTCAAACGAACTATGGTGTACTCCTACAGAGTAAATCCCAAGGTAGGTACCAAAAGGCGATCCAATTCCGTTTCCAATTCCAGCATTATCCCCAACTTTTACTGCCAAACCATTGATAAAATGCGTGGCGACACCTGTGTAGTCAACTTTAAACTTCGATACACCATTCAAT
>Ga0172380_10000274_pt1 | contig 106830 bp, 119 predicted proteins | sample Leawe162metaG_FD_119747 | JGI IMG/M metagenome (GOLD analysis project Ga0172380, IMG submission 119747) | Leachate microbial communities from a municipal landfill in Southern Ontario, Canada - Leachate well 162 metaG | ecosystem: Engineered > Solid waste > Landfill > Unclassified | place...
ATTGTATTTTCACCGAGCTGGTCCCCGAGACAGTTTCCCACTCATTACACCATTCGTGCGCGTCGGAACTTACCCGACAAGGTATTTCGCTACCTTAGGACCGTTATAGTTACGGCCGACATTCACCAGGGCTTATATCAGTCACCAATAATATTGCTACTAAGAACGCCGATATTTAACCTTCTGGCATTGGTCAGGTGTCACCCCCTATACATCCTCTTGCGAGTTCGCAGGGAGCTGTGTTTTTGGTAAACAGTTGGCAGGAATACTTTCGCTGCGGCCCTCCACTACTTTAGATACTTCATATTAAAAATATTTAGCACCTTCTTTTGTAGTGAAGAGTGTTTTGTCTTATCTCGTTTGTATTTCTTAAATACATTCTTACTCTTCCATCTATTTTGGAAATATCCAAAGTAGTGGAGGGCAAGCCTTATCCCGAAGTTACGGCTGCTTTTTTGCCGAGTTCCTTGGGGACCTCTCACTCGTTCGTCTTGGTCTACTCGACCTGATCACCTGTGTCGGTTTGCGGTACGGATTCTATATTTCTAAGTTTAGAGACTTTTCTTGGAAGCGTGCTTTACATTATCATCTACCCGCGAACGGATAAACTTTTTACTCCTCTTTCATTTACCATTTAAGGTATTACACGGATTTTCCTATGTAAAACAATCGAGGCATAAACTCAAATCCAATAATGAGCAACATATACAACACTCCGTCATCCCATCACAAAATACAGAAGTCAGGGAATATTAACCCTGTGTCCATCGAGTACGGCTTTCGCCATCCCCTTAGGACCGACTAACCCTTGGATGATTATCATTACCAAGGAAACCTTGATCTTTCGACGTGGGGTGTTCTCAACCCCATTGCGGTTACTTGTGCCAACATTCTTACTTCCAAACGCTCCAGAAGCCCTCACGGGTCCTCCTTCACTGCAGATTGGAACACTCTCCTACCACTCATAATTCTCGAAAGAATTACGAATCCTCAAATTCGGTAATATACTTAGCCCCAATTATTTTCGACGCAAAATCTCTAGATGAGTGAGCTGTTACGCTATCTTTAAAGGATGGCTGCTTCTAAGCCAACCTCCTCATTGTCTGAGAAATCTCACCTTCTTGTCTTACACTTAGTATATATTTAGGGACCTTATTTTGAGATCTGGGCTGTTTCCCTTTTCACCAGTGGAGCTTCGCCCCCACGGTGTAACTGCCATACTATGGCTTTTGGTATTCGGAGTTTGATAGGTTACGCGAGATTGCTCCCTGTCGGAACCTTCCAGTGCTCTACCCCCAAAAGAAACATATGACGCTAGCCCTAAAGCTATTTCGGAGAGAACCAGCTATTACCAGGTTCGATTAGCTTTTCACTCCTTACCACAAGTCATCCGAAGACGTTGTACGATCTACCGGTTCGGGCCTCCATTTGTCTTTCGACAAACTTCACCCTGCTCATGGCAAGCTCACCTGGCTTCGGGTCTTATTCATACTACCAATTACGCGCTATTAACACTTGGTTTCCCTATGGCTTCGTTGTTTCATCAACTTAGCCGAGCAGCATGCATAAACTCGTTGGCTCATTCTTCAATAGGCACGCCGTAGCTCACATAAATGCGAGCGTCGACTCCTTGTAGACACACGGTTTCAGGTCTATTTCATCGTCCTAATCGGACTGCTTTTCACCTTTCCCTCACGGTACTTGTTCACTATCGATCTAAAAGTATATTTAGCCTTAGCAGTTAGTCCTGCTGGATTCCCCCCGGCTATTGATGTCCTGGGGTACTCAAGAATAACAATAAAAGAGATAAATTATTTTCACTTACGGGACTATCACCCTCTACGGTATTGCTTTCCAGCAATTTCAATTAATAACTTATTTTTTGACTCTTCTAGAAATCTACATTGTTATCTTACAACCCCGATGTATTGCTACATCGGTTTGGGCTCTTCCCTTTTCGCTCGCCGCTACTTAGGGAATACATATTTGTTTCTTCTCCTCCTGGTACTGAGATGTTTCACTTCCCAGGGTACGCTCTCTAACGAAATGTTAGAATTATCTCGGTTTACGAGATAGGGTTTCCCCATTCGGAAATCTCCGGATCAAAGGTTGCTTTGCACCTCCCCGAAGCTTATCGCAACAACGCTACGTCCTTCATCGCTACTTTTAGTCTAGGCATCCACCGTGTGCCCTTAAATTTCCTGTTAAGAAATTTATAAACCACAAATTTTATTTACTACAATCATAAATAAAATATCAAACACTTTCTTTTTATATATTTTATAAAATTAAAAATTAAATAAATATAAACAACTTGACCGCTCAAGTCTCAGAAAGTTTGCTCCTGTTTATAGAAAGACCCTAATATACTTTGTAGTATATCAGACGACTATAACAGGAATTAAGTTTTCAAATTTCAATCGTTCGGAAGGCCTCTAAGCCAAATAAAAAACCGCTTTGTGCGGTTTACAGACAAAATAAAGTGTCTATAACTACCGCCACCTTTTTAAACTGTTTTTTATAATTTTCATACTGATAAAAGGAGTATATACCAAACGAAAAAGGATGTCAACTAGTGACATCCTTTTATCTAAATAACCTATAAATAACTTACTTTTGATTTACTTCTTCACTGATTTTTGAAATCAATTTTGAAGCATGATCTTTACCTCCAAGACCGAAAGCTATAGCTCCTGCAATAGCCAACATTGCGATGATTCCTGTGAAAAGAATTTGCATATATGCTGAGTTTACTCCCAATTGTTCTAGTGCTACGATAAAAGCAAAAGTCCAGACTGCATATTTTGCTACAGTCGCAAGCATATGAGATGAAGACAAACTTAAAGTTTTTGCACCAGCTAAAACAGCTCTTGATATAGCATCAGAAACAATAGTAGCGATGATCAAAACAAAAGCTGCTACGATAACTCTAGGTAAGAAAGTTAATACATCATATCTTAAGAAATCTCCGATTGATTCTAAACCAACCAAAGCCAAAGAAGGTAAGATAAAAATAATCAACACAAACCATCTCATGATTTGTCCGATAAAATATCCTGTGTCCAAAGACAAACCAGCTTTATTTAAAACTTCAGACGCACCTGCTTTATTGAAAAGCTTGTCTACATTTAATGCTTTGAAAACTTGTTCGAAAGCTTTTGCAATAATCGAACTAATAACCCAACCTAAAATAAAAAGAATAATTGCAAGGATAAGCTTTGGAGCAAATTGAATAAATCCCCACCATAATTCTTGTAGTGAAGAATTAAAAACCTCACCCCATGTATACCAAATGTTATTCATAAAAAATAATTTTTAAACTAATAATAATTTCCGCCAAGGGCGGATCAGCCTATGGCTGAAATAATAAAACTTTAAAAGTTCGACCTTAGAAAGCTTATTAGTATTATAACAACTTTTAACCCTTTTTTTAAGACTTATGTGGATAACTTTGAGTATTATTTATTCAAAATAACACGTGATTGAGGTCCTAGTATACCGTCAGCTTTTAGTCCGTTGTCCGCTTGGAATTTCTTTAATGCTACTAGAGTATTGTAGCCAAATTGATTCACCTCTCTGCCCCCTTCTGTGCCAGATACGTTGTAACCTTTTTGATTAAGTTTTTGTTGCAAACATTTTACTTCATTTGAGTTCTTGCCTTTTAGTAAAGTCCTACTGATTGTACAAATATTTGAATTCTTAGAAATACTAGCTCCCAAGACTTGCCCTCCTACACATTCTGTACTCATTGAAGTTCTCGGGTAAGAACCAGTATTACCTGCTGCCTTCCAAGAGCTAATAGTTTCGGTCTTGTAGTCTCTAGTACTCGTAGCACTCGGATACCATTTTTGACAATAAGTTAATGGGTCGATATTGGCACCACTACTACCGTCTGGATCTGTTTGCCAAGTGCCAGATGAATCTGTATGTTGATTTACTTTACCATACCAAAATGAAATGCGTGGAGTTGTATCGACTGATGGAGTTGTAGGTTCTGCTGGGACCACAGGGTCAGGTGTGACAGGATCTGGAGTGACTGGGTCGGGAGTAGTCGGAGTTGTCGGTTCTGTTGGAGTGGTAGGTGTAGTTGGAGTCTCTACTGGTGTAGTAGGGGTGACTGGATTTACTGGTGTAACAGGATTTGTGCCTGGGTCTATGACCGGAGTCTCAGGATTTTCTCCTTTTTTATTGATAGTGAAAAAATCTTTTGAAAAATCTTCAGCTTTTTTATCATAAGACTCTGGGCCTAGATGGATTTTAAAATTTTTACCAAATACTATGTCTGGGAAGGAGCCCACAGCTAGAGAAATTTTCTCTTCTCCATCATTCGGGGTACCCTTCACCAAAATAACAATATATTCTTTTTGATTATTTTTATATATTAAAGATATATTTATTTTTTTATCAGCTGAAGCTTTATTATTTTTCCAAGTTACTAAAATACTTTCATCTAGATTATAAACTTCTCCACCATTAGGTGAAGTAATTTTAAAGAAGTAAGAATTATTTTCATCTTCATCTATACCAGCTTGAATACATAAATAAGACAACTTTGTAGAAGTGTGATTATTAAAATTGTATCTCTCATGCCAAGTACTAATAGTCTCTAATTTGTATTCTTTGATGCCAATAGTTTTTGGATACCATTTTTTACAATAAGTTAGATAATCTAAATTCGCACCAGAGATACCGTCGGGATCTGTTTCCCATTTACCATTGGTTGTATTAATATGTTGATTTACTTTCCCCCACCAAAACATAACTCTAGGTAATAAATCATCACTACCTGGTTTGTCTTCTCCTTTCTTTTCTTCCACGATAGCATCATCTGATTTTTTGTCTTCTGTTTTTACCTCTGTGGTTTTTGCCTCTTCTTTGACCTCGGTTTTCACTTCACTTACTACTTCTTTTTGAACTTCTTCTTTAGCTTCATCTTTCTTCGATTCTGTTGCATTTTCTGAATTTTCTATTTTTTTATCTTCTTCTTTAATTTCTGTTTTTTCTACATCTTTGACTTCGTTGGACTGAGTCTCAGAAACAACACTTTCTTCTTTTTGGACTTCTTCTGTACAAGTTAATTTATTGATAGTCTCGCGAGTAAGTGGACCCACGAAGCCAGCAGAGACTAGATTGTTGTCTCTTTGAAAAGTCCTAACAGCTCCTAAAGTCTGCTCTCCAAAGTATCCATTTGGTTCTGCTTTTAGATAACCTTTTTCTTTTAAGAAATTCTGCAACAACAAAACATCTCTTGTATTAGACGCTCTGTCAGAAGCACGATATCTCAAACTCTTATTAATAGAAACACAAACAGCAGAATTCTCTGTGTTTTGAATTTGCTCTATTTCAGCATTTTGAGCAAAAGAAAAAATAGGGCTAATTATAAAAGTTAAAACCAATACAAGCTTTATGATTTTTTGCATAAAGATATTATATCAGTTATTTATATCTTTTTTAGTGTTTGTGTGGATAAGTCTTTTGCTTGGATTATGATTTTATGAGGAAAATCCAATATATCTCGGACTAGCTTGTCATACATACTCAATCTGTATATAAATTCTTTGTATTCAAAGATAGCATAAGTGATCTCTATACCTATCTCAGCTTCGAGCTTCTTTACACCTTCTTCTATTTTAGATCTGCGCATCTTGTCCCCTACTATTAATAAGTCTATCCTAGAATCTTTATTTTTAATAAAAACACCAGAGACTAAAAGTAATTTTATCTTGCCAACTTTTTTAAATAATAAAGGTATAGTATCAGTATTCAAACTATCAGAACTCACCAATAGAGATTCAAATTCTTTTTCATATTTAAAAGTAGAATTGAAATAATATCCGGATTGACGCTTTTTAATAAAATCTACACTAGATAATAATTTTAATTCTTTACGAATTGCTGGTGCCTTAACTAGACTTCTTTTTTCGATTTCTTTGATATCAAATATCTTGCCTTTATTCAACAAGAAGAGTCTCATTATTTTTATACGAGCTGGGCTACCCAATAATTTACCAAGAATTTCCATGACGGGATTATACTCTTTTTTGAAGCAAAAGACAAACAAAAAGCCCGGCAAGACTAGTCTTGCCGGGCTTTTCCAAATAAGCTTTTTATAGATTATTTTAATTCAACTTTAGCACCTGCGTCTTCAAGTTGTTTCTTAAGAGCTTCTGCTTCAGCTTTCTTCATACCTTCTTTTAGGTTTGCTGGAGCACCGTCTACTAAGTCCTTAGCTTCTTTAAGACCAAGTCCTAAAGCTTCTTTAACAACTTTCATAACAGCGATTTTTTGTTCACCTGCACCTGCTAATACTACAGTGAAAGAATCTTTTTCTTCACCTGCGTCTGCAGCGCCTGCAGCTGGACCAGCACTTGCTACAGCAGCTGCTGAAACTCCAAATTTTTCTTCTATTGCCTTAACGAGTTCGTTCAATTCAAGAACTGTTGCTCCATCAAGGTCTTTTAAAAATGCATCAAATTTTGACATATGTTTTTTCTGTGTGAAATAAAATAAATTTTACTAGAGCCTTACCTTTATGACTTAACGAAGTAAAATTTGATTTTATTTCACGTTATATTTTTTTATAAATAAATTTTTCTAGAGCATTAACTTTTTAACTTAACGCAGAAAGATTTTATTTATAAAAAACATTAATTAAAACTAATAATTTATTTTGTTTTAGCTACTTCATTAACTGCAATAGCCAAACGTTGCATCGGAGATTGCAATAAGAATGCAACCTTTGAAAGCAACACTTCGCGACTAGGAATAGTAGCGATTTCTTTCATATATACTCCGTCCACAAATTTACCACCAAAGATACCACCTAAAATATTTAGAGGAACTTTGTAAGTTTTTTGGAAATTGTATATTTCACGAGCTGGAGCTAATTCATCATCTGCATAAGCCATAGCGACTTCACCATTTAATTCTGGTAATTCACCAGTAGCCTTGCCGTCCAATGCACGCTTCAATAAAGTCTTGCGACTTATTTTGTAGCTCACTCCACTCTTTCTCAAGTCTTGACGCAAGAGAGTTTCGTCTCCTACTTTCAATCCATGGAAGTTTACGAAAACTACAGATTTACTATTAATAACTGCAGTCTCTAAACCTTTTATCATTTCTTCTTTTGTTGATTTTTTTAACATATTTTTTTACCAATTAATATTGGAAATTAAAAAACGGCTTTATTAAGCCGCAAGATTTTCTCCTTTATATATCTAAAATACATAAAGAATATCGACCCACTCAATAGGACTTATGGACGCCTATCGTCTTTGCGGTAACAGATATAATATAACATATTTTCTTTAATTTGCAAATGAAGGATTATTATCACTCAATTCTGTACTTGCTGTCTGTTGTTCATCCAAATAACTCACAAGGAAAATGACTCCCAGTCCGAGCACTATCATACCCGTAAATAAAACCAAAGTTTTCATAAAATGTTTATTAATCATAAAGTGATTATACCAAGAATTCTACAATAAATACAAAAACCTCTCCTGTTTAACAAGAGAGGTTTTTGAGTAAAATTTTATCCAATTAGCTTTGTAATAAGATAGTAGATACGTTTTGAGATTTATCACAATCCACTAAATAAGTTACAGGTAACTTGCTAGCAGAAAGTTTGATAATTTTGAAACCATAAGCTTTGATCGTATAAGTAGAACCGACTTTAACTGTACGTGATACAGGAGCACGGTTGTCTAGCATTATACTTGTGCCATTTTTGAAAGTCATCTTATCAGGACTTGCTTGGCAAGTTTTATCTAATTGAAGACGAGCATCTTTGTATTTTATTAAAGCTTGCTCATAACTCAAACTAACTGCAGGTGAAGTAGCTACGTCTTTGTCAGGAGTTGTATCTAATTCCCCTGCTACGTTTTCTTCTACTACAACTTCTTCTTGTACTATATTGTTTTCATTTTCCAATACATCATCAGCATCATTTTTTTGTGTCGACATAAAAACAATAACTGCGATAACTACCAACACAATTCCACCTATCATCCAAATATTCTTATTTTTTTCTTCCATATAATTTATTTTTCTAAAAAACTTGATAATATTAATTATAACATTTACAAAATAAATTAGATAGTTTGTCCAGAGCTTTTGTCTTTATTTTTTAAGGGAATGGTAGAGTATCAGAATTACAGAAAAAACAAAATATAGCACAGAGAAATATAAAGCAAATATATCTTTTTCGATTCTAAAGTAAACGTCCCCTCCGTTCCATGGAGTAATCCATATAATTAAAAAATAAATTATTAAATAAAAAAACAAAGTTTTTATCCAGTATTTAAAAATCTTATTATTTAAAAAAATCAAAATAAAATTAGGAATTAAAATTGTAACAAATATAAGCAAAAACATTAGCACATAATTCATTGATTGCAAACAAGAACTTTTTTGAATACTACAAATATCCAACAGGATTGTTTTATTTAAAAATATAAAAAACAAAACAGTCAAAAAAGAGCTAAGCAAAAATAATTTCTTCGCGCTAAACCAATTCAAAATTTTATCCATAAATTTAAATTTTAATAAATCTTTTAATTAAGAAACTGCTCAATAATACTATAAATATAATAACATAAAAAGAAGTATTTTTATTTGTATTTTTTTCTTTTAAGACATCTACTGATTCCTTCGGGCTATCATCTGCAATCTCTTCTGCTTCTATCTGCACAGCACCTTCACTCTTATTTTCGATCAATACTTTTTCTTCTTTTTGTATTTTTATATCTTCACTCTGACTAGGTATTTCTGACTCGACTCCTAGAACTATACCGATACTTGGAGTAATATTTTCTGTTTTTGATACTAGCTCTTTTTTAGCTTCATTATCTTTATTTATCAATATCACTACTCCATGAGAAGACGGAGGAGTAATAGGCTCCGGCGTCGCCACCTTGGGATAAATTGTATCTATCGTCCCATCACCGTCTGAATCCACCTTGAGTTCGGCTTTACTAACTTCAAAATCTTCTCCAATATAAAGATACGCCAAAGTCTTATCCGAGCTAGGTATCATTTCAAAATAATTCTCTTGTATTATATTGTTGCCCTCTTGCCTCTCGACGTCTAAAGTAAAACTACCTTCTTCATAGCCGTCTAATTGCAAAGTGTACGGAATACCTGCAGGCGCTGAGATGAATTGAACTGTGCCAATCATATCATAATTCACATTAGGTATTTCTTGCTTTATCTCTTTTGTGACGGGATCGAGTCCTGTATATCTACCCTCTTTATCAAAGATACCCAAGGTTAAAGGTGAGTGTAAGGTGAAATGAAGACGAGCATTACTTGCAACAAAATTCAAATTATCATTTTTTAAAACAATCCCTTCGTTGTCAGTGAAAACTTTATCAGTAATTTGCGCCTGAATAAATTGTATTAAATTCTGAATTTCTAAAATATTTTTATGGTCTCTTCTGGGTCCAGGTAAACTGTTAAAAAGAGGCAAATTAATAACCCACTCCTCCACATTCTCACGATTTTCCATCCACAAAGCACTTGGAAAAGCTACTGTCGAATCTCCATCGACCGATACTATCGGTTTATGCGAAACGTATTCTCTACCTAGTCCGAGGAGTTTGCGTTTGATTACATATTTTAATCCTACTTTTGTTTCTTCGCCCCAACCTGCAACTTCTATGATTTTAGTGTTTGGACTCGGTTGCCAATTGTCTATGACTCCATGAGTTAGTTCTGCTTGAGAATATAAATACTCATTTACTATGTTTGGCTTGTCGGTATCACTGACGCTAGGTTTAGCACGCCCGTCACCACCCAAAACAAAATCTTTTAATTCTTCTTTTGTGTTGATAGAGCTACCGTATTTAGATATTAAATTTTCTAATAAAGGATGATCTTGGAATGATAGAATTGGATTTTGATCTGTATCTACAGTATTAAAATATCCACTAGATGGAGCTAGGTTGTATATCGTCGGCATATTCTCTCCGAATTCCCGAGACCGCTCAGAAGGCATCAGTATACCAAAAGGCCCTAAAGGTACGCCATGGAGCATAGCGATAGTCGCCTCTGGTGTGCCGACTTGAGGCACAGCTATAAAAATTATTTTTTCTATTTGGTTGTAGAGTGGATCATTTGTATCTTTTAATTTCTGAACCAAGGCTTTGATAACGAGTCCTCCGGTACTGTGGGCTATAAGAGTGACTTTGCCTGTCCTAGAAGTTCTCTGTAATTCACGCAACTCACTCACAATAAATGATTCAGAAAAATCGCCACTATTTAAATATGACAAATTCTCTCCGATAACTTTCCCGTTTATAATAATATCTTCTAAAGAAAGTCTCCAATCATAAGGAATCAGAGCATAGTCTTCAATCAAACTCAATTCAGTATTTTTCAAATTTCTTAAATCCGCAATAAATGATTTATAAATATTCACAGTCAAAGCTTCGTCAATAACTCCGAGCTCTCCGCCGTCCCCTTCTACACTCTCAGTATCATTTTTTGTATAAACATTATTTTTACTTTTCCCAAATTCATCTAAGAACATAAACTCTTGCAAAACTTTATGTGGTGAAACCCAAAGTTGTTGCTCTCCACAGAACATAGGATCCCTAGGCGTAACCGAACTACAATCAAAAACTTCACCATACATTCTAGAACCTTGCACTCCCGGGAAAAACATAACATTAGAATTACAATTTTTTACACACTCTTCTACTGGTGGCCAGCTAGGTAGCCAAGGTTCAAAAAGGATATGTTCACTCACAGAGTCGCCAAGCCCATTAGGATTTAAATCCACATGATACGGCCCAGTAGCGTCACCCCAATAATTATTGTTAAAATCTAAATCTACGTCTCTAAATGTAAAAGCTCCCGATAGAATATTGTTATGTATATTACTTTTATTTGCTGAGAATACTGAGTCGTAAACAACAAAACCATATAAGTTATCAGTGATCTCGCTATCAGTTATTTTTACAAAACTATCTCCAAAATTATTAAAAACAATAAACCCAGAATCCATAGCCCCAAAGACTTTTACTTTTTTAAAATTAGCCTGTACGTTGTTGAATAAAGACATACCATAAACACCACAATTCACAGACCCAGTATTAAAATCCACCGCAGAATTATTGTAAACAGAAATCCCAGTATTATCACAAGATATCTCAGAATTCAACATATTAAGATGAGAATCATTATAAACTAAAAATCCACCACGACTACCACTTAGGCTCCCGTCTTTGAAATTCAAATTACTATTACCAAATACAGATATGCCAGAATTAGATTGATCAAGACTCAGGATATCTACATTAGTGAATGATGCTGAAGCATTATTATAAATATTTACAATAGAATCTTGATTAAGACTCTCAACTTTAGAATTTTTTAATATTAAATTGCTGTAATCCTGGACTTCTATTTTTGCCTCGCCCGAGAAAAGAGAGTCATTTATCTCAACCATACTAGAGTCGTACAAATACAAACTCGTCGCTTTTAAATCTGCAAATTCTGAATTAGTTTCAAAAAATAAAATATCATTATTGGTATCTAGTCCAGTCGACTGCGCCCGACCACCCTCATAAAATACAAACAAATTTGACCTATTTATAATATAGTTCAAAACTGAATTTCCCGAATTGTCCCTAATCACAAGATCCACATAACCATCAAAATATACAGGGTCCTCCTCTGCACCCAAAACTTTCAAAACTCCTTCCACAAAGAAAATACTAGAATTAAATTCTACCACTACTCCAGGCTCGATAACCAAAGTCGCTCCCGAGGCAAGAGTGATATCTTCGTTGACTACATACGGACTACCCTCTTTTGTCCAAGTTGTATCTGTAGTAATATCGTCTAAGATTACTGTCCCAGTACCACTATCAGGAGAATCATCTTCACTATCTGATAAAATATAATTCACCGAAAGAGAAATAAAATCATGCCCCGTAGTTGTACCGCTTGCCGTCGGAGTCGCGCGATATGCTGAAAATCTAACTTTAGTATTATTTATAAGACTCGCAGTATTCAAGACAGAACTAGCATCCAAGACATCAACATGATCAACGCTAGAAATACCCACAGTAGATCCAGATATCTCGACAAAACCAACTCCATCCCAAACTTCTATCTTCGATCCTGCCAAAGCACTCGAACGCTGAAATTCATGATTTATTTTTACTTCATTTATCACCGCATTTGCTGGAACATTTGGCGAAAAAATAAATTCGATGTACCTGTCGGCAACATACGTATTTTCATCTGGCCATTTATCGCTACGCATTCTATCTACTCCATTACCCGGCTCAGAATCAGAAAAACTTAATTTTTCAATATCACCTTCTGAAAAAATCTCGGCAACACCAGAACTTTGATCCACACCAGAAGTCACATAATAGACCCCCATATTTTCTGCAATAACTACAGAAATAAAAAAACTGTTCAACAGAACAGCCATAAGAACAAAAACAAAAAAGTTTTTAAAAATAGAAACCCTGGTTTTTCCTACCAGCGACATACTAAAATTATAATTTTTATAAAATCAAAACAAAAGACAAAATCTGTGGATAACTATCCAAGGGCATCCCTTGGATGATTTAACCATTCGTCTATTTCTTTTAGAAAATCTTGCTTTGAAGTAAAATATTCTGGAAAAGCTTTTATGTTTAGAATCAACACTTCCCTTCTAGGTACTTCTAAAAAATCTAAATAGCTCGAGTTGCTGTAACTGTACAAATAATCTTTAGTTTTAGATAAATCATTTATACCTTGCTCCTTCCAAGTTGGGTCAAAAATCTTTACAGGATTGAGGTGAATATACATAAAAATATATTTTAAATATTCATCAGAATCTAAATGCTCGGCTCGGAACCTACCTTCAAACAATTTACCCGTCCTGTCGTACTTCTTGTTGAAATACATAGAATACGCAGTCGATAATTTCTCCATAAAAATACTAATACCGTTTTCTTGTTTTTCTTTTAGCAATAAATGAAAATGATTTGGCATCAAACAATAACTGCCAATATCGACAAGAGTTTCGCCTCGTTCTATCTTGTCCAAGGGCACCCCTTGGATAGTTTTAAAGACAACTGGTTTCGAGCCATTGCATACAAATAAAAGCTTTATAAACCTCTTGTAGTCAAAATCATCCAAAAATATCAAGGATTTATTGTTTCCCCTATTGTAAACATGATAGTATTCGTTAATTGAAAAATTTATCTTTCTTTCCATATTATCTAAATATCACCACTAACAAATAAAATCCAAGGATTGACCTTGGATTTTATGATTTTACAACTTATTTAATCTATCGATTTCTGTTTGGTAAACTGTTTTATTTTGAGGATATACTTCTATCGCTTTATTCCAGACTGCTATCGCTTCGTTTTTCTGTCCATTATTTTCAGCTATGCGAGCAAAGTTGGTCATCAGGTTTATCTTTGTTTTTGGATCAACTTTATTCATACCTTGATCGTACACTGCCTTTAAAACAGTAAAGCTCGCAGTAGTCTTTTCGTCCATAGCTACCAACTTGTAAATCCAATAATCTGTGTAAGTCGGGTTGAGCTCTATCGCTTGGTCTATCATCTCGAGTGCTTTATTCCAATCCCCTTTGGCGCTATATGCAGAGAAAAGTCTCACATAAACTACATCGGATTTGCTATAAGTCAGAGCTTCATCAAAATAACTTATTGCTTTAGTGTAATCTTTATCATTAAAAGCAGTCGAACCATTAGCTAAAGCTGTATTGAATTTTGTTTTATTGGTATTTACTACTGGTTTTACTGTTGGGTCTGTCGCACTCGTATTAGTATTTTCTTCTACTTTTTCTGTTTCTGTAGTAGTGTTCTCATCTATTACCGTACTAGTATTATCTAAATCAATATTTTCTATATCTTCATCAATACCTTTCTTGTAATCCATGAGTCCAGCAATAACCAATATGGCTATCATTGCTCCTATTATTATATAATTGATGTATTTTTTATTCATAGTATTAATTATATAGAAAAACAACAAAGAATCAATATTTACCATTTATCCAAGGGATGCCCTTGGATAGTTATCCACAGGTGGGCTTGGGTTGGTTTTTGGCTTAGTTTTTAGTTTAGTTTACTGAACTTAGCATCTTTTCTTTGGTTTTTGGACCTATTAGTCCGTCAGCAGTCAATCCATTATCCTTTTGCCATTGCTTGATAACTGCTATCGTCTTTGGTCCTAATTTACCGTCAACTACTAGACCTAGGTTTAAAACTTGATTCAAGAATCTTTGCAATTCTTTTACAGCTTCACCCTTGCTGCCATTTTTCAAGATAGTGTTTCCAAAATTGTATTTAATTATCGGAGTTGCAGATAGAGTGCCAGTATTCACTACGCAAGACTTACCCGTAGTAGTACTAAAGCCAGTTGTTCTATTATCGCAACCTGGTATAACATTGTCGGCTACTGTAATACTGATACTAATAGGTACGATAATTTCAGAACCATTAGTAGAAATAGGAGTTACAGTCAAAGTCGGAGTCGCAGACACAACTAGAGGAGCAGGAGCAGGACTTCCACTTCCTCCACTATGCACCACAGCCACATAATCAAAAGTCGCTACTGGAGAAGTGTTATCAAAAAGATCACAACCTACGGCTTTGACTGTAGTCGAAGCTGTAACATTGAAAGGATTTGCTGTGAGGCCTGTAGTACAAGTCGGAGTCGAGCCATCTACAGTATAATGAATATCAGTAGAACCAGTTGAAGATAAAGTCAGAGCTTGAGATGTGAGGTTTACTAAAATCATATTTGTAACGCTCGAAGTCGGAGTGCTTGGGATCTGACGATCAGATACGTCTTGGTTTTGAGTTGAAGCATTTGAATTTGCAAAAGGTGAAATATCGCGAACTGCATCAAGAGCTATATCTAAACCTGCTCCAGACCAAAAGTCAGGATTAAGCAAAGGTTGAGTTGTAAGATTCACAATAGAAGCATCAGTACCATCGACAGCTGCGGCTGTTATCACTACACCATTAGCGGTCAAATCGAAATCAGACCCATTAGCTTCTTGAACCGCTACATCTTCAGAAAAAGTAACTGCTATGTTTGTATTACTTGTGGCACTAGCAGAAACAAAAACAGGATTCTGATCATCGTTCACAGCCAGAGAAGCTCCATGAGCCACAACTTCATTCGTATCTCCGTTGGTGTCAGTTACAGCCAAAGCATCTACATACAATCCATGACTAGCGTCGTAAGCAGTAGCTGTATCAGAGAAAGGAGTACCTGCGAAAGTTAGAGTCGCTACCCAAGGGTTACCTGGAGTAGTAATAACAGCTGAGACAGGAGTCAGAGGGCTCACTCCCCCAGTATTCACGTCTATGTGGAATTTAGAGAAATCGATAGAAGCCAAGTTGTGTCCTGGATTATTAAAATAAACCTGAATAGTATTAGAGGAAACAATATTTCCTCCAGCTGTACCGATATCGGCAGCGGCATTCGCTTTTAGACTAAAAGAGTAAACAAAGACAAAAACCAAACTCGTCACCAATAAAGACAAACTCAACTTTTTTATGATTTGCATATTAATTTATTTAGAAAACAATTTTAAATTTAATAATAGAAACAAATAACTAAATTAATTATAACACAAACAAAAAGCTAAATCATAAATTTATGATTTAGCTTTTTGTTCTACCCTGTGGATAATTATCCAAGGGCATCCCTTGGATTTTGGGAAGGTCAGACCTTCCCTTTTTTAAGATTAAATTATTCAGTGTAAAAAATATTGTTTATCTCTTCAAGAGTTAGGAATGGTTTCAAAGCTCTGATTATAGCTTTCTGTGTTCCCCTATCTAATTCGTCATGATTTGGTATTGAGATATTTTGAGTTTCGTTTATATTAACACGACTTAATCTTATATGACTTCCTTTTTGCCTAACAACAACAAAACCAAGCGCTTCTAATTCTTTAATAATTTCTTTACCTGAAAGTCTTTTAAGATTAGGCATATATCATATCTGCTAAATCAAAATTAATCATAACAGGATGAGAAATATTATCCTTTTGATCAACTTCTTCGAAATACAAATCTGTAGCTTCTTTTATATTACTTACAAGCTCCTCAAAGGTTTTACCTTGAGTTACTATCGCATAGTCATTTGCAGAGCCGACATAATAGCCGTCTTCTCCTTTTTCTATTTTAAATAATACTATTTTTGACATATTTATATTATATCACAAAATGTTAGAAAAGATAGGTTTTATTTTATAAAGGGTCTAAAAAAGGAGCTGTGGATAACTATCCAAGGGCATCCCTTGGATGTGGCAAATACTTATTTTTGTTTTTTCTTTTCTAATAAGTACACACGAGAAGCTAGTTCGTCAAACATACGATGAGTAACAAATTTATCACCTAGATCCAACATATCTCTACGAGTTGCTTTAACATTTTCGTCTATTTGTTTTACTTTTTCATCTAAAGCATCAAACTTAGAATCTATGCCATCGAATTTAGCATCTATAGCATCAAATTTAGAATCTATACGTTCAAATCCCTTAGCAGTCATAATAGCTAAGTTGTTTACAGTTTCTGAAAGATTGTTAACAGTACCTGCTAAATCTTCGATAGTCATTTTCTTTTTTACGACTTTCTTCATTCTTTAATTATATCACACAAGAATTTTGTGATGCAATCTGTATTTATAAAGGGTCTAAAAAAGGAGCTGTGGATAACTATCCAAGGGCATCCCTTGGATTGGGAGTTTTGGATTTTGGGAAGGTCGGACCTTCCCAGATTTTGGTTTCTTGGTCTTGGGTAGGTCTGACCTCCCCTTTTTAAAATACAAATTGGAACGCAAAAAGCCCTCGCTTTCGCGAGGGCTTTTTGCTGCTTTTTACGGCATCCCCTAAAAGTTTTCTTCTTTATTATTTCTTATTTATAAGATTGCATTATTCTTTTAGTTGAGTCAAACTTACAAATTATTTTAAAGTTATCCACAATTATTTGCTTTTATTTTTAAAAAAATATATAATATAAGTGTTATTCAAAAAAGCCACCTGCAAAGGGGGCTTTTTTATTTATATGGATACTACTGGTATTTCTTTCTTTATATTTTCTTTAATATCCAAAAGAGACATATAAAATACTTTATCTTTCTTTTCACTAACCAAAGCTCGTAGTTTAGTTGAATACACAGCAACAGTAAGCCCAGACTTGATGTCTCGACCAGCATAAGAAACTATTGTAACTTTTGTAACTCCTTTTTCAAGAGCCTTTCTTATAACATATTCAAAATCTCCATCCCCTGTAAAAATCAACAACTCAACGTCAGGAGCAGATTTATCAATAACATCAACCGCCAGTTCCACATCACAATTAGCTTTCTTGCGATATCCCATATTTATAATTTGAATATTATCTTTCAAGCACCCAGAACATTTAAAAGCTATAATTTTATCTTTATTTTTGTAAGAAAAAATTGATTTACTTTTAACGATACAACAAGGAGTTTTATTTAATAGATCAAATTCTTTTGCTGTTTCTATATCACCATTATCGATACCTGTATAAAAAAGAACCTCAGAACAAGATTTTTTATTTTTTAAAAAGTCAGCTACTTTCATCCAGTCAACAACAAAGTCTAACATTTTTTCAGTTGTACTTGCTGTATTTTGAACATCCACAAAAGCATATCTTTTCATAAATAAAATTATACTATATTTTTTTCCTTCATTCAATACGATAAACATAAGCTGGATTTATGAAAGTTAATACATACAATCTGTTTTAAAACTAGGCTGTGGATAACTATCCAAGGGCATCCCTTGGATACGGGGTTTTGGTGAGTAGTGGGTAGTGGATATTGAGATTGGAACCCCAGTCAGTCGCGACTGACTGGGCAAGAACGCAAAAAGCCCTCGCTTTCGCGAGGGCTTTTTACTGCTTTTTGCGGCATCCCCTAAAAGTTTTCTTCTTTCTTATTTCTAAGATTGAATTATTCTTTTAGTTCGAGATTTTAACTTAGAACTTTTTCTTCTAGGATTTCTATTCTTCTATCGTGATTATTTACAGTATCAGACATATCATCAAATTTTTCATTTAACTCTTTGAAGTTTTCTCTAGTTTCTATTTTAAATGATTTTAAATCTGTTTCAAGATTATTAAAATGAGTATTAGTTTCAAGTTTAAAAAGATTCAGATTAGTTTCTAAGCCATCAACTTTATCAGTTAGCTTAGAGACACTAATTGCAACAGTTTCAACTAATTGAGTAAGGCTTCCTAGATCACTTTTTATATCAACTATGTCATTCTTAACACCAGCCATATCTCCTTTAAGACCACCTATGTCATTTTTAATGTCGAGCAAGTCTTCCTTGGTGGCGAAAGACTTTAGGTCTTCTTTGGTAGCGAAAGACTTTAGATCTTCTTTAGTGGCAAGATTTTCAAGATCTTTTTTGGTTAAGAATATTGAAGCTAATTTTTGTATGTCTTGATCTGTTAACATTCTTTAATTATATCACACAAGAATTTTGTGATGCAATCTGTATTTATAAAGGGTCTAAAAATGAACCTGTGGATAACTATCCAAGGGCATCCCTTGGATTTATGGTTTTGGGTTTTGGGGAGATCAGACCTTCCCTTTTCTTTTTTTTCCTTTTTTAAAATACAAATTGGAACGCAAAAAGCCCTCGCTTTCGCGGGGGCTTTTTGCTGCTTTTTACGGCATCCCTTAAAAGTTTTCTTCTTTCTTATTTCTAAGATTGAATTATTCTTTTAGTTCAAAACTATGATTGTACAGTTTGAGAAATTGGAAGATTTTTAACTCCGTATTCTCCTGTCCAGTCATTAGTTGTTGTTGAGTGTCCTGAAGCTGAAACGTCAGACCAAATGATTGTTACATCAGAGTCAGCAGTTTCTACATCAGCTGCACTATCTGAAGCTGCGTAAGCAGCATCACCAGCAAGCTTTGTAACTACGTAGTCAACATCAATGTCAACAGAAGCAGCAGTCATACGTAATTCGTATGTCTTTGTTCCTGAAACTTGTTGTACAGCTGTAGCATCGAACTCTATAGTTCCTGAAGTGTTTGTAGCACCTACAGTTGTAAGAGTATCAGTACCAGCAACTTCTGCGTTAGCAGTAACATCCCATAGTACAGCGTTAGTTAATACTGGGTCAGCAGTCTTTGAAACTTCAAAGAACAATCTTGACCATTCAATAGTACCACCGTTTGAAGTGATAGTGAATCTTGAAAGCACGTTTTCACCTGCTTTTAATTTATCACCACTCAAAGCAACAGCTGTAATAGTTGGAGTTGCAGCGTAAGCATACATTGCATTTCCAGCTGGACCATTTTCTAATGCTTCACAAGTTGAGTTTCCACAACCTGCATCGTTAGCTGAAGCATCTGAAGTACCAGTTGAAGTATTTGTAGCTGTGAAAGTTGATAGAGTTACAAGTTGTGAAGAACCTGTATCACCTGCACCAATTCCAACAGAACCTAATACTAATTTAACAGTCAACACTTTGTTTTGGTTAGCTGGAACATTCCAGTTAAGACCATTGAAAGTAACTGGACTAGCACCTGGTTTTGAAGCAATCAAAGTAGCACCGTCGTAAAGTTCTACACTTTGTGCCACAGTAGTATTACCTAATGTGAAAGTAAGATCTGTTACGTTGTATCCAGCAGTAATTGCAGCGAATTTGAATGCAGCAGCAGTAACTGTTTGATTGTCATGGACAATCGCAGCAACTGGAGTTGAAGCATCTGTAGTAGCTGTAATTGAAGCTGTACCTGCTGTAATTGTTTGACCAGTTGTAACAGCTGGGGCAACCGCAGTTCCTGAAACACTAGCTGTACCTGTCAAAGTTAAGTCTATGTCAAAGTCAGTACCTACTGTTGCAGCAGAACCAAGATTTGCATAAAGCTCAATTGACATATTTGTATTCTTAACCAATGTGTGATTGATTGAGAAAGCATTTCCTGTAGCACTAACTGTAGCTAAAGGAGAAGGTTGTGAAACAATGTTTCCTGCTGCATCTTTAACAACAATATACATGTTTGTTAAATCATCAGCAATATCAAAGTCGTCAGCAGAACCTCCTTCATCAAATGAAACTGTTGTTAAAAGAACATCTTCTACTGAAGAACCTGCAACGTTCCAAGAACCGATTTTGAAACCAGTAGCTGGAAGAGAAACAGATTGGTTAGCATAAGTTGCGTTCTTTGTAAGACTAACAGTTGCTGAAGCAACAGTTAATGTATTACCATTAACAGCTGTACCAGGAGCATTGAATGATCCTAGAGAATCAACTTTTTGAGCGTTTGATGAACCAATAGCGATAACACCAATTATAGTATCACCAGCTGTAAGGTCGTTTGTACCGTCATTGTCAAACATATCTGCATGTAAGTCCATAAGTACTGGTGTACCTGGGTTTACAGTGTAATTCAATGTGTATTGTGTATAAGCAGGTGTTGAAGAGTCTTCCATCAAAGTTGATGTAGAACCGTATTGAACACCACCTATAACGATACGTCCATTTCTTAATGAATCTACAGCGTTATCAGAAGTTGTGAATGAAGCACGGATATTTTCGATCTTGATAGGTTCACCGTAAGCTGTAACTTTGTAAGTAGCGATTTTAACATCGTTACCAGCTAAAGTTGCGTTTGTTGAAGAAGATGAAACATCTTTTTCAATGATTAATGAACCTCCACCTTGACCTGAAATTGTACTTTCAGTAGCAGGAGCCCATGGTAATGGATCAGTTGTTACACCACCTACAACACCAGGAACAATGTTAACTCCGAAAGATGAATCTACGAAATCAACATCAGCTGCACTTCTCAAAGAGAAATGAACTGTTCTTGAAGCACCAGATACGATATCAGCATCAACACGTACTACACGTGTTCCTGATTGTAGCATTACTGGAGTTGAAGTCATGTCAAAAGTAACATAACCGTTAACATCTACACCAGCAGCTGTCGCAACTTGAACTCCATTTACATAAAGTTTAAAGCCACCGAAAGCATTAGCTGGAGCTGATCCAACATTTCTGAAAGCTACTCTTTTCATCCAAACATCTCTTTGTGAGATATTTAAACTTGATTGCCACACTGTTACGTTTGCACCTGGGTTAAGAGTTGCATTTGTAGGTGTTTCTATTCCAGAAGTAACGCCAGCTAATGTAGCATTAGCTATTGAATGAATGTTACCTGAAAGGTTAACAGTTGAAGTTGTGCCTCCAGCTGTAACTGTTGCAAGCATCATACCTACAGTTTGACCTGAAGTATTAGCAGCAATGTCAGACTTTACAGAAATAGTTTTTGTACCGTTAACTGTGAAGATTCCTGAAGGAACGTTGAATGTAACTGTACCGTTGTTTGAAACTGAAGCTGCATCTGTCAAACGTGTAGCACCGTCAAATAGGTAAACGTTTGAAGGAGTAGCGTCAGCTGAAACTCCGATTCTTTGTAAAGTAACAGCAGTAACTGTGCCTGATCCACTGAAAGTGAAGTTAGCTAAGTTAGCTGTAGCTTGTCCTGCAACAAGAGTAGATGAAGCTGGATTGTTTGAAGACAATGCAACTGTAACTGGTCCTGTTTGTGAAGTTGAACCTGAACATGGTTGTCCAGTTGTAGAACTGAATCCTGATGTTGATGAACAACCTGCTGGAAGAGTTGTACTAACTCCTGTAGAACAAGATACTCCTGTGATAGGAGAGAATCCTGCTGATGATGTACATCCTGCTGGATAGTTACCTCCTGTTGAAGTTGTACCTGTCCATGAAGCTCTTGAAGCTGGTCCAAAGATACCGTCTGCTGTTAATCCCTTACTAGCTTGGTAAGCTTGTACGGCTGTTTTGGTTTTAGAACCGAAGTAGTTTGTTTCACTACCTACTGATCCTGCACCTGAAGTTGAAACAACGAATCCTTTTGAGTTAAGACCTTGTTGAAGTTCTTTAACTTGACTGTTGTTTGAACCTAGTTTTAGTGTTGAAGTGATAGCAGCTGAAGCTGTTCCTGTTGAAAGGATAACTGCAGCAGCAACCATCAAACCTAAAACGAATTTTGATTTGAATAAATTACTCATATTTTTTTTAATTACGCCATTAATAAGTTTCGACAAAACTAAAAGCGTATTTTCTATCGTCCTCATCCCTACTTAATTAATAAATAATAATAATGCGTAGTGACTTGCGAGGACAAAAAGATTTGAACTAAACTTGAAAACATAACTAAAGACATTTGCAATTGTGATGCAAACATTTTTATTGTATTAAGTTTTCAATGACCTTTCTTTTACCGAATCTTTGCAATAAATTTATTTTACTAAACTTAAAACAAAGACAGGCTTTGATCCTTTGTGTACTAAATCTTTTCGACGAAATTTAGCAACAAGATCTTATACTATATATAAGTATGAGAATAAGACTTTCGTAAAATTCTTCACACTAATAATATATACGTATACATTATAATATAGACTCTCGAATAAGAGCAATATTACAACGTGTGGATAACCGATAATTTCGCATAAGAAAAATAAATTCTTCGCTAGTTACTCCACCTATCTATATTGGCATATTTTTGACATAAAAGCAAACACAAATTAGGTTCTAGTCGCTAGGTTCTAGGTTCTAGGAAAATGCAAAAATGCAAAAAACAAAGAAAGGTTATTAGAGATTATTTTTTGAAAAAATATCTGGACCATCTCTTCTCCCCTGTCTTATACAATAGGTTGTCCTTTACCAGGGAGACGAGTTCTCTCTGGAGAGTCTTCTCACTCATGGTGGTGAATTGACCTTTTGAGAGGGAGCGAACTTCGGTTATCGTGAGTCCGTTAGGGTTGTCCTTTATCACGGATACTATCTCTGTACGGCGTTCTTGCTTGCTCGTGTTATCTTTGATATTCTCTTTATTTTTATCGTAAACTTTTGGAATATTTTTGTTCGTATCTCCTGCCTTGGTCTTCGTCTTTGCTTCGATTTCTTTCAAAGCTTTGAGTAGGGTGCTACCCTTTTGGAGTCCGATATTGGTCGGAGCTTGTCTGATAGATTTCTTTAATCTCTCCATGTGTGACCTCTGATCTGCGTGAGAGAATTCTTGCTTTACTTCGAACATTTTAGGGCGAGATTCTAGTCTGTCTTTTATCTCGCGATTTGGATTTTGGAGAGCGTTTTGATTTTGAGTATTTTCTTCATCTTTGAATAAGTCAGATAGTACTTGGTCGCTGTAGGGATTCCTATTACCGAGAGAATCTTCGACTGACTTTTTGAAAAGATAGAATTCTTTTTTTAAGATATCGGCATTCATCTGAGACATGAGTTTTACATTACTTGAGATGTCTAATAGAACTAGAGTTTGAGATATTTTATTTAGTAGTCCGATAGATATGTAGTCTGTCCTTGATGAGAAGGTAGATATGTCCGATATGATTTCTAGCCCTATATTTCTGAGTTTATTCCTTATGCCTTCTTGTTTGTCCATTATGTCCGTGACCATAAAGAGAGCTGTGATGAGTTTGTGAGACTTGGTGTAAGAGAAAGACAAAGTTGTGTCTTTTATATGAAAACCGATGTCTCTTGTATTGTTTTCATTATTTTCCATGTGTCCATTATATATTTCTCTCGGACTTTTGCAAGCCCGAGATTAGGTTCTAGTTTCTAGTTACTAGGGGCTAGGTTCTAAAATTAGTTTCTAGTTTCTAGTTGATAGGTTCTAGAAAGCAAACAACTAAACACTAGCACCTAGAAACTAATACCTAATCTATGCTAAAATATATCAATGGCGAAAAAGAAATTAAAGAGGGTTAAACGAAATGAAACACAGAAGGCGGAGGTAGAAAAAAATAATTCTTTAAGTTTAAAAACAGAAACAAAACACGGAATATTGGCTGTTGTTTTTTTTGTTATAGCATTATTTTTATTTATGTCAGCTTTTGAAATGGGAGGAGTAGCGGGAGAATTTTTTTATAAAATTCTTTCTTATGTATTCGGAGTTGGGTATGTATTGTTGCCGATACTTTTCTTGTTGTTAGGATCATCTTATATCAAATCTGAGAGTCCAAATCTTGGAGGTGTGCGTATTGCGAGTTCTATTTTATTCTTGCTCTCAGGTCTCGGTATTATCGATATCGCGACTAGTAGCAATCCAGGAGAATTTAGTGGAGATCATGCGGGAGGATTTTTAGGAAAAATTCTCGCGACTCCACTCGTAAATCTTTTTGATGTGTATGCGAGTATCGTATTCCTCGGAGCGTTGCTCATCATCTCGATACTAATCATGTTTGATACAAAACCAAACTTGATAAAATTCTTTAACAGCATTTACAATTTCTTTACTGGTAAAAAAGACGAGAGTCTCGAAGGTGAAGAAGAGGACGAAACAGACGAGGAAGAAGAAACAGAAGACGAGGAAGAAGTAGTCGAGAAAATAAAAAAAGTTCCAGCAGTCGCAAGTACACGCGAACCTGAAATGAAAATCGCAGAGAAAGAAGAAGAGATGCCTATCAAGAAATTGAAACCTAGCACCATGTCTAACTACGTCCCTCCTCCTCTGTCTCTACTAGAAGAAGATAAAGGTAAAGCCAATACCGGAGACATAAAAGCAAATTCAAATATCATAAAAAGAACTCTTATGAACTTTGGTATCGAAGTCGAAATGGACGAGATAACTATCGGGCCGACAGTGACCCGTTATGCATTGAAGCCTGCCGAAGGAGTGAAACTCTCTCGTATACTCGGACTGCAAAATGACCTATCACTCGCACTCGCTGCTCACCCTCTCCGTATCGAAGCTCCTATCCCAGGCAAGTCTCTCGTCGGTATCGAAGTCCCAAACAAAACTAAATCTACAGTCGGACTCGCTACCCTACTCGCTGATGATAAATTCCAACATTCACCAAAACCACTAACTCTAGCACTCGGTCGTTCTATCTCGGGCAAAGCGAGTTTTGGAAACTTGGCAAAAATGCCTCACTGTCTAGTCGCGGGTACTACTGGATCTGGAAAATCTGTGACCATACACTCGATGATAACTTCTCTACTATATAGAAACGGACCTGAGGACTTGAAATTCATCATGGTAGACCCAAAACGTGTCGAGCTCACTCTATACAAAAACATCCCTCACCTATTGACCCCAGTCATCACCGAAGCCAAGAAAGCCATCCTCGCTCTAAAATGGGCGGCGAAAGAGATGGATAGAAGATACGACATATTGGAGCAAGAGTCTGTGCGTGATATCGAATCTTATCACAACAACGTATTAGGAAAGAATAAGTCTCGAGCGGAAGGTGAAAAAGAATTAGAGCGCATGCCTTATATCGTGATATTTATCGACGAGTTGGCGGACATCATGACCACTTATCCTCGTGAACTCGAGTCTGGTATCGTGAGACTTGCTCAAATGTCTCGTGCGGTTGGTATTCACCTAGTACTATCTACTCAAAGACCAGAGGTAAACGTCATCACAGGACTTATCAAGGCCAACGTCCCTGCTCGTATAGCTCTAAAAGTATCTTCACAAATAGACTCTCGTACAATACTCGACACAGGAGGAGCCGAGAAATTGCTCGGAGCGGGAGACATGCTCTACTCTTCAGGTGAGGCACAACCAGAACGTCTACAAAGTGCCTTTATATCTGAGACTGAAGTTAAGAAAGTCGTGAGTTATCTATCTGATGCTTATAAAGATGAAATCAATGCAGAAATAAATCTAACTCCTGCTAGCGTGGGAAACGACAAAGGGATATTCGAAAGTACTCTCGACGGCGAGGATGAAGTCGACGATGAGATGTATGAAGAAGCTCGTGCGACAGTTATCGAAGCTGGTAAAGCTAGTACTTCATACCTACAAAGGAAACTCAAGCTCGGATATGCTCGTGCAGCGCGCCTAATAGACGTACTCGAAGCGAGAGGAGTTATCGGTCCTGGAGACGGAGCAAAGCCGAGAGAAGTATTGGAGAAAATCAACAGAGATGAGAACGGCGATAACGTCATGGAATAATAGATATGGAAAAAGACTTTAAAACCAAATTAATAATAGGAGCGACTGCGTTTTTCTCATTATTTATATTAGTTTATGCGGTTTTCCAGTTTAAAGATGTGATATTTGGAATACAAATACAAGAAGTAAATATCGTCGACGGTAGTACTATAGATCAGAATCCCTTACGCATTACTGGAATAGCAAGACATGCAGTATATCTATCTCTCAATGGTAGAGAGATATCGATAGACAAGGACGGAAATTGGGACGAGACTATTGCCCTACTCTCGGGATATAATATAATAGAAATAGAAGCCAGAGATAAATTTGGCAACACTGACGCAAAGAATTACAAACTAATGTATCCATTATAAAAGTTATAAATTATTAATATTAAATTAAATATATGAAGAAAAAAGAAAAAAAGGCAGATAAAGTAGTCGGAGGTGATAGTAGTATCTTAGAGAATACTCTAAAGGCTATCCAAACCAAGTTTGGTGAAGGCTCTATTATGAAGCTCGGTGATACACCGAAGGTGAATATAAATTCTATATCTACAGGCTCACTAGGCCTTGATATGGCGCTAGGAATAGGAGGAATACCAAGAGGTAGAATCATAGAGATATTTGGACCAGAGTCTTCAGGTAAGACTACCCTATCTCTCCACGTAGTCGCAGAGGCGCAAAAGCTCGGTGGAGTTTGTGCTTATATCGACGCGGAGCATGCTATGGATCCAGAATATACAAAGAAATTAGGCGTAAATATCAACGACCTGCTAATCTCTCAACCTGATAACGGTGAACAAGCGCTCGAAATAGTAGAGAGTCTAGTACGTACAGGTAAAATAGACGTCGTAGTTATCGACTCTGTAGCGGCTTTGACTCCAAAAGATGAAATCGAAGGAGATATGGGAGCGTATCATGTCGGTAAACAAGCTCGCCTTATGTCTCAAGCATTACGTAAACTCACAGCTATCGTCGCAAAATCTAAAACTGCGGTGATATTTATCAACCAAATCCGTATGCAGATAGGAGTTATGTTCGGTAATCCTGAGACAACACCAGGAGGTAAAGCTTTGAAATTCTACACTTCAGTCCGTCTAGATATCCGTCGTATTGCTCAAATCAAAAAAGGTGAAGAAGTAGTCGGAGGAAGAACACGCGTCAAAGTCGTAAAGAATAAAGTCGCAGCTCCTTTCAAACAAACTGAATTTGATATAATTTACAATGAAGGTATATCACGTGAAGGAGAAATCATGGCTCTCGGCGAGAAGCTCGGTATTATAGAGAAGTCTGGGGCTTCATATTCATACAAAGGTAAAGACGGAGAAAAGATTTCTATGGGACGTGGATATGATGCTACTCGTACATGGCTAAAGGAAAATCCTAAAGTAATGAAAGATTTTGAAAAAGAAGTCCGCACACGCTTTGGAGAAATACAAGTAGCTAGTTCTGGGGAATAACTTGAAAATTATCAGATAAAAGTATAATATACCAATATGGCAACTTTAGAATACAGTGAAATAAGAGAAAAGAAGATTATTATTCATGATGATGAACCTTGTGAAGTTATCGAGTCTCATGTAGCTCGGACTCAACAACGTAAACCTCAAAACCAAGTAAAACTAAAAAGTCTTGTCTCAGGAAAGACTTTTGCAGCTACTTTCCACGTATCTGATAAGGCAGACGAAGCTGATATCGAGAAAAGAGATGTAAAGTTCTTGTATGCAAACAAAGGTGAATACTGGTTCGCGGATCCAGAAGACCCAAAGAGTAGATTTAAATTAGATGCGGCTTTGGTATCAGATTCAGCTAAATTCTTTAAAGAAAACGGACTAGTCCAAGCTATGGTCTGGGACGACGACGGTGAAGAGAAGACTATTAAAATCACTCTACCTATCAAGATAGACTTTAAGGTCAAAGAAGCTCCCCCTGCAGTCAAAGGTAATACCGCTCAAGGAGGCAACAAGATAATTACTCTAGAGAACGGCACTACTGTGAACGCTCCTATGTTTATCGAAGAAGGCGACGTTGTATCTGTAAATACTGAAACTGGGACTTATGTAGAGCGTGTGACTAAGATATAAGAATTTGGTACTAGTTTCTAGTGACTAGGTTATAGGTTTAAATACAACAATAAAAAAGCCCTCAGCCTAAGGCTGAGGGCTTTTTTATTTAATATTTATAGAATATTATTTAGCTACGAAAGGCAATAATCCCATAAATCTAGCGTGCTTGATAGCATTTGCTAAAGATCTTTGATTCTTTGCTGTTACACCTGTACGCTTATGGTTTAAAATCTTACCATTAGGGTTGATGAACTTTCTAAGGATATCAGTATCCTTGTAGTCTATATATTTTATATTATTTGCTGAAAAGTAATCTTGTTTCATATATTTATCTCTACCCTGTCAGTCGCGACTGACGGGGTTAACTTATAATTTAATTTCTAAAATGGAATGTCTTCTGGGTTTATATCTTCTTCTGGATATTCTATAGAGTCCATTTCCCCTCCGTCTTGAGGCTTTGAAGCTTGAGCATTGTTCTCAGTTGGAGTATAACCACCGGTTGCGCCAGTCGGCTTTGGTCCAAATTGAGTCTTGTCAGCTACTATTTCGGTGCGGTATTTCTTCTCTCCACTATTCTTGTCATCCCAACTACGAGTCTGCATTCTTCCTTCGACTAGCATTGAGTTGCCCTTTTTCATGTATTGAGCAACAGTTTCTGCTTGGCGACCGAAAACCACAACGTTGTGATAATCAGTAGATTCTTGGCGAGCTCCGTTTGCATCTTTCCAAACGCGATTCGTTGCTAAAGAAAAACTACAAACCTTGATTCCTGATGGCAGGGCTTTGAGCTCTGGATCACGAGTAAGGTTACCTATTACTATTGCTTTATTTAAATACATAATTTAATTAGTTAAATAATAAGGTTTACGCAGACACCATCTTCTCTATCTCTTCATCGATTTCTTTTTCATCGATTGGAGCGACTTCTTCTTCACCTTCTTTTTTAGCGGTGAAAGTTTTTCTCTTGATACCACCTTCTTTAGTAGGAAATCTCTTTTGAGCAAGAGTATTTTCACGAACGGTCTTAAGTATCAAAAATCTAATAATGTTTGGATCTAGGTCTAGTTTCTTCTTTAATTCTAAGATACCGACTGAATCCATCTCAAACTTAACCCAACCGAAGTAAGCATCATCAAACTTACTACGCACGTTTTGCACCACCTTTAGCATTGTGTAGGCTAATGGTATCATCTTTGGCATCTCTTCAGAGATGAATTCACCTTTCAAACTTGAAACAAGCTCTTTAAGGTTACCAACGATGGTAGGCACTTCTTCTTCAGACAAAGTTGGCGCCAAAAGGTAGCCCACTTCGTAGATTTTTGTGTTTAATTCGACTTCTTCTAAATTTTTTTCCTTTTCCTTCATATCGCTATATATTAGCAGAAAGAGTCGGATATGTAAAGAGAGCTAAATATGAGGTAAAAATGATGTAAACAATAAAAATCTAAGATTTATATTTAAATAATAACAGTTGGTTTTTTGATATTAACCATAAAAATGATAATATCATTAATATAATGCATAAAAAAATAATTTTATTTGATTTTTTTGGAGTATTGTCTGGGTCAATTTATACGAACATTATTGAAAAATTCTTACCAACAGAAGATTATAATCTTTGGCTAGAAAAGCTAAATGAGCACGACAAGGGATATTTTTCTGAAATTGATTTTGTGAAGATGATTTCTAGAGATTCTGGAATTACAGAGAAAGAAATTTGGGTAGAAGTTACTAAACAATTTAATTTAAATATTGAATTGTTATTATTCATCAAAAACATTAAAAATAAACACGGAATAGGATTACTTACCAATGCTACAAAAAGTTTAATTGAAAGAGTTTTAGGATCTTATATTGATATCTTTGATAGAAAATTTATTTCCTCGGAAATTGGACTATTAAAACCAGATCCAAACATTTTCAAATATGTTTTATCAAAAATTGACACGAATCATTATGAAATAATTTTTATTGATGACAATCCCATAAATATAGAAGTAGCTAAGAGTTTTGGAATTAAAGGAATACTATACAAAAATAATAAATCTTTATTTTCAAAGATAAATAAATTTTAAAATCATCTTTGTGTTTTATACTTTCTGGGGCGTTCTTGGGTAATCAAATATCTTATTATAGCTATCCATGGACCAAAGGAATCAGTAAAAACTAAGAATATTGTTGAGTAAGAAACTTTAAACATGGATAGACTTTTTAATTTATTAGCATAAACTCCAAGTTTCTGTTTTTCCAAAATGCTTGGTAAATTTTTTAGCAAATAAAGTACTGGTAAAACCTGAAAAATAAAAAGCCCCACAACCCCAAGCACTATAACTATTATATTTTGATAAAAAAACCCAAAAATTATCGGGAAAAGATATAAAAATGAAGACACGAGCCAATACGAACCTCTTCCAATGCCTACAATCAAAAGTTTTAATTTTCGAGTCATTGATACATCTTGAACTTTTTTATCAAAAAAACACGAAAAATATTCAAGATAATTCCAAAACCAAACATTTCTTTGTTTGATATAGGAAGTAAAATCAAAAGGCACGTCTGCTACTTCTAAAACATCCAAATTTATAATTGGAACTTTTTTAGCTGACAAAAAATATCCCAAAGTAAGGTCTTCTGTTAGTAAATTTTCTGGATAACCACCATTATTCAATAAAGTAGAGAATTTCATTGAGGAACCATGACCAACAGAATAACCGAGCTGACTATTAAACAGTTCTTTCATGAACGGGATTTTTTGCTCTGCAATACTAGAAGTACTTATTTCATAATTTTTAAGAATACGATTTTCGTGACCCAAGCAAAACCAGGTTTGATACAAAGAAAGTGCATTTACAAAATTATTCTTACCTATATCTTTAATAAATACACAGGGTTGTTGTATTGCAAAATTATCCTCAGCAGAATGCTTTTTTAAATATTCTGTAAAATAATTTAAGGTTAAACTAGAAGGACGCGAATCAGCATTATACAAAATATACGCCTCTTCTTTGTTTTTTATATCTAAACCCACTATTTCGTTAACAGCAAAATTTAACTGGGTTGCCATGTTTGAATTTTTATTCTCTTCATTGAGTAATTTAATTCGGTCAGTATTATTATCCCACAAACGATTTTCTATGTCTTTTTTTATAAAATTAAACGTAGAATGCTCACCAATTTCTCTACTAGATGTAATAATCACAATAAAAACATAAGGAGTGTTGAAATTTTCTAAAAAATAAGAAATAGTTTCTCTGTAAATTTTCTGTTCATTTAAAAGTGGAAGTAAAATAAAGATTTTTCTGGAACCATTTTCTTTAGCAGAAAAGAAATTATCATCTTTATTTTTTAATTTCTTTAAAAAAGTAATTAAATGTATGAAGTCTGGAATACCTCTAATAGCTTGTAAAAATAAACAAATAAATGCTAATATAAATATATTCATATGAAATACAATAATCATATCATTTTAGAAGGACTTTGGGGAGTAGGAAAAACTAGAGTACTAAAAGAATTAGCAAAAAGTGGTTTTACTATTATTAAAGAACCAATCTATTATAATAAATACAAAAATAATGATAAAGATCGTTCTTTATGGTATGCAAAAAAGCACAAAGACAGAGAAAAATTAATTTTAAGTGAACTAAACCCTATCGCACTAGAAAGATCAGAGCTTTCCAATTTTGCTTATCAATACGCAACAAAAAATAAACTACCAAGCAAGAAAGATTTATCTTTCTTGTCAAAAGTTGTAAGTTTAAAAAAAGTTTTATTAGTATATCTTTCTATTAATAAAAACAACTCAATCATTAAAACAAATGACTTAATGCATGGAAAAGAAATAAAAAAAATAACTGAAAACAAAAAACGAATTAACTTATACGAACATTGGTATAAATCAATATTACCTGAAAAATTTAATTTAACGTTATTGGAAATAGACCTAATTAACAGTGCGAGGAAAACACCCAATACCATATCAAACGAAATACTGAAATGTTTAAAAAGCAATAGAGTTGCTCAAGTAAACATAGTAGTTTGTAGATATAATAATTCAAATGAATTAGAAGTTTTAGTATTGAAAAGAGCAAAAGACAGAGGTGATTTTTGGCAAACTATCACAGGAGGAATCCACATCGGAGAAAGTTTTTTACATGCTGGGAAAAGAGAACTTAAAGAAGAACTTTCTATTGAAGTTAACAAAGTTTCATATGCAGATTTTTCATACTCCTTTACAGGCAATGAAGGCTATAAATTGAATGAATACGCTTGTTTTGTTTTATTAAATTATAAAAAATCATTAAATATAAAAATAAGTGATGAGCACGTAGAATACAAATGGCTAGATCCAAAAAGTGCTATGAGTCTTTTAAAATTTAAAGAGAACAAAAGTGCCATAAAACATTCAATCAAAAAAATAGCACCCCGTTAATAACAGGGTGCTTGTATTATAGCCTCAACTTCTTTTTTGATAAGATCATGTATCTCATCAACAGAACAAGTGGCATCTAAAATATGCCACCCTCTATCATTAGCAATTTGCAAATAAGTAGATTGAATTAATTCAAAATAATCATCAGACCTGTTTTCAAATCTCTCAAAATGCCCTCGCAGCCTCCTTCTTTCACGTGCTATTCCAGGAGAAAGTTTTAAAACAAATCCTAAATCTGGAATCAATTGATTGAAAGCTAACTGATTGAGCTTAATGCGCAAATTTTCATCATTAGATAATTCACCGAAATTTGAGTGATAAGCTAGATAACTTTCATCCCATCGATCAGCCAAAACTATCTTGCCATTTTTTAAAGCGTGAATTGTATCTGAATGTTGCTGTGCATGTAAAGCTTGAAAAAGAAACATGATAGCCATATCATTCGTCCAATTATTCATGTAACCACGCAAAATAATTTTTGCTTCGTGGTCATAAGCTTTAGTTATTTTAACTAAATGTTTGTTTCTGGTAAGCCAACCCGACAACATGTCAATCTGTGTCGATTTGCCACACCCATCAATTCCTGTAATTACAATAAGTTTCATTTTAACCTCCTTTTTTTAGATTTAGAAATTGGTTTGGTACGCACAATAATTTTTCTAAGTCATCCCATAATTGTTTTTTCAATCTTTCTGGGAAAAGTTCAAGAGACGATAATTCTGTTTTAAAGAACCATCGACTTTCTGCAACTATTCCTCCATTATCTAAATGAACTTTAGGTAAGACTGAACCATTTTTTGGATAAGCCAGCCAAAACATCTCAAGGTAAACCTCAGTCGAATTTGGTGAAAACTCCTGTAAATAGAGGAATCTATCCAAAGTTGCTTCTAAACCAGTTTCCTCTAAAATTTCTCTTGTGATACAATCAGATAGACTTTCTCCTGATTCTAATCCTCCTCCAGGAGGATACCAGAAATTTGCATTTTTATTTCTGACCAACAAAATACTTTCTTGTTGCTTGTCTAAAACAACTGCTCTACAAATAACACGCCTTTTTTTCATGACTTAATCTACTTTTTTGATTTATTAATGTACATTTTTAGAAATCCATAATGGAAATCTTTTCCATACACACTATATCATGAATTTTTGTTTTTGCAATACTCGCGTAATGGTTCAATAGCTTGGCACCACTCAAAGGAATACCATTGAGATATGCCATATACAACAAACAAAAATATGCCAAGAATTAGAAGAGAAGCTGCGGACTTAGTTCGTAGAGGTTGGAGTGCAAGAAAAGTAGGTAGAAGATTGGGGTTCCACCATACTGCAATCATGGAATGGGTAAGAAAATCTAAAATTATGGGATATGGGAATATACCAACAAAAAGTTCTCGTCCGTATTCACATCCTAAACAATTAAAGGAAGAAGTAATCATTAAAATCGTAAAGAAAAGATTAGAGCATGGAAGGTGTGCTGAAGCTGTACATAAACAACTTCAAAACGATGGACTAAAAGTTTCTTTGTCTTCTGTAAAGAGAACTTTGGAAAGAAAATATTTAATCAAGAAACGAAGTCCATGGAAACGATATCATCCACCTGTAGAACGTCCATATCCCCTTAAAAGTGGTGATTTAGTAGAGATTGATACTATTCACAGAATGATAGACAAGAAGAAACGTTTGTATGTATTTGTATTGATAGATGTGTATTCTAGATGGATATATGCTAAAGCATATGAAAGAATGGGTGCAAAGGTTGGAGTGCGTTTTGTCAAAGAAGCACAGAGACATGCACAGTTTAATTTTAATATGTTACAAAGTGATCATGGACCAGAGTTTTCTAATTGGTTCGTATCACGTATTGAAAAGAAACATAGATATACAAGAATTGGTAAACCTAATGACAATGCTCATATTGAAAGAGTTAACAGAACTATTCAAGAAGAATGTTTAGGTAAATTACCTAATGATGTTAAACAAATTAATTGCGAACTTAAAAAATATTTGCAATACTACAATTACAAAAGAGTACATGCAGGAATTAATTATTTAACTCCTATGCAAGTGGTGTGAAGCTATTGGTTAGAATACGTACTCGAATTATTTATTTGTTAAATCCAACTCTACAGAGAAAGTAGAACCAGCGCCTTCGCCTCCCGACTCCGCCCAGACACGGCCTCCATGAGCCTCTACTACGAGCTTTACAGAGAACAAACCATATCCAGTACTATCTACGTTTACCTTTACGGAATTCTTGCCTCTACCACCTTCGGTAAATAAATTCTTTTTATCTTCATCATTAATACCTACGCCGGTATCTTTAACAGTGAACAATAATTTATCATTATTTTTAGCTAGACCGACAGTAATGCTACCCTCTTTGGTATAACGGACTGCGTTTTCTATCAAATTATTTGTAACTTCTTTTAACCAAAAAGCGTCTCCTGAAATAGTAAAATCAACATCTTGAATTTCTAAATTCATCTTTAATCCTTTGGCCTCGGCTGGAGCACGACGAGATTCGGCACTATCTAGCACCATAGCTTTGAAGTCGAGTGGAGCCATCTCGTATTTCACTATTCCCTTTTCTAAGTTGAATGCATTTAATACAAGGTCTACAGTCTTAATACCTTCATTATCAGAGTCGAGTCCTTTTTTAGACATGTCTTTTAATTCGGCACTTAATTCACCAAATCCTCCACCCACCATCTCAGCAAAAATATATTTAGAGCGAGTAAAAGAAGCTTTGACTTTGTGAGTGATAAGGTGAACTAGAGATTCTCTCTGAGTGAGCAGTCCTTTTAATTCTTCATTTAGAATCTGGAGTTTTTCCCTTTGTTCTATTTCACGACGCACCGAACTCACTAAAGCGCGACCTAGGAATAAAGTAAAGGTCAGCGTGAAAGCAACAACCAGCCTCACGTTTTCGATATTTCTAATAAAAGCGATAGATAGTACAAGAAAACCTAGAGAAAAAACTAGAGCTTGAGTACCGAGTAATTTGATATTGAAAGTCTTAAAACGCACTATCATGTACGCCAAGAAAGCTGCAAAAATAGGCATACCAATAAGCCCAGCTTGAGCTAAAACCCAATCCTCAGTAAAACTACCGATAAGATTACCCCAAGAAAAAGCCAAAAGAAACAAAACCATACCAATACTAAATATACGTATTTCTTTTTTGCGAGCTATTTCTTTAGATTTAATAAATTCTAAAACTGAAAAAATAAATAAGCTCAAAATAATAACCAACTCCACAAAATAAGTATAGTATTGAGCTAGAGGACCTTCTATTGCTGTACAGTCATCCAGATTCACTCCTTGTAGATTTAATGAGGTGGTAAGAAATATAATAATAGGAGCATATAAAGTAAGTAATAAAATTTTAAACTTAAAAGGTAAATCCCTTTCTTTAATAAATACATAAGACAAATAGAAAGCAAAAAGATAAACCAGAGGCTCTACCAGAACTTGGACAGACCAAGCAAACATAACGATGCGTGGATCGTTGGTAGCCCAGAGCACAAGGTCGATGAGAGACCAAATAGAAAACATAATAGTCGTGATAAGTAGAGTGACGCCGACTTTGGATTTCTGAGTCTTGTAGTACACAATGAACCCTGCTAGTAATGCTACTATTAGTGCCGGAAAATGAGAGTAAAAGAATAACGTCGGTATGTTGCTAGAATAAATATAATAACTTGCTGATTCCCAAGGGCAAAATAATTGTTCCATGTTTATATTTTACACTTTAATTTTAATAAGTGGAAGTAGTATAAAGTAAATAACTGCCAATTAAAATAATAATAATAGAAATTAAACGATGTATTATATGACCTTTTGAAATCCTTTCCATAACGTATTTAGGTAAAAATATAGTCATTAAGATAGCAAAAAGAAAAACAAAAAGAGGTTGATATGTACCAACAACCAGAACTAGCACAACAGGTGCAAGCAAGAAAGCATAACTTGTAGCCAACCCACCCAACATAAATAATATTTCACTAAAAATATTAATCGAAGCAAATTTAAAATTTAAACCCATAATCATATCTTTGAAAGCAATTTTAAATTTTTTAGAAAAAATAATTAACCCAAAACCAAACAAAAACAAACCTAAATATTGCCAAAAAACAACAACCCAAAATTCTTCAACCAATGCAATCTTCTTAAAGATAACATCATTTAAAGCGTAGAAAAAGGAAGAACCTATGACTAAAAATAAAACTTTTTTCTTAAAAATAAAAGATTTATCTATATCTATTTCTACAGACAAAATAAAAGCTCCTACAACTATTATAAAAGAATACAGAAGCTGATTAATTGTTAAAGATTCTCCTAAAACAAAATAACTTAACACATAAGTAATAATAGGTAGTAGTTGAAATAAAGGAATGACTATTGAGACTTCTTCTGTATCAACAGCCTTCAAATAAAAATAAAAAGCTATAGAACTAAAAATTCCCAGTAAAATTAAAATAAAATAATATTGTATGGGTATGCTAAATATTTCATTACTATAAAAAAATAATATAAAAGGCAGAACAATTATTGAAGATAAACAAGAAAAAGCAAGTAAAGCTTCTACTCCCTTTTCTTTGAAATATCTAAACAACATATATTTATCTATATGATTCACGATAGCCCACAAAATAGGTGCAACCAAAGACAATAAAAACCAGTTATTCATAAAATTATTCTTGAAGAATTATAAAATCTTGATCAATAAAAGACCTTTGGTATGTAAAAAAAACTGAGATTAAAATAGACAGAATAAGTAATACAACTAAAATCCACGACTTTTTATCCATATACATATTCTAACATACCAATACAAACTCGCAAATACAAAACACAACAAGGAATTTTTATTTAGCGCATGTTAGCTTTTAGCAAATTCTATGAACATTAATGATTTAAAGAAAAATTGCAACATGTTTAATTAAAATACTGTAATCTAAAGTAATATTTTTAAAAATATGGAAATCAAGCAATAAATTTTACAATACTCACTAGTCCATTCTAGGTATTAAAAAAGATTCTTCTTCACTATCTTGAACAACATATCCTTTTGTAAAAATTTCTTTTTTTAATTTATCAGCTTCTTCCCAATTTTTTACATTTTTTGCTAAAGACCTTCTATGTAAAATATCTTTCATTGCAGGGTCTTTATTAATTTCTTCGCTTTTTTCACAAAACTCTTTTATATTAAAACCAAAAATTTCGTCAGATTCCATCAAAGCATCGAGTCTGTCTTGCTCAGAAATTGATTCATCCTTAATAATTTTCCATAATTCGCCGAGTGCTGTAGGTATATCAAAATCATTTAAAATAAATGGGAAAATTCTTTCTTCAAAAATTCTCACACTACCCACCTGGTTATTTTTTTTTGCTTTTCTGCTCAAATCTACTGCCTTATTATATAAATTCAGTAATGAGTTCTGGGCTGACTCTAAAGATTTCCAAGTAAAATTTAATTGTTTTTTATAAGAAGTCTGACTAAAAAGATACCTAATGGACAGAACATAAATATTTCTTTTTTTAAGATCATCCAAGCAATAAGCATTACCTAAACTTTTACTCATTTTACCACCATCCACAAGAAGAAAAGCTCCATGCAACCAATATTTTACAAAATTTTTTTTCAGAGATGCTGCTTGGGCTTGAGCAATCTCATTTTGATGATGAACATCTTTCAAGTCCTCTCCGCCTATATGAAAATCAAATGTTTGACCCAAATACTTAATACTCATAGCAGAACATTCTATATGCCAACCAGGGAAACCTCTCCCCCAAGGACTATCCCATTCCATATGTCTACGATCTTCTGGTTTACTGAATTTCCACAAAGCGAAGTCTCTTAAATCTTTTTTATTTTTATTTACATCAATTCGACTTTGCGCAATATTTTGAGCAATTTTTTCTTTTTCAGTTAAAACATAGTACTCGAAACCACTTTTTTCATACTTTTGTACATCAAAATACAGTCCATCGTTAGGAATAGAATACACAAAACCATTTTTGTCTATTTTTTCAATTAGATTTATTTGTTCTTTAATGTATTCTGTGGCTTTTGTAAATTTTTGTGGATTTTTTAAATTCAATAATCTACGTTCTTTTATAAACTTATCTGAATAATGCGTAGAAATATCCCAAGCTGACTTGGATAGTTTTTTTGCTTCTTTTTCTAGCCTATCTTCACCTTGATCTGCGTCACCTAAATTATCACCAGTAAGATGACCTACATCGGTTATATTAGTGATAAATTTTACTTCATTTTGAGGGTACCCCACAGTCAAAGTTCTGTAAACTATATCTGTCAAATAATAAGTCCTCCAATTACCGATAGTAATATCATTATAAACAGTAGGGCCACACGAGTATAGACCTATTTCTTTTCTGCTTGGTGAATACAATTCATATTCTTTTTTAATATTTAAAATTTTTAACATACAAATATATTTTAAAAATCGCTACTAGTACTAATCTAGCACCAGCAGCGATAATTTTACAAACACAATTTTACTTTAACATCCACAACAAGCACCATTTTTGGCATCAATCGGCCAAAAATCCAAGGACGGATTACCAAAATGCTTGGCATGTAAAAGAATAGTGTTGTCTAAATAATCAGGCATTAAAGCATAATTTTCATCTTCTGAAATTGTTGGTACATGATGAAGAAAAACACCACCAGCAACTTTGTTACAAAAATCATGATAATTCCTTGTTGAAAGCACGTGGGCATGCCACATGTCATCTACTTTTTTCGACATTGGACACCTGAGGCTTGGGTACTTAATTTTAAGGAAAAGAAATTTTCTGTACTCCTCTTCCATCTTGTCAGCAATTTCTTTACTGTACCCAGCCCTTTCAATAAGCCAAGTGTTCTGTCTTGACAAATCCCAATCTAAAATTTTTTTGTAAAGATTAACATCTTCTTTACTATTAACACCATGATGAGAAAAAGCATTAAGCGATTTTTCTATCTTCCCTAAGGAGGTAGGGTTCGTTGAAACTAACGATGCGTATTCCATAAGCCAAAAATGGATTTTGTTTGATTCCACGAGACATTTCGAAGAACTTTTAAATCCATATCAAATAATAACTCTTATTAAGAGTATTTGTCAAATTTTTATTTTATTATCTTTTTTACATCTCGATACAAAAAATAATCCTTAGCAAGTGGAATAAAATGTTTTAAATATATTTTCAAATTATCACTTTCTATTTCTGGCAAGTTATCTAAGGAAAAAATATTGCAATCAAGTGCCTCGTCTACACAAAACTGTTCTAGAGGTTCTTCTGTCTTTACAGCATAAAAAAGAATATAAGCTGGATTTGGATAATCCTCTCCAGTAGCTTTATTTATTTTAGGAATATCATTCATTATTTCAAGATAACCAACAGGCTCTCTAGAAGATTCAAAATGCCTAATACCAGCTTCTTCAAGTATTTCTCTAGCAAGGGTTTCTTTTAAAGATTCACCTATCTCTCTATGACCGCCTGGTAATTCCCAGCCTCTATTGTGATTTTTAATCATCACAAGACCGTCTGTGTGAAAAGGTATTCCAAAAACAGCCGTGACGTTATCTTCATTTGGTATAGTTCCAGAGGTAAACAATCTCCATTCAGCATTTGCCCATCTACCTTTTTCTTTAAAGTTTTCCATAATTTTTAAAATTTAAGATTATTCATCTTGCTAGACAATTTCTCTAATTTTTTAAAATCAGCTTTTGGTCCATCATTAGAAGATATATAGCCTTCATATTTTTTAAAATAATCAGAATTATCACTTAAATACTGCTTCCAAATACCCTTTTTCATATGTGCGGTACCATGCATCGGTGTTAGTTTTATGTGGGCATGATCAATACCTGTCCCTTCCATAATTAAACCAACTCTACCAACATCTTTAAATACTTCAATAAGTTTCTTTGAAATTTTTTTAGAAATTAACAAAAACTGACTTAATTCTTTATCAGGCATTTGCAGAACATCTGAACCATAATGCTTTTTCGGTATCACTACAGTAAACCCTTCGGTATTAGGAAAAGGAGACAACCAAGCCATGTATTTCTTATCTTCATAAATTTTACTATTACCCAAAGGTAACATTTTCCCAGATGCTATTTCACAAAAGATACACTTTCCTTCTTTGGTTTTTGAATCATATTTTGGCATTATTTAATTTTAACACTTTTAAGATTATTTTAATATACTGAACTTTATACTAAATAATTTTATTAATAAATAAAAATACAAAAACCATTCCTCTGTTTGAGGAGTGGTTTTTGGAGAAATATTTATTTAGGAATATTATATTTTTGAAATTAAATTAAATGACGATTATAAACCACCGATGCCCATACCCATCATGTGACCTATCTTTTTGCCTTTACCCTTTCCTGCTTTGTCACCCATTTTTTCTAAACGAGCTTGCATGAAAGTCATACGTGCATCTGCTTGAGCTTGCGTTATCACTCCTTTTGATACGAGAGTAGATAATTCGACTTTCATCTTTTCTTGTGCTGTGGCTTTCATCTTGGCTTTTAGTACTTCTTCGGTAATGCCTTTAGATTTAGCGAGTTCCATAAAACTAGTACCTTTAGACCAAGCTTCTTTGACTTCAGATACACTTAGGCCCAAGAGCTTAGCTTGTTCTTCGAACATGGTTTGATGCATGTTCGCTTTTTCTTCTACTGTAAATTTAGAAAACTGCCCCATACCGCTATTGCCTAAAAAGGCTGAAGCTGGAGAAGTAAAACCAAAATAAAAAGCTAAAGCGAACGCACCGAGACCGACATAAGATAATACTTTTTTATTTTTCATATTTTTTGAATTTATCCTGATGTTAAGCAGGACAGAATTAGTTAATAATATTTAGCAGTGATATCTCCTGCTATATATTATTACAAGCGAGTTACTGAAATATTTCAATACGATATGTTCTCTGTATCTGAATATTCCCTTCGGGACGCATCATAGGTCTATTCTTAAAATCTATTTTTTGAATATCACCACGATAATATCTATGCATCGGACCAAAGACTGGCACACGAGGATCTTCGCCCCATCTAGGGATACGATTTTGTCTATCTATTTTTGCCATAACAAAACTAAATAAAACCACAAAGAAAACAAGTACAAATAAAGTATAAGCAATAGGCTTCTTGTAAACAAAAGAATATTTACGGACCAATATCTCTAAAACTAAAAGCATACCCAGAGAGAATAAAAATATTAGCCAAGGTAAAGAAAAAATAAATCTACTCCAAGCCAAGAATGATCCCGGATAACCACCAAAAGCTACTTTTTCTTTAAAAACTAAAACTAGAAAACTAGAAAAATACAACACTATCAGAAAACCAACTATAAAAAACAAAATCTTTAAAAGAGATTTTAACACAAAATACCAACGAGGCTTCATCTTGATTTTGCCTTGTTCTATCAAGTCTGTTATCTTTTCTTCTATTTTTTTTATTTGCTCAGTCATAAACTTTTATCTTTAATTAATACTTTTAATTTTTCTTTAGCACGAATTATACGTACACCCACAGTAGATACAGGAATAGCCAAAACTTCTCCAATCTGTTTGTAGTCCATCTCTTCATAAAAATAAAGAACTAATACTTCGCGATATTTTGGGTCCAATTTATTTAGATATTCTTCTAGTATCTTCTCGGTAAAAAAAGCTTCGGTATCAGTATCTGCTTTCTCAAAAGCTTCGGGATGCGGGAAAAAAGTATCAAAATCTATTGGCAAAATCTTTTGGGTTATTTTCTTTCTTATCTGATTTACGAATTCATTGTGAGCTATGCGGTATATCCAAGGCGAGAATTTCCTCGACTCATCAAAGCTTTGAATATTCTGAAAAGATTTGATAAAAACATCTTGGACCAAGTCTTCGATATCTACCCTATCTTGCATAAACTTTCTCGCATAACGCTTTAATTTCTCTACATAACGACTTATCAATATCCCAAATTTTTCTGTATCTCCGTTCTTTATTTCTATGACTATTTCTTCATCTGTTTTGTCATTTAAAATGGCTTTTGGCTCCATTACTATATAATACAACTATTATTGGATTTTATTACAAAAGGCCTGGAATATAAATTCCAAGCCTTTTTGAGTTTTTCCAAAAATTTAGTTGTTTTGGAACATGGTCTTTTTGAAATTGTCTATTGCTAGATCAATCTCTTCTTTGTGGAGGTTTATATCATAGTCAGGTATCTCTATAATTACACCAGAGAACACCCTAACAATAATATTTTTTTCTGCAAAAAAATTAATAAGGTTGTCGGCTAACTTAAGATATGAACCTTTGTGGGGTACGATTATCTCAATTTCAGCAAGGATCAAACCCTTCTCTTTCAACCAAGTCTCGCAAAACCCTATCGTATAGCACATAGAGTCTGCCATTCCGTCTTGAACTTCAGTACTAGCTAAAACCCCAATAGGAACTTCAGCAGAAATTTTTAAAGCAAAACTAAGTTTGCATTTCCAATTTCCCAAATCAACAAGAGTAACTTGATCGACTGGGAACATTTCTAAACTATCACTGTCCATATATTTAATTGTTTTATTATGAAATTAAAAAACTTGTCTAATTTAATAGAAACATAATTTTTATAAAATGTCAATAATAAAAGATTCAGTTAACGATTGTCCGTCCTCATGGATTCGAACCATGGACCCCAGAGGTATAAGCTCTGTGCTCTAACCAACTGAGCTAAGGACGGATACACCCCTTTCGGGGCTTTGGTTACTATATATTTTTAACTTAAAAAACAAATTTAAGCAACTTCTAATTCTTTCTTCTTTGGCATGATACCAAACACAGCGATAACTTTCTCATATTCTTCTTGCTCTAAAGTCTCTACTTCTATCAATTTATCTGCTATAGCTTTTAGAGCTTTTTGATTTTCTCTCAAAACTTCTTCTGCTTTTGCTAAAGCTCCGTGAATAATCTTTGAGACTTCGCTATCTATGACAGTTGAGACAGTTTCGGAATAAGGAGAATTATCTTTACCTTCACGTCCTCCAGCATACGCCACAGGTCCCAATGCATCTGACATACCCCAGCGTGTAACCATAGCTTCGGCCATAGATTTAGCTCCTTGTAAGTCTGAAGAAGGACCAGTAGTCAAATCTCCGAAGATCATTTTCTCAGCGACGTATCCGCCGAGAGACATAGCAATATCGTCTAAGAATTCTTTGCGGGATTGGAGTTTGCGGTCTTCGAGAGGAAGCTTTAAAGTATAACCTCCTGCAGAACCACGAGCAATAATAGAGACTTTGTGCACAGGGTCAGCATTCGGTAATACAGAAGCGACTAGGGCATGACCTGCTTCATGATAAGCAGTAATTTCTTTTTCTTTCTTAGAAAGTAAATGACTCTTTCTCTCAGGTCCAAGCATGACTTTTTCTATCGCACGGATAAGGTCGAATTGAGAAACTTTTTTCCTATTTTCACGTGCTGCTAGTATCGCGCCTTCGTTCATAACAGAATGCAAATCCGCTCCTGAGAATCCAGGAGTACGTTCGGCAATAGTTTTAAAATTAATATCTTCAGCTAAAGGTTTCTTCAATGAGTGAATTTTCAATATTTCTTCGCGGTCATTGCGGTCTGGTAGATCTAGCATAACTTTACGATCAAAACGGCCTGGGCGGACTAGAGCTGGGTCCAAGACGTCGGGTCTATTAGTAGCAGCCATAACTATGACTTTATCTGTAGGTTCGAATCCGTCCATCTCAACAAGGATTTGGTTCAAAGTTTGCTCACGCTCATCGTTACCTCCTCCGTATCCCCCTCCACGCACGCGACCGATAGCATCTATCTCATCTACGAAAATAATAGCCGGTGCTGCACGTTTTGCCATCTTGAAAAGATCACGTACACGAGAAGCTCCAACTCCGACGAACATTTCTACGAATTCAGACCCAGAAAGGTGAAAAAAAGGTACTCCCGCCTCTCCGGCGACTGCACGAGCGAGCATGGTCTTACCTGTACCTGGAGCTCCATTTAGCATAACTCCTTTGGGAATACGAGCTCCAATATCTAAGAATTTCTTTGGGCTTTTTAGGAAATCTACGATTTCTTTCAATTCTTCTTTCGCTTCTTTGGCTCCAGCTACGTCTTTGAAAGTCACTCTGTTGTTCTTGTCATTTGGATCAGTGATGCGGGCTTTGGATTGACCGAAAGTAAAAGCTTGCATACCTTGACCTTTGACCTGACGAGATAGGTACCAGAAGAAAAATACAATAAATAGTATCGGCAATAAGAAAGGTAAAATATTGAGAAGTACGACTAAAGCTCCGCTAGGATTTTTAATCGCTATTTCTACAATAGATAGAGACTCTTTGTCTACGCCATAGTTATATAAAGTTTGAGACAAACTGGACTCAACTTCTTTTTTAGATTCTTTGGTAGTCTCGTCGTTATAAACTATTTGAAGCTTCTCGCCTTCTACTGTTATCTTCTTTACCTCACCTAGAGAGACATCACTCGCAAGTTGTGAGATCGGTATCTCGACTACTGGAGTACCTGATTTATCAAGTATCAAATACAATGCTGTCAGAAGCATAAATATTAAAATAGTAGTGACGATACTACCTGAGAGACTGCTCCCCTCTTTTTTGTCTTTGTTGTTATTATTGTCGTCTTTTTTATTTAAAAATTTAAAATCCATAGACTATATAATAACATAAAATTTGAGAAAATTAAAGGATAAAAAACCGACTTTTAAATGTTGGGTTTTGGGTAGAGTTTTGTGATACTCCGCTCGTTTGTACTCGCGGAGTCCTACAAAAATATAATTCTTTTTTGGTTTTGTGGCGCCGTATGATTACATACGGCATCCTACAAAAATATAGTCGCTATGCTCCTTATTTTTGTGGAGATGACGGGAATTGAACCCGTGTGCAAAAGATGACTATATTAAAATCTACATGTGTAGCTTGTTTATATTTTTAAATTAAAAAATTCTTAAAGAAGCAAAATATTTTTTAATCGAGCTTGAATTTTCATAAATACGTTCAGCACGTGTATCTCTTATCCCGATAATATTTTGCCAGTTTTCATATATCGGAAGTCTATGAAACTGACACCAACCTGCGCGCTTAGGCGAAAGCTGGAGCGAAAGCAAAGTCCTTCATACCGAAGTATGGAGAAACTCCTGCCTTAACCTTAGAAGCTAATTTTGCAATTAGACATTTGAACTTTGATTTACGAGAAAACTTCCCTACTCGACATGCATTAATATAGCGAGACCTCTTGTCTATGCCTTGCATCCCCCTAAAACACTTGCTAAGCAAGTGTTCGGGCGATCCGCCAAGGGCGGATTTAGCCATAAAACCTGTTTAGCACAGTGCGTGACAAATATTTTATTTCAAATTGTCAAAATACTTCTGGCGCAATTTTTTCTTAAACCGCGCAGACCATAAGCTCTTTAAATATCTTTCTCTTTGAAAAGCTTCTGTTTTGTCAGAAATCTCTTCATGGTATAAAAGTTCTAATGGTCTACGTACTTTTGTTGCTTCCACAAAACCAGAATTATGTCTATGTAATCTGTTTTTTATATCTTGAGTACAGCCAACATATAATTTTCCATCTTTTTTACTTATAAGGATATAAACATAATACATAAAATTATTTATCTCTTGTATTCTCGACGCAACTCTCTATCTGTCTCGCGTTTCTTGGTAGTCTCGCGTTTGTCGTGTTGCTTTTTACCCTTTACTAGGGCTATCTCTATCTTGATTTTACGTCCTTTATTATACAGTGAAATAGGTATTATTGTCAAACTCTTATTCTTCTCACTTTCAGCGAGTTCGGCTATCTCTTTTTTAGTTAAAAGGATTTTACGATTGCGTAAGGGATTATAATCCTTGGGAGCGTTTTTAGGCTGATAAGGGTCGATATTTGCATTGATCAAGAAAACTTCACCTCCACGCACGATAACAAAGGCCCCTTCTAAAGACATACGTCCGCCTCGTACGGATTTCACTTCATTGCCCTCGAGCTCTATTCCGCCTTCGTATTTCTCAAGGACTTCATAGTTAAAGTGAGCTTTTCTATTTTGGATATATGCGACCATATTGTTATCTTAACATAAACAAAAGTTGTCCACACATAAAATTGTCAGAAAATTGTATTGGTGATACTATTTTAAATATACATTGTTCTTTTTCTTCACCTAAAATTTAATAAAGCATGAATACAACAAATTAACGTTTTTTTATCACGTAGTGCCTTTCAATGATAGCTCACAACATCTTGTATGAAGTGAGCTATTTTTATTGATCTTAAAATGAAAAAAAGTTATCCACAGTTAGTATTGAGTTTTTAAAATAAAAGTATACACTCTTATTTATATAAGGTTCTTTGTAAACAGACTTGGAGATAAGTGAAAATAAGATATAAAAAGTTAGCTCGCCTTGTGCTTAAAAATTTTGAGCTTAAAGCGAGTTAACTCTTTTATTTAATTTTATTTAATCACCTTTAAATCTTTAGTTATGAAGCATTTAATTATGTTCCTCTTTCTTATTGGCTTTGGTACAACCTTTGCCATACCGCCAACAATTTCAACATCAGACAATAATGATGTGGCAAAAATTAGCTGTGTAAGTCAAGCATTAACAGCTGGGGTTTCGAATTTTCAGATGACAGACGCGACGTTTACAGTCGATGCTGTCCCAATTTCTTTTTCTGGTTGTTTATTAAACCAAGCACAAGATTGCAATGTTGAAGATTTGCAATCAAATAATGCTGTTATGGTTGAAAAAACGAAGGCTGTGGTTACGAAGTATCAGGTAGGGGCTCTCTCCTTTAAAACTGAAGCTGATATTAATGCTTCACAAAATTTGAAAGGTAAAATAATTGCAATCTCCCTGCCTGCCCAGAAAATTTTTTCGTCTTGAGCCTCCAGGAAATTTAGGAGGCAAAAATTCGAAATTTTTTTTACTCTATAAAGAGTTCACTTCGGCAAGCCTGCAATTCGCAGGCACAACAGCAACCAACCAAGTCGGGTACTGATTAGCGAAAGCAGATCAACAAAAAAAATTTAGTCTTTTAATAAGACAAAAGAGTTTAAGTAGTTTATTTAAACCAAAATTTATTTTTATTTAAATATAATGAAAAAACAAATTAGCTAAACGCTAAACCTTAGAGCCTTACGTAAGTAAGGCTCTTTTTTTATTTCCTATTTTTATATGTTAAAATTAAGGCATGCCAATAAAACCAACTTTTACAGTTTCTGGATACAGAGGTGTCTGGGGAGATACCATGAATACAGAGATAGCGAGCCTTTATGCTCGTGCTTTTATTAAATTTTTAAAACATGATCAAGAAAATATTCGTCCAAAGATATTAATAGGACGAGACGGACGCGAGAGTGGACCGGAGATAAAAGAAGCAATAATAAAAGAACTTATCAAATACGGAGTGGATTTCGTAGATGGAGAGATACTCCCTACCCCGACTGTTATGTTCTCAGTCAGAAAGCACGGCTATGACGGAGCGATAATAATCACCGCAAGTCATAATCCAATAGAATACAACGGCTTAAAATTTGTAAACAACAAAGCATTCTTTTTAGAAGAACATGAAGCAACAAAAATAAATAGTTATATGCAGGCGGACGAAGATATGTTAGCAGACAAGACTCCAGGTACATGCATCAACGATGTTATGGAAATTCCCAACTTTACAAAAGAGCATGGCGACAAGATAGTAGAGAGCGTAGACAAATTCCTAATCCGAGACAAAGCTTTTAGGGTTGCTGTCGATATGATAAATGCTTCGGCTTGCGAAGTCGACCCTTATCTCTTTGGAGAGCTTGGCGTTGAATTAGTACCGATAAACAATATTCCAAATGGTAAATTTGCTCACAAACCTGAACCAAATACCGAAAACTTAAAAGACGTATCAGAGTTTGTTAAAAATTCTAATGTGGACTTAGGTTTTGTTCACGACCCTGACGCCGACAGATTGGTAGTCATAGACGAACATGGAGAAGTAGTCTTTGAAGAATACACTCTAGCTCTTTGTGTGGAAAATATATTATCCAAGAATCCAAATCAAAAAATTGCTATCAATCTCTCTACTTCTAGGATGAGTCTCGATATAGCAGAAAAATACGACAGCACTTGCTATATGGCAAAAGTCGGCGAACCTAATGTAGTCAGAGAAATGATAAAAAATAATACAATTATCGGAGGTGAAGGTAACGGCGGAGTTATCTACCCTACTGTCAATCTCGCTCGTGATAGTTTTGTAGGTATAGCTTTGATATTAGAGCTCTTGGCTATGAGAGATCAAAAAGTGAGTGAAGTTATCGCAACCTTACCAAAACATTTTATGAAAAAAGGAAAATATCCTATGACCGAAGCACTCGATAATAAGATAAATAAACTCAAAGAGCGTTTCAGTGAAGCAAAAAGTATCGAGATAGATGGGGTAAGGCTCGACTTTCCTGATAAAGCTTGGCTACACTTGCACCCTTCAAATACGGAGCCAATATTCCGACTATATGGAGAAGCTAGCACGAGCGAGCGAATCGAGGAGCTTTTTGCCCAAGCCGAGTTGACTTTTGAGTCTAATTAGGCTAAAATCTTCAAGAACCAAAAAAATAAATTGCGAGAAAGAATAAACAACCAAATACGAGCAAAAGAACTACGAGTTATAGATAGTAACAATGATAATCTCGGTGTCTTAAGCCTAAAAGATGCTTTGGAGCTGGCAATGAAGCAAGGTCTTGATTTGATAGAAATATCTGCAACCTCAAATCCCCCAGTCGCAAGAATAACAGATTTTGGAAAGTATCAGTACGAAGCCAACAAGAAATTAAAGAAAGCTCGTGCAAATGCAAGTTCTACTGAAACCAAATCTATCCAAATCAAAATAGGTACAGGAGATCATGACTTGGAATTAAAAGCAAAAACTGCTTCTAAATGGTTGAAAGAAGGTCACAGAATTAAAATCGAACTTTTCTTGGCTGGACGTGCAAAATATATGGACGAAAGGTTCTTGAGAGAAAGATTAGAAAGGGTTTTACATTTTATAACAGAGGAATACAAAATATCTGATGGAATAAAAAAAGGACCGAAAGGATTATTGATCACAATAGAGAAAGCTAAATAGTTATAAAGTAATAAAAACACAAAACAATTTTATGATGAAAACAAATAAAAGTTTCGCAAAAAGATTAAAGCTGACAAAGACTGGGAAAGTTATTGCTAGAAAAGCGGGCTTCAACCACTTTAATGCTAAGCAATCAAGAACAACCCAGCTTGCTGGACGTAAAGGTCAAAATTTCGTAATTAAAAACAAACCTAAGAGTCATTTATTGCCTTTTAGTTAGAAAATATTTAATAACAGTTAATATAATTAGTGATTTTCGTAGAAAACGAATAATATAAAACAATGACAAGAGTAAAAAAGGGAGTACATGCATTAAAAAGAAGAAGAAGCGTATTGAAGCAAACAAAAGGTTTCCGCCATGGTAGAAGTACAAAAGAACGTCAAGCAAAAGACGCTCTACTTCACTCAGGTAACTACGCTTTCGCTCACAGAAAAGACAAGAAAGCAGATTTTAGAACTCTATGGAATATCAAGATTAACGCAGGTTCTAGAGAAGTAGGTATGACTTATTCTAAACTTATAGCTTCTCTGAAGACTAACAAAGTTGTATTGGATAGAAAAATACTTGCAGACTTGGCTGAAAACAACGTTGATACATTCAAAAGAGTATTAGCTTCACTTAAATAAAAATTAAAAAACCTCTCAACACTGAGAGGTTTTTTAATTTGAGATTGTGTTAATTTACTATAACTTGTATTCCCCTACTTTGTCAGCATTAATCAAAGTTATCAAATCTTTCACCATTTTCTTTGGGTCATCTGTCGCTACTATCGTCGGGTTGCCTTTATGACTTTTAGCTACTATATCTTTCAATTGATCGCCCATCTCCCAAGGACCTTCAAATATTCCTATCGGCTTATTTTCTTGCAAGGCTGTAGTAAAGTTGTGAATAGTACCTACACGCCCACAACCACAAATCAGCGCGTCTGTAGAGCGGACTAGAAGTATATCTCTACCTCCATAACCAAAACCTGTGTAGATAACTAAGTCCATGTAATCTATCGGTAGTTTGTATACTTCTATATGCTCGCGTTCGTTGGCTGCTGGAGAAAATCCTATAACCATACCTCCCTCTTCTTTTGCTCCCATAGCTACCCAAAGAGAGAATCCAGTCGCAGCTCCCATGACAAGCACTGCACCATTACGAGCTATTTCGCGACCGAGTTCTTTAGCTTTATCAAGAGCATCGATACCACAATGCCCCGTCTCAGCAGCACCTGATACACATATCTTCAATACTTTATGACCATGCTTATTTAAATTTAAGTTATTTGGATTCATCCCGTTAAATGTTTTTGATTAATTTATAATTTAATTATACTTTATTTTTTAATAATTATATTTATTTATCTCTACCCGTTTTTTAAAACATTTAACGGGATTCATATTTTAATTATATAATTAACAAACAAGCGTAATAACATCCCCTTGATCTGGAGCGTAAGCTTCTAGTCCTAGATTGTCTCTCAACTTTTGAACTAAGAATAAAGCGGATTTTGGCTCACCCATGACTACGAAAACTTTCTTTAAAGTCTCAGATGTGTCTTCTACGAAGTTTATAAGATTATCACTGTCTTTGTGTCCTGAATATCCTGAGATAGTAGTGATGTGGGCACGGACTTCGACGTATTCACCCGAGATACGTACAGTCTTCACCCCTTCTTGAATCATACGTCCTGGAGTGCCAGCAGATTGATATCCAGTGAGCAAGAGAGTGTTATTAGGATCAGGCAAGAAATGACGCTCATGATGCACTACACGTCCTCCAGAGGACATACCCGAGCCCGCAATGATGACTTTTGGATTTGGGAAATGATTGATAGTTTTTGATTCTTCAGATTTGAGAGTGGTGTGAAGTCCAGGGAAATCAAATATGTATTTATCGTGCACCATGACGGCTTTAGCTTCGTCATTAAAATAATCTTTGTATTTTTTGAAAACTTCAGTGAGCTTAATAGCTAGCGGTGAATCAAAGAAAATAGGCATGACAGGGATTCTTTTATTTTCTACTAGTTCGTTCAACTCAAATAGTAATTCTTGGGAACGTTCGAGAGAGAAAGTCGGGATTATCAAAGTCCCCTTTCGGTTATAATTATCTTCTATAGCTTTCTCCAAGAACTTCCTACGGTCATCACGTGATTCGTGATTTCTGTCTCCATAGACTGATTCCATAATCATATAATCAATATCAGTGACTTTATCTGTATCGGGTAATATTGGGGAGGGACTGTTGCCAAGGTCTCCTGTGAACAATATCTTTTTGCCATTGTAGACAAATTTAAACATAGATGAGCCTAGGATATGACCTGCATTTAGCATGGTGACTTCAAGATCAGGTGTGATTTGTATTTTTTCATAATATTTAAAACCAGTCCAAAGATTCATAGCTGTCTTGATATTCTCTGGAGTATAGATAACATCTAAACCAAATTCAGTATTTTTAGAAAGTATCATTGCCGTATCTTCCATCATAGGCAAAGCGAGCGCCTTGGTCGGTTCGGTAGAATAGATAGCTCCCTTGAAACCTTCAGAGATTAATTTCGGAATACGTCCAACGTGATCGATATGAGCATGAGTTACAAATAAAATATCTATTTCTTTTGGATCATAGGGAAATTTATCCCAGTTCAAATCATCAGCGAGTTTTACACCTTGAGTCAAACCACAATCTATTAATATTTTCTTTCCATCAACTTCAAAAAGAAAATTTGCACCAGTTACGGTACCTGTTCCCCCTGCGAATGTTATCTTGGCTACTTTTTGCATTTACTAATTATAACTTATTTAATCTCTTTTAGAAATATTTTTAAAAATTAAATACGCAGATACACCACCAGTAAGATCAGCAATCATATCAGTAGAAGTATCAAACAAATCAAAAGTATTTTTGGCTAATAAATCGTTCACAACGATTTCATAAATCTCCCAACCAAAGCCCACAAACAAAACTCCAAGTACGATTTTAATAAAATTATCTTTTGCGAGGTTTTTCTTATCTAAATCTTTATAAAAAAGCCACAAGAATACTAAACCCAGCCAAAATCCTCCCAAAAAATGCATTAAAACATCAAACCACCAAATAGAAGAATACCAATACAATTTGCTAGCAGCAAAATTTAAAGAAAATATAAAAAATACACAAAGAGACAATAATAGAAATAAACTTTTTCTTTTCATGATATAAATATTATATATTAAAACTACAAAATAAAAAACCCTGTCTACTTTACAGTAAACAGAGTTGTCTATTAGGGCTATCTTTTTTTTATTACCGTAGCTTTTTAGGCTAAGTGGGTGATAGACAATTAAGACCAAAGTCATAACCGATCGAACCTCCCAAAAAATAATGTTCTAGGTAATAATAAAAAATAACCCTACTTAAATCTTACCTTACTCTAAGAATTTTGCAAGAATTTTTTTCAAAAAACCACAGAAATTTTTAAAAAACAACTTTGACCATACAAAAAAATTGTGTACCAATTTTTATTTTGTTTGACAAATTAATCTTTGTGCTCAGCGTAGATAAAATCAGTGTCGATTTTTTTGTATGAGAAGATTTCTTCCTCTCCAAAAAATCTTTTTACTTCTATTTCTCCAGTCTCCACAGAATCAGATGCGTGTACGATATTTGATTGAGTAGAAAGTGAATAATCTCCTCTGATTGTACCTGCATTCGCTTCCCAAGCTTTTGTTGGTCCGACGATAAGTCTGATAGCTGAGACAGCATTGATACCAGATAAAGCCATAACAACAACAGGACAAACTGTCATAAAGTCACGAGTACCTGGGAAAAAAGGCTTGTCTTTGATGTGAGCATAGTGCTCTTCTATTAAAGCGTCTTTGATAGACATCATCTTTAAACCTACTATTTTTAATCCTTTTTTCTCGAAACGAGCTATGATTTCCCCTACTAGATTGCGTTGCAATGCGTCTGGCTTGATAATAATTAAAGATTTCTCTTCATTTGGTCTTGTCATATATTTTTACAAATTAAATACTAATATCAAAACAATACCATATTTAAAGAGTTTATTCAAATAAAGAAAATTATTGCATTCCACTATAACGAGCCATGATCTCAGACTCTACTTCTTCGCGGTCGCGTCCGTATTTTAGATATGAAAGTTGTTTCAAACTATCTACTATCTTCATACTACCCTCTTCTGGAGCGAGAGTTTGGATATTGAAAGGTTTGGTCGGTTGACCACGGACTAGCATCGATACATACGCATTGTAGTTATCTATCTTAGTAATATCTCTTGCTGTGAAAACTGGTTTGAATTTTGCTTCCAAGAAATTCGCATCCTCAGGTGAAACACGAAACACAGCCATAGAACCTACGTTACCAAAAACCGCATTCTTGATACCTTCGTCAAGTTGAGAGATGTATTGGTGAGCAACATTTAAGGACAATCTATATTTACGAGCTTCAGACAAAATAGAAGAAATAGAATCTGTGGTCACGTTTTGGAACTCGTCTATGTATAGATAAAAATCATTCATTTGTTTTCCAAACATATCGACGCGAGATAGAGCCGCCATCTGAATTTTACCAACAAGCACAAGACCGATAAGGTTCGCGTTAATATCACCCAGACGTCCTTTGGATAAATTCACTAAAAGAATCTTTTTCTCGTCCATGATTTTCCTAAAGTTAAATACAGATTCTTGTTGCAAGACTACAGGACGCATAATATCGTTACTGATAAAGTTGTCGAACTTGGATGAGATATAAGGTACAAAGTTAGCGAGAGATTGATCTCCACTCGTCTCTTCGGCAGATTTCCAGAATTGTTTAATGATAGGGTTCTTGCATTTCGCCAATTTCATATCACGGAAATTCTTGTCGGCTAGGACGCGAGTAATCTCGAGCATAGTCGAACCAGACTCAGGATCTTCCATCACAAGAAAAGCACTATTTCTAAAGTATTGCTCAAACATAGCTCCTCCTCCGACTTTCATGTCGAAAAGTTTATTGAAAATACCCATGAGTTCATTGACCACGAAAGTCTTTTGTTCCGGATAACGTGGATCGAATTCCAACATATTTAGACCCATAGGTCTCTCAGTATAAGCAGGATCGAAGTATATCACATCATCCATACGTTCACGTGGAATACGAGAAAGTATAGTCTGAATATCTGTACCGTGAGGATCGATATAACAAACTCCATCTCCATTCCTAATATCCTGAGTTATCATATTTAACAAGATATTCGTCTTACCTGTTCCTGTCTGACCGATGACGTAAAAGTGACGCATTCTATCTTCGCGAGTCATACGAATAGGAGTCTCACGACCTCGATAACTATTCATACCGAGAATAATGCCTTCAGAACCCATATCCATAGGTGCCGGAGCAATACCAGACTTTGCTTCTTTGAGTTGAGACATATTGCCGATACCTACAGGGAAATGAAAAATAGAAGCTAGTTCTTTTAGATTTAAAGGCAGAACTTTGTCATGAGAAAAGATACGGAAAGAGAAATCGTGAAAAAGTTTCTTCAAACTACTACCGTTCATGCGTTCGAAAACTATAGAGTTACTTGCAACTTCAGTAAATTGGTTGAAAGAGGATTCTATTTCAGTTAGAATAGCGTCGGCTCTTTCTTTAGTCTCAGCGGAAGTTATAATTCTGATGTTAGCTTTCATGATAGAGCTTTTCAATTTATTATTGATTTTCTCAGGTGCGCCTTCGTCTACTGCTCTCCTACCCTTCATGAATTTTGGGTCATCCTTTTTTTTAGTAGGACCAAAAAATAAATCTTTAGAAGCATTCAAAAAAGCAACGTGGAATTTATAAAATTTATCTGATGCATTTTTAACAGAAGTCCCACTCTTTACATCATCTAAAATTTTGTGAAAATCTACGATAAATTGGTTGCCAGCGGGAGCTATCAAGAGTTGAATAGAGGCACCTTCACCTTCGGTTTTGAGTTTAGAAAATACTCCCAAGATATTCTTCATCGGATCATGATCGATATTTTCATAGGTACGTATAGGTAATACTGGTTTTTCTGACAAATAAGCATAAGCACCCGAAGAATGACCTTCATTATTAAAAATATTAAAATCGTCTTTTACTTCTTTGACTTTAGCATCATGATAAAAAGCCAAGATTTGTTTCTCAAAAAGATTTAGATGTTTATTTGGAACACTTGCATATATCACTACTTGATCCGTCTGACTATCTAAAGCTACCTCAAGAGTAAAATATTCTTCTTTGGGATTATTTTTATCGAGCGAAATAGAAGCCATACCAGCATAAAACTGCTCCATAGCTCCGATAAATTCTTTGAAACTTTTGACCTTATCGGCTTCATCCTCTGGAGGAGGTAGAGTAATTTCAAAAAGAGTCATTTTTAAAGCTCGGTCTAAATACCCACCTTCAGTGAGGTCTTTCACTATTTCACCTGTTTTTAAATATTGGATTAAAAGCCTGTGAAAATCATCATCGATATGAGGATTGTTCATCGCTTCTACGATAGATAGAGTATTGCGTATACCTTTTGTTAAAACGAGTCCCAAGAGCTCTTCCATAACAGTATCGTGAAGCTCGGGTTTTAATTTGAGCACAATGCCGTCTTGTTCTTTTTGAGTTAGATTGTGATTTGTGGCGAGGACTTCTTCTTTTGGCGCTTCTTTATAATCGAGAATAGTTTCAGTCACAACCGCATTTTCTGCACTTTCAAAATGACCCAAGCTTACTAGCTCTTGTTCTTTTTTTGCAATATGCGCCCGTAAATAAGAAAGTTCTTCTTCAGGGTTTTTAAATTTCGGCATTTCATTTAGAAATGATTTTTCCATTTCTAAATTATAGCAAGAAAAAAACATATTAAAAAGCAAAATGTTAAAATTTTCATGGTCTGGTTGAGCAAAGCGACCCGAGGACCTGAAAATTTTAATATTTTGCTTTTTAATTAAAAAAATAAATAGTATTTAAAAAACGCACATAAAAATCTGCTGATTTTTTGCTATGCTCGGACCGTCGTCCTGTGCAATGTTTTTTAAATACTATTTCTTTTTTATTTTTTAGTTAAAATTTCTCCTCCACTTTTACCTACAGCAATAGTTAATTCAAAGTGCGCGCTGTATTTACCGTCATTGGTTTTGAAAGTCCAATCATCACTATCAACAAAAACATTTTTAGTTCCCATATTTAGCATCGGCTCGAGAGCGAGGACCATACCTTCTACAAGCTTCTCGCCTGTACCCTTTTTACCAAAATTCGGCACATAAGGATCTTCGTGAATATATTTCCCAACTCCATGCCCAGAGAGAATATCGACAATCCCGTATTTATGTTTTTGTTTTCTTACAAAAGTCTCAATAGCATAACCTATATCCCCAACTCTTTTACCAATTTTCGCAGCCTTGATACCTATCATTAGAGCTTCTTCAGTGATTTGCAAAAGTTTCTTGTATTCATCCTTAATCTCGCCGACAGGTACAGTGATAGCCATATCGGTGAAATAACCCTTGTGCTTTACTCCACAATCAATAGCTACGATATCCCCGTCATTCAGAATACGATCAGGACGAGGAATACCATGCACAACTTCGTCGTTAATAGATACGCACAAAGTCGCCGGGAAAGGAGTCTTGGCCCCGTAAGGTTTATAATTCTTGAAAGCTGGTTCGTCGCCGTATTCACGGATAAGTTTTTCCGCATATTCATCGAGCTCTTTTACCGAAACGCCAGGCGCCACCATATCACGCACTTTATAAAGCACGGTAGCTAAATGTTTGCCCCCTTCTCGAATTATCTCTATTTCTTCTTTTGTTTTAATTATTATTGCCATATTTTACGAAATCGTAGTACCTTTGAATTCTTCCCCATCTAAGCATTTAGCTAGATTCTCTATCGGGTTACCATTTAGTATAAAAACAGAGATACCCTCAGCTTCAGCCATTTTTGAAGCCACAGGATCAAACGGACTAGACAGTCCAGGATTCCATTCAGCTGGTATCAGACTTCTATATTCGCTCCAAGAAATTTTCTCAAATTTTTTAGCGTCAGGATTCATGCGAGGATCCGAATCATAAACATAATCAATATTGGAAAGATTGATAACTTTTGTAGCGCCGATATTCTTGGCACCCAATACTGCACCATAGTCTGTGCTCTGTCCTGGTTTATATGCTGAAGCTACTAAGACTGGTTTCTCAAAATGAAAGTCTAGTGACAAATCTGGGATAACATTATGATTTGCATAATCTCCAAACATAACTCTGACTAATTCTGCGTTCAAACGTAGCGCAGCGATACCAATCCAATCCAAATCATCATTCACAGGAGTAGATAAAGCTTTAGCGCCGTCTTGATATTTGCGACAGATCTTCCCTCCTCCAGTAATTATAAGAAACTTTCTACCTTTATTTACGTGAGATATTATTAATTCTTTAAAGCTTTTCAGAAATTCAATATCTAGCTCATTCGGAACTATGAGCGATCCACCCAATGAAATTACAAAAGTTTCTTTTTCCATATTAATTATTTAAATTTAATGAACTGATAATATCTTGATGAACTTTTTCTATTTCTTGTTGCCCATCAATCTCAATAACTTCTATTCCTTTATTTTTCAAAAATTCCATAGACGGAACGACATTGTTCTTGTATTCATCAAATCTCCTCTTTAGACCTTCTTCGGTATCATCTGAACGTCCACGCAACAAATTTCTTCTCATAGCTTCTTCTTCAGAAAGCTTAATATAAATAATCTTGATATCTGTTCTCTTAAAGAAATTCATTTGTTTCAAAAATTCTTCAGATTGCGATATTGTACGAGGATAACCGTCGGCTATCAGGTTCAAGTCTTGATTTAATTCATTGATTAGAATATTTACAAAAATAGAGTTGGTCAAAAAATCAGGTTGGAGACTGCCACGCTCTAAAGTCTCTTTGATTAGAGATGAGATTTGATTCTTGGAACTTATTATTTTCCTATATTCGTTACCAGGATAAGCATGAATAGAGTCTTGATTGTTATTTTTCTTTAAAAAATCAATCAAGAGATTGATTTGGGTTCCTTTTCCAGAACCAACTATTCCAAAAAAAACAAAAGTTTTAGATTGCATATGATATAGATAATACAAGATTTAGCTTGAAAAATCAACATTTTTAGAATAGAATGGATTTATATGAAAAAAGAGATAATTACTATTAGTGGACTACCTGGAAGCGGCAAAAGTAGCACAGCAGACAATGTTGCCAAAAAGTTAGGATTCAGTCGCTTTTCTTCTGGAGATTTTATGAGACGCATAGCTCTCGAAAAAGGAATCAGTCTAAACGAATTATCCAAAATAGCAGAACAAGATCAAGGTCAAATAGATAAAGAGATAGATGATAGTGTTACTGAAATGTCAAAAGAAAACAAAGTAGTTTTAGATTCTAGACTCGCTTTTCATTTTATCCCCAATAGTTTCAAAATCTTTTTAGACCTTCCTCCAGAAATAGCAAAAGAAAGAATCTTGAATAATTTAAAAACAAATACCCTCAGGGCTCAAAGCGAAAATGCAACTACAACAGATGAGGTGTTCCAAAAAATAACTGAAAGACTAGAGAGTGAAAAAAAGAGGTACCGCGAACTTTATAATCTTGACTATACCAATAAAGAAAATTTTGACCTAGTGATAGATACAAATAAAAATAATTTAGAAGAAGTCGTAGAAATAATTCTCAAGGAATATCAGGCTTGGCTACAATCTTAAATTAAAAATCCTCCCAAATGGGAGGATTTTTAATTTACTATCTAAAGTTGATAACGTTACCGTTCTCAAGAATGATAGCCCCTTCAGGACAGCCTAATAAGAAATTGGCATAAGCACGAGTAGTTTTGTATGTATAACCCGTAGCTTCGGAAATTACCCAAGGAATTAGCACGTATTGTCTGTATTTAGTTTGGAATGCACGAATTGCTATTTCAGTATTGCCTCCATACAGGCCGTCTAAAACTAAATTAAAGCCTTCGTATTTGTTCAAAAATGCTTGCCACAATCTAACTTCTTGAGGATCATTGTTGATATCACCTTTTTTCAAATATTTAGTAAAGACAGGACAAGCTCTTTGGGTATTATCAATAGGAGAATTTACAAAAACTGTATTGTTGTTATTTATTGGCGGATTCTGAACTTGGATTTGTTGTTGGACTGGTACATACACAGAATTAGATGAAGTACCATTCGGTCCAGTACAAGTCAGGATAAAGGTTGTAGAAGCAGTCATGTTGCCAATAGTTTGATTGCCGCTATTTGCACTCTTCTCTCCTGTCCAACCATTACTTGCAACACAGCTTGTAGCATCAGTCACATTCCAATTTAGAGTGACGATACCTCCGTATGGTGTAGGTATAGGAGAAGCATTTAAGAAGACTGCAGGTGGATTTGATATTGGTTGAGACACAGGCACATATACAGAAGCATTAGAGCTACCTCCAGGACCCGTACAAGTCAAAACGAAAGTAGTACTAGCACTCATATTACCAATAGATTGATAACCACCATTTGCGTTTTTGGTACCAGTCCAACCATTACTTGCAATACAGTTTGTAGCATTACTGATATTCCAACTTAGGTTAGTAACTCCATTATAGGGAGAAGGATTTGGAGATGCTGATAGAGATATTTGAGGTGGATTTTGAGGCTGAGCAACATCAGTAGGAGGATTTATCGGAGGGTATGAAACTGGTGGTGTTCCAGATTGAATACACTCTAGAGAAGTAGTAACTCTAATATAGTCCCCTTGCTCGTAGTATTTAGATCTTTTCCAATTTGTAATAGTTTCTACTTTATAATCCCTAATACCTATTGTTTGTGGATACCATTTTTGACAATAAGTAAGCTTATCTAAATCAGCTCCACTAACGCCATCCGGATCTGGTCTCCAGAATCCAGCAGGATCTACGTGCTGATTCACTTTACCCCACCAGTACGCAATACGAGGAGTTGTATCATTACTAGATACTAAAGGCAGAGAAACTTGAGAAGCAGGATTTACCAGATTGCTAAATTTATCGGCCACGTTATTAAATACACTTGCTAGACTTAATTCTCCAGGACTTTTCAAGACAACAAAACCTACTAATAAAACTCCGAAAATCAAAGAGAAGAGTGCTACATTTTTTTTAATCAACATTTAGATATTATAACAAAAAAACATCCAAAGGTGTACTTTGGATGTTTTTTGAATTTATTATATTTAGTATTCTCTCATTGAGAGTTGAGCGTCTATTTTCTTGATCAAATCTAGAACCACAGACACAACGATAAGCAAAGCTGTACCTCCTAAAGCTAGAGCTGCGATACCAGAAGCAGCTTGCATAATCAAAGGCAATACGGCAATAACACCCAAGAATAAAGCTCCAAATAAAGTAATACGAGTTAGAACTTTAGAGATATAATCTGAAGTCGATGCACCTGGACGGATACCTGGAACGAAAGCTCCATTCTTTTGTAGATTGGTAGACAAAGCATCTGGATCAAAAGTAACAGCAGTATAGAAGTAAGTAAACAAGAATACAAAGATAAAATACAATATACCATACAATAATGATGTTTGAGAGAAAGTACTTAGTGATTGTGCTATTTTTGCAATAGTTGGGTTTGAAGCTCCTGATAGTACATTACCGATGATTTGTGGGAAAAGAAGGATAGACAAAGCAAAGATAATAGGCATAACTCCAGATTGATTTACACGAAGAGGAATATAAGTTGAACCTCCACCGTAAACCTTAGTACCACGTACTTGTTTTGCATAAGTTACAGGTATAGGTCTCTCAGCTTCAGTAACATACACAACTCCAGCAATAACAAGCAAACTCAAAACTACGAATAATATATAAAGTGGAATTTGAGAAGGATCGAAAGTAAATATAAGTTGACTGACTTGTGTAGGTAGACTAGCTACGATACCAGCAAAGATTATGATAGAGACACCATTACCAATACCGAATTCACTCATAAGCTCACCCAACCACATAATAAGCATTGCACCAGCAACAACTATGATAAGATTAGTCATTCTCTCAAAAGTAGTTAGTTCTCCTAAGATACTTTGATTTTCTAATATAGCTAAAAGACTAAAACCTTGGATAGCTGCTAGGGGTACGGTCAATATTCTTGAGTATTGAGTAAATTTCTTACGTCCAATATCCCCTTCTTCTTGGTACATTCTCTTTAGAGCAGGCACCATAACAGTTAGAAGTTGCATGATAATAGAACCTGTAATATAAGGTCCTACTCCAAGCATGATTATAGAAAGATTAGAAAGTCCTCCTCCAGAGAAAATATTTAAAATACCGAAAAATTGATTGTTTGATAGGAAACGATTTAATTGCAGAGTATCCACTCCCGGAATTGGAATGGAAGAAAGTAATCTAAATATGATAAGTGAACCTAAAACAAACAGAATTTTATTTCTGATTTGTTTATCAAACATCATCATTTTCATTTTACTTAGAAATTTTTGCATAAAAATATTTATTATTCTGATACGGTACCACCTGCCTTCTCGATCTTAGCTTTAGCAACAGAAGAAACAATAACTTTTGAGAAATCAGCCTTTACAGCAAAATCATTCTTACCAGCTAAAACTTTTACAGCTGGAGTAAATCCTTTTCTAGTTTTGATAGCTTTAGCTTCAACTAGGATAGTAGGATTAATAGAACCACCTTTTGGGAAGAATTTAGCGATAGTATCAAGAGAGATAGCAGTAGGTTCTTTTGCGAAAGAATTAAATCTATAACCACGAAGTTTTGGCAATTTCTTGATTATAACTCTTAATTCTGGGCGGCGCTTGTTACCAGCACGAGCTGTTTGCCCCTTGCCTCCTCTTCCCGCAGTTTTGGCGTGCTTACCTCCACGTCCAACGATACGGTCTTTCTTGTTTTTATTTTTTCTTTTTAAATCGTGTATTTGCATAAAATTTAATTTTATTTTTCTTCTCTAACTACTTCTTTTCCTGCTACGACTGTTACTTCTGGTGTAGCTTTAACGTATTTTGAAGAGATTTGAGAAAGTGCAGATATAACTGCTTTTGAGTTGTTTAATTTATTCTTTGTACCACCTAGAACTTTAGCTGTTACGTCTTTAACTCCAGCTAATTTTAGTATATCACGAACTACTGTTCCTGCTACAAGTCCGCGTCCTTTGTTTGGCATGATTTTTAGAGCAGAACTAGAGAACTTTGCAGAGATTTCATGAGGAATAGACATAGACTTAGTTAGATTTAACTTAATCATGTTTTTCTTTGCATTTCTTAATGCTTTATTGATAGCAAGAGCTGTATCTCCAGCTTTACCAAGACCGAATCCTACGTTGCCTTTTCTGTCTCCAGCGATTAGAGCGACACTAAAAGAGAATCTTCTTCCTCCTGCTACAACACGTGTAACACGACGAATACTAACCATCTTTTGATCAAACTCAGGCTTTGGTCTTCCAAAAGAAGAAGTTCTTCTACCGTTATTCTTTTTTTGATTATCTTTATCCATATCGAATTTAATTAAAATTTAAGCCCACCCTCGCGTGCTTGATCTGCTACTAATTTAATACGTCCTGTATATTTAAAACCGTTTCTATCAAAAACAATTTGTGTGATCTTTTTTGCTATAGCTTTTTTAGCGATTTCAGTACCTACGATTTTAGCGCGTTCAGTCTTTGTGCCTTTGTCCATTTTGATATCACTTGCTTCCACTAAAGTTACTCCTTTTGTGTCGTCAATGATTTGAGCATAGATGAATTTATTAGAACGGAAAACTGAAAGTCTTGGGCGTGTTTCAACACCATTAACCTTTGCTCTAATTTTCTTCTTTAATCTTATTCTTTTGTCTGTTTTTGTATTCATATTTTTATAAATGAGTTATTATGCAGTTTTCTTACCTTGCTTACGTCTAATAACTTCGTCATGGTAACGCATACCCTTTCCTTTATATGGTTCTGGTTTCTTTAAAGCACGTACAGAAGCTGTAAAGCTACCTACTAGTTCTTTGTCGATACCTGTGATTGTGATGTTGTTCTTTTCAACTACAGCAGTCAAACCTTCTGGTACAGTGACTACTACAGGGTGAGAGAAACCTAAAGCAAAATGAATTTCTTTACCTTTAAGTTCTGATTTGAAACCGACTCCTTCTAAGATCAATTTCTTTTCGTATGGAGTCTCTACTCCTTTTACCATGTTGATTATATGTGAAGCATAAGTACCCCAAAGAGAACGAGAGAATTTATCATTTCTTTTGATGTTTAGAGTTACTTTATCGCCTTCGATATTTACTACGATATCATCACGAAATTCTTTAGTTAAAGTTCCTTTTGGTCCAACCACTTTCAAAATCATACCATCTTTGGTAACGGTAACTCCTTTCGGTATTATTATTTCTTTTTTTCCAATTCTACTCATAATATTTTATAAATTACCAAACTTTGAATAATGCTTCCCCACCGACTTGTTCTTTTCTAGCTTCTTTACCTGATAGGATTCCTTTTGGTGTTGAAAAAACAAAAATACCAGAACCGTTTCTAACTGTGTGAATATCTGCTACACCGTAATAAACACGTCTTGATGGTTTTGAAATTCTTTGAACTTCTGTGATCTTTGGTTTGTTGTTGTTGTAAATAAGACCTATTTCTATAACAGGCATACCTTTCTTAGTTTTCTTTGAAACACCAGTAACAAAGCCTTCTTTTTGTAAACACAAAGCTATTGCGTACTTTAATTTTGAATAAGGAATAGCAACAGACTCGTGTCCTACGAGACTTGCATTCTTTATTGTTATTATCATTTGTGAAATTATATCCATAAAATTTGATCTATTTAATTACCAAGAAGATTTACGTACGCCTGGTAAATTACCTTCGTTTGCTTGCTCTCTAAAACAGATACGACATAAGTCGAAATCTCTCATATAACCCTTTCCGCGACCACAACGAAAACATCGATTCTTTTGACGAGTCGAAAATTTTGGGGTCTTTAGTGATCTTGCTATTACTGATGTTTTTGCCATATATAAATATCGTCTTTTATCTAAGTGATATCTTGTGTAATTTCTTAAAGCTTCTTAAAAACCTTAAGGAGAAACACAGATCAGTCTTAAATAATGAAGACTTCTATATCCTAGCAAATCTATAAAAATAAGTCAACCCTGTCAGCCGCGACTGACGGGGTCAAATAAAAAAGAGGTTATGTATTAACCTCTTTGTAATTTAAATTTCTAATTTTTAGGCAAAATTTTTAATCCTAGATGCGCAACCAGATATCCGATTAATAAAAAACCAAAAAACAAGGGCAAGAATCCTGATTCTACATAAAGATTATTTAAAAATTCGGCATAACTCCTTATGCATAAAAGTGGATTCATGTCGCTCGCCTGCAAGCACAGAGTAAACCCCAATAAAAAAACAATTAAACCTAGAAAATTCCGAGCCATGGTTTTAAATTTTAAAAATGAAAAGAAATATTATTCCAACTCTTTATACCACAAAGTAATTAAAAAAACAAAATCCCTTTTCGGGGATTTTTATTTTTATTAGTTTATTTACCCAAGAGTATTTCGTGACGAACTTCTTCTTTAAATGATTTCACATCTTGAGAAATACCAGTTATTTGGTCTTGTAGTCTTGCTTCGGTTTCTAGTAGGTCTGTTTTAGTAGCAAAAGCTTTTAAATCTTCTTTATTAGTCATATTTTCTAAAATATAAGCAGTAGTTTTTGCAATTAAATCTACCTTTGTATCTGTTTCTAGCAAATCGGTTTTAGTGGCAAGAGCTTTTAAATCTTCTTTAGTAGCCATATTTTGCTCCAAAGTACTTAAATCTTCTTTAGTAGCCATATTTTGCTCCAAAGTACTTAAATCTTCTTTGGTGGCCATTTTTTGTTCCAAAGTACTTAAATCTTCTTTGGTCGCCATTTTTTGTTCCAAAGTACTTAAATCTTCTTTGGTCGCCATTTTTTGTTCCAAAGTAATAAACCTCCTATTTATAGATTCTAGTAATTCTTTATTGGAGATATCTTTTTCCATGCAACTATTATAATATAAAAACTAAATTTGGGTCAACTCTACCAGTCGCGACTGGAGGATAAAATAAAAAAGGCTCTAATTAAAGAGCCTTTTAAAAAAAATAACTAAAAGTTAGACACCTAGTTCTGCTTTAGATTGCAGGATTTTATCTTTAATTGAGATATAATCTTTTTGATTTTCAAATTTAGGATCTAGGCAAAGACCCATTGAATTATTAACCATCTTAAATTCTTCATCATCAAAAAACAATTTTTCCAAACTAAATGCAGACCAATAATTATCACAAGCTTTATTTTCAAAAACAAAGTTGAGATCAAAAGCTGAAAAATAACCTTCATCAAGAGCAAAATACTCACTATATAAAATTTGTACTTCTGACAATTTTAATTTTTCATCTGGTGCACCAAAATCAGGGTCCTTCCCTAAAAGTTTAAAGAAAGTTTCAGCAATACTGGCCTTAATAAACACAAAACATTCTTTTAAAGGGATTGAGAGGAGAATCTTTTGGGAATTCTCCGAAACATGTTTTTTCATCTTTGAATTAAAATCCTCAAAATCTTTTTGATGTTGTGATTTTTCCAATTCCCTTAATTTAAGGTACTCTAGAATTTCTGATGAGATAACTTTATTTTTTGCGTGATTAACCATAACTATATGATTTACTGGTAAAGAAATATTTATTCAAATTATTTATAACACAATATGCTTTAAAAAGCAAAAAAACCCATTTATTAATCATAAACGGGGTTTTATCTTTTTTCATGCAATTCTTCTTTTTCTTTTCGAGTTTCTATTAAAGAAAAGTTTTTTTGGTGGTTGTTTTTTGTCTATTATGACAACTTTGGGGTTTTTATCTAGAGTTAATAGATAGACAAAACAACTTCCAAAAATTGTCAGTATTGCAAGACCTATCAAGGCCTTGCCAAACATGGTCGAGTCTATTGTCTGACTAGACAAATATTGCCGACTAAAAATTACCATAAAATATAACATTTTATATATTTTTTAAATATTAAAGAATATGTTCATCAAACACTTTATATTAAATTGACCTCTCTGTCAAACAAAAATCCCCTATCGTATTGATAGAGGATTTTTATTTTTTAGATTATTTCTTTTTCTTTTCGTCTTCTTTTTTGAACGGTACTCCTAGGTATTCGTAGAATGCAAAACCTTCTTCTCTACTCTTTGCTGTTGATACGATAGTGATAGCTAGTCCGAATACGTCTCTGATATCTTCGTCTGCTGTTTCTGGGAAGATAGTATGTTCCTTGATACCGATAGTTATGTTACCGATATTATCTACAGTACTTCTGTTGATACCACGGAAGTCTTTAGTACGAGGTAAAGCGACATTGAAAAGCTTTTCTAAGAAAGCATACATGCGAGATGCACGTAATGTTACTACTACTCCTACAGGATCGCCTTGGCGAACTTTGAAAGAAGCAATAGATTTCTTTGATCCTCTCTTTGCTGGCTTTTGACCAGTGATCTTTGCTAAACGATCCATGATTTGATCATTTTTGTTCTTGTCTTTCTTCATGCTAGTACCTGTACCAACATTGATTATGACTTTTTGCAAATGAGGAGCAGCCATAATATTCTTGTATTGAAATTTGTCTTTCAATACTTTAAATGCTTCTGTGTTTTTTTCTTTTACAGTTAAATGTTTCATAATTATATTTCTTGATTACTTTTTCTTGCAACTCTCACGAATTTGCCTCCAACTTCTTTTTTACCAATTCTACTACCTTTGCCAGTTTTTGGATCTACTATCATTACGTTTGAAGCATTCATAGGAAGAGAGATAGATATAATACTACCCTTTTCGCCTTGCTTACGAGCACGTTGGTTCTTCTTAACCATATTCAAACCATCAACAATAATTTTGTTGTCTTTTACTAACACTTTGGTAATCTTGCCTTTCTTGCCTTTGTCTTTACCTGTGATGATTATTACATTGTCTCCTTTTTTTAATTTCATAAAATTTATTTATTATTGATTTTGGTCCCGTAATGGCGGGATGTATTTATATAACTTCTGGTGCAAGAGAAATAATCTTTTGGAAACCTTTCTCTGCAAGCTCTCTCGGTATTGGTCCGAAAACACGTCCTGCTTTTGGATCTTTCTTGCCTTTTTCTAAGATAACTACAGCATTGTCGTCAAAACGAATATAAGAACCGTCTTTTCTTCTGTATGCATTGCGAGTTCTCACAACGACAGCATGATGAACGTCTTTCTTCTTGACTGCCTTTCTTGGTGTAGCAACTTTTACAGAAATAACTACAAGCTCACCAATACCAGCGTATCTCTTTTTTGAAGAGCCCAAAACCTTGAATACCTTGGCTATGGTACCTCCTGCATTATCTGTTATTTTAACTAAACTTCCGTCTTGAATCATAAAATTTTTTTATTAACTTACTACTATAAATTTCTTATCTTTTGAAATTGGCTTTACTTCTTTTAGACTTACATTGTCCCCGATTTGGTATTTGTTCTCTTCGTCATGTGCCTTGTATTTCTTACTAACCTTATAGAACTTACCGTACTTTGGATGCTTGATAAATCTTGAAACAGAAACAACAACAGTCTTGTCCATTTTATTAGACACCACTACACCCGCTAGCATGCTCGCAGATTTTTTTGTACTTGCTTCCTTCGCGTCTTTAGTTGTTATTGTTTTCTTTGCCATATATATTATTTATTTTTATTACTTTTATTCATTTCTGTCAAGATACGTGCGATTTCTTTCTTTTTATTTCCTAAATCTTTAACGTTCTTTGACTTTGTACCGCTTTTATCAAATCTGATAGCTCTAACACTTTCACGCAATACTGCGAGCTTTTCAGTTAGGTTACCTTCTTTTAAATTGTCTTTTTTCTTTGCCATATATTATTTATTTACTCTTGCTATTATTCTGGTCTTCATTGGAAGCTTACTTCCTGCTTTTCTCAAAGCTTCACGTGCGACTGCCTCATCAGCACCATCAACTTCAAAAATTATACGTCCAGGTAAAACTTCGAAACAGTATCCGCTTGGGTCTCCTTTTCCTTTTCCCATACCCATTTGAGCTGCTTTTTGAGTGAAAGGTCTGTCTGGGAAAATTCTGATCCAATACTTACCTGTTTTGGTTAAAGTTCTTGAAACTACCTTTCTTGCTGATTCGAGTTGATTTGACTTTACTCTTGCAGAAGTTTCAGCTTTAAGACCAAAAGAACCAAAAGAAAGTTTTGTACCACGAGTTTCAGGCGTAACTTTTTTGGAGTTAGTACGTTTGGTTTGCCATTTTCTAAATTTTACTTTTTTTGGTATAAACATATATTTTTAATTAAATTATTATTTTGCTTTTGGTGCAAAGACTTTACCTCTATAAATCCACACTTTGATACCGATTACTCCGTATGCCAAAGTTGCTCTTTCACGCTTGAAATCGATATCAGCACGGAATGTCTGAAGCGGGATAGAACCACGCTTTAATTCTTCGGTACGAGCTATTTCAGCACCACCTAGACGTCCTCCTAATACGATTCTAGCTCCTTCAACTCCATGAGCTTGCATAACTTTTTCTAAAACTTGCTTTACAACTCTTCTGTAAGGCATTCTTTTCTCTAAACCTTCAGCAACCATATAGGCTACGATAGAAGCATCAGCTTCAGGGTTTGTGATTTCGAACACTTCGAGCTTGAAGTCATCTGGTCTTGGAAGCTTTAGTTTGTCCATCTTTTTCAAGATATCTTCTTTTAGCTTTGTAGCTCCTTCCCCATTTCTACCAATCAATATACCAGGACGAGAAGTCTTGATTATGAAACGAGTAGTTTTTTGATTTCTTTCGATTTCAATACCAGAAACGTACATTCCACGCAATTTCTTTTCTAAGTATTCACGAAGAAGAACATCTCCTTTCAAGAACTTAACGTATTGCTTAGGATCAGCAAACCAGCGAGATTTCCAGTCTCTTAGAATAATTAATCTATGTGCGTATGGGTGTACTATTTTTGACATATTATTTATCTTTTTTTACAACTTTTTTAGCTGCTACTTTCTTTGTTGTAGCAACCACCTTTTCTGCTAATTTTTTAACTTTCTTAACTTCTTTGACAGCCTCTGCCAAAACTACTGTTACGTGACTTGTACGCTTGTTGATACGAGCACCACGTCCCATAGCTCTAGGCATCATTCTTTTCATTACAATACCTTTATCTACTCTCATTTCTTTAACTATCAAATTTTCAGCGTCAACACCAAGGTTCTTAGCATTTGCTACAGCAGAAGAAAGTAACTTTTGGATAGGAGCACTCGCACGCTTAGTCAAAAAATCAAGTTCAACAAGAGCTTTATTTACTTTTTTACCTTTAATAAGGTCCGCAACCAAGCGAACTTTTCTAGGAGACTGTCTGTAGTTTTTTAAAAATGCTTTCATATTTTTGTTTTATTTAAATCTATATATTGATTATTTCTTCTTTGTTGCAGAAGCAGCGTTAGCAGCCTTAGCTTGAGTTATCTCAGCTTCTTTCTTCTTTTGTTCTAATTCTTTTTGCATTTTACCTCCGTGCTTACTGAATTTCTTTGTAGGAGAAAATTCGCCTAATTTATGGCCTACCATGTCTTCACTAACTAATACTGGAATATGAGTCTTGCCGTTATAGACGCCAAAAGTAAAACCTACCATTTCTGGAGATATTACAGCAGCGCGCTTCCAAGTCTTTATAGTCTCAGTTTGGAGAGGGCTTTTGCCAGCTATTTTCTTTAATAGCCTCTCATCGATATTCATTCCTTTTTTGATTGATCTTGTCATGTTGATTTAGCGAAATCATGTCGCGCGACCGTCATATGGGCGCGACGCTGATAAATAAAAAGCTCTGAATTGAGCTTCAATCTATAGTAGCAAATTAAAAAATAAAGTCAACTACTCACCGATATACTATTGATTTTATTGAGTGAATTCAAAAAACCATTTTTTTATAAAATTTTTATTTAAAAAAATATAAAATTAATTAAAACTGTTAGCTAAAACTCCATACCAGACAAAGCAGCAAACACAAATACAACTAATAAACTAAAAAATAAAATACTTAAAAATATCAATAAAATACCATTTTTCGCTATTATGTAGATAATATGATTTTTGGTAAATAAAATCAATAAACTGAAAATGAGGCCAACCAAAGAAATAACACCGTCCAGAAAATTATTCAAAAAAATTTGGTTTTCAAAAAAAATAATAAGCAAAAAAACTATAATATACAATATTGCAAAATAAATAGACAATCTTGATTTTTTGAAAGCAGTAAAAGGTAAAATACTTTTAAATGCTTTAAATCCCTCCTTTATATCCCCTTCGTTCCAACTATTCTGCATAAGCAGAGTTTTAATCTCTTCTTCATTTTTACCTTTTGTTTTCTCAGCTTTAATAAAGTCTACTAGTTCTTTAGTTATCATTAATAAATGATAACATTATGATAAAATATTTGCATCAAAAATACAAAAATGATATAATATAGACATATTTGGGGTTTACCCATGTTCCCCTCATGGGGAAAATATTTAAGAGTAAAGGCGGAGAAATCCGTCTTTTACTTTAGCAAAATCAGACTCATCGAGTTCTCCCATTTTTTGATACATTCTATTACTAGATATTATTCTAGATTGGGCTAAATTAGCAGTAATATTTTTTTCTTGAAAAGAAATAGGCACAAACCAAGTGCCTTCTTTTTGTTTAGTTGAAAGGGGTATTCCCATAAAACCATTACTGCTTAATTTTTTGTAAACCAAGACAGGTCTTGAAAACATATCTCCTTTACCATTTATTTCTATGCCGATATTCTCTCCAATAGCACACCACCAAATATCACCTTCTTTAAAATAAAGCGGTCCTTTTGAGTCATTATGAATTTTTTCTTTAAGCCCAATCCACTTTAAAAATTCTTTAATCATATATTAATAATACCACAAATAAAAAAGCATCTATCTTTTTTGATAGATGCTTTTAACATTTTAGTCTTAAATACAAGACTTTACTTAACCTTAAATTCACAATTCATATGGGCAGTAGTTTGAACCAAACCTTTAATCAGGTCTTTTTCAAATGAATAAAAAGGTCTTTCCACTTTTTCACCAGCACTAACTTTAGAACCATAAAACAATTTCCAATTTTTATCTTCAACTTTATTCTTAAAAAATAAAGTTTCAGGAAACCTCCAGATATAGTCTTCGTCAAAATATCCTGTTACAAGAGTATTTTTTTGACTTTTTCTATCATCTATCTGAAAAACGTTCAAAATAACTTTTTTGTTAATGAACATGTCTTGGAACAGAATTACTCCTGCGGTTTTTACTTTAGCCAAGAGATAATTTCCTTGAATTCGACAATCAATAATGTTGTAAATTTGTTTTTTACCTACAATAAGCTTCTCTTCATTTTGGTAAATCATAACATTATCACAAATGTATGATCCCCTGGTTATCTCTGAATAATGAATAGGTTTCAAAACCTCAGTTAAATTTGGGAACTTTCCAATGTGTTGATTTGGTACTGTTTTTACAACTGTGCCTTTAATTTTTTGAATTAAACTTGCTACCATGACTATTTTTTGATTTTAAAGATTAGAAAATAAATTAAATTAAATTTTTTGTGTTGGATCTAGCAACTTTTGATATCTAGATATCAAAACTCCATTTTTCCAACAGACATCAGTCATTGAGTTCTTGTGTTTACCTATGTAGAACATAAGTCCTTCTGGGTATAGATTAATTCTACCCATCAATACTCCTTTTTTTGAGAGTATCGGGAAAAAGTAGCTTATCCCCTCTTTGTTTAAGGTTTTGTAAATATGATTTACTGCACCTAAGCAAATAGAATAAACCTGAGAAAGATCGAAGGTCGTGTAAAAACCTCCGTTGTATGCACACTCAAGCATTTCATTTTCTGTTAAATTAGAAAACTCATACTCCCCTGCTTGTACGGCAAGTGACCCTTTTATTTCTTGATCGAAATAATTAGGATCAAAGATAATACTCGGTACAGAAGTAAATAAACCGACCTGGTCTATCAACTTGAAATTGTCGTAAATCAAGAAAGATGGTTCTGTCTGTGAAACCAGACCAATCTCAACGTCATCAACTCTTATTAAAGAATTTTGTCCTTTTGGACCTTTTTGACTCTCTATAAACTCTGATTCTTTATTGAGAGAAAATCTTGGATACGAAGAACCCTTGTTTGCACCTGGGTGCACTTCTGTCATAAACTGTGAATCTGGCATAATATTAATGGTTTAAAAATTAAGAAATTAGTTTAAGCTCAATCCCTGGATTCAGCACAAACTAATAAAATTCCAAATTTTTAAAAACCATTGTTTGTCGAATAACAAAACTTCAAATAAAGTTTACTATATATTAAAATAAAATGCAAATAAATAAAAAGCTCAATAAATAGCAAAAGCCCCTTGCGGGGCTTTTGCTATCATTAAAAATTATTTCTTCTTTCCTACCTTTCGGCGAGATACTATGAATACGTTTGAGTATTTCTTTGGAGAACGAGTCTTTCTTCCTCCTGTTACTTTACCCCACATAGTCTTAGGTCTCTTTGTACCACGTCCTTGACGTCCTTCACCTCCTCCGTATGGGTGATCTACTGGGTTCATGGCAGTACCACGCACCTTTGGACGAATACCCTTCCAGCGAGAGCGTCCTGCTTTACCGAAGTTTTCTAAATGATGTTCTTCATTTGAAACTGTACCAACACAAGCATAACAATTCTCACTAACTTTTCTAACTTCAGAAGAAGGCATCTTTAGGTTTGTTTGACCTTCAGCGTTAGCTACAACTTGAGCGAATATTCCCGCAGAACGAGAGATCTTTGCTCCACCCATAGGTTTTAATTCGATATTGTAAACGAAAGTTCCAACTGGGATATTTTTTAAAGGTAATCTGTTTGCTACTTCTAGAGGAGCATTAGGAGATACGATGAATTTATGACCTACTTTAATACCTTTTGGTACTATAACATATCTCTTTTCACCGTCTTTGTAGACAGCAAGACCGATAAAAGCACTACGGTTCGGATCGTATTCCACACTTTTAATAGTTGCAGGAATATCCTTTTTGTCATACAAGAAATCAACATCTCTAAAGAGTCTCTTGTGTCCGCCTCCACGGTGTCTTGATGTTACGCGTCCGTCGGCATTTCTACCAAATGATCTCTTGAAACCGTGAGTCAGAGATTTCTCAGGCTCGGTTCTAGTGATTACGTTACGATAAGTAACGTTGGTCATTTGTCTTCTTGATTTACTTGTAGGTTTATATGTTTTCATACGTTTTTACTTTATAATTCGATTTTGTCACCTTCTTTTAAATATACATAAGCTTTCTTTCCACCCTCTTTCATGCTCTTTCTTCCACGATATGAAGTCATTTGCTTTGGAATTGAAACAACATTCACTTTGACTGGATTTACTTTGAAAAGTGCGAATATAGCTTTCTTGATATCACTCTTTGTTGCAGAGTCTAATACATCAAAAGTATAAACATTCTTTTCGAATATCGCTGAAGCTTTTTCTGTAACTCTAGGGTTTTTGATTATTGTAGATTGATTTTTCATAATATTTAAAATTTTATAGACCACGTGAAGCTAAGAACTTAACACTCTCTTCTCCATTTTCTATTAAAAGGTATTTGTGATTTAGCACATCAAGTGGATTCAAATTTTTAACCAAAACTATATCCAAAGAAGGTAAATTTCTGTAAATTTTTTCTGTGTTTGAATCTTTGGCAAACATTGCAGTCAGAAGTTTTGGCTTCTTTGAAGTAGGAAGCATTTTTGCTCCTAATACATGAGCGATGTTTTTCACAACTTCTTGACCGTCTTTGGTCTTGATTTTGTCCATAGCTAAAGTATCAACAAAGATGATTTCTCCATCTCTCCATTTCTTAGAAAGTACTGAGAAAAGAGCTTCTGCACGCATACTCTTTGAGATTTTTCTCTTGTAGTTCTTTTCTGCTAGCGGTCCATGAGTCACACCTCCACCTACCCAAATAGGGCTACGTGATGAACCGTGACGAGCACGTCCTGTACCTTTTTGCTTCCAAGGCTTCTTACCTCCTCCGCGAACTTCACCTCTGCCTTTAGTATCAGCAGTACCAGAACGCATATTTGAACGCATTCCTTCTACTACTTGGTGAACTAAGTCAGAACGCCATTTCGCTCCGAAAACATTCTCTGGTAATGTAAAACTACCACTCTCCTTTCCTTTTTGGTTGTAAATCTTTGCTTCCATATAATAATTACTTTGAAATAATTTCTACTAAACTTCCTCTAACTCCAGGGATTGCTCCTTTGATTAGAAGTAAGTTGTTTTCTTTATCAAGGAAAACTACTTTTAAGTTCTTTTGGGTAATACGATCAGATCCCATTCTTCCAGCCATTCTCATACCTTTTGGTACGTGTGTACGTAGACCTCCTCCGATACTTCCAGCTTCTCTTTCAGAGTGCTTTTGACCGTGTGTACGAGGACCTCCGGCGAAACCGTGTCTCTTTACAACACCTTGGAAACCTTTACCTTTTGAAGTACCAGATACTTGTACCTTGTCTCCAATAGCAAAGATATCGGCTGCGTTGATAGAATCTCCTACCTTGTACTCAGTAGCTTTGTCAGTTCTGAATTCTTTGATATGTCTAAAATTACCTAATTCTTTCAAGTGACCTTTTACAGCCTTAGATAGATTTTTAGCTTTCTTTTCGCCAAAACCAACTTGAATAGCATTGTATCCATCAGATTCTTTGGTTTTGACTTGAGTTACTATGACTGGTGCAGCTTGGATAATCGTGACAGGTGTCACAACTCCATCTTCAGTGAAGTACTCGGTCATATTCTCTTTTGTTCCTAAAATAAATTTCATAAATTTGGGTTTTCTCTCAGATTGTATTAATAAGCGAGCTTATTAGTTCTATAACATTTTTACATCAATATCTACACCAGATGGTAGAGAAAGATTTGTAAGAGATTCTACGATCTTTGGGTTTGGGTTGATAATATCAATAAGTCTTTTGTGTACTCTTATCTCGAATTGTTCTCGTGCATTTTTGTAAACAAAAGAAGCTCTGTTGACTGTGTATTTCTTGATTTCAGTTGGAAGAGGAACAGGTCCTACTACCACTCCATCATAACGAAGAGCTGTATCGATGATTTGCTTTACAGAAACATCTAAGATCTTACTATCGTAAGCTCTTACGCGTATTCTCAAAACAACTTTACCATCTTCACTTTTTGTTTTAGTGCTTTTTGGTATCTTTACGACGTTCTTCTTTTCTACTGTCTTCTTTTGTGTTTCTTTGTTTGCCATGAAATTAAATAACCTATATATTAACTATCCAAGAATTTTTGTAACAACTCCTGCTCCAACAGTTTTACCTCCTTCACGGATAGCAAACTTTTGAGATGCTTCTAGAGCTACTGGTGTAACCAATTTAACTGTAATTGTAACGTTGTCTCCAGGCATAACCATTTCTTTTCCTTCTTCTAGAGTCACATCACCTGTAACGTCTGTAGTACGGATGTAGAATTGAGGTTTGTAGCCTTTGAAAAATGGAGTGTGGCGACCACCTTCCTCTTTCTTCAAAACATAGATTTCAGCTGTAAAGTTATCGTGTGGAGTTACTGTACCAGCTTTTGCTAAAACTTGTCCACGAGTGATATCTTCTTTTTTCAAACCTCTTAAAAGGATACCAGCGTTGTCTCCAGCCATACCTTCTTGTAGGTTTTTGTTGAACATTTCAATACCTGTAACTGTTGATTTTTGAGTTGCTTTAATACCAACGATTTCGATTTCTTCACCAACTTTAACTACTCCTCTTTCGATTTTACCTGTAACAACTGTTCCACGTCCTTCGATTGAGAAGATGTCTTCTACTGGCATAAGGAAAGGTTTTGTAATATCTCTTTCTGGAACTGGGATGTAAGTATCCAATGCACTTGTAAGTTCAAGGATTTTTTGTGCCCATTCGTCAGAAACGTCTGTAGCTTCAAGACCTTTTAGAGCTGATCCACGAATAACAGGAGCTCCTGCGCCGTCGAAACCTTGCTTTGTTAGAAGTTCTCGGATTTCTTCTTCAACTAGGTCGATCATATCTTTATCATCAACCATATCGCATTTGTTTAAGAAAACGATAATCTTTGGAACACCAACTTGTTTTGCAAGAAGGATATGTTCACGTGTTTGAGGCATAGCACCGTCAGTAGCGGCTACCACAAGGATAGAACCGTCCATTTGAGCAGCACCAGTGATCATGTTTTTAATGTAGTCAGCGTGTCCTGGAGCATCGATGTGCGCGTAGTGACGAGCAGCTGTTTCATACTCATTGTGAGAAATGTTAATGGTGATTCCACGAGCTTTTTCTTCAGGAGCGTTGTCGATTTGACTAACGTCTTTCATTCTAACAGTATTACCTGCTAATTGAAGACAATTCAAAATAGCTGCTGTTAAAGTAGTCTTTCCGTGGTCAACGTGACCGATTGTACCTACGTTTACGTGAGGTTTATCTCTTTTAAATTCTTCTGCCATAAATATTTTTGGTTTACTAATTAAGACTCAACATACGAGAACCAGTTGCTAAGGCTTAATTACTAAATAAGTTAAACTAATAATAAATTTATAAAATTACCAACTAAAAAACTGCGAAATTGCAGTTAGTTCTATATTATCAGATTTAAAAACAATGTCAAATAAAAAAAGAGCTTCAGTATAACTGAGGCTCTTTTGAACGATAAATAGGTCTTAATCATTGATTTTAAAACTAAACTCTTTTACTGAACGAACGAATTTCCCTTTTTGTTTTTCAAGGTCTAGTAATATCTCTTTTTTAAAGCGACAGTCTATTAGATTCATCCTCGAAGGGGCAATGGTTTTACTCGCAATATATTGAGCATTTATTTTCAAAATATTGGATTCTTTTGTACCTTCAAAATACTGTAAACCCCTGTCACTAAAAATAAAACCTTCAACTTCCGTATTTTCTAATATATTTTTTGAATATACTTCAAAAGAATGATCTTTTGAAAAACTGCCTTGGATATTAGGTTTTTGCATGAAAAGAGCGTTGAGTTCTTCTTTGTTTTGATAAATTTTAAAAAGTAAATCTATATCTTTTTTTAATTTATCTTTTTCTTCACCCGTGCATCCATATGTATCTTCAAAAAAATGGCACCCAGTTAACAAGTGAATGGCATATCCTGTTGTAAAATTTACATATAAAACAGACTTTTCTGGGTCTTCTATCCTGTTTAACAAAAATTTTCCTTGCTCAAAAGTATTTTTGAAAATTAGTCTAGTTTTAATTAACATTTTCTCTTTCAAAAGGGTGTTTTGAACTAATTCATTTTCTAATGAAAGAATGTTTTTTAAAAGTATTGTGTAGTCTATGTTTTCAAAAACCAAAGTGGACCCTGCGAATAGATTGTTTTTGTACAAAATATCTGCATTTTTTAATACAGTATATAAACCAAATCTAGCACCTCCGAACGAAGGGCAAATGAAAAAATTTAGAAAATCCATAGTTTTAATTGAAGTTTCAGCAAAAAAAATATTTTTTTCTTGAAAACTTTTCAACAAGGCTCTATCAGGCCTAGCTTTAATTAAACCTCTACCTTGAGTTGGCGATGAAGGAGTAATAACTCCGACTACATTTAGTTCAGAAAATTTCTCTAACATATTCTTTATTTTTAAGAACAACTAATATAAATTTCTTAAATATCTTACCATAAACTCAAGAAAAGTAAAGGTTTGTGTAAATAAGACTAATTTTTATTCATTTTATCACTGACTATTTTACCGTCAGCCATTTTGATAGTCCTATGAGCCATACGCGCATAATCGTCTTCGTGAGTAACCATAACTATAGTCTGCCCTTCTTGGTTTAATTTCAAAAATGCATCCATAACGTTGGCTGAGGTTTCAGAGTCTAGATTGGCTGTAGGCTCGTCTGCAAAGATTATTTTAGGATCATGAGAAATAGCGCGCGCAATAGACACACGTTGCTGTTGACCTCCTGAGAGAGCTCCGGGGAGGTTATTCATACGGTCTAGTAGACCGACTTTGTCTAAGGCTTTTTTTGCTTTCTCTGTAGCCTCCTTTTTATCATAACCTTGCATCAAAAGAGGTAACATTGTATTTTCAAGAGCTGTCAAAGAAGGCAATATCGCATAGTCCTGGAAAATATATCCAAGGTCATCAAGTCGGGCTATCGTACGATCGGCTTCTTTAAGATTCACACATTCTTTGCCGTCAATATAGACTTCCCCGCTAGTAGGCATGTCTAGGAGACCGAGTTGGTAAAGTAGAGTAGATTTACCACTTCCTGATTTACCTGTAACGGTCAAGAATTGTCCGTTAGGTACACTAAAGGTTAGGTCATTTAAGGCGATGATTTGTTGGTCTCCACTTTGGAATATTTTTGTAAGATTTTTTGCTTGTATCATATTTTTTATAAATTAAATTATCTACCCAAGATTGCAGAAAGTGTATTTTGTTTAATAACTATATTTGCAGGAATATAACCAGCTATAATAGTAGCGATTAATAAAATTCCAGCTCTATTCAGAGATCCTGATAAAGTCGCGACTAAGATACCGTCCGAAAAAGGAAAGTTTATCGGGTTGGCTGCAAAGTAAGGTTTAATAAAAGCAAAAATGATTATCATTCCAAAGGCTATACCAAAAGATGCATATAGAGTGGCTTGATAAATATAAGAATACAGGATTGCACTTTTATTAATACCAATACCTTTCAAAATACCGATATATCTTCTACGAGTGATAGCGTTCACGAATATCACAATGAAGATAGTAATAGAAGACACTACAAGCCCAATACCTGAAATAACAGAGCCTAGAATAGCGAAAGTTACTTTGATGTCCTTTAAAAATTTAGGGAAAGCTTCTTCCGCTGTTTGAACACGTGCATATTCTCCTACTCCACTATCCAAAAGAAATTGTTTCGCAATTACCGGATCAACATTGGAACCTAATTGTATAGCGATAGATCCAGCATTTAAATCAGTTTGATTAGATAATTTACGAGCTTCACTAGCAATCACAACAACAGCAAAGTCAAAAGTATCCACTTTGGAACTTAAAATTCCTTTTACTAAATACTCCTTTGAAACATTCCCAGAAGTAAGTCTAACTCTAGAACCAACATCTGTGTTTTTCAAACTTTCAAAACCTGGAGCATCTATGGGGGTAAATTCATAGAGAAAATTTTTACCAATCAGAATGCTATCAGCATCATTTTCATTAAGATATTCTCCACGCAGGATAAATTTTGATACTCCTGAAAACCTTTCTTCTTCACGGGGACTAATACCTAATATTGGGGCGCCTGCTCCTCCTCTTTTTTCTCCTGGCTTTATAGTTTCTTTATATGAATCTTCTACTCGAGCGCTACCACTATATCTAACAGTATGATTTCTGTATCCAGGGATAGATTTTACAATACTTTCAACTTCTGGTGTTTCCAGAATTAAATTACGATTTAAAAAAGGAGAGATGATAATATCTCCAATAGCATATTTCTTTTGAGCATCTTCAGAACCTTGAATAAGTCCAACTAATATACCTGAGACTACAATCAAATTTAAAAAAGTTAAAGTCATAACCGCGACTATCAAAGTCGTAGTCCAGATATTGGCACGCTGTAGTTCCCTCTTGGCTAAAAACCAGCCAACAGAGGCATTGCGTGAAAAAGAATTTTTAGATTTATTTTGTATCATTTAATTTTTGACAACTATTGCAATATTATCTGAACTTGTGATTCCAGATAAAACTTCTACCATATTCCCGTCGCCAGATACTCCCGTAGTAACTTCTACTTCTTTGTATTTTTTACCTTTTTCATCAATCAACACAGACACATAAGACTTGCCTTCACGCTCTACAATAGCCGCTTTGGGGATAGATAATACTTCTGGTTTATTCAAAGTAGTGATAACTATTTCAGAATTCATACCAGGGCGGATATTTGGATTTTGTTCATTGATGGAGACTTTAATTTTGTAGTTGACGATACCTTCACTAGTCTCAGAAGATGGGTCTATATGAGAGACTACTCCGGTAAATTTATTTAAATCTCCTAATGCATCAAAACTTATTTCTACAGGTTGACCTATGACGATATTCGCAATATTGGATTCATTAATCAAAGCTTCTACGTAAAGATTTGAAATATCTTGAAGGATTATAGAGGTTTTATTTGCTTCAGCAACTTCACCATATTTGATATTTACTTTGGTAACTGTTCCATCTTGAGGAGCACGGATTAGAGTATCTTCATAATTTGCACCTGCTTGTTGTAATCCAGCTTTAGCAGATAAAACTTCGGCTTCACCTAAAGCAATATCAGAGCCACGTGCGTTAGCTTGTTTGATAGCGAGTTCAGCTTCTCTTTGATTAACGAGTGATTGAGCAGAAGACAAGATAGAGTCTTTAGTTTGCAAAGCAGAATCATACGCGTTTTTATTTGAGAGATAATTGGCAGCTTTTTTGTTTGGAATATCAATGATCCAAGTAGAACCAGCCATATCATTACTAGATGGGAAAATAACATACAAACCAGAATCCCCTATTCTTTGAGGGTTTGTAGTACTAACTGTACCTGTACCTGAGACCAAACCAGAAAGAGAATAAAGTACACCAGAACCAGTATTGTAAATACTAAGACTTATAGAGCCTTCTTTGCCTAGATTGTAAGTACCACTTATAGTCGGAGGAGTTTTGTTGTCATTAGAATTCGCTGAGACTGCTTCGATATTTGAATTTAGAAGATTTGAATAAGCATTTCTGATCAAAGTATCTTGAGTATTAGAAGCATTTATCAAGTCAGATTTTGCATTCTCGAGAGACACACGAGCCAAAGTAACTTCTTCACTTGTAGCACCTTCGAGGATTTTCTTCAACTTTGCTTCAGCTAGAGCTACGTTTGCACGCGCACGAGATAGATCTGCTCCTTCACTTCCAGCAGACAAGCTCGCCAGAACTTGACCTTTTTTCACCCGAGAGCCAACATCCACAGATACAGTACGGACTATGCCGGGTTTCTTGAAAGACAGATTGAGGTCAGTAACTGAAGTGACTTGCCCTGTAGCTTTGACAGTTTGCATTAAGTTACCAGAATTGGATTCGACTTTGGTAATTGTTACGTTTTCTCCATTTCTAAATAGGAAAATAGCTAAAATAACCAGGATGATAATAGCGGGTACATAGACCTGCTTTTGAGAAACATAAGACTTGATTTTTTCTAATTTTGATTGCATAGATAGTGATTATAACATAAATTTTAAATTAAACAAAAACGTCCTATTTGTAACAATAGGACGAAAAAATATTTTTCTTTTATTTATTTTTATTTTCTAGCTGCGATGATAGTCTCGGCAACGTTGTTTGGTACTATGTCATATCTCAAGAATTCCATAGTGAATGAAGCTCTACCTTCAGTCATAGAACGTAGTCCTGTCATGTATCCGAACATTTCAGATAATGGCACAACAGCTTTCACAACTTGGTTCATACCACGAGCTTCCATACCTTCGATAAGTCCACGTTTTGAAGATAGGTTACCTGTGACGTCTCCCATGAATTTGTCCGGTGTAACAACTTCCACTTTCATCATAGGTTCTAGAATAACTGGTTTTGCACTTCTACATGCGTCTTGAATAGCCATAGATGCAGCTATCTTGAAAGCCATTTCGTTAGAGTCAACTTCGTGGAAAGATCCGTCCCAAAGTTCTACAGAAACGTTTACCATTTTGAACCCTGCTAATATTCCACGATCAAGACCTTCTTTGAATCCTTTTTCACAAGGAGCGATATATTCTTGAGGGATAGCTCCTCCTTTGATAGTGTTAATGAATTCAAAACCTTCACTTCTCTTTGTATTTTTAGGTAAATCAGCTACTTCTTCTTTAGTCAAAGGTTCCATAGGTTTAACTTTAATCTTTACGTGACCGTAGTTACCGCGTCCTCCAGATTGCTTGATGTATTTACCTTCTGCGTCGGCACTACTATTGATAGTCTCTCTGTAGGCTACTTGAGGCTTACCAACGTTAGCATCTACAGTGAATTCTCTCTTTAGACGATCTACGATGATTTCAAGGTGTAATTCTCCCATACCAGCGATGATAGTCTCGCCTGTTTCTTGGTCAGTACTAACTTTGAAAGTAGGATCTTCTTGAGCTAGACGGTTTAATGCCATACCCATTTTCTCTTGGTCAGCTTTTGTCTTAGGCTCGATACGTAGAGAGATAACAGGTTCTGGGAAAACGATACGGTTTAATTCTACAGGTGCAGCTTCGTCACAAATAGTATCTGAAGTGATAGTATCTTTCAATCCTACAGCTGCCGCGATTTCTCCAGCGAAAACTTTCTTTACTTCTTCACGATCGTTCGCATGCATACGCAAGATACGTCCGATTCTTTCTTTGTTTCTAGTACGAGGGTTGTAAACATAACTTCCCGCACTTACACTTCCAGAATAAACACGGAAGAAAATAAGTTGTCCTACGAAAGGATCTGTCGCTACTTTGAAAGCCAATGCTGAGAAAGGTTCAGCGTCTGAAGCCTTTCTCACTGTTGGTTCTTCTGTACTTGGGATAATACCTGGGATTGGAGGGATGTCTGTTGGAGCTGGGAGGTAGTCTACCACAGCGTCTAGGACTAATTGAACTCCTTTGTTCTTCAAAGCAGATCCTGCGAAAACTGGGAAGATTTGGTTTGCAATAACAGCCTTACGTAGAAGTTTCTTTAAGGTCTCATAATCTGGAATCTTACCGTCCAAGTATTCAGTCATTAAAACATCATCAGTCTCTACTATTCTCTCTACGAGTTCAGCATGATACATCTCAGCATCTTTTTTGTATTCTTCTGGGATTTCTTTTTCAATAACTTGGTTGCCCATTTCGCCTTCGAAATAATAAGCTTTCATTTTCAATAGATCGATAACACCTTCGTGCTTTTCTTCAAGACCAATAGGAATTTGGAATCTAACTGCTTTTTTAGAAAGTCTATCCAAGATAGTCTTGTATGAATGTTCGAAAGACGCACCTGTTCTATCTAGTTTGTTGATAAAACAAATACGAGGCACGTTGGCTTCGTCAGCATAACGCCAGTTGGTCTCAGATTGAGGCTCTACTCCAGCCACACCGTCGAATACCACCACAGCTCCGTCGAGTACACGTAGAGAACGTTTAACCTCCACTGTAAAGTCTATGTGACCTGGAGTATCGATAATGTTAAAACGGTGCTTTCTAGCTTTATTAGTTAAATCATATGTAGGAGTCCAGAAACAAGTAACAGCAGCAGAAGTAATAGTGATACCTCTTTCACGCTCTTGTTCCATCCAGTCTGTAGTCGTCTCACCATTGTGCACTTCACCTATTTTGTGAGAAACACCTGTATAAAACAAAACACGCTCAGTAGTGGTAGTCTTACCAGCATCGATGTGAGCAATAATTCCAAAATTTCTAACTTTTTCTAACGGATAATCTCTTTCCATATAATTTTTATATAAACTAATAATTAAATAATAAAAAAAGCGCAAACAGCACTTATTAGACAAACTATATAACATACAGACCTTTTTTGCAAACTTCTATGGCAAATAAAAAACACCTTGTAGACTAAGGTCTGCTAGGTGCTTTTGGTTACGATTCACTAATCTTATTTAAACAAAATCGAATCAATAGGTACAAAAATTTCCAAATAGTTGATTTGCTTGGCAAAGGCTTTTACTAAAGGAATAGAATTTTCACCTTCAACCTTATTAGAAAAAAATAGGTTGCTATTATTACCCCTTTGAACAAACTGAGTCGCGTTTTTTTCATCAAAATCCTGATTCAGGATGTGTATAGAATGCAAATTCCATGAATTAAGACCAGTTAATTTAATTTCTTTAATTGAATTTTTGGTAGGAGAATAATAACCGAAAATTTCTGAAAAATTATTATCTAAATTGACTAAATGAGTTTCTTCAAAAAGAAACTTAGCTTTCATAAACCTATCTTCATCACCTATATCAAGGCGATTTTTTTGAGTAGGTGTAACATTTATACCACAATCACCACAATGATGATGGTGAGTGATACTTTCTTCGTGACCGTTATGATAAACAAAAGAGTGAAAAATTTTTTTAACCAACCCTCTGCACTGACATACAGGACAATGATTTTCTGTTTCCAAACTTACTTTTGAAAAATTACACATGATTAAAGATTTTATAATATTAACAAATTACATATTTCCCCTTTACCTTAACTTAAAAGTCTCGAAAATGCAAAAAATAAAAAAGCACTATGAGGACCCAGGTCAACATAATACTTTTACTTAATTTTTAAACTTCGTCTTCTTCCTCACCTTCTTCCGCAAGAATAGGGAGAGATGGAGTAAATTTAGGCTTGACAACTCTTGTTTCCAAACTTACTCCTGTAAACTTTTCTGGATCGCATACAGGGCAATAATCTCCTCCCTGAGTAGGATATTGTGGTGAGCCACAATCGTCACAATAACTTATGCTCATGTTATTCTATTTTAAATTTTAACAAAATACTATTTCCCTTTTACCTTAACTTAAAAGTCCCCAAAATGCAAAAGCCCCGCCTTACGGCGGGGCTTTTTATTCTTTTTAGATTTACCAAGCAAAGTGAGCGAAAGCTTTGTTTGCGTCTGCCATTTTGTGAGTATCTTCTTTCTTCTTGATAGCAGCACCTTCGTTCTTTGAAGCTAGGATTAATTCATCAGCAAGTTTCAAATGCATAGGACGGCCTTTACCTTTACGAGCAGCGTCACGAATCCAACGCATAGCAAGAGCCAATCTTCTGTCTGCACGAACTTCACGTGGAACTTGGTAGTTCGCACCTCCGATTCTCTTTGAACGAACTTCAGTCAATGGACCAGCGTTCTTCATAGCTAGGTCGAATATCTCAAGAGGATTTGGATTACCAGTTTTTTCTTTGATAACATCAAAAGCCATATACATAACTTTTCTTGCAGTTTCTTTTTTACCAGACCACATAATGTAGTTTATGAACTTCTCTAATTTCTCAGAGTTATACATAAAGTCTGGACTTACTATATTTCTATTTTTTACTTTTCTTCTCATGGTTTTATTTTTTAGGTTTATATTTTTCAGGTTTTCTTGACCTTACTCCTAATATATTAATAATTATTTTTTAGCGTCAGTCTTTGGTTTCTTGTTACCGTAGAGTGATCTACCTTGTCTTCTCTTTTCAACTCCTTGAGTATCTAGAACTCCGCGAACTATGTGATAACGTACTCCGATCAAGTCTTTAACACGTCCTCCACGTAGCATAACTACTGAGTGTTCTTGCAAATTGTGTCCTTCTCCTGGGATATACGCTGTTACTTCCATTCCATTAGTCAAACGTACACGAGCAATCTTACGAAGCGCTGAGTTTGGTTTCTTTGGTGTAGTAGTTGTTACTTTTGTACATACTCCTCTTTTAAAAGGTGCAGGAAAATAAATAGGCTTATTCTTTAAAAGATTAAAACCTCTCGCCAAAGCAACAGTTTTACTCTTGCGGCGAATCTTTATTCTACTTTTCTTAACTAATTGATTTATTGTTGGCATCCCATACTAAAATTTAAATAATAATTTTCATCTATATATCCCGTAATCATTAAATTTAGTACGGGACAAGTATTTATAAAATAAAAGAGTCCAAAGACTCTAGAAAGAATATACTATACTCTTTCAAAAAATGCAAATCCTAGAGACCAATACCTGTGATAAGCTTAAACAAGAAGCTTAAAACTGGGTAAAGTAACCCTGAGAAGAAAAAGATAAATGCCAAGAACAATACTATAGCGTATTGTTCCACAAAGTTCACAAATCTAAAAAAAGAGCTAGGCAGTAAAGAGAAAACAATCTTAGATCCATCGAGTGGTGGTATTGGAGTTAGGTTAAACAAACCCAAAGCCAGATTGATAAGAGTTATAGTAGAAACGATGAACAAAAAACTCTCTGAAGGAGCATAAGGCAAAGAAAAACGTAAAATCAATCCAAAGATAATAGCTATCAGAAAATTCACCAAGATTCCGGCCGAAGCTACAACCAAAGTACCTATTTTTTTATTGGTGAGATTATCTACGTTATAAGGTACAGGTTTTGCCCAACCTATCATAAAAGGTGCATTAGTAATAGCAAGTATCCCAGGTAAAAGAATAGAACCCACCATATCTAAATGAGGGATAGGATTCAAAGTCAGACGACCCATCTCTTTGGCTGTCCTATCCCCAAAGTAAAGAGCCGCATATCCGTGAGCCACTTCGTGAATCACGACGGACATGAGCAAAATAACTATGTAAAAAATAATATCTAAAAATTGCATTTTTGTATAGTATATGATACCATAAAAAAATCATGGTGAAAATATGTGCAATAACAAAAAAGAGCAGTGTTGTGGGAGGAGGCTACAGTAACCGTACTCGTGCTACTAAATTCAATCCGACTGGAAAGGTTAGAAAGAATCCAAATATGCAAAGTAAGAAGGTTTTTGTTCCTGAATTAAACAAAACTGTTAAAATCGAAGTTTCTACAAGAGGCCTTAAAACTATTAAGAAAAATGGTGCTTATAGTACTTTACTAAAAGCTGGTCTAGTAAAAGCTAAATAATTAATATAAGAAACAATAAAAAACCTCTCAACACTGAGAGGTTTTTTATTTAAATATTTATATAGGTACGAAAGTCAGAGCTGTACCAGTCTTGTCTCCTCTGCCTGTTCTACCGATACGGTGAACGTATGTATCATAAGTCTGAGGTACGTCGTAGTTGATAACGTGAGTCACGTCTGGGATATCAAGTCCTCTCGCCGCGACGTCAGTCGCTATAAGAATAGTAATATGATCCTTTTTAAAAGATTCTAGAATTCGGATTCTTTCACGACTTCTCTTGTCTCCGTGAATACCTCCAGCTTTAAAACCTAGGGTGCGTAATTCTTTTTCAAGTTCGTCCACAGCGTATTTCATTTCTCTAAAGATTAGAACTTTATCAGTCCCCTCTCTTTTTAGAACTTCGTGAAGTTTATCTATTTTCTCTTCTTTGTTTTTAATACGGACAACGTCTTGTTCTACGTTCTTAGAAGTCTCACCTGAAACTACGGAAATAAAAGTCGGGTCTTTCAAGAATCTCTCAGTAAGCTTTCTGATATCTGGAGATAAGGTCGCTGAGAAGAAAAGAGTTTGACGGTCAGTAGACATCTTAGACAAAATAAATACCATATCATCAATGAATCCCATATCTAGCATACGGTCTGCTTCGTCTAGGACGACAGATTTGTAATTTGTTAAATCTAGTACATTTCTTTTGATAAGGTCAGTCACACGTCCCGGAGTACCGATAACGAAAGACACGCCTCTCTTTATCTCACCTATTTGCTTCATGATAGGCATACCTCCAACCACAGAAACTCCATAGAGTCCTGAGCCAGTAGCGAGCTTGCGGAGCTCTTCTTCTATCTGAATAGCGAGCTCACGAGTCGGCGCAAGAACCAAGACTTTTTCAGTCTTATCTTTCATAACTTTATCTACTAGAGGAATAAGGAAAGCTGCAGTTTTACCTGTACCAGTATTCGCTAAACCAAATACGTCTCCCCCTTTCATTGTGACTGGGATTGATTGGTCTTGAATAGGACGAGGTGCAGTATAACCCGCTTTGACTATATTTGCTTGTAATTTTTCATTTAAAGAAAAATCTAAGAAAGTATGTTTTGCAGTATAAACCTTTTGTTTTACAACTTCTGCTTTTTTAATAAAGCGAGTAAAATCTATACGGTCTCCGCGTCCGCGATTTCCACCGCGACCACCTCCACCTCTCTTTGGAGCATTTCTAGGTCCTCCGAATCGAGGACGAGAACCACCAAAAGAAGAGCCGAAAGGTTTTCTAGCTGGAGCACCAGAACGAACCGGAGCTTTACTAAAACTTTTCCTTGCAGGACTTTCTTTAAAACTTTTTCTCACAGGAGAGCCTGCGAAACTTTTGCGAGAACCAGATGCAACTGATCTCGCGCCACTCGGACGAGCCGAGCCGAAACTACGTTTGTTAATCATATATTTTTTTGTGTCATGGACCTCAATCTCCTAGACACAAAAGCCTTGAATGATTTCCATAATCGTCAGTCTCATTATTATTAAGATTGTCTGCTCGTTTGCAGAACTGAGAATGATATGAATAGAATAGCATTATTGTACAAATATGTCAACTTATCCAAGGTATATCCTTGGATTTTGGGAAATAAAAAAGGGTCTAAGATTCAAAAGAATCAAAGACCCGATATTTTAATATCTCAAAGCTTATGTGAAATACAAAGAGAGAAGAAATACATAGGAACACCAAAAACAAGTTGGACACCAAAATGCTCTGCATTACAAAACCAACCCTTCTCAGTACGTAGAACAGTAACAACTACTGTTCCCAAAGATTCATCTATTTCTGTTAAATCAACAAAAAATAAATTATTACGCATCCGGCAATCCAAACCTTCTTTTTTTAAAAGAACATTAAATTCATTCTCAAACGCACCTTTTAATAAAGGTAAAAATGTTTTTACTGGGACAACTGGATCTTTCTTAAAATCATTTTGAATTTCAACATCAAAAATTGCATTATTTAAATTTAAACTAAATTTATTCAATAAAGTCTCTTCTTTTAAATATAACACCGTACCCTTCATCGGAGCTATAATCAAATCATTGAAGCTCTCACTAAAAATGATATGATGGTTATCCTCATCATGAGGATAAAAATTCTCCAGTGAAAATATTTTTATTGGCGGAATAATACTTTGCCCAACAAAAGAAATAAATTTTGGTTTTTCAATCAAACCAGTTTTTAATGAATCTATCTGAGTATTCATATTTATTTTATTTAAAGAACGTTAAAAAAATTATTTCCCAATAATAAAAACATATTTCGGGGAAAATATCAAGGTTTTGTTAAAACTTATAAAAAGTTAGAATTAGGACATGAATAAACACCCAGATATCTCATACATAGAATTATTAGAACACCTACTAGCAAACGGTAATACTAAAACCGACCGCACAGGTACCGGGACCAAGAGCGTCCTCGGCTATCAAATGCGTTTTGATTTAAGTCTAGGCTTCCCTCTCCTGACTACAAAAAAAGTCCCTATCAAGGCTATCATTCACGAGCTACTCTGGTTCTTGCGTGGAGATACAAATCTGAAATACCTCGCCGATAATAACGTGCATATTTGGGACGAATGGCCTTATAAGGCTTATCTAATTAAAAATAATATAGAAGTACCTCAAACAGGTAGCGAAGAATGGAATACTGGGATAAAAGAATTCATAGAGCGTATCAAGACCGATCAAGCTTTCGCTAAAGAATACGGCGAACTCGGACCTATTTATGGATATCAATGGAGATCTTGGCCGGCTCCAAACGGCGAGCATATAGACCAAATCAAAAACGTCATCGAACAAATAAAGAAAACTCCTGACTCTCGCCGTCTTATAGTCTCAGCTTGGAACGTCGCTCAAATAGACGAGATGGCCAAAGCTGGACTTCCTCCTTGTCACTGTCTTTTTCAATTCTATGTCGTAGACGGGAAATTATCTTGTCAGCTTTATCAAAGATCTTGTGATACTTTTTTAGGAGTGCCTTTTAATATTGCTTCTTATGCATTACTGACTCATATCATCGCTCAAGTTTGCGAGCTCGAAGTCGGGGAATTCGTCTGGACTGGAGGCGACGTGCATTTGTATTCTAATCATGAGGAACAAGCTCGCCTGCAAATATCTCGCAAAGATGGCGTTCGAGCATTACCAAAAATAAAAATAAATCCACTTAAGAAAAATATAGAAGACTTTGTTATAGAAGACTTTGAATTAATAGATTATAATCCTCACGAGAGTATCAAAGCTCCTATCGCTGTATAAATTAGAACGTTTAACATGTAACTTGTAGCATATAACTTATGGAACAACCAAAATTTCATGATGAATTAAAGAGATTAATGAAAGAATATGTTCATGGAGTATATGATATAACAGAGAAGTTTCCAAAAAGTGAAATTTTTGGTTCAGTATCTCAAATTCGCAGAGCTTCACTTTCAGTATTATTAAATTACACAGAGGGTTTCGCAAGACAAAGAGAAAATACAATGAAACATTTTTTTGAAATTTCTTACGGATCTCTAAAAGAAAGTATGGTATTATTAGAATTTACAAATGAAAGAAATTATTTTTCCAAAGAAGAGTTTAATAAACTATTCAAGATAGGTGATCAAATAGGAAAAATGCTTTGGGGAACTTTAATAAAAATTAAAAATAATTAAATTAAAAGTTATATGTTACAAGATACAAGAATCGCGATTATAGCTGCCATTGGTAAAAATAATGAAATAGGTAAAGGTAATACTCTGCTTTTTAATATGCCTGCTGATATGAAGTATTTTCGAGACACGACTCGAGGGCACAGCGTCATCATGGGTCGCAAGACTTTTGAATCCTTGCCGAATGGTGCGCTACCGAATCGTAGAAATATAATTATCACTCGAGATACAGAATACAAATCTGAAGGAATCGAAGTGGTTCATTCTTTAGATGAAGCATTAAAACTTTTTGAGAATAATGAAGAAGAAATATTCGTTATAGGTGGAGCAGAAATATACAGGCAAGCTATAGAGAAAGCAAACAAATTATACATAACGCACATAGACGCCGAAGACAAAGATGCAGATAGCTTCTTCCCTTTTATCGATGAAGAAATCTGGATAGAAACAAAAACAGAAGCTTTTATAAAAGACGACAAAAATCCACATAATTATTCTTTTGTGGAATACGAGAAGAAATAAAAATACACAGGGCTACCCTATGTATTATGGATCTATATCTGTTTTTACTCTTATGAAGATATCTTTACCATCTGGAGATTTACTTTTTATATATTGACGGCGTTTATTGGTTTCAATTTTTTTAGTCAACTCGCTCTCTAAATCATAACCTAACATTTCAGCCATACCTAAAAGAAATATCGCTACATCAGCGAATTCTTCAGCGACTCCGTCTTGATTCTTTTCATATTTTGAATACGCTTCTGAGAGTTCTTCATGAGCTCGACAAAATTCCCGAGCTACGTCTGTAGTATTAAAGCCCTTCTCTATTTTATTACGCATCACTTCTTTTTGAAGTTCTTTTAGATCTATCATATTATTGATTCTTATATTTTTGTACTTCTTTATTAATAATTTCTAATTTAATTCCCGCTTTTTTAAAAATCTGTTTTGTAATCTTGCTCGCATGATAATCTCTCTCGGCTACGAGTCTCACGATGCCTACGTTAATTATACTTTGAGCACATTTATAGCAAGGAACCATTCTACAATACATAGTAGACCCGACTAAGGCTACTCCGCTACGAGCAGCGTTATTGATAGCATTTTGTTCAGCATGAGCCGTACGAATACAATGCATAGACTGACTGCCATCTTCATAAGTCACAGTATGCATCTCGTGACCTACTTCATCACAATGAGGAAGCCCCATAGGCGAACCCACATATCCAGTAGTTAGTATTCTTTTGTCTTTTACAATCACAGTCCCTGATCTACCACGGTCACAAGTTCCACGAGTACCAACTAAATTCGCTAATTCCATAAAATATTCATCCCAAGAAGGTCTTTTATGTGAGGGAGTAGCTTGTTTTTTCATATAATAAATATACTATTTTGAAATAAAAAAAGCCAACAAAAGAGCCCCGCCGTTGCCGGCGGGGCTCTTTTTATTTAAACTTTATTTAAATTAGTCTTTAACTTCGATACCCATACTGCGAGCAGATCCGGCGATGATATTGATCAATCCTTCGTCATCTTTTGCATTTAGGTCAGATTGTTTCTTCTTACCTATTTCTAATGCTTGAGCGCGAGTTATAGATCCAGCTTTTGAAGTTGCGTTCTTACTTGATCCTTTGGTGATACCTGCAGCTTTTAGGATTAGTCCTGTAGCTGGAGGAGTCTTTACAACGAAATCATAAGTACGGTCATCGTAAACTGATATCTTTACTCCGACTTTATCTCCTGCCATTTTTGAAGTTGCAGCATTAAACTTAGTAACGAAATCACTAATGTTGATACCAGCTTGTCCAAGGGCGGGGCCTAAAGGTGGAGCAGGTGTTGCTTTAGCTGCCTCAATCTGTAATTTTATTTTTTTAGTTATTTTCTTTGCCATATATTTATCTAATTAATTTACTTAATATATACTATATCTTCTTGACTTGCAAGAAATCTAGCTCCACTGGAGTCTCACGACCGAACATTGAGACTAGAACCTTTACCTTACCTCTATCGTCTTCTACTTGACTGACCTTACCTTCTAAATCTTTAAACGGTCCATCAGTGATCAAAACTATCTCATCTATCTCAAGGTCTATATTGTGCTTTGCTGTACCTCCGTCCATTTTCTTGAATAAATAATCGACTTCGTCTTTGCGTAATGGAACTGGATTTACTCCTGCTCCTACGAATCCTGTAACACGAGGAGTGTTGCGGACTACATACCAAGAATCGTCAGTCACTATCATATCTACTAGTACGTATCCAGGATAAATCTTTTCTTCAACTTCTGCTCTTTTACCTGCTTTAATCTTTATTTTCTTTTCAATAGGAACGATGACATTAAAAATCTTATCATTCATACCAAGCGAATCGATACGTTGCTTCAAATTACGAAGCACTACGTTCTCATATCCAGCGTAGGTATGGATAGCATACCAATTCCTAGCCCCTTGTGTTTCTTGTTTTGACATAGATATTATTTATTAAAGTTAAATTAATTAAAGAATTATAGAGCTAATAATTTTTCTAATCCTAAAGAGAAAAGAAAATCAAAAAAACCTAAGAAATAAGCGATCAAGACAGAAAGGACGATAACGATAATACTATAAAGAACTGTTTGAGCGCGAGTTGGCCAAACCACATTCCCTAATTCTACTTTTGTTTCTTTGATGTATTCTGTAACTTTTGACATATATTGTATAAATAAGTTTTACTCTTTATAAAAAAGCCCCGTAAAGGGCTCTTTTAATAGTACTCTTTTTTAGAAAAAAGTCAATTTATTATTGATTTATCTTGTTTCTTGAATCAAGACCCAATATTCCGTCCACAGTTAGGCCATTCTCAGCTTGGAATTTACGCAAAGCAGACAAAGTAGCGACTCCAAACTGAGTTACCTCTTTACCTCCTTCTGTACCAGCTACAGTATAACCTTTTTGATTTAGTTTTTGTTGGAGACATTTTACTTCATCATTATTCATCCCTTTCATTAAAGTTTGAGAGATAGAACATGAATTCGATACAGTAGTCGAAGCTCCTAAGACTGTAGGTTGAACTCCGCCTATACATTTATAACTAGGAGAATTTCCGTAAAAAGTTTCTTCAATACCACTAGATAGATTTATCCAACTAGACACAGAATCACTTGAAGAAGAAATAACTTCGCTCTTATAAAATGAAGTAGCTGTAGTCGTCGGGTACCATTTTTTACAAAATGACAATAATTGTTGTGGTCCTACGCTAGTCGTATTTATGTCTGAAGTCCAAATACCTTTACTGTTTACGTATTGAGGAGCTTTACCTGTCCAATAAGCGATACGTGGAGTTAGAACAGAAGAAACACTAGCTCCTCCAGTACAAGATTGACCTGTGGTTGTACTAAATCCAATATTTGAAGTACAGCCTGCTGGATAGCTTGTATTCGTATCAGGAGTCACAGATACAGTCGCACTCGCAGTAGTCGCACCTCCTAGACCAGTACATGATATACCGTATACACTAGGGCTATTTACGTAAATTCCAAAAGTAGTAGTCCCTGAAGTATCTTTAGATCCTGACCAAGAGTTAGACGCTACACAAGTCGTCGCATTTGTCGAAGACCAAGATAGAGTAGTAGAGCCTCCGTAAGGTACAGTGTTTGGTGAAGCTGTGATAGTGACTGTTGGTTTTGGAGTTGGAGTCACTGTGGCCACACAATTTGGATATGTACCTGTTTGACCAGCTTCACAAGGGATATTGATTTTGAAAGTATTTAATAAGCTACTAAAAGCAACATTTTCATATTGTCCATTTTTTAGCTCATGGACCCATACATTAATATTAAAGCTATTTGTAAGCATACCTAAAGCTTTTAGTTCTGCTACAGACGGGATAGTAATACTTGTCTCCCCTGTATTAGGTAAATCAAGCTTAAATACACTTTCAACATAATTATACGCACCTTCATATTTGTTGTAAGTTAGTCCTACGTTCACTAAACGATTTCCAAGATTTTTACCTTCCCATGTTACTTTGATAGTATCTCCTGGATTAAAAGTCTCTCCGCCTTTAGGATAAGTTCTAATCAAAGAAGGCACAGCAGTATTCACACAATTTGGATATACTCCAGTGGTGCCTGCAGGACAAGGGAGAATTGTGCCATTACAAGGTTGACCTGTGGTTGTACTAAATCCAGTATTTGAAGTACAGCCTGCAGGATATGATATTGTGGTTATACAATTTGGATATGTTCCTGTAGTACCTGTAGGACAGATTGGATCAGGAAAATTATCTACTATATATACATTTACGTCAGTTTTTGCACTTGCTCCTCCGTCTGGACCAACACAGAAAATATTGTAAGTAGTTGGCCCTGTGACACTATTAATAATCTGACTACCACTCGTAGCTTTGACTCCAGTCCAGCCTCCACTCGCTGTACATGTACTAGCATTAGTTGAAGACCAAGTCAGAGTCGTAGAACTACCTTGAGCTATACCTGCTGGATTAGAACTTATTGTAACCGTAGGTTTTGGATTTATTGTAGTCACACAATTTGGGTATGTGCCTGTAGTACCTGTAGGACAGACTGGATCTGGGAAATAATCAATAATATAAACTCCTACGTCAGTTGAAACTGCAGTCAGACCGCCAATACCGACACAAGAAAGATTGAAGGTTGTAGTAGTTTGCAGATTCGAAATAACTTGTGAACCACTTGTAGCTTTGGTCCCAGTCCATCCTCCGCTCGCAGTACAGACAGTCGCATTCTTAGTAGTCCAAGAGATTTGAGTAGAGCCTCCTGATTGAACTGAATCAGGAGTAGCGGTTAGGGTAACGGTTGGTTTTGGATCTATGGTTGTAACACAATTTGGAAATGTACCAGTGGTTCCTTCTGGACAAACCTTAGAATCATCTTGGCATTTCAAAACAAGTCCACATTGTGTTTGGTTATTGTATTCTGGACCTTTTATATATTCACAATTCAAAGGTGGCTGAGCATAATCACAAATAGCCAGCGGTGCACAATCAGGATATTTACCATAATAACCAGTAGGGCATTCTGTTAGAATTTTTACACAATTAGGATATATTCCAGTAAATCCTTCTGGACAAGACGGAGTAATATCTCCACAACTCAAAGCTTTAATCTTGGCGCGAGTTAGAGAGCCGACGTATCCTATTGCAGGACTAATGTTGTTTTCTTTTTGGAATTTAACTACTCCTGCAAGGGTTGCTACTCCAAAGTATCCTGTTGGATTTTCTTTTAGGTAACCTTTTGAAACTAAGAATTTTTGCAATTTAGTAACTTCTCCATTTTTATTTGAATCTCTATCTGTAAGAATAAGATTGTTTGATAATTCTACGCAAGAAGTAATGGAAGTTGTGTCTTTGACACAATTTGGGAATGTACCATTAAAACCTGCTGGACAAATTTTTGTATCAAGTGAGTCTTCACATTTCAAAACAAGTCCACATTGAGTTTGCGTATTGTATTCTGGACCTTGGATATATTCACAATTCAAAGGTGGCTGAGCATAATCACAAATAGGATAATTCGTGTTATTAGTACAACTCAAAGCCTTGATTTTAGTTTTAGTGACAGGACCTACGTATCCGACAGCTGGACTTATACCCTGAGCTGTTTGGAATTCAGCTACAGCTTTCGTCGTCACTTGCCCAAAGTAACCTGTAGCAGATTCTTTAAAGTATCCTTGAGATGCTAGAAAATTTTGTAATTTGGTAACTTCCCCGTTTTTGAGACTATCTCTATCCAAGTAGGTTAAGTTATTTTTGAACTCCACACACTCTGGAGCAAGTGATAGATCTGCTACAGCTTCTGCTTGAGTGCTAGTCTGTACAGGAGTGAGAGCCAAAGACTCTGAAGAAGATAAAAACAAACTAAAGATGAATAAAATAGAAAACAGAAACGTTAAAGTTTTTTGCATAAATATTTCTAATAATTTTTAATACTTTAATTATACTTGATACAGATACATAAAAAAACAAAACTTATCCCCACAATGAGATAAGTTTTGTTTTTAGTTTATAGTTTTGGTTTAAATTATTTAATTCTATATGTGATAGTAACTTCTGAAGTTACAGTATTTTCACCTTTTGGCAACTCCGCTGGAGCTCCAGCATCAGCAGACTCTAAGGTAGCTTTTGAATAATAGACTGGTGAAGGATAATTACCATTTTCGCTAAATGATGTTATTTTACCTAGTCTTATACCCAAGTCACGAGCTAATACTCTCGCTTTAGCTTGCGCCTCTTTGATAGCCTCTTTACGAGCTTCTGCCTTTAATTGATCTTCATCATCGATAGCAAAATTTGGTCCATTTAGATCAGTAACTTCTAGAGCTCCTAGATCTTGGATAATCTTGCCGACAGTATCAGTATCACGAACTTTGACTGTCATAGATTCTGAAGCTACATATCCTACGATAACATTAGTACCGTTTTGAGGAGGACAATTGTATCCCAAACAAGGTGCTATTCTTGTATCGTATTTGTATTCGTATTTTGGATAGAAACTAGCGTTAGTAGTCTTGAAATCTTTTTCAGCAACATTGTTTGCTTTCAATGAAGCAATCACGTTCTTTTCGATATCAGCTACTAGAGCTTGAGCTTCTTTTACAGTCTTTGCTTCTTTTGAGATATTGAAAGAGATATTTGCTATATCTGGTACAGCACTTACTTCTGCAGTACCTGTGACTGTGATTACGTTTGGATTTTGCCCCTCATCGTAATCTTTTCTATCAGAATTAAAACCTTGAACTAGTATCAATCCAAAGACCAATACTACGAAAGCCTTGAAAACAAAGGTTTTATTTTCGTTAAAAATTTCTTTCATTTTTATTGAGTAGGATTAATTGCTAAAACTTCAATATCGAAAATCAAAGTAGAGTTAGCTGGGATAGGTCCAACAGCATTTTCTCCATAACCTTTCTCTGGAGCGATAGTAAGAGTCTTTTTCTCTCCGACCTTCATACCAACAACACCTTCATCCCAACCTGCGATAACTTGACCTACTCCTAATGGAAAGATAAAAGGTTCTACGTGACCGAATTGTGGATCGATGTTTGAATCGAATACAGTTCCGTCTACTAATTTACCTGTGTAGTTCACAGACACAACGTCACCTACTTTTGCTGTCGCAGAAGCAGAACTTCCGCCTTTATTAAACATTGTAAAATAAACCAAGAAACCAACTACTAAAACAACAATACCAACACCAATCATTAAATTTTTATTCATATAAAATTAAAATATTTATTTAAACTACTAATCTCTATATTATACTATACAAAAACTCTAAATCAAATTAACTTCCATACTGATAGTGATACCGAATTTCTTGAAAACTGCAGAAATTATTTGTTCTGCTAGATTTTTAACCTCTAGACCTGTAGCTCCGCCATGGTTTACTAAAATCAAAGCTTGTTTGTCGTGAATACCGACATTACCAAACCTGACTCCTTTAAAACCACAAGACTCTATAAGCCAAGCAGTAGGAATTTTGATTTTGTCGTCCTCTTTGAAAAATGGCATTTCCGGATATTTCAATAATAATTCTTGGAATTTAGTTTCTTCTACGTAAACATTCTTAAAAAAGCTCCCAGCATTACCTAAAACCTTAGGGTCGGGTAATTTACTCCTACGTATAGTCGAGACTATATTGCTCACATCTTTAGACGTCTCGACTTTGAGATTGTGCTCTTCTATATAATTTTTCAAAACTTTATACTCTATATTTTTATTTGGTTTTTTAGAAAGCAATACATCTATCGCAGTTATAAAATATCGGTCTTTCATTTCATTTTTAAAAATACTATCACGGTAACCAAAATTGCATTCATGATTATCGAAAACTACTTCGTTCTCTGTATCGATATCAATACAATAAACTTTTACTAAAGTATCTTTTAGTTCAACGCCATAAGCACCGATATTTTGCATTGGACTTGCACCGACTGTCCCTGGGACTAGTGCTAGATTCTCAATCCCCCAAAAATTACGCTCCACAGCAAAAGTAACCAAGTCGTCCCAAGATTCTCCCCCCATAGAATGTACCAAGACTGTATCATTATCTTCATTTATTATCTCTGTACCTTTCAGAGAATTCAAAACCACAATACCATCAAAATCTTTGGTAAATAAAATATTACTTCCGCCACCCAAGAAAAGCTTGGAATGATTTTTGAATAATGAGAGGCTAAATAATTCTTTTACTTCGTCGATAGATTTTATCTCGACAAAAAATCGTGCACGAGCAGAGACTCCGAAAGTATTTAATTTTGATAAATCATAATTTTCTAAAATTTGCATATTAGTTAAAAATAAAGAATAAAGAAATAATACTAACTACACTCATCATACCTACCGTAATCCAACCGATAAAATTCCCAACTTTGCCGTTTTTGTATTGACCCATAATATCTTCACGAGAACTTATTTTCACAATAAAATAAAGCATTATCGGAGAGATGAGACCATTGAAAATAGCAGAATAAATAAGGACGTCGATAGGATCAAAACCCACAAAGTTCAAACCAACTCCTAAAACCATAGCCAAGATTATCACGCCATAAAAAGCACTTGCCTCTTTGATATTGCGATACAGGCCATATTTAAAACCAAAAGATTCTGAAACTGCATAAGAAGCGCTCCCCGCCAAAACTGGCACAGCCAAAAATCCAGTCCCGACTATACCTATAGCAAAAAGGAAAAAGGCTGCGTCGCCTGCAAAAGGACGCAAGGCTTTCGCAGCATCTTCAGCTGTATGCACTTCAGTAATGCCATTGGCATTCAAAGCTACCGCACAAGCAATAATAATAAAGAACATGACCATATTGGAAATAAACATACCTGACCAGACATCAATACGCATCTCTTTAATATCTTTTTTGGTAACATGTGAGACTCGCATTTCTTCGGTCGTATCCCCTTTTAGTATTTCTTCTTCTACTTCTTGAGAAGTCTGCCAGAAAAAAAGATACGGACTGATAGTCGTACCGAGCGCCGCACAGATAAGCAATATTTCTTCTTTACCAAAATCGACTTGTGGTACGACTACATTAGAAAATACTAAAACCCAATCTATCTTCATAGCAAAAACAGTCAATATATAAGCGAACAAAACCAGCGTAAGATATTTTAAATATTTTGAATATTCTTTATAAGGGATAGTAACTTGTAGGAATAAAATAATTAGAGCAAAAACAATAACTAAAATATAGAAAGGTAAAACTGGGAATATTAATTGAGTGGCTTTGGCCATTGCTCCGAGGTCTGCTCCGATATTAAAAACGTTGGCAAAGACTAAAAGAAAAGTACAAAAATAAAGTAAGTTTTTATTGTAATGTCTTTTGATATTGGCGGCGAGCCCTGTGCCTGTAACGATACCGATACGAGCGCACATCTCTTGGATCACTGACACGAGAGGAAAAGTAAAAAGAGAAATCCACAAAAGAGAAAGTCCTCGACTCGCTCCCATTTGGGAATAAGTCGCTATACCTGAAGGATCGTCGTCTGCCGCTCCTGTCGTCAGTCCAGGACCTAAGATTTTCCAATATTCACGAACTCTCTTTATCGGCTTTTGTTCTTTGATATCTTCTACTATCTCTTCTTCGACTTCTATAGTCTTATTTAGAATAACAGCCGGAGCGCCTAATATTTTTTCCCACAAAGTTTTCATTCTCTTATTATAGTGGTAGTTCCGTCTTTATACAATCTCACTATTCTAGACGGAGATCCAGATATTTCTCCCCCATCGATATACATATCTACGAGTTCTCCGAAATACAATCTCGCTTGTTCTATATTTTCAGCTGGAGTTTCTCCTTCAAAATTTGCCGAAGGAGCTATGAGCGGACCTGTTTGTTTTAAAAGTTCTTTTAGCTCTTCATTTTTAGGAATTCGAAAAGATAAAGTTTTTGTACCTCTATGTAAATATTCAAATGCAATATTGTCACAATCTAAAATAAAACTAGTAGGTCTTTCAAGAGCGGAAAATTCTCCTAGAATTTTCCGCTCTCCTTCTTCCAAACTAATCCCAAATTTCTCAATCTCAGCAATCTCACTGATCAAAATAATACAAGGCTTCTCTGGACTCCGACGTCGCACAGCATAAAGTCGCTCGACGCTCGCCATGTTCAAAGCCGTAGTCAAAATCCCATAAATAGTATCAGTGGGCATAACAACAACTCCCCCATTTTGGAGAACTTGTATTAATTCTTGATTGTCGTAGATGTTTTGCATTTAATTATCAATGGGCTTAGCTGGATACCAAAGGTCACGCAAAGAATTAATTTTTTTCTCTATTTCAGCAGACTGCTTTTTCAAGATTGGTAATTTTGTTAAAATATTTTCGTTTATTATTATTTTTTCTAACTCACTAACCTCTTGTTCCAAGGTTTTAATTTCTTTTTCTTCATTAGTAATTGGCAAATTAATATCGTTTTGATTTATATGAAATTCAAGATTTTTTTTATTTAAATGAGTAATTTTTTCTTTTTTTTCTTCACGATGACGCAATATAGCTAAATAACTAGAAATAATTTCATTAAGATCAACTAGCTCTAGATTTAAATCTATAAAATCTTGATTTTGTTTATTCCTGTATTCAACACTTTTAGTCTCTAGTTCATCTAATTTTTCAATAGAACTTTCATACTTAGGAATTAATTCTCGAAATTCCCTTTCTTCTTCTAGGCTAAAAGTTTGTCTCCTATTAGTATCGGCATAATTATCTTCTTGATTTTGAGAAATATTTAAATTCTGAACAATCTTACCTGCCTCCTTTCTACTATTTTCGTCCTTAAACCATGAAAATTTTTCCATAAATTATTTAGTTAATCTTTTAAATTTTATTTCCCCACCACCAAAGAACAAAAACACAATTGCTGCCGAATACACAACCAAGTCTTCAACTTCCCAAATACCAAATTGCATAAGCATAGTAGTCACAGAAAAAGCAAAGAAAATAGCAATCAAAATTGTAGTAATACGAGTCATATAACCAAGCACAAATAAAACACCAAAAATAATTTCTGCAAAGCCCACGCTAAGTACAAATAATTCATTGGTAAACCAAGGGAAAATTATCTGCATAAAATTCCAATTATGAGTCTCCAAGAAAGCCAATGAGAGTTCAGGATAAGCGAGCTTCTCAGTAAATGCCAAAACAATCAAAGACAAACCTACGCCAATTCTTAATATCAAAAGAGAATATTTATCCCAAATAGGATATTTAATATTACTTTCAGAATTCTTTATAAAGAAATATACAGCCAAAGAAACTAAAATTAAATTCTCCAAGAAAGTCATCAATCCTCCGTAAATCCCAATTCCAAAACAAAAGAGTATCAATAATATAGAAGCTATCCGAGGATAAATATTAAATATGAACATAACTCCTACCAAAGCTTGAATTACAGATAAAACTAAAGTCAAAGTGCTATCGATATCTATAGTTGGCACTAAAATAATCTTCCAAACAAAACTCACCGTGATTAAAAATATTCCCAAAACAACCTGAGCAACTCTATTAATAACTTTTGCATTTCTATTTGCAAAATTAGTTAATGCTCTAGGTTCTTTGACGAATTTATCAATCAGTCCATAAACTAAAACTACCAAAAGACTAATACCCATCCAAATCCAAACTTCATTGCTCTCAATATTAAAGAAAGGATTCAATCCCCTTTTAGTAGCGATAACTTCTTCTTCATCCACGAACCATTTAATGTGAGCAGAAGCTGAACTAAAGCTTAATAAATAGAAACCCAATATATAGAATAAATTTTTCATATTTTTCATACACTTATTTATTAATCTTTTTTAAAATATTTGCCGTTAAGCATTAGAAAGTTTTCAGCTATACTAATCTTTTCATTTTCTTTTTTTATCTTATCAGAAATCTCTTCAAAAGCCTTTCCCTGCTCTTCTAAAGACAAAGAATCAACTTCTTTTCTTTTATTTACCAAATCTAGTTTATAATTTTCGATTTCTTCTTTAGCAGATTTTATAAATTCCAAAGGAGTTTGATTCATTGGATCAAAAGAAGAGGCCTTCGCCCAATCATACCACTCAGCTATAACTTGAGTATAATCTTTCTCTAAACTTTCTTCGAAATCCTCATCAGTTAATTCTATTTCCCCTGGAGTATGCTTTTTATCTATCTCATCACCACCAATAAAACCTTTTTGCTCTAAAGCTTGTTTTTCTATTATGTTAGCTAACTCTTGATTGAAACCCATATTTTCTTTCATATTGATATTATACAACCAAAAGAAAAAGCTGCAAAGTAGCTTTTCTTTTTGGATTTATTTGTATTGGACATATCCGAAGGATACAATCCGAAAATATAGTCGCTATACTCCTTATTTTTGGGTGACTACTGGGAGTTGAACCCAGACTAAGGGCTCCACAAGCCCGTGTGCTACCGCTACACCATAATCACCATGTAACTTTATTTATACCAAAAAATATAAATAATTGCTACTTTTGGAAAACTTTCTTATGTTTATGCATTATGTATTTGGTAACTTCTACCAAAAATACATTGAGTACTAACCATAGGATAACAAACGGTAACCAGATCAGAGGCATAGGATCAATATCAAAAACGTCTCTCATAAAAGGTATAGTCATAGTCGCGATGAGTAATCCTGTTGCAATCAAAATACTAATATTTAATTTTTTGTTGGAAAAAGGATTGTAGGATAGTATAGAACTTTGGAGAGAACGGAAAGAGAAAGATATAGCTAAAACATAAGAAGAGAAACAGACAAAGAATACTGAGCGAGCTGTATTCACATCTAGGTCTATCGCCAACAAGAAATAATACAAAACAAAAAGTAATACTGAGGTCAGGACTCCAATACCTAAAGTCAAAGCTTTGACTTCTTTAGTAAAAATTAACCTCAAATCTTTGCCCGAATATTTTTCTTTATCGACGTCGGTATCATAAGCAAAAGAAAGAGCTGGCAATGAACCAGTAAAAAGATTAACCCAAATAATCTGGAGAGCAGTCAAAGGTAAAGCGAGGTTAAATATCAAACTACCAGCAATAACGAAAACCACATCAAGAGAATTCGACATAAGATAAACGAAAGTCTTCCTAACGTTCGCCAAGATTTTTCTACCTTCATCAATAGCTAGAGATATAGTCTCAAAATTATCATCGAGCAAGACCAAGTCAGCCGCGGACTTGGCAACGTCCGAACCCGAACCAAGAGAGATCCCGATATCCATAGCCTTGAGTGCTGGAGAGTCGTTGACTCCGTCCCCTGTCATGGCGACTATCTCACCTAATTTTTGGTATAGAGTCCCGATGCGTAATTTATCTTCGGGAGTCACACGAGCAAATATCTTTATCTTTGGAATTATTTCCAATAATTCTTCATCTGACATTTTACGCAAATCTCCTCCCACTAGGACTTCTTGTTCATGCACATGCCAGTCTAAATCTTTGACCACAGACAAAGCAGTCCCTGGCAAATCTCCAGTCACGACGACAATCTTCATACCATGAGATTCAATATTCTTAATAGCTTCTGGTACTTCAGGACGGACTGGGTCAAAGAAAGAAAGAGTACCTAAAAATTCTACGTCTTTCACTTCAAAAATACTAAATTTTTCGTCTTTATTATTCTTCTTTAATTTCGCCAAGCCCATCAATCTCTTCCCCTCATTACTAGTCTTATCTATCCATGCTTCGATTTTCAAATAATTCTCTTTAGATATAGCCGACATCTTGAGCAAAATATCTGGAGCACCCATAATAATATAAAAGTCCCCTCCGTCAGCTACAGAGAATTTATTTGTAGAATTAAAAGGCAGTACTAACTTGAAAGCAGTAGAGTTAATATAAGAAATATCTATATCGTTTGAGATACAAGCTTTGACGATATTTACTTCGAAAGGTCGGCCTTTGAATACCCATTTGGATTTCTCTTCATTTGGATTCTCGATAGATACGTCGACGTTCGATAAAGCTAATTTTAATATTTCTTTATCTTCATCAGAAAAACCAGTATTGGTATTATTTTTGCCAACAGTCATGTCTACCAGACTATTGATATCTACGAGTTGCATATCGGCTTTGGTCAGAGTTCCGGTCTTATCAGTCATGATAAGAGTCGCCGAACCTAAAGTCTCAGCTGCAGAGAGCTTGCGGATAATTCCTCTTTTCTCAGCAATACGAGTAGCACCGATAGCGAGGATCATAGTCATAGCGATAGGCAAAGCCTCCGGCACAGCTCCCACAGCTACAGCCGAAGATAATACAAGCATAGGCAAAAGGGCTTCACCACGAGAAATTCCTAAAAACAAAATTCCAACTACCAAAAAAATAACAACAAAGAAAATAAACCAAGCGAGCTTGTTGACGCTTTTTTGCAAAGGAGTATCAGACCTCTCGACTGAGGATACGATACCGGCAATCTTACCAATCTCAGTATTGTTACCTGTAGCAAAAACCAAGGCCTCAGCATAACCTTCGACGACTAGCGTCCCTGCATGTACGATATTTTTTCTATCTACTAACTCAGCTCCGATAGCCACTGTATCTACGTTCTTCTCTACAGGCAGAGACTCTCCAGTCAATATAGCCTCATCAACACGCAAATTATTCTCGCTCAAAATCCGCGCATCACTAGGAATACGAGATCCATAAGTTAATTTAATAACGTCCCCTGGTACTATCATGGACGAATCTATTTCTTGCTCATTGCCATTACGAATAACCTTAGAGCGTTCTTTTATATAGCTAGTCAATTTATCTAAAGTATTTTCTGCATTGTATTCATGATAAAAACCAAGCAAGACATTCAAGAGAACTGCAAAAACAATAACAGAGGTATCAATCCAGTGTTGTAAAGTAATAGTAATAACAGAAGCTGCTATCAAAAGAAATATCAAAGGGCTCACAAATTGTTTACCCAAAATAGACAACAAACTTTTCTTTTCTTTATTATTAAAATTATTTTTACCGTACTCATTTAATCGAGCGGCAACTTGATCTTCATTCAAACCCTCGCGAGATGAATTTAAAATTTCTAAAGATTTATCTGTATCTAGTGACCAGATTTGTTTAAAATTTTCCATATAAACATAATAACACAATGAATTTAGAAAATTCTGTAAAAATTATTTATGCAAGATTTTTATTTTAAAAGCAAACCAAACAAACTAGAGAAATCATAAGCGTACATAGTCAAGAAAAAGATACAAGTCGAGATAAAAGCTGAGATCAAACACCAAGAACAATAAGTCTTAAGAGCAAATATTTGTATTAAAATAAGATAGATTGAAAATACGAACGCACCAATAGATATAAAAGCTACAACAATCAAAAATAAAATAGGTAAAACTGACGGCAAAAAGGCTATAAAAATATAACTCAAAAATATAGCTAAATAATAATACATACCGAACAGTTCGACGGGTACGCCAAAGAATTTAGAATAGTCACTATTTACTACAGTATTACAATCAAAACGCATTGGGCAGATCAAAGGCTTCTTTTCTCTTTTTTCTTTATAAATATGAAACGCTACAAAAAATCCCGCTAAAGCAAAAATTGAAATCAAAACACGAGCCAAAATATCCATTAAAATCATATAAATTCTATTTTACTTTCTTTTTAGCCAAAGGTAAAGTTACTCTATTGATTCAAGAGTTTTTAACCTCTCTTTAAGAACCTCGAGTTTATCTCTGTAGATTTTTATTTCTTCCTGCTGCTCCTGCAAAGCCCGAGTAAGTACAGCAGACATTTGAGAATATGATATAGACATATCACCTTCTTCTCCATGCACTAGTTTAGGTAAGATTGGTTTAACTTCTTGAGCTATGAAA